>FUFK010041309.1_pt1 | contig 103066 bp, 103 predicted proteins | sample 1021851 | NCBI WGS metagenome assembly FUFK01 (sample SAMEA51879418, study PRJEB19060) | metagenome
GCGGTAGGCCGTGGCCGCAGCACGTGCTTCGGAGCGGACGTTCACCGCGCGTTCGGCCAGCACATTGGCCGCTTGCAGATAGCTAAGCTCGGCCTTGCGCAGCCGCGCTTTGCCGCTGTCGAAGATTGGGATCACGAACTCAAACTCGACCTGCGGTGACACGCTGGTCTCAATCTCGCCGTTCTCTTCCTCCCGTTCGATTTCGGCCCCGGCGATGACTTCGAGATCGGTCAGGGTACGGGTCGCATCGGTCAGGCCATAGGCTTTGGCCGTGGCCTCCAACCCCAGCCGGGCGACTTCCAGATCAACCCGATTGGCCAGTGCCAGCCGTTCGATGCCCCGGTGGCTGCTGACCGTGTTCGGCACACGCGGCAGGGCATCGGGCACGTAATAGGCCACGTCCTGCCCCCAAACGCCCATAAGTCGGGTCAGTTGCTCCTTGGCCAATTGCGCATCCAGCCGCGCCTGTGCCAATTGGCCCGCCATTTCGGCGTTGAACGCCTGCTCTCGGGCCTGCGCGGCTTTGTTGAGCGCGCCGGTCTTGCCCAGCTGCTGCGCCAGTTCCGCCGCCGCATCGGTGGTGACGGCCGCGCGTTTCAGATAGCTGACCGTTTCAAAGGCCGCGACCGCATTGACCCAAGCCTCGCGTGTTTCATTGGCCAGTGCCAGCGTGTCGCTGACGGCTTGCATCTGCGCGTGCTGGAACTCGGCCTCGGCAGCGGCGATGCGCTGTTTGCGGGTGCGAGCGTCCAGCAGGTTCACGGCGATCATGCTTTCCAAAGCACGGTAGAGCCCGACCTCGGGCGCACCGATGCCTAAAAGACCGATGGAGACGACGGGGTTCTCGGGCGTGGACTGTTGCCATGCTTCCGCTGCCGACAGACCGATCTGCGCGTAGGATGCCTGAAGCCCCTTGTTGTTCAACAGCGCAACCTGCACCGCGGTTTCGGCACTGATCGTCTTGCCCTGCACCATGGCGCGGACCTGTTTGGAGGCGGCGACGGTCTCGGCCTGCGACTGCGCCCAGACGGTGCGCTTGCCGATGGCCTTGGAGGTGCGCGCTTCAACAGTGGCAAAGCCAGCATCACGGGCCGAGAAACTCACCGGCAGGTCCGTTGCCGTGCAGGCGCCCAAGATCAGTGGTGTAATGACTGCGGCGGTTTTCAATTTCCAACGCATCAGTGGTTCATCCCCTGCATATCCATCCCTTGCATAGGTGCCTGTTCAGCGTTCAATCGTCGCCAATCGAGCGGCTCCACCACGCCGCGACGACGGTAGCCTGCAAAGGGTTGCTCTTCGGCGGTGGCAGCACTGCCGCGCGTGCTGTTGTCGGCGGCGGTCATCGCGGCGACTTCGGGCAGAGGCGTGGGCTGCTGCACATAGGCGGCTGTGACGTCTGGAAATGGGGGGAGCGTCGAGGCGCAAGCCCCAAGGGTCAGGGACATCGCCCCTGCAATCAGTGGTAATTTCATTGGTTTTTTTGCCTGAGAATGAGGTGATCTTACCCGCAGCCAGACGCCGCAGATGCAAAGGCCGTCAGGGGGCCGGGATCAACTCAGGCTTGAGGCGGGCGCAATTGGCCCGTGGGCTGGCCAGAGGCGACAGAATGCGACACGCTGGCATATTCAACGGATCGCACGGCCGTTATCTTGGCGTCCTGCGATGCGGTCAGCGCCGCCGTCAGACAGATGCCACCACAGCAAGGCTCGCCTTCGAAACTCTCTGGTATGTCTGTCAGATCAGGTAGCGCGGCAACATCCTGTTGCAGTTCTGACGCTGCGGTCATCTGGTGGCCCGCGTGATGCGCCGCCTGCTCGCTTTCGTGCATTCCGCTTTCGGCATGAACCGAAGAGGGGGGAAGCAGCAACAGACCACAGGCCAGAACCACACCCAGAAGGGCGCGGCAGAGGTCTGTTATGTTTGCCAGAGCACGCATAGGGGTTAGCAATGTCGTAAGTCGCAGAGCCTGTCAACGTGTCCAGCGCTGGAAGGATTGCGGTTAAATCTTCGACCTTTGCATCAAAGCCGCGAAAGTCGACGGGAGGCCCACCCGGTTGGCAGGCCCCCCTTGGCGACGGTCACATCTCGTTCGAGCAGTCCAAGAATCCGCGGTAGCCAACGGTCAGCCCGCGGTCGAGATGGAATTTCATCTCGGCTTCTGAGCGGCGCAGGTTGCTTTCGGTATCGGTCCAATCCGCCCCGGCAAGGGGGGTGACGGTCACGTCAACGCCATCGGCGGTGAAACGGGCGCCATCGGCAAGCGCGGCTTGGTCAATGGCCTCATCGGATTGCAATTCGATCAAGGTGCCCGAGAGTTTGATCCCCCCGACGTTGCCCGCCATCACAAGGCTTGGGTCGCCTTCGTTGGTGCGGCCAAACTGGCAGGTAGCGGCGCTGCCAAGCAGGCTTTCGACGTTCTCAGGGGTCAGCCCCGCCGGGTCGACTTTTGCGACCTCTGCGGAAGATAGTGCCTCGTCCACCGTACCAACTTCGGGCTGGCTTTCGGTCTCGCCCAATTCCGGATCAACCGCGTCGCCGTTTTCTTCGATGTCGGCGATCAAGCTGCGCATCTCGGCGATCTCTTTACGCTGCGCGGCGATGATGCCATCGGCCATCTTGCGCACGCGCGGATCCGAAAGTTCTGCCCGCTCAGAGGTCATAATGGCGATCGAGTGGTGCGGGATCATGGCGCGCATATAGCTGGTATCGCCCACAGTTACTTGGCTGCGCACCAGCCAAAGGGTCAGGGCGAAGACCGCGATGGAGCCGATATAGATGGCAATGTTCATGGCCTTGTTGGAATACATCGACAACATGAAGCTGAGCATGATGACCGCCATCACAGCCCCCATCAGCAGCGCCATATAGGTCCGCGTTTCGCTAAAAAAGACATGCTCAAATGCGTAGGTGTTCAGGTACATCAGGCCAAACATCACGATGGTCGAAGTCGCGATCATTGCGGCGAAACGCCAGTAGGACATGGGGTGTCTCCTCTTTCAAATTTCTGCGCGATTGCGGCGCGCACCGTGGCAATCAAGGACAAGGGGGGCTATGATCGCCGAAGCCAATGCGGGCCTAGCAACGCGCCGGCAAAATGCGAATGAGGCGGCCCTAGATACCCCCCTATGGTATGTTAACTGGCCACGGTCGTCTTAGTTCCGTTAGGTGGAGGCATCAAACGTGGAAGCAAAGCAGAACAAGGCAGCGATCCTCAAGCGACTGGCGCGGCTGGAAGGGCAGTTGCGCGGCGTCACACGGATGGTCGACGAGGGGCGGTATTGCGTGGACGTGCTGGTGCAAACCGCCGCCGTCCGCTCGGCACTGCGCGCGGTCGAGCGATTGGTGATCGAGGATCACGCTAACCATTGTATGGAAGAGGCGATCCTATCGGGCGACCGCGAAGAGCAGCGCCAGAAGTTCCGTGAATTGGTCGCCTTGCTGGAAAAGGCACGCGACTAGGGGCTCGTTTTTGAGGTGGGCGGTTTTGGCCTTGGACCCAAGAGGTGAAACCGGCGGCTTGGTCACAAGCGTAATGCGCAGGTTTCCTCTCATCGCAACTTCGTGGTGCAACCATACCTCCGAGGCGAACATTAGTTCTTTGTAGCCGTAAATTTTTCGAACGCCCCGCTTTTTAGGGACGCAATAGATGGTCGGCGTCCGCGCTAATGAATTCCCGACTGCGGATCGCTGCCGCACAAACAGCCCGAAAGGAGAACGTCATGCCAAAACGAGCCAGATCATGCCAAAGAGAAACGCCCACCCCACCGGGAGCGCCACAATGCGCAGGATGACCGCGAAGGCGCGGCGCACCGTCCTGAAGAGTTCGATCCAAAGAACCCGCAAAAGGCGGTGAAGAAAGAGAAGTGAACGCGAAAGCAGTGCGAAATTCCCGCGCTGCTTTCTCGTATCGCCCAGTTTTTATTGTCGGGCGAAAAATACCCTAAGGGTGCCGCGGACGGGGCGGGATCAGCCCCTCGGTCTTGCGGCGCTCGCGGCAAAGGTCGATGCGCTCGGCGCATTCCTAGTCCGGCCACAACACTTTAGTTCTCCCCGAAAAACCTCTCTAGCCGTAGCGTAACTTCGCGACACGCGCGCCGGGCATCTATACCCCGGCGGTGGAACCGGCTATGCCTATGACCAAGATCGTTGCGGCGGGCAAACTGCCGCGGCTGATCGCATTGCAGGCAGAGACGCGCTGTCGTTCAGCGATGGCGGTGTTTCGACCGCGATAGCAGGCGGGGCGACTGGCCCATGCCATCGCGAGGGGCGGCGGTAAACGCCGCGTAACCGACCATTACGCTAAGCGCTTTGTCAGAGCGTTTGACCAAGAAAACAAACATAGGGGGATACAATGACCAATTTCACAAAACGTCAAAACGGACCGAGCCGTCGCAGTTTTCTAGCCGGGAGCGCGGCTGCGGTGGGGGCAGGGCTGATCCTGCCACAGGGCGCACGGGCACAGGCCCAGCCCAAAAAGGGTGGCACTCTGCGGGTTGGCTTTACCCAAGGGTCGACCTCCGACAGCCTTGATCCTGCAACCTTCAACAACGACTTCATGTTCGCCAGCGGCTATGCGGTCTTCAACACTCTGACGGAAATTGCCCCCGACGGCACCGCGCAGCCCGACTTGGCTGAGAGCTTTGAGGCCAGCAGCGACGCGGCCACATGGACCTTCCGCCTGCGCGACAACGCGCAATTCTCGGACGGCAAAACGGCGACAGCGAATGATGTGATCGCCTCGATCCGTCACCACATGGGGCCAGAGTCCAAATCTGGTATCAAACCGCTGCTAGAGCAGATCACCGACATCCGCGCCGATGGCGACAAGGTCGTGATCTTTGAACTGGCCGCAGGGAACGCGGATTTCCCGTTTATCTTCAATGACTACCACCTCGGCATTCGCCAAGATACCGGCGATGGCACGATCGACCCCAACAGCCGCATCGGCACAGGCGGCTATGTGATCGACGTTTTCGAGCCGGGCGTACGGGTCGAACTGACGCGCCGCGATGACTACTGGAAAGACGGCCGCGCGCATTTCGACAAGGTTGTGATCCTGAAAGTCGGCGACCCGGCGGCCCGGATGAACGCGCTGATGACCGGTGAGGTTGACTTGATCGACCGGCCCGACCTCAAGACCATCAACCTTCTGGGCCGCGCGCCCAACGTGAAGATCCACACCCAAGACGGCACGTTGCATTACATCATGCCGATGCAGACCAACACGGCGCCCTTCGATGACATGAACGTGCGGATGGCGTTGAAATACGGCATCAACCGCGAAGACATGATCGAAAAGGTTCTGCGCGGCTATGGCACCGTGGGCAACGACCAACCGATCTCGCGCTCGATGCCCTATTACAACGACGACCTTGAGCAGATCACCTATGATCCGGAGCGGGCGAAGTACCACCTGAAACAGGCGGGGCTGGAAAGCCTTGATGTAACGCTGTCCACCTCGGATGCGGCCTTTAACGGGGCGGTGGATGCTTCGGTTCTATTCGCTGAAAGCGCGCGGCCTGCGGGGCTGAATATCGAGGTGAAGCGTGAGCCGGATGATGGCTATTGGTCGAATGTCTGGCTGCAAAAGCCCTTCTGCTGCTCCTATTGGGGTGGCCGTCCAACGCCTGACCTGATGTTCTCGACCGGCTATGCCGCCGATGCGGAGTGGAACGAGACCAAATGGGACAACGAGCGCTTTAATGAGTTGCTGTTGCAAGCGCGGCCTGAGCTGGACCAGACCCGCCGCGCCGAGATGTACGGCGAGATGCAAAAGATCGTGAAAGAGCAGGGCGGCGCGCTGATCCCGGCCTTTGGTCAATATGTCTCGGCCATGAGCGAAAGCGTTCAGATGCCTGAGGAAGTGTCCGAGATGTGGGATCTCGACAGCCAGCGCTTCATCGAACGCTGGTGGATGTCCTAAGCCACAGCCTCATCCGGGCGGCCCCAAGGGGCCGTCCGTTTCCCGCACCAATGGCCCGAACCGGGCCGGAGAAAACCTTAAAATGTCCCGGCTTCAGAAGCTTGTTATCGGCCGAGTGTCCCTCGGCATTCTGACCCTCTTTGTCGTATCCGCCCTGATGTTCGTTGGCATTGAACTCTTACCCGGTGATTTGGCGCAGCAGATTCTTGGCCAATCGGCGACCGAGTCGACCCTCGCCGCCTTTCGCGCCGAACTCGGCCTCGATCAGCCTGCGCATCTTCGCTATCTCGATTGGCTTGGTGGTGTGCTGCGCGGCGATTTTGGCACCTCTTTGGCCTCAGGGCGCGAGGTGTCCGAGCTTTTGGGCCCGCGGCTTGCCAATACCATGTTTCTGGCCACCTATGCCGCTGTCATCGCCGCNCCGCTGGCGGTGATCCTTGGGCTTCTGGCCGCCCTGTGGCGCAACACGCTGTTTGACCGNGGCGTCAACCTGACCGCGCTTTCGGCGATCTCNATGCCNGAGTTTTTCGTGGGCTANGTNCTGATCCTNTTNCTGTCGATCAAGGCNGGNGTCTTNCCGACGCTGGCNCGGATCGACAGCGCCACGGGGCTNTGGGACGCGCTTTACCGCAGCTTTCTGCCCGCGCTGACGCTTATTCTGGTNGTCGTNGCNCATATGATGCGGATGACGCGGGCGGCCATCATCAACGTGCTCGCCTCGCCNTATATNGAGATGGCNCGCCTTAANGGTGTGCCGCGCTGGCGCATCATCGTGCAGCACGCGCTGCCCAATGCATTGGCGCCGATCGTCAACGTCGTGGCACTGAACCTTGCCTATCTGGTGGTCGGCGTGGTGGTGGTAGAGGTCGTCTTTTCCTACCCCGGTCTTGGGCAGTTGTTGGTNGATGCGGTCTCNAGCCGGGATTTCCCGGTGGTGCAGGCGGTGGGGCTNTTCTTTGCCGCTGTTTATATCACGCTCAACGTCTTGGCCGACATCATCTCGATTATGTCGAACCCGCGTCTGCGGCACGGGAGATAACGATGAAATCTTTGCTGAAATCCGCGCCCCCCTCGGCGATCTTTGGGATGGTGGTGCTGGCAATCGTCGCCTTTACGGGGGTATTCGCGCCTATCGTCGCGCCCTATGGCGAGACGCAGGTGGTGGGCGATGCCTATTTGCCATGGAGTGCGGCGCATCCGCTGGGCACCGACAATCTGGGCCGCGATATGCTGTCGCGCATGATCTTTGGGGCGCGCAATACGGTCGGGCTGGCGCTGCTGACGACGGCTATTTCCTTTTCGGTCGGGTCAACGCTGGGGATGCTGGCCGCGCTCAAAGGCGGCTGGCTGGACGAAGTCCTGTCGCGCTTGGTCGATGTGCTGATGGCCGTGCCGCCGTTGATCTTGGCGCTGATGCTCTTGGCCATCGTCGGCCCGTCGATCCCCAATATGGTCGGGGTGATCGCGGTGATCTATGTGGCGCCAGTCTACCGGCTGTCGCGGGCTGCGGCGATGAATGTGGTCGGCCTTGATTTCGTCGAAGCCGCAAGGCTGCGCGGAGAGCGCACACCATGGCTGCTGCGCCGCGAAATTTTGCCCAACATCTGGTCGACCTTGATCGCCGAGTTTGGGGTGCGCTTTTGTTTCGTGTTCCTCTTTATCGCGGCGCTGTCCTTTCTCGGCATCGGGATTCAGCCACCAACGGCGGACTGGGGATCGATGGTAAAGGAAAACGCCACCTTGATCAGCTTTGGGGATATCACCCCGCTGATCCCGGCGGCGGCCATCGCCTTGCTGACCGTTGCGATCAACCTGATCGTCGATTGGATGCTGCACCGCGCCAGCGGTCTGAAAAGTTAACCGAGCAGGGGCCAAGCATATGGGAAATCTTCTGAACATTCGCGGTCTCCGGCTTGAGGCAGGCAGCCGCGCGCGGCCCAGTGTGATTATCAAAGGGCTTGATCTGGAACTCGACCGAGGGGAGGTGCTGGGCCTTGTCGGTGAAAGCGGGGCGGGCAAAAGCTCGGCCGGGTTGGCGGCGATGGGCTATGTCCGCGACGGGGTCCGTTTCGCCGGGGGCAGCGTCGAATTCGACGGGACCGAATTGATCGGCATGGCGGGCGGGCACTTGCGCCGTCTGCACGGCAAGCGGATCGCCTATGTCGCCCAGTCCGCCGCGGCAAGCTTTAACCCCGCCAAGACGCTGATCGACCAATATACCGAAGCGCCGCGCCTGCACGGTGTCTCGGGCCGCGCGGCGGCAAAGCAGGACGCCGTGGCCCTCTACCGCCAGATGCAACTGCCCAACCCCGAAGAGATCGGCTTTCGCTATCCGCACCAAGTGTCGGGCGGCCAGTTGCAGCGGGCGATGACGGCCATGGCCATGGCCTGTCGCCCCGACCTGATCATCTTTGACGAGCCAACGACCGCCTTAGACGTCACCACCCAGATCGAAGTGCTAGGCGCCATTCGCGACATTGTAGAGCAATATGACACGGCGGCGATCTACATCACGCATGATTTGGCGGTGGTCAGCCAGATGGCCGACCGCATCTGCGTGATGAAGGATGGTGAGGCGATCGAGACCGCACCGACCAAGACCATGCTGGACGCTCCGCAGGAGGAATACACCCGCTCGCTCTGGGCCGTGCGGTCGTTTCGCCGCCCCGACGCTGAGGCGGGGGAGGCTCCGGCGCTGATCCGCTGCGAGGGGGTTTCGGCGGCCTATGGGCCGATGACCGTGCTGGATAATCTCAACTTCACCTTTCCGCGCGGCCAGACCACGGCGGTGGTGGGGGAAAGCGGGTCGGGGAAATCCACTCTCGCGCGGGTGATCGCGGGGCTGCTGCCCCCCGCCTCGGGGCAGTTTTTCTGGAACGACGCGCCGCTGGAACCGCGATTGGCCAAACGCGGGGCCGAGACGCTGCGCAATATCCAGATGATCTATCAATCGGCGGATACCTCGTTGAACCCGCGCCACAATATCCGCGAGATTTTGTCCCGCCCGGTGCGCAAGTTCACGGGCCGCAAGGGCCGGGTGCTTCGGGCGCGGGTGGAGGAACTGATGGATTTGGTCGATCTTGACCGCGCCTTCCTTGACCGCAAACCCAGCGAGCTTTCCGGCGGTCAGAAGCAGCGCGTTGGCATCGCCCGCGCGCTGGCCGCCGAGCCGGAGTTCATCATCTGCGACGAGGTGACCAGTGCGCTCGATCAACTGGTGGCCGAGGGGATCTTGCGGCTGCTGGTGCGTTTGCAGACCGAGCTGGACCTGACCTTCATGTTCATCACCCATGACTTGGCCACGGTTGAGGCGATTGCCCATAAGGTGATCGTACTGAAGAACGGCCAGATCGTCGAACAGGGCGGGCGCGATGAGATCTTCGGCGCGCCAAAGCAGGCCTATACCAAACGGTTGCTGACCTCGGTGCCGCAGATGGATCCGGAATGGCTGACCGAGGCCCGCGCGCGGGAGCGGTCCTTGCGCGAGGCGGAGTAGGGCGCTGGCGGTTTATATACCCGCGGCGCGCGCCGCGGCAAAGGCGGCCTCTGCCACGTCGAGAAACAGAGCGGCTTCGGGCTGCTGCAACACAAGGGGCGGGCGGATCTTCAGCACATTGGCCCCCGGCCCGGTGGCGCTGATCAAGACGCCATTCTGGCGCATGTGGTTCACCACGAATTTGGCGCGGGCGGCGTCGGGGGCATTGGTTGCGCGCGAAGTGACGCATTCAACGGCCAGAAACAGCCCCGCGCCGCGCACATGGCCGATCTCGGGGTAACGCGCCGCGATGTCTTGCAAGCCGTTCTTGAGGGCCCCGCCGACCGTGGCAGCATTGTTCTGCAACCCTTCATCCGCGATCACGTCAAGCACCGCCATACCCGCAGCCGCGGCCACCGGGTTGCCACCAAAGGTGTTGAAATACCGCGCTTTTTCTCCGAATTCTTGCACCAACTCTGGCCGCATCGCGGTGCCGGAAAGGGGGAAGCCATTGCCCATCGGCTTGCCCATCGTGACCATGTCAGGCACCAGCCCGTGGCGCTGGAACCCCCAGAAGGCGTCGCCGGTGCGGGCAAAGCCGGGCTGCACTTCGTCAGCGATGAAGAGCCCCCCCTCGGCGCGGATCAGATCGACCGCCGGTTGCAGGAACCCTGCCAGATCGGGGTGCAGCCCGTCGCTGGAAAAGATCGTATCGACGATGAAAGCCGCAGGCTCGATCCCATCGGCGCGCATCTCGGCAATCGCTTGGGCCAGATCGGCGGCGAGTTTCGCGCCCTGCTCCGCGGCTGGAATGCGCAGCGTGTCGGGCGCGTCGATCAGCCGGATGCGCGGGCTGCGCGGGATGAAATCGCCCAAGGATGGGGACAGTTCCGCCACCGCTTCGGTCAGCCCGTGATAGGCAAGGCGGGTGACGATGACGCCCTCGCGCCGGGTATAGCTACGGGCGATGCGCAGGGCGATGTCATTCGCCTCGGACCCGGTGCAGGTGAACATGACATGACCGAGTGCGCCGGGCATGGTGGCCAGCAGCCGTTCCGCGTAAGTCACCACGTTTTCATGCAGATAGCGGGTGTGGGTGTTCAGCACGCCCAACTGCTGGGTGATCGCCTCGACCACGCGGGGGTGGCAATGGCCGACCGAGGCGACGTTGTTATAGGCGTCGAGGTATTTGCGTCCGTCCTTATCCCAGAGCCAGACACCCTCACTGCGCGTGATATGCAGCGGCTGGTCGTAGAACAGCCGGTAGGCGGGGCCGAGCGCCTTGGCGCGGCGGTCGATCAGGGCGCGGTCGTCCGGGCTGAGGGCGTCGGCTTGGGCGCTGTCATAGGCGTTGATCATGGTCATCGGTCACTCCGTTCCCGCAGCACGGTGCAGGGCTTTGATCGCGGCGGCGTCGCCCACATGGTCGAGTGCGGCCAACCCGCGTTGCGAGGCGGCGGCGTTGCGCAGGATATAGGGGGCGTTGTCGGGATAGCGCCGGGCGCGGGAAGCGCCGATCGCCAAGGTGGTGGCATGGCGCAGCCGGATCAGACTGGGCAAAAGCGCGATTTCCTCAGCCTCCAGCGGCAGGCGTTTGGCAAAGCCCGTGACCATCTCGCAAACATCTTGCAGCGGGTCCGCGCCTTGGCCGAGTTGATAGGAGCAGGCCACCGCCAGATCGCAGGCCAGCGGCGTATGCACCATATCGCCGAAGTCGATCAGTCCGACGGGGTGCTGGGCCTCTGGCGCGTCGACCAGAATATTGTGCGGATTGAAGTCGTTATGAACGACCTGTGCCCGCAGATGTGGAAGCTGGGGCGCGACTTCTGCATCAAAGTGATCGAGGGTGCGCCCCAGTTGGGCGCACAGCTCGGCGTCTTGCACATCCGCCAGCAGCGGGCGCAGATGGCCTGCCTGTTTGATGTCCCACTGCAGAAAATGCCCCCCCGCCGGATGGAAAAAACCGCGCAGCCCAAGGGCGACCCGCGCGTGAAAATCGCCCAAGGCGCGGTGCAGGCCGGGGCGCGGCGTGGCATTGCTGAGGACGGTGCCGCCGAGGAAAGACATCAGGCGGACGACATGGGGCTGACCGTCAGCCGCTGTGGCAACCTCGGCCGCCTTGCCATTGAGGCTGGCGCAGATGCGTTGCACGGGCAGTTCGGGATCAGCGGTGGCCAGATGCATGAGCGCGGCAGTCTGCATGTCGGTCACCGCGCGGTCTTCGGCGGCGTTGGTGATCTTTAGTAGCGCCTTTTCGCCCGTAGTGAGGGTAATCAGGAAGTTCGCGTCTTTCTCAGCGGCAAGCGGTTCGATCTCACCCGAGATACCATAGCGCTGCAAGGCAACCTCTGCCGCGCGTGCCGCGTCAAAGGCGGGCGGATCTTGCGCTAGAAGATCGGTCTTGTTGCCGCTCTCTTCGGCCAGCACACCGCTGAGAAAGGGGGGCAAGCCGCCCTGAGGCGTGATCCCGACCTCGGTCATGGGGTGATGCCCTCGGTCCCGCACCATTCGGCGATAAACAGCGCCATGGCTTGAGTGATCTTTTTGACCGAACTCAGGCTGACGGATTCGTTGATCCCGTGGATGTTGCGAGACTTCGGCCCGTAACAGAGCGCCGGGATCTTGTTATACAGCGCATAGACCCGCGTATCGAGATAGCCTGCTGTCATAAAGGACTGCAGCGGCGCGCCGATGGCGTATTCGTGGGCGCGTTCCAGCACCGCTTCGGCATCGCTGCCGGGCTCCAGCACATAGCCTTCGGCGTGGAAACCGTTAAAGACCACCTTGGGCGGGTTGTTGGACAGGAAGCTGTCGGTCTGGGCAAAGGCTTTGACCCGCTCGGTAATCTCGCGCGCGGCACCCTCGGCACTGCGGCCCGGATAGATGGAAACGCGGCAGTCAATGTTGCACCATGACGGCACCGATGACGCCCAATCGCCGCCTTCGATTTTGCCGATGTTGAGGTTGATCGGATGGGCCTCGTCTTCAAAATGCGGGTGGTCGCCTTTCTCGGCGTTCCAGTCTTCCTCCATCTCGCGCAGGGCGGTCATCACGCGGGTGGCCGCGTCAATCGCATTGGCCCCTTCGCCCATCTCGCGCACGTGGACCGGCACGCCGCGCACCTGCACCTGAAACCAGATGACGCCGGTATTGGCGCGCACCAGCATCTCTTCTTCCGGCTCGGGGATGAAAACCGCATCGGCGGTGTAGCCTTGCAGGAAGGTCTGCAACGCGCCGTTGCCGGTGGATTCCTCCTCCACCACGGATTGCACATAGACGGTCGCCGCTGGTTGCAGCCCAATGCGGCGCAGCGCGTCTAGGGCAAAGATATTCGCCGCAGCACCCGCCTTCATATCGCCTGCGCCCCGGCCATACATCCAGTCGCCGTCGATCTTGGCCGAGTAGGGCGGATCATCCCACATGTCGTGCAGCCCTTCGGGCACCACATCGAGATGCGATTGCAGGATCAGCGAGCGGCCCCGCTCATCGCGCGGGCGGTGAATGCCCACGACGATGGGCGCGTCGGAGTGATCGTCCGAGTATCTCGAGCCGCCGGGGTGCGCCTCAATCGCGGCGCGGTCCATCTTGAAACGGTCCATCGCGTAGCCACGGCTTTGCAGGTTGCGAAACAGCAGGTCTTGGATCGCATGTTCATGGCCGCGCAGGGAAGGGGTCTGCACGAGTTGTTGGGTAAAGCTCACTTGCTCAGCGAAGCCATCTTCGACAGCCTGAAGGATGCGGGATTTCAGATCAGGATCGAGGGTCATGTCGTGTCCTTTCGAGGGGTTAAAGCATCGCTTCGATGAGGAAGGGGCCGGGCTCTTTTGCGGCCTCTTCGATGGTGCGCATCAAGTCGGCGATGTCTTCGACCCGTTTGCCCGGCACGCCCATGCCCTTGGCCATNGCGACGAAATCCANTTGCGGNCGGTCGAGGTTCANCATGCTCAGCGCNTCGGGGCCGGGCTGNGCNCCGACGTTGTGCAANTCGCCCTTGAGGATCTCATAGGACTGNTTGGCGAGGATGATCGTGGTGACGTTGGAGTTCTCGCGNGCTTGGGTCCANAGNCCTTGGATNGTGTACATNGCCGANCCATCTGCCTGCAGCGTGATGACCGGACGGTCGGGGCAGGCGATGGCCGCTCCGGCAGAAAGCGGGATACCGATGCCGATGGACCCGCCGGTCAGGGCCAGCCACGTGTTCGGCGCCGCACTGTCGCCCGCGGGGAAGGTGGCTCCGCCGGAGGAGACGGCTTCATCCACCACAATCGCATCTTCGGGCAATGCGTTCGCCAAGGCCGCGCCGAGGTTTTGCAGGGTGATGCCGCCTGCCTGCGGTGCGGCGGGTCGTTCGTGGTCGCGCGGGGTGGCGGGTTTCGCGCCGATGCGGTCTGCGAGTGCGGCCAAAGCCGTGGAGCCGTCCGCATCGACGGCGGCCAATGTGACGGTATGACAATCGACCGGCAGCAGCAGGCTCGGTTTGCCGGGATAGGCAAAGAAGGCCACGGGAGGTGGCGTCTCAATCAGGATCGCGCGGCTGTAAGGGGCAAGGCATTCGAGGGCGGCGTTGATCGGGTAGGGGACTTTGTTGATCGCAAAACGGCCCTGCCCACGCTCCATCCGGCGGTTCGAGGTGGGCGCGAGGATGTCGGCCCCGGTCTTTTCTGCGATGCCGTGCAGTAGGGCCATCGCTTCTTGGCTTTCCAGCAACGCGCTGCCGACCAGCAGCACGGTTTTCTCACCGCTCTCCAAAGCGTTGATCGCGGCATCTAGCGCGCGTTCATCCAGCGGGGCAGGGGCAGCGGGGGCCACGGCCTCGGCCATCTTGCCGCCCGCATCCCAGCCGATATCCGCAGGGGCGATCAGCGTGGCGACCTTGCCGGGCTTGCTCTGCGCCACGGCCAGCGCTGTCATCGCATCAGCGGCAAAACTACCCGCATCACGGCCCGAACGCACCCAATCGCTAAACGGCGCGCATGCGCCTTCGACATCTGCCGAGAGGGGGGCATCGTATTTCTGGTGCCGCAGCGCGTGATCGCCCACAAGGTTCACCATTGGCACCCGTGCCTTGCGGGCGTTGTGCAGGTTGGCGGCAGCGTTGGCAAAGCCGGGCGCGAGGTGCAGCAGGGTCACTGCCGGTTTCCCAGCCATGCGCGCATAGCCATCGGCGGCGCCCGTCACCACGCCTTCGAACAGGCCCAAGACGCAGCGCATCAGTTTGGTGCGGTCCAGCGCGTCGACGAATTGCATCTCGGAGGTACCGGGGTTGGCGAAGCAGACCTCCACCCCGCCCGCATGCAGGCTGCGGACAACGCTTTCAGCGCCGTTCATCTCTTTGGGTGTCTTGCTCATGCTGTGGCCTCGCGGAATGTCGTAAGAAATGATTTTGCGTTATCGGTAAGGGAGGGGCCAAGGTAGCCGCCCTCTTGAATCAATGCCGTGGGAAGGTTGAGTGCCGCCAAGCGCCGCGCCATTTCGGCAAAGCCGTCGGGGTAGACATTTACGGCGGCCAGCGGATCATCGGCGGCCATGTCAAAGCCCAGGGAGACCACGAGCGCCTCGGCTCCGAATTCGCGGATCGCGGCGATGCCTTTGTCGAGCAAGGCCAGCACGTCATCTTGGCTTGCGCCCTGTTCCAGCAGCAGGTTCAGCGATTTGCCCGCCCCGTCGCCTTCGCCCGTTTCATCGGCGTGGCCGAGATAAAAGGTGGGGTAGGTGGCCGGATCGGGGTGGAGCGAGCAAAAGAAGATGTCGCCGCGTTCATAGAGGATGTCGAGAGAGCCATTGCCGGTGTGCACGTCGATGTCGATCAGCGCGACTTTCTTGTAGGTCTGGGTCAGATGCTCCGCCGCGATGCAAGCGTTGTTGAAAAAGCAAAACCCATTTGAGCAATCGCGCATCGCGTGGTGGCCGGGCGGACGGCAAAGCGCATAGGCGGCGCGGGCACCGGCCGCCACCGTCTGGGCCGTCTCGATGGCGGTTTGGGCCGACCAATAGGCCGCGTCCCATGACCCTTCGGTCAGCGGGGTCGAGGTGTCGGTCATCCACCAGCCCAATTGACCGTGAATGTCCTTGGGCTCTTTCCCGCGCCGCACGCCGGGGTGCATGGTTGGGATGGCCAGCGCATCAGGGCCCGCGCTTTCGACGAAACGGGCATGGGCGTCGGGCAGGAAGTCGACATAGTCAGGGTTGTGCACGGCCTTGATCGGGGCAAGCCCGTGGTCTTGGGGTTTGGTGATCTCAAACCCTTCGCCGATTAACATATCGCGTAGAATTTCAGCACGTTGTGGCTGTTCTTGATGCGGCATGGCCGCGCCGCGCCGAAAGTAGTGGGTCGGTGCATGGCCAAGCTGGCGTTCGTCGAAAAAGACTTTCATCACATTCCCTGTGGTCTGATGTCGCTGCGGCAGAGCATTGCAGTTTTAATTTGCAGGCTCAATAGAAATGATGCATCATGCATCAAAACTGGCCATGGTTCGGTCGGTAAGGACGAGGGCGCCATGGCCGAGATCAGTCAAGTTTCATTGGGCGATGCGATCTATGATCGGGTCTGTCAGGACTTGGTAGAAGGCAAGCTGCGCCCGAATGAAAAGGTCACCATTCGCGGGTTGGCTGAGCGGTTGGGCACCAGTTCGACCCCGGTACGCGACGCAGTGCAGCGGCTTTTGCGGGATGAGGCTTTGATCCAGCGCAGCATGCGCGATGTGCGCGTGCCGGTGCTGACAGAGACGCAGTATCTTGAGATCGCAAGCATCCGGCGCGAGTTGGAGGGTTTTGCCGCAGGCCGCGCCGCCGAGATGGTGGGCCCCAAGGAGGTCCGCCGCCTGAAAAAGATCGTGGAGAGGAATGAAGCCGCAGCCGTGGCCGGGCGCTGGCCGCAGGCGGTGAAGTACAATCAAGAGTTCCACTTCGCATTGGTGGAGGCGGCGGAGATGCCGATCCTTCTGGCCATTCTCAGCGGGCTGTGGCTGCGTATGGGGCCACTGATTGCCGGATACTACGGGCGCGAGAAGCTGGGGCTGGTTCGACATCATCAGGCGATCATTGCCGCCTGCGAAAATCGCGATCCTGCGGCGGCTGCCGCGGAGATGCGCGCAGACATAGATGACGCAAAGGAGGGGATCATCAGATACATCGAATCGTTCACCATAGGTGAATGAGTTTTTCCAAGTCCTGCGCACCGCGCGGCCTTGTCCCAACCGACTGCAAGAAGCCGACGTCAGATCGGACGCTTTCAAAGGGCCAAGATTCAACACAACCAATGGGGATTGAAATGCTTAACACTACCAAATTAACCGCAGCCGTTCTGGCGCTGGCACTGGCTGGACCACTGGCCGCGCAGGATGGCGAGCCGAAATCCGGCGGCACGCTGAACGTCGTGATCCAGCCCGAACCGCCCAGCCTGATGATCGGCCTTGTGCAGAACGGCCCGACACAGATGGTCGGCGGCGATATCTATGAAAGCCTGCTGCGCTATGATTTCGATCTGAAACCCGAAGGCCAATTGGCTGAATCTTGGGAGATTTCAGAGGACGGCAAGACCTATACCTTCAAGCTGCGCGAAGGTGTGGTGTTCCATGACGGAGAGCCCTTCACCTCGGCAGATGTCGAATTCTCCATGGATAAGTTCCTGCGCGAGAGCCACTCGCGGATGCGCACCTATATGGAGCATGTCGAAAGCATCGAGACGCCGGATGAATATACGGTTGTCTTTAACCTCAAGCAGCCCTTCGGCCCCTTCATCGGCATCTTCGAGCCCGGCACCGCGCCGATGATCCCCAAGCATATCTACGAAGGGACGGATTTCGCCAACAATGAGGCGAACAACACGCCCATCGGCACCGGCCCCTTCAAGTTCGACAAATGGGAAAAGGGCAGCTTTATCCATCTGGTCAAGAACGAAGACTACTACATGGAGGGCAAGCCCTACGTCGACGAAGTCTATTACCACGTGATCCCCGATGCGGCCTCGCGCGCGGTGGCCTATGAGACCGGCAAGGTCGATGTGCTGCCCGGCGGGTCGGTCGAAAACTTCGACGTGGCGCGTATTCAGGCGATGGACAACACCTGCATCACCGACAAGGGCTGGGAATACTTCGGCCCGCTGTCTTGGATGTGGGTGAACAACGACAACAAGCCGCTTGATGATGTGAAAGTGCGCAAGGCGATCATGCATGGCGTCGACCGTCAATTCGCCAAGGACGCGCTTTGGAATGGTCTGGGCAAGGTTTCGACCGGGCCGCTGTCGTCCTCCACCCGTTTCTATGACGGCGATACGCCGGATATCTCCTATGATCCGGAAAAGGCCAAAGCCCTGCTGGAAGAAAGCAGCTATGACGGTGAAACCATCCGCATCTTGGGTCTGCCTTACGGTGAGACGTGGCAGCGCTGGGCCGAGGCGGTCAAACAAAACCTGAGCGAGATCGGCATGACGACCGAGATCGTGCCCTCGGACGTGGCGGGCTGGAACCAGAAAGTCGCGGACCGTGACTATGATCTCGCCTTTACCTACCTCTACCAATACGGTGATCCCGCACTTGGCGTTTCGCGGACCTATATGGGCGACAATGCTGCCCCCGGTTCGCCTTGGAACAACGTGGCGAACTATCAAAACGCCGAGACGGACAAGCTGTTCGCCGAAGCGGCACTGATGGCCAGCCCCGAAGAGCGCAAGGCGGCTTATAAGGAAATCCAAGACAAAATCGTCGAGGACGTGCCGAACATCTGGCTCTTGGAACTGGGCTTCCCCACAATCTACCGCTGTGACGTCAAAAACCCCGTCAACACCGCCTTTGGCGTGAACGACGGTTTCCGCGACGTGTGGATCGACAAATAAAGAGAGCGACAACGCTCAAGGTCCGAGCCGCCACGGCGGCTCGGGCATCTATCAGAACAACACGGGGCGGATAGCGTGATACGTTTCATATTGGGCAGGTTGGTCAAGGCGGTGTTTATCCTGCTGGCGATCCTTGTCTTCAATTTCCTGCTGATCCATGCGGCACCGGGTGACCCTGCGGCGGTCATGGCGGGCGAGGCCGGGGCGGCGGATGAGAAATTCCTTGCAGACCTGCGGGCGCGTTTCGGGTTGGACCAGCCGCTCTACATGCAGCTGTGGCTCTATATCAAAGGCGCGGTGCAGCTTGATCTGGGCTATTCCTTCCGCCAGCAGATGCCGGTGGCCGAGATGATCGGCGACCGTCTGCCAGCGACGCTTTTGCTGACCGGCGTGGCCTTTGTGCTGTCGCTGGTCTTGGGTGTGACCGCCGGTGTCGCGGCCTCGGCCCGGCAGGGGCGGTGGGGTGACACGCTTATTTCGACCTTCGCGCTGCTGTTTTATGCCACGCCGCTGTTCTGGGTCGCGCTGATGGCGACGCTGGTGTTTTCAGTCTGGCTCGAATGGTTGCCGGGCTTTGGGTATTCGACCATCGGGGCGGGCTATACGGGGTTTGCCCATGTGTTGGATGTGGCGAAACACCTCGTCCTCCCAGCCTCTACCTTGGGGCTGTTCTTCACGGCGATTTATATGCGCATGACGCGGGCTTCGATGCTGGAAGTCTCGCGGCTCGATTTCGTCAAAACCGCCCGTGCCAAGGGGCTGACCCGCGGCGTGATCCAGCGGCGCCACATCCTGCGCAACGCGCTGTTGCCGGTCATCACGCTGGCCGGGCTTCAGGCAGGGCAAATCTTTGGCGGGGCCATCCTGACCGAGACTGTTTTCGCATGGCCCGGCATCGGGCGGCTGATGTTCGAGGCGATCAACCAGCGGGATTACAACGTGATCCTCGGGGTCTTTTACATCTCGGCGGCCATGGTGCTGCTGTTCAACCTGATCACGGATGTCATCTATGTCATTGTTGATCCGCGGATAAGGCTGACAACATGATGAGCTTTTGGAAACGTTTTAGCTATAACCGGGGCGCGGTCATTGGTCTGGTCATCCTGACCTTCGTCGTGGCCGCTGCCATCCTCGCGCCCATCCTTTTCCCGCAAAGCCCGTGGAAAATGGTGCAGCGTCCCTTCCTGCCGCCGTTTACCCAAGACGGGCTGATGTTGGGCACAGATGCGCTTGGCCGCAATGTGCTGGCGGGGCTGGCCCATGGCGCTTATGTGAGCCTGCTGGTCGGCTTGGTCTCAACCATCGTGGCGCTGGCGATTGGTGTGCCAGTTGGTGCGGCGGCGGGGTATTTTGCAGGCCGGATCGACGACGCGCTCATGCGCTTTACCGANTTCTTTCAGACCATCCCCAGCTTTGCGCTNGCCATCGTGCTNNTGGCGATCTTTCAGCCCAGCCTGACCTTNGTNATCATCGCGATCTCCATCGTNTCATGGCCCCCNGTNGCGCGTCTGGTGCGCGGCGANGTGCTGTCGCTCAGAACCCGCGAGTTTGTCGAGGCGGCGAGCCTNTCGGGNCTNGGNAACCTTCAGATCATCACCCGCCACATCCTGCCCAACGCGCTGCCGCCCATTATNGTGCTGGCCTCGCTCATGGTGGCGCAGGCGATCTTGTTGGAAAGCTCACTGTCCTTTCTGGGGCTGGGTGATCCGAACATCATGTCTTGGGGCTATATGATCGGGGCCGCGCGGACTGTGATCCGCACCGCATGGTGGCTTTCTTTCCTGCCGGGCATGGCGATCCTGTTGACCGTGCTGGCGCTGAACCTGATCGGCGAAGGCCTGAACGACGCGCTGAACCCGCGATTGACGAGGAAATCCGAATGACCCTGCTTAGCATCCGTGACTTGTCTATCGCTTTGCCCGTGGGGGCCGACCGGCTCTATGCGGCCAAAGACATCAACTTTGACCTCGCACCGGGGGAGATCCTCTGCATTGTCGGCGAAAGCGGGTCTGGCAAATCTATGTCGGCCAATGCTGTGATGGGGCTGCTGCCGCAGGGGGTTGAGCCCGACAAGGGCAGCATCACCTTTGACGGCCAGTCGATCCTTGGCCTGTCTGAGAAAGAGATGTTGAAGCTGCGTGGCAGCCGCATTTCGATGATCTTTCAGGAACCCCTCAGCGCGTTGAACCCGCTGATGCGCGTCGGCGCGCAAATCGCTGAGGTGTTTGAGGCGCATGGCGCGCTTAACGGTTCGGAACGGCGGGCGCGGGCGTTAAAACTGCTGGAGGAGGTCGGCATCCCCGACCCCCAAGCGGCGATCCGGGCCTATCCTTTCCAGCTGTCGGGGGGGCAGCGACAAAGGGTCATGATTGCGATGGCCTTGGCGCTCGAGCCTGACATCCTGATCGCGGATGAGCCGACCACGGCGCTTGATGTGACCACCCAAGCGCAGATCCTCAAGCTGATAGAAGACCTGCGGCGCAAGCGCGGCATGGCGGTGATTTTCATCACCCATGATTTTGGCGTGGTGGCCGATATCGCCGACCGGGTGATCGTCATGAAAATGGGTGAGATCGTGGAGGCTGGCCCGGCGCAGGAGGTGCTGCTGAAACCCCAGCACCCCTACACCCGCGCCCTGATCGACGCGATCCCCCGGCTGACCCAGATCGATGCGCCCGAGCAGGTCGAGCGCGCGCCGCTCTTGAAGGTTGAAGGCTTGCAAAAAACCTTTTCAACCGGCTCTGGCACGCTCTTTGGCAAGCGCCGCGTGGTGAAGGCCGTGCAGGACGTGAGCTTTGACCTCTACGCGGGCGAGACGATTGGCATCGTCGGAGAATCCGGTTCTGGCAAATCCACCGTCGGCCGCTGTCTGGTGCGTCTGCTGGACCCAGATGGCGGGCGGGTGCTGATGGATGATGTCGACATCGCCCATATGTCCGGCGCGGAATTGCGCGCGCAGCGGCGCAAGTTGCAGATGATCTTTCAAGACCCGTTTTCGTCGCTCAACCCGCGCGCCCGCGTGTCGCGCATCCTCACCGAAGGGCTGATCGCATATGGCACGCCGGATAAAGAGGCCAAGGCCAAAGCGCGCGAATTGCTCGAACTGGTTGGGCTGGATGAAAGCGCGATGAAGCGTTTCCCGCATGAGTTTTCAGGGGGGCAGCGGCAGCGGATCGGCATTGCCCGTGCGCTGGCGCTGGAGCCGTCGATCATCATTGCGGATGAGGCCGTCTCGGCGCTCGACGTGTCCATTCAGGCGCAGGTGCTTGATCTGCTGGCCGAGTTGAAGACCCGGCTGAACCTGTCGATGCTCTTTATCACCCACGACCTGCGGGTCGCGGCGCGGATCTGCGACCGGATCATCGTCATGCAAAAGGGCCAGATCGTCGAAGCCGGGCCGGTCAGCAAAGTGTTGCACGATCCCGATACCGCCTATACGCGCAGCCTGCTCGACGCTATTCCGGGGCAGGATTATGAACGCGCGCTGGCGGCTGCCGACTAGGGCGCTATTTCAGGCGTTATGCCAGATTTGGATCAAGCGATGGATACTGCGGTTCAAGACCAAAAGACGCTGCTTTTGACAGGGGCGAGCCGGGGCATCGGCCATGCCACGGCCAAGGCTTTCGCGGGCAAGGGCTGGCGGGTGATTGGCTGTTCCCGGCAGGCGTTCTCGCCCGAATGCCCTTGGCCCGGCGGGGCGCAGGATCATGTGCAGGTCGACCTTAGCGACCCGAACCAGACGATTGAGGCCGTCGCGCAGGTCAAGCGGCTGCTGAACGGCAACCCCCTTCATGCGCTGGTCAACAATGCAGGTATTTCGCCAAAGGGGGAGGGCGGGGCAAGGCTTAGCACGCTCGACACCGATTTGCGGACCTGGGGACAGGTGTTTCATGTGAACTTCTTTGCCTCCGTGGTGCTGGCGCGGGGGCTTCAGGATGAACTGTCTGCCGGGCGCGGATCGGTGGTGAATGTCACATCTATCGCCGGGTCGCGGGTGCATCCCTTCGCCGGGGCGGCCTATGCCACTTCAAAGGCGGCGCTTGCTGCGCTGACCCGTGAGATGGCCCATGATTTCGGCCCCCTCGGCGTGCGGGTCAACGCAATCGCACCGGGCGAGGTGGAGACGGCAATCCTCAGCGAAGGCACCGACAAGATTGTACGCGACATCCCCATGCGCCGCCTCGGCCAGCCGGATGAGGTGGCGCGGGCGATCTATTTCCTGTGTAGCGAAGAAAGCTCTTATGTCTCTGGAACCGAGATTGAGGTGAACGGCGGGCAGCACGTCTAAGGGGCGGCGCGGGTGATCTGACAATCGCGTGATCAGCGCAGTCTTGCGCTGTCATCTCAGGACATTGGGACTATGTTCAACCGTTCACATCAGGGCAGCTATACGCGCGCTCCCCTCAGGCAAAGCATACCCCAAGGGACACCACTTCATGATAAAATTCGAATTGAACGGGCGGCAAATCTCTGTCGACGCAGACCCGGACATGCCCCTGTTGTGGGCGATCCGCGATGAAATCGGTCTGACCGGCACCAAGTTTGGCTGTGGCATCGGCGCCTGTGGCGCTTGCACCGTGCATATCGACGGCACGGCGACACGGTCCTGCATCACCTATCTGGCGGATGTAGAGGGCCAGTCGGTCACCACCATCGAAGGGCTGGACGAGAAGGGCAACCACCCCGTTCAAGAAGCATGGCGCAACCTGCGCGTGCCGCAGTGTGGCTACTGCCAGTCGGGCCAGATCATGCAGGCAGCATCGCTGTTGCAAGACACGCCCAACCCCAGCGACGAAGACATCGACGCGGTGATGACCGGCAACCTTTGCCGCTGCATGACCTACCCCCGTATCCGTCAAGCCGTGCGCGACGCCGCCACCGCAATGGGAGGCTCCGACAATGGCTAATCTGATGTCCCGCCTGAAAGGCTCCGACAATCAATCGCAAATGACCCGCCGTGGGTTTTTGGTGTCCATGACCGCCGCTGGCGTTGCCTTTGGCTTCCCGCAGGCGTCGAACGCCGCGATGAACCCTGCCGTGCCAGATGGCACACCGATCACGCCAAACGGCCAGGCGTTCGAGCCGTCGATGTGGTACTGGATCGACGCCGACGGTCAGGTCAACGTCAACATCATCCGCGCCGAGATGGGCCAACACGTCGGCACCGCCATCGCGCGTATTCTGGCGGATGAATTGGAAGTGGCTTGGGAAGATGTGCACATCACCCATGTGGATTCAGCCGAGAAATGGGGCCTGATGGTCACCGGCGGCAGCTGGTCGATCTGGCAAAGCTGGCCGGTCTACCGTCAGGCAGGCGCTGCGGGCCGTACCGCGCTAATCGAAGCGGCGGCGGCCAAGTGGGGCGTTGATGCCTCTGGCCTGACCGCACGCGACGGTGCTGTGACCGATGGCACGCAAAGCGTCAGCTACGGCGATCTGGTAGCCGAAGGGCTCGACCGGAGCTTTACCGAAGACGAATTGGCAGCCCTGCCGTTGAAACCCCATGCCGATCTGCGTCTTGTGGGTCAGGATGTGCATCCGCTTGATCTGGATACAAAGACCACCGGTCAGGCGATCTATGGTCTGGATGCCAAGGTCGATGGCATGGTCTACGGCGTGCCGATGCTGCCGCCAACGCGCTATGGCTCGAAAGTCAATTCAGTCGATGACAGCGCCGCGAAAGAGGTCAAAGGCTACCTTGAGACCGTGGTGCTGGATGACCCGTCGGGCACCGTGCCGGGCTGGGTTGTGGTGCTGGGCAAAACGCTCCACGCCGCGCGGATGGCCACCTATGAGATCAGCGTCGATTGGACCGCAGGCGAGACGGCCGATGTCTCCGAAGACGATATCCAAGCCCGCTCGCGCGAGTTGATCGGAAGCGACGCCGGGTCGATCCTGCACACCGAACAGCCCGAGACCAGCGCCGTTTTCGACGCCGCCACAGAGACGCTTGAGGCCGAGTACACCACGCAATCTGTGCTGCACTTCCAGATGGAGCCGGTGAACGCGACCGTCTTCCAGAACGCCGATGGCGTCTGGGAAACTCACGCGGGCAACCAGTGGCAATCGCTGATCCTGCCGACGCTGGCCGTCGCGTTGGAGGTGCCCGCCGATAAGATCGTGATGCGCAGCTATATGCTGGGCGGGGGCTTTGGCCGCCGGTTGAACGGTGACTATATCGTGCCTGCAGCGCTGGCGTCCAAAGCTGTCGGCAAGCCCGTGAAACTGGTCTTCTCCCGCGAGGAAGACGCCCAGTTTGACAGCATTCGCTCGCCTTCGGTGCAGAAATTGCGCATGGCGTTTGACGATGGCAAAGCCGTCATGGGCATGGAACACCACGCCGCCGCCGGTTGGCCGACGCAGGTGATGGCACCGGGCTTCATGCCCAAAGGCGTCAACGAAGAACCCTATGATCCCTTTGCCATCGACGGTGCGGATCACTGGTACAGCGTGGGCGCGCACCGCGTGCGGGCGATCTCCAACGATCTGGCGAATGCGACCTTCCGTCCCGGTTGGCTGCGCTCGGTCGGGCCGGGCTGGACCAACTTTGCTGTCGAAAGCTTCATGGACGAGGCCGCGCATAAGGTCGACGCCGATCCGTTGCAGTTCCGTCTGGATCACCTGAAGGCCGAAGGCATCAACGGGGGCTCTGCGCCCAATGCGGTGGGCGGTGCGTCGCGTCAGGCGGCTGTCTTGCAGCGCGTGGCCGAGATGTCGGGCTACGGCAAGACCGACCTGCCCGAGGGCACGGCAATTGGAATCGCCACCACCTTTGGCCAGTCGCGGACCATGCCAACCTGGACCGCTGCCGCCGTCAAATTGGCGGTGGATACCGAAACGGGCGAGGTCGCTGTCGAGAAGATGTGGCTGGCCTTCGATTGTGGCACCGTGGTCGACCCCGACGGGGCGCGCGCGCAATGCGAAGGCGCGGCGCTCTGGGGCCTGTCCATGGCTCTGCATGAGGGCACGCGGATCGAAGACGGCAATGTCGTTGATCTCAACCTCGGGTCATATACGCCGTTGCGGATGGTTGATGTGCCGGACATCGAAGTGGCCTTTGTCGAGAGCACGGAAGCGCCCGTCGGTCTCGGCGAGCCGGGCACCACGGTCATCGCGCCGGCGGTTGCCAACGCGATCTTCAACGCCACCGGGGCGCGGGTCCGTCATCTGCCGATCACCGCTGATGCGGTCCTCGCGGCGCTGGAAAGCTGATACCAAGAGACGGGCGCGACATGCCGCGCCCGTCTTCTATCTCTGCTTGGGCGGCGTCCTGCGAAGCGGATCGGCGGGCGGCGCAAAGGCTGCCCAAATTCAATGGCCCGAAATTCGCTTGTTTTCCCTTAAAAACATAGAAATTCACCCGCCGGGCCATAATTCTGACAGGTTTCGAACAATAATATAAACGCGCGATCTATGCCCGGTTGCGGGCTGGTACGAAGGACAATCTGTGGCACCTACCGAGACATATGAGCAGCGCGTTGCCGCCACGCGAAAACGCTTTATCGAAGGGATCCCGGATCGCTTGCAGGCCGTCTCTGACGCACTGCGCGAGACGGACGGGGCCGATCCGCGCGAGACGAAAGCGCGTAAGGTCCACCGCATGCTGCACGATCTGGCCGGGAACGCCGCGATGCTGGAATACCTTGAGATTGAAGATTGTCTGCGCAAGGGGCTGCGCGTCGCCGAAGATGCCGATGAGTCCTCTTCGCCCTTGTCAGCCGATGATGTTCGTATAATTGAGACGGCTCTGGCCGATGCCAATAGCGTCGTCGAAAATATCTAAGAAAGCCTTTCCATGAAGTATCCCGCAATTGGTTTGCTGGCGGCTTTGCTGCCGTTTCAAGTTCACGCTCAAACGACCACGGGTGAGGACGCGGCGCGTGCCCCCGCGGAGCAGGTCCAAGAGGGGCTGATCGCACGGACCTTCGATCTGGCGGAGCTTGGGTTTCAAAACGGCATTTCTTTCCGCCAACTGTCTGGAAATGCGACGATCTATATTCCGCTGCCCGACGCGGATGCGCTGAACTCGGGCAGTTTGCAGCTAGAGCTTGAACACGCCTCCACCACCGAGGTGGACCGCTATTTGCAAGTGTCGGTCGCGGGCCGCCCCGTGACTTCGCAGGCGCTGCCGAATGGGGCAGGGCGTCTGAGCCTGCCCGTGCCGCTCAACCCCGAAGACGTCTCTGGCGGGTTTATCGCCGTGGGCCTGTCCTATTCCGGCGCCCTTAGTGAGCGGGTCTGTGTGGACGAGCGTGCCTCGGGGGATTTCCTTGAGATTACGGCGGCGTCTTCCGTGACGTTGCAACTGGACCCCTCGGAAATCGACACATCCGCTGCCTTCGCGGGGCTGCGTCCTGCGGATACGCGCCTTGCGATCAACGGAAACGATTCCCTCGCCGCTCTGGCTGCCGCGACCCGCGCCGCGGCGTTGTTTGACGCCGAGGCAGGGCGACTGACCTTTGCTGAGGAAACGGCAAGCCCGGCGGGCGCATGGTCCGAAGGTGTCATCCAGCTTGACGTGACTGCCTCTGGCGTGGCGAGTGAGATGGCCGTGGACACCCAAGCGGGCCTGCCGGTCTTGGCCCTGCGCGGCAGTGATCCGCAGGTGGGGCTGTGGCAGATGATGTCGGAATGGTCGGCCCTGTCGAACACGGATGCGACCGTGGTCGATGTGGCAGGGGCTCAGGCTCTGTTCGATGACCGCTTGCCGCTCTCTGCTTTGCAGGCCGATCTCACCCCGCGCGCCGTGGTCTCGACCGAAGACTTCTTTGTTCCGTTCCAGTCCTCGGACCTTCCAGCGGGCAAGGGCGTGGCCGGTGTTAACCTGCATGTGGCCGCAGCGCTTGATCCCGAAGGGCGCGGGGCGACGGCCTCGGTCTTTCTGAATGACACGCTTTTGGGCAACCGCCCGCTTGGCAGTGGCAAGCCCGAGCAATTGACCTTTTCTGTGCCCAGCGGGCTGCTGGGGCGCGATAACCTGCTACGGGTGTCGATCCAGCGTCAGCCCACGGGCGGCGAATGCCGGTTCAAACCGCAGGGCTATCCGGCGCAGATCCTGCCTGGCAGCGCCTTGTTGCTTTCCGATGCCGCGCCGCAGGATCAGGATTTCTTTGCCCTGCGACAGGAGTTCGGCAATGGCGTTCAGGTCGTGCTCGACCCAGCACTTTCGCTGGATTTCGCGCAAACACTGCCGTGGCTTGCAGGCGTTGCGGGCAGTGTGATCCCGGACCGTGCCACCATCCTGCCCCGCGCCTCGGTTGACGCGCTTGAGGGGGACGAGCCTTTCTTTGTGATCTCTGAGCAAAACCCCGGAGATGGCGACCCGCTGATCACCTTTGATCAGGGCCGCATTGAGGTGCGCGACCGTCAAGACAACTTGATCTATTCGGGCGAAGACCTGTCGCGCCTTGGTGTGGTGCAGATCGTCACCCGTGGCGATACCCGTGGTCTGTGGCTGCGTCCGGGCAACGGCCCGGCGCCGGAATTGACACCCGAACGTCCCATGATGCTGGACCGGGGCGATCTGGCCCTCATCGGGCAGGACGGGGTGATCCTTGCCACTGCCACTGACCGCAGCCCGCTTGTTGATGTCGTCTACCCTGACCGCAGCAGCCTTGCGCAGATGCTGGCCAAGTACCGCCCTTGGATCGTGGGAGCCATCTGGGTGCTGGTGACGCTGCTTGTGCTGGTCGTCTTCCAGCGCGTCTACCGCGCGCGTCGCGGCAAAGACGAGACGTAAGTCACCGTGGCGTTGGATGCCGAAAGCGAAGCCATTGGTTCGCTGCTGCTTGACCGTGGCGCGCTGACGGCTGAACAGCTCGACGCGGCAGAGGATTTGGCCGAAGACTGGAACGTCTCTCTGGTCAAGGTCCTACTGTCGCGGCGCTGGCTGACCACGCAGACACTCTACCGGGAGATCGCCTTTTACCACGGGCTGACGCTGGTCGATCTGATCGAAGACCGCGCCGATGATGATCTGATCCGGCAGTATGATCCGGTGGTGATGAACCAGTTTATGACGGTGCCGATTGGCCGGGCAGAGGATGGCACCCTGACGGTGGCCACCTCGCGGCCCGGGCCGCGCACACTGCTGCACATCCGCGAGGTTTACGGCACCGGCGTGACCATCGTCGTGGCGTCGCATTTCGATGTGTCATGGCAGCTACAACGCGCCTTCCGGGAGAAACATTCCCATGAGGCGGTCTTTGCTCTGGCAGAGCTTGACCCGGATATGTCGGCGCAGAATGTGGTGACGCCGCCGCAGATCTTGGTGATTTACCTCTTGGTCTCGGCCCTGTTGCTGGGACTGGCGTTTTCGCCAGTGGTCACGCTAATCGTGCTAAACGTCTTTTTGACGATCTTCTACACGGGCAACTTCCTATTCAAAGCGCTGTTGGTTTGGCTAGGCGGTGCGGCGCAGGAGACCTCATCGCGGGCCATCGCGGCTGAGGCGTCGCTGCTGCGCGACGAAGACTTGCCGATCTATACCGTGCTGGTGCCGATGTTCCGCGAGCCCGAGGTGCTGCCGATCCTTGCCCAAGCGCTGCGCAACCTCGACTACCCGCTGGCCAAGCTTGACATCAAGATCGTGCTAGAAGAGGGCGACCACGAAACGATCGACGCGGCGCGCAAGCTGGACCTCGAAGGCGTGTTTGAGATCATCCGCGTCCCGGCCTCCCACCCGCAGACCAAGCCCAAAGCCTGCAACTTTGCGCTGCGCTATGCGCAGGGCGATTTCCTTGTGATCTTTGACGCCGAGGACAAGCCAGAGCCGGATCAGTTGAAAAAGGTCATCGCCGCCTTCAACCAATCCGCGCCCAATACCGCCTGTATTCAGTGCCGTTTGAACTACTACAACGCGCGGGAAAACTGGCTGACACGGATGTTCACCTTGGACTATTCGCTGTGGTTCGACCTGATGCTGCCGGGGTTGGAGCGTTTGGGTGTGCCGATCCCGCTGGGCGGCACCTCGAACCACTTCCGCATGGACGTGCTGCGCGAGTTGAACGCATGGGATCCCTTCAACGTCACAGAAGACGCCGATCTGGGCATTCGTCTGACGCAAAAGGGCTACCGCGTCGGCGTCATCGATTCCACGACCTTTGAAGAGGCCAATGTCTCGATCCCGAACTGGGTGCGCCAGCGGTCGCGCTGGATCAAGGGCTATATGCAGACCTTCCTTGTGCACAGCCGCAGACCGATTCACCTGTGGCAATCGGTCGGCAGTGCGGGGGTCTTTGGCTTTATCTTCTTCATCGGGGGCACGGTGCTGTCGGGCCTGTTGAACCCGGTGTTCTGGTCGATCTTTGCCATTTGGCTGATCTTCGGGACCGAGGTGATCACCCCCTATTTCCCGCTGCCGGTTCTGTATCTTTCGCTGGTCAACCTTTTGGCGGGCAACGGGCTGCTGATCTACCTCACGATGGTCGCGCCCTTTAGGCGCAGATGGACCGATCTGGCCCCTTGGGGGATCACCGTAGTGGGCTATTGGGTGTTGATGACCGTGGCCTCTTACAAGGCGCTGTCGCAACTGATCTTCAACCCGTTCTACTGGGAAAAGACCCAGCATGGCCTGTCCAAACACACCGCCAATGAGGTCGCCGAAGCCAGCGCCGAAGCGACGGAGGCCACGCAGTGATCCGCGCCGCCTCTTGGTCCTTTGGCTTTGTCGTGTTGGCGCTGGTGCTCTTGCTCAGCCTCGGCTGGACCGAGGCGCATGGCTTTCTGTCAATGGATGTGACCGACCTTTGGGCCAAGTCCATCGTGCAGATCGACGGGCCGGTGCAGTTCAAGGCCACGGATGCCTTCTATCCGCCCGTGCCCTATGCGCTGTCGCTGTTGGGGCAGGCGGTCTTGCCTGACACACAGGTGCCAGTGCCCTTCGTGCTCTCTGCGCTGGTGGGGGCGGGGCTGCTGGTCATGTGGTTCCTCAATCTGCGCGATACCGGTCAGTTTTCGGGTGTGACTGCGGCTCTGGTCGTGCTTCTGCTGGCGTTGAACCCCTTCTTCCTGCGCGCCTTGGCCGATGGGCCTGAAACGATGTTCTGTATCTTGGGCACATGGTTGTTCGCGCGCGGCATCGTTAATCTGCGGCTGACCGGCAACGCGCCGGACATGATGAAGGTGGCCGTGGGGCTTTTGGTGGTGGCGCTTTCGGACAGCTACGGTCTGATGCTCTGCTTGGGCGCGATGCCCTTCATGATCGTGGCGGCGCGGCCCAGCATGATTGCGGCCTCTTCCACGGGGTATCTTGTGGCGATGTTCTATCCGGTGCTTGCCGCCGTGGGGTCGCTGATGTTTGTCAGCATGATCTTCGACAGCCGCCTTGTCCCGCTTTTGTCGGAAACCGCGACGCCGCTGACCCTGCGCGAGCATTTGGTCATTCTGGCCGGGCTTGGCCCCGCGGCCTTTGTCGCGATCCTGCGCAACATCTTGATCCCGCGGCTGTTCATGCCGCTGCTGGCCGCCGTGGGCGCTGTGCTGGGCGGGTATACGCTGAACACATTCTTCCACGTCGAAGGCGATCCGGCCATGGCGCTGGCGCCCATGCTGGGCGTCTTGATCGCCGCGATCCGCTTTTGGCCCAACTTGCCGCTGCGCGAACCCATTGCCATCACCCTGATGGCGCTGTCGCTGCTGACCTCTGCGCTTGTCATGCGCCATGTCGCCCATAACGAAACCCGCGTTTGGACCAATGCAATGCTTGGGAAAGAGAACGCAGCGTCGCGCCCCACGCAGGAAGTTGTTTCATTCTTGCGCGACAAGTCTGAAATTATGGTAGATGTTGAAAAAAATCCCCAGATCGTGGTCGGTTTGGGGAATATAGACCGGCTGGTGATCGCCGGAGAGCCTGCCTACGACTGGGCGCTTGAGGGGGGCGTGCCGCGGACAAACTATATTGTCGTCCCGCGGCAGGCCGAGGGGCAGATCACAGCAGACAGAATTCTGCGCAGGTTCCCGCAGCTGAGACTATCGCAGCTGCCGGGGTATGAGGAGGTTTTTCAGAACAGCCAATGGCTTGTTTTTGAAAGAATTAACGAGTGGAAATAAAGTCATGAGCCCACGAATTATCGCAGTTGACGACTCGGACATCGCGCAGGATTTCATCAATGCCACGCTTTCGGAGCTTGGGTTCGACGATGTCGTCAGCTTCATTGATCCCCGCGCGGCACTTGACGCGATCGAAAGCGATGAGCCCCCCGCCGACCTGATCCTGATGGACATAATGATGCCCGATATCGATGGTATCGAACTTTGTGCCCGTATCCGTGCCCTAGACAGATGGAGCGATGTGCCGATCATTATGCTGACCAGCCGGACAGATATGGGCTCCCTTTCCGAAGCCTTCATGGCAGGGGCCAATGACTATGTCACCAAACCCTTTAACCAGATTGAGCTTCAGGCCCGAATGCGCAGTTGCCTGCGCTTGAAATCAGAGTTGGACCGCCGCCGGTCGGGCGAAAACCGGGGCGCGCGCCGCCGCGCCGTGCAGAGCTTTTCAGAGGCCACGGTGCCCAGCCTTTTTGGCAGCAAGGGCGGCTTTCAGGGCAACCTCATGTCGTTGTCCCCCGCGATGCAAAAAGACCTTGGCTTGATCGTGTTTCGGATCGACGGTGACCGCGATCAATCAGATGCGGCGCGTGGCCAGCGGCAAGAGCTTCAGCGCCTCGTGGCTGGGCTTTTTGGTAAGGTCGATATGCCCGCACGGGACGGTTTTTCCCATTGGGAGGATGACCTGTTCGTCTACGGCTCGCTTCATGCCGATCACGCGCAGCTTGAAGCGCGGGCGCAGCAGTATATCTCTGCCGTGGCAGAGGCGTCGGCCTCTGTGAAAGAAGGCTGGACATCCCGTCCTTTGAGCGTCAGTGCCTGTGTCGTACCGCCCTCCGACGCGGCTGTCGCCACGTCGCTTGCGCGGGGCATTCAGGGCGTCGAAAGTGCTGGAAAAACAGGCGCGACGGGCACGATCTGCCTTGCCGCCAACGATATAGGACATCTGCCAAGGAATGGTCAGCACTGAGCCCACCAACAAAGTCGACGCGGAGCCTTCCTCGCGCTCGCAAACCCTGTTTTGGGGACTGATCTCAACGGTCGTTCTGATCTATTTCGTTGGGCTCGCGTTTCTCACGTGGTCCGACTACAACCGCGCCACGACCCGTGCGGAAGTGGAGCTGGAGCATTTCGCAGAGCTTTATGAGCAGGCGGTCGATGCCTCCCTTTCGGTTGCGAATGTGAGGATGTGGGGGCTCATCGACGAGCTGTCGACCGCGCGTCTGAGCGACCCGGATCAATTCGAAGCGCAATATGGCGCGTTGATGAATTCCGCCGTGCAAGAGACCAAACAGGTCGATGCGCTGGTGCTGATCGGTGCGGATGGGGTCGTGCTTTGGGCCACGATCAAACCTCTGATGGGGCGGTACCTTGGGGACCGGGCCTATTTTCAGGCAGCGATCGGGCTTGATGTTGATGAATACACGGTCGGGGTGCCTATCGTATCGCGCGCCACAGGGCGGCGGCTGACGCCGATTGCATGGCCCTTGATCGGCATCGACGGTCAACCGCGCGGGGTGCTGGCGTCGTCTTTGGGCGAGGACTACTACTCCCAACTGCTTGCGTTGGATGGGCTGCAACAGGACATGTATGTCGAGGTGGTGACCTCCAACGGAGAGCGCGCCTTTGCCTCGGGGCGGCCCCAGCGTGACCCCGACACGCCGGTGTTCCGCGCGCGCAAGGAGATCCCGGCGCTTGACCTTTATATCGACGTGACGCGCAGCAAAGCGGCGGTCTTGCAAAGCTACTGGCAGCGCACGGTGGCGTTTGCGGGCCTTGCGACGATCCTGTTCTTGACGGTGATCAACGCGGCGATCCGCGCCAGACGGCAGTCGACCCAACTGGCGCAGGCCCTGCGCAACTCCGAACGCGACCGCGAGCGCATTCGTGTGGCGCAGAGCGAATTCGACGCGATTTTCGAGAATGTCGGCGACGGGCTGATCGTCTACAATGACAACAACAAGCTGCACCGCTCCAACCGCAAGGCGCGGCAACTGATGGGCGTCTCATCAGATATAGATGCCGTTCAAAAGCTGCGCGGCATGGTCCCTTCCTTCTCGCAGATGGACGAAGACGTGGCCGTTCACCGCGTTCAGATCCCCACGGCAGAGAACGAGAGTGTGGCGGTGCAATGCCGGGTGATGAAACTGCATCTGCATGGGGATTATATCGCCTATAACGTGCTTCAGGATATCTCTGCCGAAGAGCGTCTGGTGGCGGCGCGCACGGCCTTTGTTACTTCGGTCAATCACGAATTGCGCACGCCGCTTACATCCCTTGCCGGGTCGCTTGAAATTCTGCACGACCGCTTTGGCGATACCATGCCAAAGAACGCGGGCAAACTGTTGTCGATGGCCACCCGCAACGCCGACCGGCTTTTGGTGCTGGTCAATGACATCCTGACCCTTCAGGCCATCGACCAACGCCAACTCAGCATCCAAGCCGAGCGGGTCGCGGTGTCAGAAGTGCTGTCAGAGGCGATTGCCGCCAACACCGGTTATGGGGTGAACCGTGATGTGCAACTCGACATTCACGCAGGGCCAAACGCGGCGCAAGAGGCCTATGTGCAGGTGGACACCGTGCGCATGCAGCAGATCTTTTCCAACCTGATCTCGAACGCGGTCAAATATACGCCGCGCGGCGGGACGGTAAAAATCGGCGCCGAGGTGGACGATCAATGGGTCACGTTCTATGTCTGCGATGCGGGGCCGGGCATCCCTAGATCCGCGCATGATCGTATGTTCAAAAGGTTCGCTGACCCTGTGCATTCTCGCGAAAACCAAGCGAATGGCACGGGGCTGGGTTTGGCCATCACGCGGGAGTTGGTGTTGCGACAAGATGGCGATATAAGCTTTGAGACGCGCTCTGAAGAAGACGGAGACGAAAACCCCGGCACAACATTCTACGTGCGGTTCGCCCGTGATACTGGTGCCACGCCCGAGCAGGGGGGTGCGGCATGAGAGTGTTGTTCGTCGATGACGAGGATGACATCCGCGAGTTGATCGAGTTTGCGATCATGACCGAAGATGACATCGAACCGACATTCGCNGCCACCGGGCTGGACGCGATTGCCACGATGGAAACCCAGTCTTTCGACGTGATCATGCTGGATGTGATGATGCCACCCCCCGATGGCATGGAGGTGCTGCGCTGTGCGCGGGCCAATGCGGATTTGGACGACACGAAGATCGTGATGTGCACCGCCAAAACCTCGCCGGAATCGGAAAAGAAGTTTCGCGCCCTTGGGGCCGACTACATTCTGCACAAACCGTTCAAACCGCTAAAGCTGGCGGATTTCATTCGGTCGATCGCCTAATACCTCATCGCGCAGCCCCTCGCGGCTTTGATTAAGCGGAACTTATCATGCCCAAAACAGCACAGATGCCCACAGGATCCACGCGGCTCATATGGTCCGGCCTCGTTTTCCTCTCGGCCTTTGCGGCATTGACCGTGCCGGCAAGCGAGGTGACTTCGGCAGCTTGGCCACGGGGCGAGGACAAAAGCTTTGTAGCGCTGTCATATGAATCGACGGTAGATGGCCCCGACTTCGGCGATTACGGCGCGTTTTACTATGAATACGGTGTCACCGAGAAACTGACCTTCGGTCTCGACATCGGCAAAAGCCGAGACGCCGGTCAGGTCAGCGCCATCGCCTTTTTGCGCTATCCATTGGGGGCACCTGAGGGGGACAACGTTTTCGCCGCTGAACTTGGTCTTGGCTGGGCCGAGCGCGATGGCAGCGCGGTGGCGGCCCTGCGGCCCGGCCTGTCATGGGGCCGCCCGGTGTCGGGCGCATGGGGCAACGGCTGGCTGGGGGTGGAAAGCACCTATGCCCTCTACGAAGACGGCGAAGGTCTGGGCAAGATCGACAGTTCCTTTGGCATCAACCACGCCAATGGCAACCTGTCGATTTTCAAGCTGGAATTCGCGGCCCCCTCTGACGGCGATGAAACATTGGTCTTCGCCCCGTCGCATGTGGTCAAAGTGTCCGAGAACAGCTTTCTGGAGTTCGGCCTGTCCCATGAATTCACCGATAGCGTGACCAAGGTCAAAGTCGGGGTTTGGCACAGCTTCTAGGGCGCACGCCGGGCCCTCTCAATCGCGCCAATCGGGGCGGTTGCCGAGGTGGGCAATCAGAAAGTCGATGAAGAACCGCGTCTTGGGGGTCAGCACGTTCGAGCGCGGGTAGACCAGCCAAAGCACCGAGCGGTCATTCATCCGCCAGCCCGGAAGCAGCCGCAGCAGCTGGCCCGAGGCAAGTTCATCCGCCACGCTCCACAGCGAATTGACCGAGATGCCAGCCCCCGCGCGTGTCGCTTCCCGCTGGGCATCGCCGTCGTCCATGATGACGCGGCAGGTCATCTCGCTCGGGGCTAGCGTGGCGGCCTCGCCCTCCGGCCCGATCAGCGCGCGCGGTTCAAGATCGCCCCATGCGATAAAGTGATGACCCCGCAGGTCGGCAGGGGTGTCGGGCATCCCATAGGTATCCACATAGGACGGCGCGGCACAGAGCACGCGGGTGTCATCGGCCAGCTTGCGCCCCCGCAGGCTGCTGTCGGTCAAAGGCGCGCTGCGCAGGGCGAGGTCGAAACTGCCTTCGATCGCGTCAAACCGGGTGTCGGAGAGGCGCAGATCGAGGGTCAACTCAGGGTAGGTTTCGTGAAACTTTGGCAGCAGCGGCATGATATGGCGTTGGGCAAAGCTGCTGGGGGCGGCGAAGCGCAAAATGCCCTTCGGCCCCGCATTGGTCCCGCCCAGAATGGCCCGCGCGGCATCGGCCTGCGCCAGTATCTCCTGCGCATAGGGCAGAAAGTCGGACCCATCCAGCGACAGCGACACCTTTCGCGTGGTGCGCCGCAAAAGCTCAACCCCGAGTTCCTGTTCAAGCTTGGCCAAACGCGCGCTGGCCACGGCAGGGGCCATCCCCAAGGCGCGCCCGGCGGCCGAGATGTTAAGCCGTTCGGCAGCCATGACGAAAAGGCGCAGGTTGTCGATGTCCATGGGGCTGTCCTTGCTGCGGGCCATCCGCAGGGCCAGCGTACAGCCGGCTGATATTGTATTCAATATCAAGAAACTGAACTCAGCTGTCGCCGGATTATCTAGCGTATCCCGCTGGCCTATATCTGCCTCAACGCAACATTCAACGAAAGATAGACCGATGAAATCCATGACCCTTACCAGCTACGGCGCTGATGCTCCCTTTGTCGAAGCCGAACTGCCGCGCCCCTTGGCCACCCCCGGTCATGTGATGCTGCGCGTCAAAGCGACGAGCGTGAACACCATCGACACCATGATCAAGGGCGCGGGCAAAGACCTGCCCCTGTCGCCCGATCTGCCTGCCGTTCTAGGCATGGATTTCGCTGGGGTGATCGAAGAACTGGGCGAAGGTGTCACTGGTTTCGCTGTTGGTGACGAAGTCTATGGCTGCGCCGGTGGGTTGGCTGATCTGCAAGGGGCCTTGGCCGAATTCATGCGCGCCGACGCGCGGCTGATCGCCCATAAACCCAAATCGCTGTCGATGCGCGAGGCGGCTGCCCTGCCGCTGGTGGGCATCACCGCTTGGGAAGGGCTTCACCGGGCGGGCGTCGGGGCCGGGCAGAAGGTGCTGGTCCAAGGCGGCGCAGGCGGCGTGGGTCATCTGGCAATCCAACTGGCCCGGCATCTGGGGGCCGAGGTTTCTTCGACCGGTACCGGGGATGACCAGCTTGCGGTGATCGAAGGCTATGGCGCGCGGGCGATCGACTTTAAGACCCAGAAAATCGAAGATTATGTGGCCGGGCAAACCGAGGGTCGCGGGTTCGATGCAGTGTTCGACACCGTCGGCGGGGACAATCTGACCAACTCTTTCGCTGCCACTGCGCTGAACGGCCATGTGGTGACAACCGTGGCACTTTCGGAAATCGACCTGACCCCGGCGCACTTCAGCGGCTTGTCCCTGCACCTGGTCTTCATGCTCTTGCCGATGCTGCACGACGTGAACCGCGCTGTACATGGAGAGATCCTTGGCAACCTCGCCACGGTGGTGGATGAGGGCGCGGTGAAACCCTTGCTGGACGAAAAGACCTTTGATCTGAGCCAAGTTGGCGAGGCCTATGCGCGGCTGCAAAGCGGGCAGGCCCTCGGCAAGGTGGTGATCGAGGTCTGATCCGGCCTGAAATACTCCGGCCCCGCCGCGTATCTTTTGCGGCGGGGTAGGGACTGGCTGCTGCCCTAACTTTCCCTCTGAAGAGGGAGGGTGGGCGGCGAGCGCTAAGGAAATCGTCCTTGACCCTACGGTAGCCTGCCTCTTTCTTCCTCATCTCGCGATTGGCGGCAAATTCGGTCTTGCCTCTGCATATCAGAGTACAGTTAATTGGCCGGACAAGCTGAATACAGCAGCGGCGTGCGGCACTCTGTGCCGACGCCCGTTAAGAGCAACCAAGGGAGAGAGACATGAAATTCACTGCAATCCTCGCTGCAACCACTATTCTGGCGGGCGCTGCCGCCGCACAGGACGTTGATAAATCCGACTGGCCCAGCAGCTTTACCGTCGGCACAGCCAGCCAAGGCGGCACCTACTTCGCCTATGGCTCCGGCTGGGCGAACCTCGTGGCCAAAGAACTGGGCCTGACAGGCGGCGGCGAAGTCACCGGCGGCCCGATGCAGAACATGGCGCTGGTCCACACCGGCGAGGCGGCCTTCGGCATGACCACGATGGGTCCGGCGGCGGAATCGCTGGCTGGCACCAACCCCATCGCACCCGGTCTGGAAATGACCCAAGCCTGCGCGATGTTCCCGATGTACCAGACACCTTTCTCGGTGACCGCGCTTGCGTCCTCGGGCATCGAAACCGTGGCTGACATTCCGGCGGGTGCCAAGATCGGCTTTGGTCCGGCGGGCTCCACCTCCGACACCTATTTCCCGCGCATGATGGACACGCTGGGCGTCGAGTATGAGCGCCGCAACGGTGGTTGGACCGATCTGGGCGGCCAGTTGCAGGACGGTCTGCTGGACGTGATCGCCTTTGCTGCCGGCGTGCCGGTCCCCGCGGTCAGCCAGCTCGAAGTGCAGACGGATGTGAACATCATCGAGTTCACCGAGGAAGAGCAGGCCAAACTGCTCGAAGAATTCCCGGTATCTCAGTTCGACATCGCATCCAGCACCTACACCACGCTTGAAGCAGATGCGCGATCGGTCTCCATGTGGAACTTCGCCATCGCCAACTGCGATCTGCCGGAATCCTTCGTGAAAGCGGCTGTGGATGTGGTCATGTCCGACAATGAGCGGATGAAGGGCATCCACAAGGCGGCTGCGTCCTCCCTGCCAGAGAACTGGGAAAAGAACACCGTTCTGAAATGGCACCCCGGCGCGGCGGCATGGTTCAAAGAGAACGCGGATGCCGATATTTCCAATGATATGATCTACGGTAACTAAGCAAACGCCTAGACAAACTTGCATGCCGTCCCTAATCGGGGCGGCATCTTGCCATCATCCCGCCTGATTGCCGGGACAGATCCCGCGCAGATATCGGGAAAGGAAGCCTCCATGACAGACCAGCATAGCGCCGCCGACCCGCAGGGCCCGATTGTCGCCGAAGGGGTTGACGACGAACCCGTTGAAAGCAACCGCCGCATATTCACCGGGCGCACCTATCTGGTCGTCGCGGCGATGTCGGCGATCTATGCCTTCTTCCACATGGCGGCACTCAACGGCATGTCGATCGGTGAGCTGACCGGCATCCGCCTCCCGCTGTTGCCGACCTTCCCGATGGAGACGTGGAACTTCCGCATCGTGCACATCGCGGGCGCGCTGATCCTTGGCTTCACCCTCTATTCCGCGCGGGGCTTTGTCGACGAAGGCACCGGGCAGGGCCGCCACCCGCTAGATTTCGTGGCATGGGCTGCGATGATCCCCGCGCTTTATTCGATTTGGACTGCCTGGGGTATCGCCAGCCAGATCAACTCCGGGGTGCAGTGGAACGGCATGAGCCCCGAGTTCAAGAACCTTGAAATTTACCACTACGGTCTGCCGCTGGTGGGCGCGACGGCCATCGGCATCGTCGTCGGTTGGCTGCGGGGCCGTGAGCGGGGGCAGGTTTCGCCTGCGGATCTGTTGCTGTCGGTCTGTGGCATCGCCGTGGCGATCTATCTGATCACCATGTACAGCACCTTGATGCGCAACTCGACGGGCACGCCCTTCGCGCCCATCGGTATCTCCATCGCCGCTGTCGCAGGCACCGCGTTGATCATGGAACTAACGCGCCGGGTTGCGGGGCTTGCGCTGATCGTGATCTCGGGCATCTTCCTGATCTACGTCTTTGTGGGGGATATGCTGCCGGGCTTCCTGAATGCGCCCAACATCCAGTGGACGCGGTTCTTTAGCCAAGTCTACACCGATGCGGGCATCTTGGGGCCGACCACGGCGGTATCCTCGACCTATATCATCTTGTTCATCATCTTTGCCGCCTTCCTTCAGGCGTCAAAAGTGGGCGACTACTTCGTCAATTTCGCCTTCGCCGCGGCGGGCCGTTCGCGCGGTGGTCCGGCAAAGGTGGCGATCTTTGCCTCGGGCCTCATGGGCATGATCAACGGCACCTCGGCGGGCAATGTGGTGGCGACAGGCTCGCTGACCATTCCGCTGATGAAGAAAGTCGGCTACCCGGCCCGCACCGCAGGCGCGGTCGAAGCCGCCGCCTCGACCGGTGGGCAGATCATGCCGCCGATCATGGGCGCAGGTGCCTTCATCATGGCCGAGATCACGGGCATTCCTTACACCGACATCGCCGTGGCGGCGATCATCCCGGCGGTGCTTTACTTCGTGTCGATCTACTTCATGGTGGATTTCGAAGCGGCCAAGCTGGGCATGCGCGGGATGCGTTCTGAAGAGCTGCCCAAGCTCAAGGACATGCTGCGCCGGGTGTTCCTGTTCATCCCGATCATCATCCTGATCTATGCGCTGTTCATGGGCTATTCGATCATCCGCGCGGGCACGCTGGCGACGGCGGCGGCGGCGGTTGTGTCGTGGTTCACGCCCTTCCGCATGGGGCTGCGCAGCATTGTCAAAGCCTTTGACCTTGCCGGGATCATGTCGATCCAGATCATCGCGGTCTGTGCCTGTGCCGGTATCATCGTGGGTGTCATCAGCCTGACCGGCGTCGGCGCGCGCTTCTCTTCGGTGCTGCTGGGTCTGGCGGAGGCGAGCCAGTTCCTCGCCCTGTTCTTTGCCATGTGTATCGCCATTCTGCTCGGCATGGGCATGCCCACCACGGCGGCCTATGCGGTGGCGGCGTCGGTCGTGGCACCGGGGCTAGTGCAACTAGGCATTCCGCTGCTGACGGCACACTTCTTTGTCTTCTACTTCGCCGTGGTCTCGGCCATCACGCCCCCCGTGGCGCTGGCCAGTTACGCGGCGGCGGGGATTTCGGGCGCCAACCCGATGGAGACTTCGGTGGCGTCGTTCAAGATCGGCATCTCGGCCTTCATCGTGCCCTTCATGTTCTTCTACAACGGCGCGATCTTGATGGACGGCACATGGTTCGAGGTGATCCGTGCAGGCATCACGGCGATCTTTGGGGTCTATCTGCTGTCTTCGGGGATGCAGGGCTGGTTTGCGGGCAGCAGGGCCGCGTGGTTCATCCGGTTGGGTCTGATCCTTGCCGCGCTGTGCATGATCGCGGGCGGTTTGGTGACCGACCTCATCGGCATCGCGGTAGCGGCGTTGATCTTTGCCATCCAGTGGAAGTTCCGCCCCGCGCCCGACGCGCAGATTGCCGTGCACGGCAGCGACTGATCCACGCCCCGGCCCTTCGGGGCCGGGGTGCCCTCAATTGAGGCAGCGGCCCCTGTTGCATCCGGGCCAAGCGCCGCCTACGGTCCGCGCGATCCTTCCGGGCGGTTAATATGTTCACTATCTTTCTGGCCATCGCGCCGGTCTTTGCGCTGATCCTCATGGGCTATGGCCTGCGGCGGGGCGGCATCCCCTCAACCAAATTCTGGAACCTGAATGACCGGCTGGTCTATTGGGTGCTGATGCCGGCGCTATTCTTTGCCAAGATCTCGGCGGCGGACCTCAGCGGGGGCCTGGGCGATTATGCCCTGTTGCTCTATGCTGGGTTCTTTGCGGCGATCCTTTGTGGCTGGCTCTTTGGCCGGGCCTATGCCGCGCCGCAGGCCAGTTCGCTGCTGCAGGGCAGTGCGCGGTTCAACACCTTCATCGGCCTTGCGATTGCCGAAGCCGTCTTTGGCACGGCAGGGCTACAGATCGCGGTGCTGGGCTCGGCGCTGCTGGTGCCGGTGGTGAATGTGACGGTGGTGACGCTGATGACCCGGCAGTTGGGCGGGGGCGGGAAATCTATCCTCAAAGGCTTGGTTAAGAACCCGCTGATCCTTGGCATCCTTGCGGGGGTGCTTTTCAACTTCGCGGGCCTGCACGAAGTGCCGGTCTTGCACGAAAGCGCGCGCATCTTGGGCGATGCGGCTCTGCCGATCATGCTGCTCTGTGTTGGGGCCAATCTGCGGCTGCGCGGGCTTTCGGGGTCTGTCTCGGTCATCGGGCTGTCGATTGTGGGCAAACATCTGGTGAACCCGCTGGCGGTGCTGCTGGCGGCGCTGGTGTTGACGCCTGCACCACTGACCCTGCAAATCGCGCTGATCTTCGCGGCCCTGCCGACCGGGGTGGCAAGCTATACGCTGGCGCGTGAGATGCGGGGCGATGCGCCACTGATGGCGGCCATCATCACCACGCAGACATTACTGAGCTTTTTCACTCTGCCGCTCACGCTCTATCTGGGAAGCCTGATTTCCGCGCCCTAGGCCCGGACCATGTGTGAAACGCGAATGTGATCTGCGCCTGCCGCATGGCCAAGTATTTACAGGTTGACATATTCGGTCCAACTGTCCAATTGCCCTTGACGACAGCCAAGGAGCCCGCATGACCGAACTTGAAAAGACCGTGCTTGACGCTGCGCTGCATGTCTTTTCCCGCTATGGGGTCAAGCGCACCAGCATGGGCGATCTCTGCGAAGAGGCGGGTGTCTCGCGCCAGACGCTCTACAACCGGTTTCGCAACAAAGATGACATCCTGCGCGGGCTGATTGGGCGTTACACCGAATTGGCGTTGCAAGAGATCGCCGAAGAGATGCCCAATGCACCCGATCTGGGGGCACAGCTGGACCTGATCTTTGACCGGATGGCGGTGCGCGGCTATGACACCATGCAGGCGATGCCCAACGCGCAGGATTTCATCGCCGGGGCCAATGCGGTCAGCCAGGAGGCGCTGCAATGTTCCGCAGGGCGTTTCCGTGGCGCTATCGCCGAGGTGTTGCAGCCCCATGAGGCGGCGCTCACCCGCAATGGCCTGACAGTCGAGGCACTTGCCGATTTTATCCAGCGTTCTGCCAAAGCCGCCGGCATGCATGCGCTGGACCGTGACCATTTTCTCGCGCAGCTGCGCACCCTCAAACAACTTAGTCTGACCGCCGCCCTTGGGCCCGTGCCGGATGCTATTCATAAGGAAGACTGACCATGGCCAGGTGGCTTGTTAAGACAGTGCGCGGTTCGGGCGCAGGGCGGCTAATGGGATTTGCGCTGACCTTGGCCGGCGGTCTGGCCGCGCCGATGGCCACGGCTGCCGAAATCCCGGTGGTCAAGCTGCAGACGGTCAAAGTCAGCGATGCCGAGATGGAACGCGTGTTCTTCGGCAAGGTGGTTGCACGTGAAACCGTGGACCTTGCCTTTCAGGTCGGCGGCCAGATTGAGCAATTTCCGGTCGAAGAGGGGGCCACGGTCAGCAAGGATTCAATCGTCGCTCGGATGGATCTAGAGCCGTTTGAACTGGCGTTAGAGCAGGCGCAGGCCAATGACGCGCAGGCCCGCCGGACCATGGAACGCTATCAAAAATTAGCGGGGTCTTCGGTGGCCGAGGTCAATCTGCAAGACGCCGAAACCGCCGTGACGGTGAACGATATCGCCGTGCGCAACGCCGAGCGTGATCTTGAGAATGCCACCCTGCACGCGCCTTTCGATGCGATCGTGGCCTCGCGCCTGGTGCCCAACTACTCTACCGTCAGCGCAGGCACGCCGGTGGTGCGTCTGCATGACATGTCCGAGCTTCGGGTCGAAATTGACGTGCCCGAGACCCTGTTCCTCCGCGCGGGGCGCGACCCGAACGTACGGTTCATGGCCAAATTCCCGGCGAACGCCAATAGCTACCCGATGCAGATCCGCGAATACAACGCCGAGACGGCGGATGTCGGCCAGACCTACAGCATCACCCTTGGCGCGGACTTGCCCGAGGATTTCTTGCCGCTGCCCGGCGCTTCGGTTGAGGTGCGCGCCACGCTGAACATCGGCGGGTCGAGCATCATCGTGCCCGATTCCGCCATCGTGGTGGGCAATGACCGGGGCACCTATGTCATGGTCTTTGACCCCACCGGCGCACGCGAGGGCACGGTCGCCCTCACGGCGGTTGAGATCACCCCCACCGCGCGCGGCGATGTCAAAGTCGAGACAGGCCTTTCGGATGGTCAGGAGATCGTGGTGAGCGGCGCAAGCCAGCTTGAAGACGGTGCCGCCGTGCGCCGCTTTGTCGGCTTCGGAGACTGAGCGCATGGATATCGCACGTCTGTCCATCAACCGCCCCGTCTATACTTGGATCATCATGCTGATCTGTCTTTTGGGTGGCATCTGGGGCTTTGCAACCCTTGGCCGCCTCGAAGACCCGGCCTTTACCATCAAAACCGCCGTGGTCGTGACCCAATACCCCGGTGCCTCTGCCGAGGAGGTGGCGCTAGAGGTTACTGAACCGCTGGAATCGCAAATCCAGAAGATGTCCGAGATCAAGGACATCGAATCCATGAACCAGCCCGGTCTGTCGTGGATCACGGTCAATATGCAGGACACTTTTGACGGGTCCGAACTGCCGGAAATCTGGACCAAACTGCGCAACCGCGTGAACGAGGCCGCGATGCCGAGCGGGGCGACGCAGCCCTATGTGAACGACGGTTTCGGCGACGTTTACGGGCTTTACTACGCCGTCACCGCCGAAGGCTACTCCGATGCCGAGGTGAATGAGCTGTCCACCTATCTGCGGCGCGAATTGCTGCTGGTCGATGGCGTGTCGGATGTGGCGCTCTCGGGCGTGCCTAATGAGGTGATCTATGTCGAGCCGCAGCTTGCGCTGAGCACCACGCTTGGCATCCCACCCACGGCAATCGTCGGCGCGGTATCCAGCGCCAATGAGATCGTCGACGGGGGCGCCATTCAAGACGCAGACGGGCGCACTTTGATCCAGCGGCCCGAAGGCTCTGACAGTGTGTCCGAAATTGCGGCGCTGTCGGTGGGGGTTGGCGGTCAGGTCATCAACCTTGCCGATGTGACCAATATCTACCGTACCCGCGAAGCCGACCCTGATCTGGTGATCCGCCACAATGGGCAGGAGGCCTTTACCGTCGGTGTGGCCGGGATCGCGACCGAGAACATCGTCGACATCGGCAAACGGGTCGACGACAAGCTCGCGCAGTTGCGCGAAACGCTGCCCTTGGGCATCTCGATTGAATCGATCTACCGCCAACACACGGTCGTCGAAGAGGCGTCAAACGCCTTTTTGCTAAACCTTGCCATGTCCGTTGCCATCGTGGTGGCCGTGCTGGCCGTCTTCATGGGCTGGCGCGCGGCGATCGTGGTGGGCTCCACCTTGTTGCTGACGGTGGTGGGAACGCTCTTTTTCATGGCGCTCGGCGCGATTGAGATGGAGCGTATCTCGCTCGGGGCGCTGATCATCGCGATGGGGATGCTTGTCGACAACGCCATCGTTGTGGCCGAGGGGATGCAAATCTCGATGCAGCAGGGCAAAAGCTCTCGCGATGCGGCGACCGAGGCAGCAAGCAAGACGCAGATCCCGCTTTTGGGGGCGACGGTCATCGGGATCATGGCTTTTGCCGGGATCGGGCTAAGCCCCGATGCGACGGGTGAATTCCTGTTCTCCCTCTTTGCCGTGATCGCGATCTCACTGCTGCTCTCTTGGCTCTTGGCCATCACTGCCACGCCGCTTTTGGGGCATTACTTTTTCAAGCGCGGCGCCGAAGGCGGGGCTGGCGGCTATGACGGGGCGATCTTCAAGGGCTATGCCGCCGTGCTGCGCGCCTCGCTCAAGCTGCGTTGGCTGGTGATCGTGGCGCTGATTGCCGGGACGGCGGTCTGCTATGCCCTTTTTGGACAGATCAAGCAGCAGTTCTTCCCCGACAGCAACACACCGCTGTACTTCGTGCACTACAAACTGCCGCAGGGGTCGTCGATCCATCAGACCTCCAACGATCTGGCCGTGCTCGAAGACTGGCTGGTGGCGCGGGACAATGTTGAGGACGTGACCTCTTACGCAGGGCAGGGGGCAGCGCGTTTCATGCTGACCTATCAGGCCGAAGACCCCAACCCCAGCTACGGGCATCTGATCGTCCGGGTCACCTCGCTTGACGTGATCCAAGATGAGATGAACGCGCTGGAGGCGTTTGCCGTCGATGCGGTCCCGCAGGGGGAGTTCCGGGCCAAGCGTCTGGCCTTTGGCCCCGGTGGCGGTGCCCCGATCGAGGTGCGTTTCTCGGGTCGCAATCCCGATGTGCTGCGTGATCTGGCCGATGAAGCCATGGCGCGGATGCAGGCGGCATCGGACAATATCATCACCCCGCGGCAGGATTGGCGCGAGCGTGAATTGGTGCTGCGTCCGATCTATGCCGAGGAGCGTGCACAGGACGCGGGCATCTCTCGGACCGAGATCACGGAGACCCTGAAGTTCGCCACCGAAGGCACCAGCGGGGGGACATTCCGCGAGCGGGATCGTCAGATCCCCATCGTGATCCGCGCCCCGCAGGATGCCGATCTGGCGCTGACCGATCATGTGATCTATGCGCAAAACACCAATGCGCTGATACCCATGGAGCAGGTGATCGACGGTTTCCGGTTCGAGCCGCAGGACACGCTGCTCTACCGCCGCGACCGGGCCGATGTGATCACCGTGGGGGCCGATATCCCGCGCGGTGTCACGGCGGCACAGGTGCAGGCCGAGGTGCAGGAAACCATTGAGGCGATGGAAATCCCCGAAGGCTATGCCATGGAATGGGGTGGTGAGTTGGAAAGCGCGGGCGAAGCGCAGGCCGCCTTGGGCAAGCAATTGCCCCTCAGCCTCATCATCATGGTGCTGATCTCGGTCCTGCTGTTCAACGCGCTGAAACAGCCGATCATTATCTGGCTCTTGGTGCCGATGGCGGTCAACGGGGTCAGCCTTGCGCTGCTCGGGACGGGGCTGCCCTTTACCTTCACCGCGCTTCTGGGGCTCTTGTCGCTCTCGGGGATGTTGATCAAGAACGGCATCGTGCTGGTGGAAGAGATCGACCTTACCCGTGCCGCTGATCCGACCATGGATCTGAAAGAGGCCATCGTGCTTGCGTCGACCTCGCGTTTGCGCCCGGTGTTCTTGGCTGCGGCCACAACCATTCTGGGGATGCTGCCGCTTTTGTCGGATGCTTTCTTCCAGTCGATGGCGGCGACGATCATGGGCGGGCTGGCCTTTGCCTCGGTCTTGACCCTGATTGCGGCACCGGTGCTGTACTTCCTCTTTTTCAAGCGCAGCGCCGCGCGTGAGGCGGAGGCCGCCCGCGCCGCCTGATCGGCGCGTGACGGCAAGGCAAAGGGCGCGTTCGGTCACTTCGGGCGCGCCCTTTGTCGTACCCGGGCGGTAAAAATTCCGCGCCGCCCTGCAATCCCGCCTTGGTTTCGCGAAATTGCCAGCTACCTTACCGTTTTCAAACGGCATGTCGCTGTGTCAGGCCATTGTTTCAAGGAGTTCTCGCCCATGGGTCCCCGCATTCTTTCCACTGCCGCCGCCGCTGGCCTTGCCGCCACTCTGGCCTCTGCCGCCTCGGCGGAAATCACCGTTTCGTCGAAGATCGACACCGAAGGCGGCCTGTTGGGCAACGTCATCGCACTGGCGCTCGAAGACGCAGGGCTGCCGGTTGAGCGGCGTCTGCAGCTGGGCGGCACGCAGGTCGTGCGCGAAGCGATCCTGTCCGACCAGATCGACATTTACCCCGAATACACCGGCAACGCGGCCTTCTTCTTTAACGAAGCGGAAAGCGATGTCTGGAAAGATGCGGCCAAGGCCCATGCCCGCGCCAAGGAATTGGATGGGGGTGAGAATAACGTCACTTGGCTCGATTCCGCCCCGGCCAACAACACTTGGGCCATCGCCGTGACCGGCCCGCTGGCCGAGGAAAACAACCTCACCACCATGTCCGATTTCGGCGCATGGGTGGCCGAGGGCGGTGAGGTGAAGCTTGCCGCTTCGACCGAATTCGTGTCCTCCCCCGCCGTGCTGCCCGCGATGCAGGAGACATATGGCTTTGAGCTGACCCAAGACCAGACCGTGATCCTGTCGGGCGGTGACACGGCGGCGACCATTCAGGCGGCGGCGCGTGGCACATCGGGCGTGAACGCGGCGATGGTCTATGGCACCGATGGCGGTGTCGGTGCGACCGGCCTTGTGGTGATGGAAGACGACAAGGGCGTGCAGCCAGTCTATGAACCCGCCCCCATCGTCCGCGCCGAGGTGCTGGAGGAATACCCCCAGATCGCCGAGGTGCTGAACCCGATTTTCGCCGGGCTCGACATGGCGACACTGCAAAAGCTTAACGGTCGCATTCAGGTCGGCGGGGAGCCAGCCGAGGCCGTGGCCCGTGCTTATCTGACCGAGACCGGGGTGCTGGACTGATCTCCGCCACGCGGACATTGACCGGCCCCGGCGCAGGGTTTTCTGCGCCGGGGCTTTTGTTCGCCGTGTTGGGCGCGGCGGCGCTTTGCGTGCCTTTCATGACCCTCGCCGCCAATCGGATTGTGGCGGGTGAAGGGGTGATGGCATGGGGCGTGGCCTCTCTGCCCGTTGTGCTGCCGGGGCTCGCCGCGATTGCTGCGGGTCTGATCATGGGGCTCCCCGCAGGACGGAACAGCCTGCGTATTGCAGGAGCGGCTTTGGGCGTCGGCGGTCTGCTGTGGCTGCTGACCCAAGGGGCGTCCGGTTTGCTGGCCGAGGCCGGTGACTATGCCCGTGTTTCGCCCTCGGTGGGCTTTTGGTGCCTGCTGGGCGTTTTCATGTTGCTCATGGCAGATGCGCTGGCCGCTATGGCACCGGGGCCGCTGATGCGCGGCGGTGTTTTGGTGGCGGTGCTCGCGGTGCTGGGCTCGATCCTGTGGTCGGGCGCGCTGTCTGACCTGTCGGTGATGCAGGAATACGCCAGCCGGGCGGATGCTTTCGGGCGGGAATTCTTGCGTCATCTCGGGCTGGCCTTCGGCTCGCTTGCCGCCGCAGCGGTGATTGGCTTCCCGCTTGGGGTGCTCTGCCACCGCCTCGCCAGTCTGCGCGGTGCCACCTTGCCGGTGCTGAGCTTTTTGCAAACCATCCCTTCGCTTGCCATGTTCGGCTTGATGATCCCGATCCTCGGCTGGGTTGGGGCGAACTTGCCCGGCGCGCGGGCGCTTGGCATTGCGGGCATCGGCTTTGCGCCCGCCTTTCTCGCACTGGTGCTTTATTCGCTGCTGCCCGTGGTCGGCAACACGGTTGCGGGGCTCGCATCCGCCCCGCCAGCCGCGCTTGAGGCCGCGCGGGGCATGGGGATGACGCCGCTGCAGCGTCTGTTTCGGGTAGAGTTGCCGCTGGGCTTGCCGATCATCCTGACCGGGCTGCGCATTGTATTGGTGCAGAACATCGGGCTGGCGGTCATCGCCGGGCTGATCGGCGGCGGCGGGTTCGGCACGTTCGTCTTCCAAGGGCTGAACCAGACCGCGACCGACCTGATCCTGCTGGGTGCTTTGCCGACGGTGGTGCTGGCGCTTACGGCAGCCATCGTGATGGACATATTGGTCGAACTGACCCGCAAGACCCCAAAGGACAGCACATGATCGAGATCGACCGCATTACCAAGACCTATGGCGACATCCGCGCGGTGGATTCCGTGTCGATGACGGTGGAGACGGGCACGATCACGGTGATCGTCGGCACCTCCGGCTCAGGCAAAACCACGCTTTTGCGGATGATCAACCGGTTGGAGGAACCCACCTCGGGCGAGGTGCGGATCAATGGCGAGTCTACGTTATCGGTCAAGCCGCATATCCTGCGACGGCGGATTGGCTATGCCATCCAAGGGCACGGGCTGTTCCCGCATCATACTGTGGGGCGCAACATCGGCGCGGTGCCGCAACTGCTGGGCTGGCCACGCGACAAGATCGCGGCGCGGGTGGATGAACTGCTGGCGCTATTCTCGATGGACCCTGCGCAATTCCGCGACCGCTATCCGGCGGAACTGTCGGGCGGGCAGCAACAGCGTGTCGGTGTGGCGCGGGCCTTGGCCTCGCGGCCCGATCTTTTGTTGATGGACGAACCCTTTGGCGCGCTGGACCCGATCATTCGCACCCGCGCGCAAGAAGACCTGCGGCACATCCAGCAGCGGCTTGGCTCGACCATCATGCTGGTGACCCACGACATGGAAGAGGCGATCCGGCTGGGTGATCGGGTGGCGGTGATGGACGGGGGGCATCTGGTGCAGCACGGCACCCCCGCCGAGATCATCGCCGATCCCGCGACGGATTTCGTCGCGGATATGGTCGGCGATGTGGAGCGGCCCCTGCGGCTTCTCTCGCTGATCCCCGCCGCCGAGTTGGTGGAAGAGGGCAGCGCCGAAGGCGAAGTGCTGTCCGCCGACGCCAGCCTACGCGACGCGCTCTCGGCCTGCCTATGGACGGGGCGCCCAGCGGTGCCGGTGGCGAAAGACGGGGTGCCGATGGGTCGGGTGACCCTCGACGCAATCCGCGCCCGGGCCGGGCAGCACGCATGAGGATCAGCTGGTTCCTGCGGCCGCTTCTGGTGGCGGTATTGCTGGCCTTGGTCCTGCGGCCTGAGTGGTTCACGCCGCTGCTTGCGCCTTTGGCCCCGGCCAATGGTCCGGTGATCTACACGCGCGCCTCTCTTNTGTCGCTCTCGCTGAGCCATCTGGCGCTGGTCGCGATGGCCTCGGCTGCGGCGACGGTGGTGGCGGTGACGCTGGCGATCCTTGTGACCCGGCCAGCGGGCGCGGCGTTCCGCCCGCTGTCTCGCACCATCACCAACATGGGGCAGACCTTTCCGCCTGTCGCGGTTCTGGCGCTGGCCGTGCCCGCCTTGGGCTTTGGTGCCGGGCCAACGCTGGTGGCGCTCTTTCTCTATGGGCTTCTGCCGATTTTTGAGAACGCGGTGACGGGGCTGACCAATTTGCCGCCCGCAACGATGGAGGCCGCGCGCGGCATCGGGCTGAGCCGTTGGCAACGGCTGTGGCGGGTGGAACTGCCGCTTGCCCTGCCGGTGACGCTGACGGGCATCCGGCTGTCGGTGGTCATCGCACTTGGCACGGCGACCATCGGCTCGACCGTGGCGGCGCGGACCTTGGGTGAGGTGATCATCGCGGGGCTGCTGACGAATAACACCGCTTTCGTGGTGCAAGGCGGGCTGGCGGTGGGGCTGTTTGCGGTGCTGATCTATGACGCGATGGTGCAGCTTGAAACGCGGCTGGCGCGGCGCATGGGGGGCTGAGGATCAGCCCCCGTTCGCGGCGATGATCTGCTCGGCCAAATCCTCCAGATCGTTCGAGAGGTAGTGCGGCTGCGGCACGTTTTCGGCCTTGATCAGGTTGTTGTTGGGGCGGGTCAGAAAGGCCCCCTGACAGCCCGCCGCCTGCGCACCGATGGTGTCCCACAGATGGCAGGCCACCATGCAAAGGTCATCGGTTTGTAGGTCCAACGCATCGGCCACCATCTGGTAGGTCGCCGGATGGGGTTTGAACTTTGCCACCTCATCAACGCTAAAGCTGCGGTCGAAGAAGTCAGCGATGCCGGCTTTCTCCAAAGGTGTCGGCGCGGGGGAGGGGGGCGAGTTGGTCAGCGTGACCAGCCGGAAACCTGCCTCGCGCAGCTTGCGCAGGGCGGGGGCGACATCCGGGCGGGCGGGCATGGAGCCGATGAGAGATTTTAACTCGGCCACGTCCTCATCACTGATCGTCACGCCCTTGTTCGCGCCGACCATCTGCAAGACACCTCCCGCCAGCGCACCGAAGGGGGCATAGCGACCCGAGAGGGTCATGGTCTGCGAATAGAGGATCAGCTCGGCAAACCATTCACGCAGGACCGAGGCGTCGCCGAAGAGGCGCGCGAACAGTGGCTCCAGAGTGGTGATGTCGAGCAGGGTCTCGTTCACGTCGAAGACGATTGTAGAGACGGGCTTTTGATCGGGCATGGGGGTCCTTCCTGTCANGGCGGGCGATGCGCCCGGTCATTGTGAAGAAACCCCCAGCCCTGTCAAAAGGTTTCAGACCCCCAANCGGTCGCGCAGCCCGTACCACCACGATCCCACGACCGAATAGGGCACGCGCAACATGCGCCCGCCGGGGAAGGGGAACCACGGCACATTGGCGAAGACGTCAAACCGGGTCAGATCGCCGTCGATCGCTTCCGAAAGGATGCGCCCGAAGGTATGCGAGCCGGTGACACCATGGCCGCTGTAGCCGTGCGCGAAATAGGTGTTGTCGCCGATCCGGCCCATCTGCGGAACACGGCTGAAGGACAGGGCAAAATTGCCGCTCCAGGCATAGTCGATCTTCACGTCTTTGAGTTGGGGGAAGACCTTGTCCATGTTCCGTTTGAGCTTGGCCTTGATGTCGCGCGGGTCAGCGCCGCCATAGACGGTGCCACCCCCGAAAAGCATGCGTTTGTCGCCCGACAGTCGGTAATAATCGAGGATATAGCGGATATCTTCGACACAGGCGTCGGTGGGCAGCAGCGCGTGGGCTTGTGCCTCGCTCAGCGGTTCGGTTGCCATGACTTGGGTCGAGACGGGCATCACGCGCGGGGTCAGCGTGGGCACCACATGGCCAAGGTAGGCATTGCCGCAGAGCACCAGCGTCTTGCAGGTCATCGTGCCCTTGGCGGTTCTGACCACGGGGCGTGGGGCATCGTGATCGACATCCGTCACGGGGGACATCTCATAGATCGTGCCGCCGTTTTTCTCAAACGCCGCCGCCTCACCGAGGGCGAGGTTGAGCGGGTGCATATGGCCGCCCGAATGGTCGATCAGCCCGCCTTCATAGAGGTCGGAATTGATGTGGGCGCGCAACTGGTCCTTGTCCAGCATCTCTTGATTGTCGATGCCGTAGCTCTGCCAGAGCTTCTGACGCTCTTCCAACTCGCGCATATGCGCAGGCGTGAGCCCGGTGAAGATGTTCTTTTCCTTGAGGTCGCATTTGATGTCATAGGTGCGGACCCGCTCGCGGATGATCTCGCCACCCTCTTGCACCAACCCGGCCACGAAAGTCGCTGTGTCCTGACCGTAGCGGCGCTTGATCGTTTGCAGGCTGGCGTTCAGCCCGTTGACGATCTGCCCGCCATTGCGGCCCGAGGCCCCCCAGCCCACGCGCGCGCCTTCGATGATGGCGACCTTATAGCCCTTTTCGGCCAGATGCAGACCCGTCGACAGGCCGCTATAACCCGCGCCGACGATGCAAACGTCGATCTCGTGATCTCCCTGCAATTTTGGGCGCTCAGGCGAGGGATTGGCCGAGGCCGCGTAGTAGCTTGACGTATGGCTGCCGTCACCGGCGTAGGGGGGACGAGACATCAGACGATCTCCAGATAGGTATCATATTCGAAATGGGTCACTTGCCGCGCGAATTTGCGCAGCTCTTGGGTTTTGCATTCGACCATCATGGTCTGCAACCGCGAGGAGAAAATGCCGGGCACATCCGGCCCTTTGCGGAAGGCATCAATCGCCGTGGCCCAGTCGAGCGGCAGGTTGTCGAGCTTCATCGTATAGGCGTCGCCGGTGATCGGGGCGACGGGCTGCATGTCTTGCTCGATCCCCAAAAGCGCGCCGCCCAAGATGCTGGTCAGTACCAGATAGGGGTTGGCATCGGCGCCGGCCACACGGTGCTCGATGCGCCGTGCCTTGGCATCTCCGCCGGGGATGCGGATCGCGGCGGTGCGGTTCTCATAGCCCCAGGCGACATTGGTCGGCGCATGGGCGCCCGGCAGCAAGCGGCGATAGGAGTTTTCATGCGGCGCGAAGGTCAGCGTGTTTTGCTGCATCGTTGCCAGCAGACCGGCCACGGCGTTGAGCATCAGGGATGTGCCCTCATCCCCGCCATTGTCGAAGACGTTGACGCCGTTTTCATCGACCAGCGAGAAATGCACGTGAAAACCGCTGCCCGCCAGATCGCCATAAGGTTTGGCCATGAAGGTTGCGGCAAAGCCGTGTTTGCGGGCGATGCCGCGCACCAACCGTTTGAACAGCACCGCGTCATCTGCCGCGCGCAGCGGATCGTCGACATGGCGCATGTTGATCTCGAACTGGCCCGCCCCGTTTTCCGAGATCGCCGCATCCGCCGGGATGCCCTGCAATTCGCAGGCGTCATAGACCTCGTTCAGGAACTCATCGAAATGCTGCAACTCGTCCAGCGACAGTGCGCCGTCGGAATCCAGCCGCTTGCCGGTCACCGGAGAGCAGGGCGCCTGCGGGTGATCCTCGGACGGGTCGACAAGGTAGAACTCCAACTCGGTCGCAACCACGGGGGTGAGACCACGTGCCTTGAACTTGGCCGCCACTTCGGCCAGCGCGCGGCGCGGATCGCCGGGGAAGGGGGCGCCGTTTTCCTGACGCATCCAGAGCATCGCAAGCGCGGTCGGGCGCGAGGTCCATGTGATGGGCATCAAGGGGCGGCCCGTGAAATCACAAAGGCCATCGGAATCCCCGGTCTCAAACACCAGTTCGCTGTTTTCGACATCTTCGCCCCAAATATCCATGCCAACGATGGACAGGGGCATGCGCAGCCCGCCTTCGACAACCTTGGAGACTTGATCGGCTGGCACCCGCTTGCCGCGCATGGTGCCGTTAAGGTCGCAGACACAGGCAAAGATGGATTCGATTTCGGGATGTTGCGCCAGCCAGGCTTCGGCTTTGCTCTGAGACATGGGGTTCCTTTCGATATCGAACCTGAAAATGTGATACCATTTAGGGAAACGTCATACCACTATTCGCTTGTCTGTCAATCGCCCCGGAGCGTATGGTCAGCGGCGAAAGACCAAAGGCGGCCCGATGACCGACACCGAAAACGACGCGCTCAACATCCCCGAAATCCCTGAGATTCCGGGCGGGACGACGCAGGAATATGTCTATGAGCGGCTGCGCAATGCGATCATGCTCGGCGCGATCACGCCTGGCACCTCGCTGACCATGCGCGGCATTGCAGAGCGTCTTGGCCTCAGCCCGACCCCGGTGCGCGAGGCAGTGCGGCGGCTGAGTTCGGAACATGCCATCCAGATCAAGGACAACCGCCGCCTGACCGTGCCGCTAATGACCACTGACCGGTTCGAGGAACTGGTCGCCCTGCGCATCGCGGTCGAGACCCACGCCGCCTTGCGCGCCTTGCCCTATATCTCGGACATCGTGATCGACAGGCTGACCGAGATTGACGGCAGCATGGATCGGTTTGTGGCAGAGCGGGACTCGGACCAATTGACGCTGCAGAATCAAGCCTTTCACCGGATGCTGTATTCGGTGAACCCGGCGCAGGCGTCCTTGCCGATGATCGAAAGCATCTGGCTGCAACTCGGCCCCTTTCAGCGGCAGGTCATCACTGAGGTGGCGGAATACTATCAGATCGACCGACATAAAGAGGTGTTGGCGGCACTAACCGCACGCGATGGCGCAGCGCTGAGCGCGGCGATTGCCAATGACATCGTCGACGGTGTGCTCGACACGGGCCGCAAGCTGCTGGCGGCAGAGGCGGGCGGGGAAGCGGGCCAGATCTAGGTCCAGAGCGGCGTCTGGCCTTTGATCTATGAATTCCTTGGGTGATCAGGCTAGAACTGCGCCGAACGATGCGGGAACGATGGGGGCTGGGGCGCGACATGCAAAGACATAGCATCGGGGGCAGGGGGGGGCAGTCGCTCTGCGCGGTTTTGGTCGTCCTGCTGTCGGCCTGCGCGCCGCGCCCGGGCGGAGAGACTTTGACCGTCGTGCCGGCAGACGGCTCCGCGCGGTCTTTGGCNATCACCGTGGCCTCTACCCGGGGCCGCGACGCGCAGTCGGGGCATTATANCGATGCCCGCGCCCGTGGGCTCAATTATGAGCGGTTTACCATCGCCATCCCGCCAAATCATGAGGCCAGCAAGATCGAATGGCCTGACGAAGACCCCGACCCGAGCCGCAGCTTTGCGGTGACGGCGCGTGATCCCCTGCGCGAACCAGATATCCGCCGATCAGGGCGGGCGCGACAGGATGTGATGGTCTTTGTCCATGGCTACAACCAGACCTTTCCGGAATCGCTGTTCCGTTTGGCGCAGGTGGCGGCAGACGGGCATCTGCCCGAACAGCCGATCCTGTTTGCTTGGCCCTCTGCCGGAACCGTGGTGGGCTATGTCGCCGACAAAGACGCTGCGGCCTATTCCCGCGATGAACTGGTCGCCATGCTCGGCACCCTCGCTGCTGATCCCGATGTGGGGGAGATCACGCTTTTCGGTCACAGCATGGGCGGCTGGCTGGTGGCCGAGGCGCTGCGGCAATTGCGCCTGTCGGGGCAAGATGAGGTGATCGCACGGCTGAGCGATGTCGTGCTCGCGGCACCCGACATTGACGTGGATGTCTTTCGCAAACAGATTGAGGTGATCGGGCCACTTGATCCACCAATGGCCATCCTCGTGGCGCCGGATGATCGGGCGCTGCGCATCTCGGCGGGTCTTGCCGGGGCACGGCCTCGGATCGGGCGGACCAACGCCAGCACGCCTGCGGTGCAGGCGCTGGCCAAACGCTATGGTGTTTTGCTGGTCGATATCTCGGCCATTGGCGCGGTGGATGGTACCCATCACAACCGCTTTGCGTCTCTCGTGCAGTTGATGCCGGAAGGGGGCGATAGGCTGGCGGAGGCCCGGGCACAGGTCGGTGCCTTCATCCTTGATCCCGTCTCGGCCACGCTGGTCGCGCTGTCGCGCTAAGGCGGGCGGCTTGCACTTGGCCCGCGCCGCGCAGTATGGGGGCGCGAGCAAGCATTGACCGATTTTTCCAGCCCGAGCGGAGCCAGCCCCATGACCATCACCCATCTCGTCACCCATTCGGGCGGCTTTCACGCGGATGAGCTTTTGTCCTCCGTCATTCTGACGCGGCTCTACCCGGATGCGACGCTGCTGCGCAGCCGTGACGTCCAGTGGATCACGCCGGGCGCGGGGCGGATCATCTATGACGTAGGCCGCGATTATGACGCCGAGGCGTCGATCTTTGACCACCACCAGCGCCCCGGCCCGCTGCGCGAAGATGGCCAGCCTTTCAGCTCTTTCGGGCTGATTTGGCAGCACTATGGCCGCGACTATCTGCGCAGCTTTGACCTGCCCGATGCGGACCTTGAGGATATTCACCGCAGCTTCGACCAAGGTTTCGTGCTGCCGGTTGACCTGATCGACAATGGCGCGCTTGAGCCGTCGGTGGCGGGGCCGCTGGCGGGCATGACCCTGCCAGTGTTGTTGGAGACACTGAAACCGGTTTTCGATGAACGGGGCGAGGATGCCGACGACCGGGCTTTCATGGCCGCTTTGCCAGTTGCCCGCGCCTTTGTCGAAGCCGCGATCAAAGGCAAAGCCGCCAAACGCCGGGCCGAGTCGATGGTGATGCAGGCCATTGAGGCGGCAGGCAGCGGGCGCGTGCTGGAGCTGCCGACGGGCATGCCCTTCCGCTCGGCGGTGGAAAAGGCCGGAGCGGATCATCTGCTTTTCGTCGTGCACCCGCGCGGGGACGATTGGGCTTTGACCACGATCCGCAAAAGCGGCGATAGTTTCGAGGCCCGCGCCGATCTGCCCGAGGCTTGGGCCGGGCTAACGGATGCCGAATTGGAGGCTGCAAGCGGCGTGCCGGGGGCAAAATTCTGCCACAACGCGCGCTTCATCGCCGTGGCGGCAACCCGAGAGGCAGCGCTGCGCATGGCCGAATTGGCGGTCGCGGAAGCCAGCTAAGGCCGAGGCCCCAAAGGGCCCCGGAAGGGGTCACATATAGGCGTCGGAGGTCAGGAAAAACATCGTTTCGCTGACCTACCTGTATCTCATGGGCGAAAGTCCATGTCGGCGCGTGGCGCTGGTAGCGGTCGGAGGCCATGAGCGCGCGAAAGCCCTCTGCGGTCCCCGGCCCCCATGCGCCGTCGATGGCCCCCGTGTAATAGCCTTCGTGTTTGAGGCTGTCTTGCACCATACGGCGCGCGCCCAGATCGCGGCTCTGGAATAGGGCCTGCACCTCGGCAAGGGTCACCCCCGCCGATTGCGCGTAGAGCGGGCTGACACGGAATGACGCAGCACCGATAGCGGCGGCGGTGAAAAAACCTCTTCGCTTCATCGTAATTCCTCTCAAACTATACCGAAGCCGAAATACAAACTCATCGGCCTCGGCGCCCCTCCCCGGGGCGGCATATACAATGCGGTTTTGATGGAATCGAATTGCGGTTTTTTCTTGTCCGATATTCGCTATTTAGGGGAATTTTCGGAAATAGTTCCCGTAAATGGGTAGACCCGCTAGCGCTGATCGTCGAGCCAGATCGACAGGAAACCTTCGGCTTGGGCAGCCGTTTCGGCTTCTTGCAAAGCCTGCTTGCGGGCCTCGGCGCGGCGGTTGCGGATCAGGTCAATGCGCTTGGCCTCGGCGAAGAGCCCGTTCAGCCTGTCGTGGATGCCCGCGCTATCGGCGCGCAGCCGCTCGGCCTCGGCCTCTTTGCGGTGGATCGTTTCCGAGACGTTGCGGATGAAGGCCGAGACCACGCGCGTCGATTCCACGGCATCGGGGTCGCCACGGTCATTGAGCTGCTCCATCAGGCTGTGGCGTTCGTTTTCGATCTGGGTCAGGGCGCGGTTCACCTCGGCCATCTCCAGCGCCACATTCTCCATCTCAAAGCGTTTGAGCCGTGAGAGTACAGCCAGCCCGTCGCCGCGACGCGGTTTCACGGCTTTGCGCCCTGCGACAGGACAATGAGCCGCTCGCGCATCCGCTCCAGCACCTCAGGATCAAGCAGCGGTAGCCCCGCCATCGGGGGAACATGGCCGATTACCCCGTGCCGACGCATGGAATTGGGCAGGCGGGCTTCCGCTTCGGCGGCCTTGTCGACCTTTTCTGCGTCTTTTTCGTCGTCCGTGCTGGCGGCCAGTCCCGGCCCGGCAAGAAGCGCGACGAGCGCGATCAGGGGCAGGGGCAGGGCGCGCATCATACCGCGGGCAGTTCGCGCTGCGAGGCCTCCACGGCGGAGAAGTTCGGCTGTTTCGTCGTGGGGATGTTGCCGCGGCCCAGCTCGATGCAGATGCCGGGGGGGTGGCCCGCCACGATGGCCACGATCACGTCGCGGATCACGGTATATATCGCGCCGTCTTCCTCTTCGATCTGCTCCAACCGGCCCGCGATGGGCTGCACCATGCAGTAGGCAAGGAAGACCCCGAGGAAGGTGCCCACCAAGGCCCCGCCGATCATTGCGCCAAGGATCTCTGGCGGCTTGTCGATTGAGGACATGGTTTTGATCACCCCCAGCACCGCCGCGACGATGCCGATGGCGGGCAGCCCGTCGGCCATGCTCTGGATCGCGCTGGCAGAGACGAGTGATTCATGGTGGTGCTTCTTGATCTTGCGGTTCAACACGTCTTCCATTTGAAAACGGTCGTCGAATTGCATCGACATCATGCGGAAGCTGTCGGCGATGAGGTCGGTCAGAAAATGGTCTTTCATCAGCTTGGGGTAGCGTTGAAAGATCGGGCTGGCCTCGGGGTTTTCGATATGCTCGTCCATCGCGACGATGCCCTTGGTCTTATAAAGACGCGCCAGTTCGAACATCAGCGCCAGCAGATCGTTGTAATCCGCCGCCTTCCAACGCGGCCCCTTGACCACGCGCATCACCCCGACCAGCGATGACTTCACCACCGAGAAGGAGTTGGCGATCACGAAGGCCCCGAGAGAGGCGCCGCCGATCATCATGCCTTCATAGGGAAGGGCGTACAGGACGATGTCCATATTGCCCCCCGACAGCATGAAGCCGCCAAAGACCAGACCGAAGACCATTACAAGACCAAGCAAGAGTGTCATTGCTGCACACGCCTCCAAAAAGAAACTATTCTTACTTTATCCTTGAGCGAATGGGTCTATACAAGTATTATCTAGGAAAGAACTTGGGTTTCTATGATGAATAGTGGTTTTTCGGTCAAAGAAGAGTTGAGGAATGATGTCGACGCTCTGCAAGAGCCCGACGCCTTCGCCTATTTCGTCGATCCCTCCGAGCTTTCGGTGCTTGTGCAGGGCTGGCCCGAGGAGATGCGGCTGCTGCTTTGCATGGATGCGGGTGGCCTTTGTGAGTTCGTGGTCTTTCACAATGACGAAGAGCACGCGGTTTTCGACCGGGTTGCGGATATCCTTGATCGTCCCGTGGGCAGCTTTGCCGTCAGCCCCGAAGTTGAGGGGCATCCCTGCCGCAGGTTGTTGTTTTCTGAGGAAAACGCGCTGTTGAAGGCAATTCAGGAAAGCAAAACCCTGGAAGAGACCGCGGCGGATTACCTGATCAACTACAACTTCGCCCGCGAAGAGGGCTTGGATTTCGACGAGTTGATGCGCCAGCGCCCTGAATTGGAGCAGTTCCAGCGCGTCAGCACCAACAAGATCTTTCCCATCGGCACCCGCAAGCGCCGCAAGCTGCGCACGGGCCCGCCCGAAGGTTATATGCCCTCCGCCGAGGTGCAGCCGGGTGAGTGTTTCTATGTGCGCCTTGAAATGTGGCTCGCCGGGGGGCGGATGCGAATCGCGGCCAGCCCGGAAAAGCCGCTGCCCATGGTGCCGACCTTGGTGCGTGACATTGCGTTTCGTGACGATTTTGCATCAGTCTATATCCCCCGCGATACGCTCGCGGCGGAGTGGCGGCCCAAGGATAACATGGTGATCGACATCCCGGCCGAGCTTTTCCCCGCCGGGTTCAGCGACAGTTGTGAGCGGCGCGAAGTGAAGGTCGCAGTCATGCCCCGGGGTATCTTTGTCGAATTCGGCACACCGATTGACGTGCCCCCGGCACCCGAGCCTGAGTTGCTTGACCCTGCGACGTTGACGCCGCAGCCGCCCGCACCACGCAAGAGCCTGTGGAAGTCGCTGCATATCCCGCTGATCGCGGTGGCAGGGCTGGGGGTGACCGGTCTGTTCAGCACGATCATCGCGCAGACGACGGGGAATGACGCGGTTTCTGATCCGTCCCCGAAGAGCGCGATTTTCAAAACCGTCGCCCAGATGGAGCCGTGATGCATTCTGCACAATATGGCGGAAAAGTGCTTGCCAATGCTTGCGCGGGTTCCAAATACAATTCGAATCGTGATAAGAATAAACGGCAAAGAATTATTTATCTTTGCTGCGTCCCTTGCGAAGCGCTTCTTAAATGCTTCGCGAACCTTGCAGAAGGCAAGATTAACTTAACAAGGAAGTTGCTTCATGCCTAATGTACCCCCCAAGCAGAATCTAAGCGATACCGCGATTGCGACCATCGTTTCGGGTTTCGCCAGCCGCAGCGACGTGACAATCGACGATATCTTGACCTTGGTCGAGCGTCTGCGTGCCACCCCGGCTGACGCCCCTGCCACCGCATTGGCCAACATCCCCGCCGCCGCCGCGCCCATCGCGCCCAAGGCCCAAGGCATGACTGCCGCGCCGGGTGAGCAACCGATGACCGATGACACGATCTTTTGCCTGTGCTGCGGCAAGGGGTTCAAAATGCTCAAGCGTCACCTCGGGGCCGAACATGGGCTGACCGAAGCGGAATACCGCGTGATGTTCAGCCTGCCCGCCGACGCGCCGCTGGTCGCACCGAGCTATTCCAAGCGCAAGGCCGAATACGCGAAACGCGCCGGGTTGGGCAAGTACAGCCGCGACAAGTCGGACAACAACGCAGAGCTTTCCTGATCTGGCCCCGGGCCCGATCTTGCGTAGTCGGGAGGCCGTGTGATGGCTGACAAAAAGAACGCGATGATCATCATCAAGCGCTACGACGCGGAGGGCGGCCATGCCCACCACGGCGGCGGTTGGAAGGTGGCCTATGCAGACTTCATGACCGCTATGATGGCGTTTTTCCTGCTGCTGTGGATTCTCGCTGCCTCGGATGAGGAAAAGCTGCGCGGCCTGGCCAATTACTTTACCCCCACGGTGTCGGACGGCGGGTCCTCTTCAGATGCCGCGGCGGACCTGCGTCCACTGATGGCCGCCGGGGTGATGACCGGCGCGGTCGACAACACCGGCAATGTGCAAAAGCCGACCTTTGGCCGGGACAACCCGATGATGGTTTTCGACAGCCGGCTGCGCGACAAACCGGCGGCAGTGGTCGTGGAATATGCCGAAGCGCCCGAGCCCGCAGCAGCCGCCGATCCCGCCACATTGGCCGCGATTGAGGAATCCGAGCGCCGCCAGTCCGAGATCGACCGCATGGCCGAAGATATCGCCGAGCGGATCACCTCGGACAGCACGCTGAATGGTCTGGCGCGCAATGTCCGGTTGGAGAAATCGAACGGGGCGCTGACGGTTCAGGTGCTGGATCAGGACGAACGGTCGCTCTTTGCACGGGGCAGTGCTGATGTGACGCCCAAGACCCGCAAATTGCTGCTGGCGATTGGTGATGTGATTGCCGATCAGAACCAGCCGGTTGAGATCGTGGGCCATACCGATGCCGCCGCCTTTGGCGCGAACAACGGCTACACGAATTGGGAATTGTCGGCGGATCGTGCCAACGCCACGCGCCGCACGCTGATGGCCGCGGGCATCGCTGGCGCGCGGTTCATGCGGGTTTCCGGTGTGGCCGACACACAACCGATCAACACAATCGATCCCTTGGCCTCGGAAAATCGCCGCATCTCGATTCGCTTGGTGTACCAGGCCGAGTAGCCCTTGTTTTCAAGGCTCTATCGGCACGGTTGCGCGTAATTCAAGCCTCGGCAAAAGTGCGACATCCCTGCCGCTGATTCCCAAAAATAATTTCCGGTCTTGAAAAATTGTTGACGGTCAAGGTCTTGCGATCTAGACCTAAAGCAATAAACGAGCACCGGGCACCTAAAAAACTTTTAAAAAACGCCCGGATAAACCATGGACAGAACGTCCTGAACGAGGCGGAAATGCAGGTAAACTCACTTATAGGTGGCATCTGGAAGGGTGCCTGCCACATGGATTCATCGGCCGATGGCCGTCATTTCTACATGCTGATCCGGGCGCTGATTCCGGTTCAAGCTTCGGTCTTCGAGATGCAGGATTGGGCCGGTCACCCGGTGGCAATGCCAGATTGCATCGAACCGATCCCGGGCATTTGCCTTGGCGATATCCTTGCCGAAGAACTCGACGCCGATGTGCCTTATGGCTCGCTCGTCGTCATTCGCAAAAGCGACAATTTCACAAATATCTCCCAAGCCGCCGGTGCGCTGGTGGGCGAAGTCTTGATCGGGATCATCGGGCGCGGACTGTTCCCGATGATGGACGAAGACAGCGTTCTACACGCATTGGGTCAGGCATATCATCACGCGGCAGAGGCGGATGAGCTGCTCAAGCTGGGGCTTGAGCCTGCGGCCTTCCGCATGGGGTTGAGCGCGGTTCTGGGGCAGTACTGGGGCCGTCCGGTCGACAGTCACTCGGTCTTTGCAGCACAGCCCGCCGAGAGCGCCCAGATTTCGCTGCGGGCCCTGACCGGTACGGAGACTCCCGTGACCCTCAATCAGTGGACTTTGCGGTTGAAAGCCCTTGTTGAAGGCCGCAGCGCGCGCCGCGCCTTCGAAGATCAGCGCGGAAACGTGCGGATCTCCTGATCCCAAAAGGGCCTTCGGATTCCCATGCGGAGGCCCAAGTTGGAGGACGTGAAATGATTGCTCAGCTTCAGGCAGCACCTGCGGTGCAGACAGCCGCAGGTCTCGGGCAGCCGCCCCAAAAAGGGGCGGTCGAAGGCTTTGCCACGTTGATGCAGGGCATGGCGGGCCAAGAGGCCACGCCAGAGCCGCAAGTTCAGGCCATGCAAACCCCCTTGCCGGAAACAGACACCACCGAGGATGCGCTGCCCGAGGGGATCGACCTTGAGACGGCAGAGGGGCTGATGGCCTTGATGGATCGCACCATCGCGGGGCTGGAGGAGACCAACAACCCGGTCACCCCAAAGGCCGCACTCGCCGCATTTGCCGAAGCCTTGGGCGCGGCGCCGCCCGACAGCGTCGGCGCGTTGGAAGCGGTGGCCCAGTTTGACGACCCCAGCCTTGAGGCCGCGCTGGAAGAAAAACTTGGCCGTGCCATGCGCATCCCGACGCCGGCCAGCCAGCTTAGCATCGCGTCGGCGGTGGTGCCGGTCGTCGGGCGGATCGCCATCGTTAAGGGGCAGGCCTTAGGGATGTCCGAAGGGGCAGCGCCGGCTTTGCAAATTGATGGTATCGTCGGTCAAGTCACCGCCAAGCCGGTANCCTCGGGCGACACGNCGGTCCTGCGNTTGNCGCCCNCTNCGACTNCAGAAATGGGCGCCGCGGGCGCTGCGTCCGCCGCGCCCGTTGCGGCTGNCGAGGCCAGTACANTTNCCGCCGCGCAGGTGGACTTGAGCGCGGAAGCCGCAGATCCCCGCATCACCGCCGCCNCCGACCGGTTCAGCGCCNCTGTCGATGNCGCCAAGGCGCCCCAGCCCGGCACGAGCGCCCCGGCAGCCGAGGCCGCGCTGCGCGAAGTCGCCGCTTTGACCGCACCGCAAGCCCCGCAGAGTGAGGGGCTTCGCCTCAGCCCGCCGCAGCCGACACCCGCGCCCGCGCCGAACCCCGCCGCCNCGCCAGATGAGCAACTGCGCCAGCATGTCAGCCAGCAGATCCGCGGCCTCGACACNGCNGACAACAAGCTGCGCTTCTCGCTCTCGCCCTACGGCATGGGCGAGATCGAGATCGAAGTCGTGCGCAGCGAGACGGGCCGCATGCAGATCGCCATGACCACTGAAAGCGCCTCGGTGCTGAACATGTTGCGGCAAGACCGCGAACAACTGCTGGATGCGCTGCAGTCGCGCGGCATCAGCGCCGATAACGCCGACCTTGATTTCCAGACCTTCGACGACCGGGGCCGCAACGGCGGGCAGCAGCAGGGGCCAGAGTTCACCCAGAAAGCAGCGCAGGCCAATGACGCGCCGGGCAGTGACGCCCAGCCCTTGCCGCAACCCCCCAGCTCAAACTTGAGCGCCGGGCAGTTGGATATCCTCACCTGAAAGGCGAGACCATGATTGACGCGACCACAGCAAGCACCCTGAGCACCGCCAACACCTCGGCGGCGGCGACCTCTTCGGCTGAGCTTCAGGAGAGCTACAACAGCTTTCTCACTCTGCTGACGGCGCAGATTTCGAACCAAGACCCGCTAAACCCGGTGGATTCGACGCAGTTCGTTTCGCAATTGGCGCAATTGACTCAAGTCGAGCAAAGCATCGCGACCAACGCGAGCCTTGAGCAGATCAGCACGATGCTTTCCACCGTCGGCGCGATGTCGGACCTGCAATTGATCGGGCGCGACGTGCTTGTCCCCTCGACCCAAGTGCGCATGACCGAAGATGAATTCCCGCTGAGCTATCAACTCAATGCCGGGGCGGAGGATGTGACTGTCCGCATCTATTCCCAAGACGGCAGCCTGATCCGCGAGATGCCCGGCCCCTCTACCGCAGAGGGAGAGGTGATCGACGTGGATTGGAACCGCCTCGATTCAGTGGGCCTGCCGGTGCCGCCCGATACTTTCCGGGTTGAGATCACGGCGACGGATGCCGCTGGCAATGACGTGGGGGTGACCCCGTTGACCCGGTCCGAGGTGACGCGGGTGAACTTCACCGCCCTAGGGCCGGAGTTGGAGTTAGATAACGGGGAATCCGTGCTGTCGAACGTGGTGCGTTCGGTTCTGTAAACCTTCGGCGCGGCGCGGGTCAGAGCCGCGCTACATCCTGTTTGTAGAGCGATACGAACATCACATCGTCGACGCCCTTATGCTCTTTGCTGATCAGATCGCGCAGCAGCCGCGAGAGGGCTTCGCTGTCAATCGCCACCCCGCGCAGCACAGCGCTTTCGGCGGCGAGGTTCATCGCCTGCAAAAGGGAATCGCGCATCCGCGTCGCATCCTCGACCCGGCGGTAGCGTTCGGCCAATTCCAGTGTTCCCATCTTCAGCGCGAAATCCGCCACGATATAAGAGACGCTGTTGGTCTTCTCCACCGGGATCGTCATCTGACCAAGCCGCACCACGGTGCGGTCCTTGGCCAGTTCATAGCTGTCCATCGGCGCTTGGGCCTCATCCTTGGCGGATGCCTCGCCATGGGCGTCTTTCTCGGGGGTATGGGCTGCGTCTTTTGCCGCCTCATCCGCGCCATGGGGGGCGTTTTCATCGATCTCTGTTCCCGCCGCTTCGGCTGGGGCAGGGGCAAGGGCTAGACCGGCGCCATAGCCTGCACCCATGCAAAGCAAGGGGAGTGCTACGAATGCGATTGCTGCCTTTTTCATGTTCGACCTTTCCTGAGCTTTCGTCAGGTTTAACGGTCGATTGCGACGGCAATGGTCTCACTTTGTGACCAAGTCGCGAATTAATAGGGCAGGATCACATCCATCGCATCTTCNCCGTAACTNCGCTCTTGGGCGCGCGAAAGCGTGCCNCGNCCNCCATAGGCGATGCGNGCTTCGGCGATCTTGTCATAAGAGATGGTGTTGTCATCCCGGATGTCGGCAGGGCGCACGATCCCGGCCATGCGCAGCTCCCGCAGCTCTTGATTNACCANNATTTCTTGNCGTCCCGCGACCACGAGNGNGCCGTTGGGCANNTTGTCGATGACCANNGCNGCNACNTTNANCTCGATCNNNTCGTTGCGCGNNATGGCNCCNGANCCGCTTGCCTCNGANGCCGAGCCGANCTCGACNANNTCGCCGCTNGGNAGNTCGGNNGCGCTGATTCCGGGCAGAATTGCGGCAATTTTCGCGCCATANCCAAAGAATGTCGGGAANCCGANNGAGCTTGCNCCCTCGCGNTCNCGGTCNGTNGANTTGCGCANTTGCGCNCGGTCGTCGATNGAGATCACGACCGTGACGATATCNCCGATNTCATCGGCNCGNTGNTCNGNAAACANCGNTTNGCTGCGGGCCGANAAGAGNGAGGCNTTGGCGCTGCCNNGGCGCGGCGGNTCCATNGCNACGGCGGGCATCGGCACNTGNACGCGGGCCACTTCAGGGATGGTTTGNCCATCCACCACGATCGGCGANGGCTGCGGATNGCGGTCGAAGTGATCNGCGGTATCNCAGGCGGNCAGGGCAAGGGCCGCGCCCAACATCAAGANAGAGGGGCGCGCNAAAGCGGTGGTCATCGAATGATCTCCACGGTCCCTTCGCCGGTGGCGATGCCGGTGACCGTTTTGTTGCTGACAAGGTTCACGATACGGATTTCCTGCCCCTCATGCGCATCATCAAGTGCGCGCCCCGGAGAGGAGAGGGCCAGAAGCCCGTCGCTGAAATAGATATCCACCCGCTCGCCCCGGTTGATGACCAAGGGCTGGATGATGGACTGGATCTGGATCGGGCGGCCCGGCGTCAGGACGCGGCGGACCTGTTTGCCGATGACCTCTTCCATATCCGTCATCACATAGGTGCCGATGCGTCCCACGGGCAGGCGCATGACGGTCAGGTCGTCTTCCATGATGATGTCATCGGGCAGCAGGCGCGTGACGGGGACAGGGACCGGCATGGTCACAAGGGCATAGCCGCCGATGCGCTGTACCTCGCCCGTCTCAAGCACCGCATTGGCCAGAAACTTGCCGCTGCGCGGGTCCATCCAAAACTCTGCCAGCGTCAACACGGCGTCAGCCGGGGCGTCCTTGACCGTGATCTCAAACTCGCCGTCTTGCGGCAGGCTGTCGGCGTAATCCGTGCGCGCGCGTTCCTCGACCAACACGCCGATGGGGGCCGAGAGGGCATGGCCCGTCAGCACCATCAGGCCAAGGAAGAGGGCGGCGAGCCGTTTCATTAGCGGATTTGGTTCGCAGCCGAGAGCATCTGGTCTGCGGTCTCGATTGATTTGGAGTTCATCTCATAGGCGCGCTGCGCCGAGATCAGATCGGTAATCTGTTGGATGACATTCACGTTGGACGCCTCAAGATAGCCCTGACGGATCATCCCCGCGCCCGGATCACCGGGGTTCACCACTTGCGCTTCGCCGGAGGCTTCGGTTGCCAGCAGGAAGTTGTTGCCCACCGGGCGCATCCCCGGCTCGTTGACAAAGGTGGTGAGGGTGAACTGGCCCAGCTCCACCGGCACGGGATCGTTTTCGACATAGGCCATCACGACGCCCTGTTCGTTGATTTCGACCGCTGTGGTGTTTTCGGGCACGACCATGCCCGGCTCGACGCGGTAGCCCTGCATCGTGACGATCTCCCCCTCGGGGGAGAGTTGGAACGACCCGTCGCGGGTATAAGCGGTGCCGCCATCGGGCAGCGTGACCGAGAAATACCCACGCCCGTCGATGGCGACGTTAAGCTGGTTCTCGGTGGCGACCATGCCGCCTTGCGTATTCAACCGCACGGTGCCTGCGGTCTGCACGCCCATGCCGATGTCGATGCCCACGGGGCGGGTCGATCCGGCCTCGGAAGTGACGGCGCCCTCGCGCTGCATCGATTGATAGATCAGATCCTGAAAGGCGGCGCGGCTGGCTTTGAACCCGGTGGTGTTCGCGTTGGCGATGTTGTTCGAGATCACATCGACATTGGTCTGCTGCGCCATCATGCCGGTTGCGGCGATGCTAAGTGCCTTCATTGTCTCGTTCCTTCCGTTTTACGGATGCCGGGTCAGACCGCCTGCGCGATCCGTTTGAGCGAGTCGCGGCGCAGGTCGTCCGCATTGCCCATCATGGTATTGGTGCGCTCATAGGCGCGTTGCACGTCGATCAGGCGGGTCATCTCGCGCACCGGGTTGACGTTGCTAAGCTCCAGCGTGCCTTGGCGCACCTGCATGGCTTCGGCCACGGCGGGATTGGCGGCGCCCTCTGGCGCGACCAACATGCCGCCGCCAAGTCGCTTGTAGCTTTGGATTTCGGGGATATTAAAAACGCCGATACGGCCCAGCGGGCCGGTCTCGCTGCCCGAAATTGTGCCGTCTTCAGAAATGTTGATGTCGCCCAGTCCTGCGGGTGGCAGTTGGATCGGTGCACCGCCCGCGTCGAGCACTTTGGCCCCCGACAACAGGGTCAGATTGCCCTCTGGGTCGAGGACAAAGCTGCCATCGCGGCCAAAGGCCTGCTGCCCGTCGGCGGTTTGATAGCTGAACCACCCCTCGCCATGCAGCGCCACGTCCAGCGGGTTGCCGGTCTGCGACAACGCGCCGGGGCGGGTGTCGATGTAAGAGCCCGTGTCGCTGACGAAAGCCGCCTGATCGTCGCCAAGCGCGGTGTTGTCCTGCAACAGCGCTTCGAACACCACATGTTCGCCCTTGTAGCCTGCGGTACTGGCGTTGGCGATGTTGTTGGCGGTGATGTCGAGTTGGCGCTGAAGGGAAGTCGCCAGCGACATGCTGATATGGCTGGTTTCCGTCATGGCGGGCCTCAGTTTGGGCAAGGATGGCGTGACTTTATTGAAGGTCAGTGTGAAATAAAGAATGGATCTTTACAAGAATAAAGTGCATCTATTCATAGAATGAAGCATCTGCACAACATTGTTCTTGGTCTCTCTTTGATCTTGGCCGCGCCTGTGGCGGGGGAGGAAGGGTCTGTCTTTGCGCCTCTGTCCTTGGTGGAACATGGGCAAGAGGATTTCCTTGCCGCACGTGAAGCGCTGATGATGCAGCTTTTCGCCGCGACCGATCCGGATGCCCCTCAGCGGGCCGCGGCGCTGCTGGACCTTTCGGAATTGCACCTTGCATGGATGATGCGCCCTGAGGCGGCAGGCTTTCTGGCGGCACTCGACGCCGAGACCCTCAAAGGTGACGCAGCGCGGCGGCATCGAACATTGAACCTCGCCCTTGCTTTGTTGGAAGAGGACGCGGGCGCGGGCGGAGATTTGGGGCAGGCGGTGTCTTGGTCCGTCGGGTGGAGCGAGGGGCAGGCCCTGCGGGCAGCGGCCTTTGCCCGGCTGGGGGCGGCGGAAGAGGCGGCGCGTTTGATGCCGCGCACGTTGGAGAGCCTCGGCGCCCTGTCACCCGCGATCCAAGCCGCGGTCCTGCCGGACCTGCTTGAGGCGGCTTTGGAGGCCGAGAATTGGGATGTGGCGCAGGCACTGGCCGCGCAGTTTCCCAAACATGCAGAGTTGCGCGATGGCCCCGCCTATCGCTACCTGCTGGCCCGCGCGTCAGAAGTGTCGGGCGATCTTTTGATGGCCTTTGAGGGGTATGTCCAAGCCGCGCAGGGCCGCGATCTCTATGCGCAACGGGCGCGGCTCGCGCTGGTTCGGATGGGGCGAGAAACCGAGACTTTGCCGGGGAAAGATGCGCTGTCGCTGCTCAAAACCGCCCGCTGGATGTGGAGCGGGGATGACCTTGGTCGCGAGGGCGCGGTGCTGCTGGCCGAGGTCGCGACAGAGCAGGGCGATACCGATACCGCCCTTTGGGCCTTGCACAATTTGCTGCGCAGCGCCCCTGATGATGAGGCCGACGCGCTACGCGCGCAGGCGCGGGACATCTATGGCGCATTCTACGCCGCGGGCGCTGCAGGTGAGCTCGATCTGGGGCCGTTCCTTGAGGGGCACGCCCGCATCAGCGCCCGCTGGCGCTTCGATCCGGGTTTTGTGGAACATGCCGTCGCCGTGCCGCAGCGCTTGCTGGATACGGGTATGACAGCCCTTGCCGCGCGGGAATTTCGCGCTCTGCGTGAGATGGCTGAGACTTTGGAAGGGGTCGGGGCGAATGCCCCGGACGCAGCCCTTTTGGCCGATCTGCGCCGCGGCGAGGCCCGTGCGCTTTTGGTCGGCGGGCAGGCGGATGCGGCCGTAGATTTACTAAGCGGCTATGCCGACGATCAGGGGGCCGAGGCCGAAGCTCTTTTGGTCGAAGCCTTGGCACAGGCGGGCCGCACGGATGAGTTGGCCGCCCTGCGCCTGCGCGCCCAAGACATGGACCTGCGCCGCAGCCGTGCGGTGGCCCTATACGAGACCGGCAAATGGAGCGCGGCCCGGCAGGCCTTTCTTGAAATGTGGGAGGCCCATCCCCCGCAGTTCGCCTTTGCCGATGCCACGCGCCTGACCCTTGCCGCCTATCAGGCGGGCGACAGCGAGACCGTCGCCCGGGCCGCCGCGGCCTTTCCCGCGCTTGCCGAATTGCCCGGCTGGGCAGACCTCGCCACCGGGCTCGGCGCACAGCCCCGAGGGGAGGGACCGCTGGGATCAGACGTGATGCGGCTGAGCATGGAAAGCGCGGACCGTATCCTTGAAGCCGTGACCAAAGTGACGGATGTCAAGGAAAGTCAGTGACATAAATATCAAATTCAAATTTTATTCTTGCTTTGGTCATGAAGAATCGGCTTTCTCATGTATAGGTCAAGAATAACAAGAACGAGCAGGATCAAGTCATGAGCATTACAAGCGCCCTTCAGATCGGGGTCAGCGGGTTGCAGGCCAACTCCTCCCGCGTCCAAAACATCTCTAGCAATATCGCCAACGCCAATACGGTTGGCTATCGGCGGACCTTCTCGGAATTCGTGACGCAGAATACCGGGGCGACGCAGGCGGGGGTGCTCACGGATGTGCGGGCTGATATCTCGGCCAATGGAAACATCATGGGCACGGGTCGCTCAACGGATCTGGCGGTGCAGGGCGACGGCTTTTTCGTCGTGTCGCGCAACCCAAATGATCCTGTCGAATCCAACTACTACATGACCCGTGCGGGCTCCTTTACCCCGGATCAGGACGGCAACCTGCGCAACTCTGCGGGTTATTTTCTGTCGGGCTTTCCCACCGATGCAGCCGGGGCCACCGGCAGTGTCAGCAGCACCAGCTACAATGACCTCAGCACCGTGAATGTGGCCAGCTATCAGGTTCAAGGTACGCCCAGTGCGCGCGTCGGCGTGTCGGGCAATGTGCCTGCGCAAGAGACCGGGGCCGGCAGCACCGGCACGGCCTTCGAATCCACCCTGCGCTACGTCAATCAGCTGGGCGGCAGCGACGCGCTGACCCTGTCTTGGGCTCCGGGCACCACGGCCAATGAATGGACCGTCAGCATCAGCGATGAGGCAGGCAACAGCTATGGCGATGCGACGGTGAACTTCACCGACAGCGGCGTCAACGCGGGCAGCCCCGAGAGCTACACGCCCGGCACCCTGCCGATTGACCCCGCGACCGGTGTTGTGACGCTACAGATCAACAACGGCGGCACTCCACAACCGCTTGAGATCGATTTCGGCGCGCCCGGCACCTTTGAGGGGATGACCCAGTTCTCGGGTGATTACACGCCTCCGGCTTTTGCGGATGACGGCACTGAGACCGGCAGCCTCGAGCGGGCCGAGATGAGCGACAGCGGCATCCTTTACGGGGTTTTTGACAATGGTCAGCGCCGTGCGCTGTTCCAAGTGCCGCTTGCCAATGTTGCCAACCCCGACCAGATGCGCTCGGTCGATGGCAACGCCTATGTCGCCACCCGCGATTCCGGCGCAGTGAGCATCGGCAATCCGATGCTGAACGGTCTGGGCAGCATCAACAGCGGCGCGCTGGAAGGCTCCAACGTGGATATCGCCCAAGAGCTGACCGACCTGATCCAGACGCAGCGGGCCTATTCCTCCAGCGCCAAGATCATCACCACCAGCGACGAAATGCTGAGTGAAACGCTAAGTATCAAACGTTAACCCGGTGCATGAATGAGCATCTCATCCGCCTTTAGCATTGCCCGCAGCGGGCTGAGCACGACAGAGGGTCGCGCCAGCCTTGTTGCGGGCAATATCGCCAATGCGCAAACCGAAGGTTACGTCCGCCGTGAAGCGGCGCAGGTCTCCACCAACGGTCAAAGCGGAACGGTGGAGCTGCGCATCGCGCGGCAGGTGGATGAACGCCTTGCAGGCATGTCGCGGAATGCTTCGGCTGAACTGGGCCAAGCTTCTGCCACGAGCGAGATTCTCGGCAGTTACCTGATCACTTTGGGCGAGCCGGGTGATGAGGTTTCCCCCGCCGCCCGTTTGGCGGAGTTTCAGGCTGGTCTCGACCTTTTGGCCAATAACCCCTCCGATCCTGCGGCGCAGAACGACCTGCTGTCGCGGACCGAGACCTTGGTGCACAGCATCAACAAAGCCGCCATCGAGCTTGAAGCCAGCCGCGGACAGGCTGGCGATAGCCTTGTGTCGAGCGTGGCCGAGGTGAACGCGGCGCTTTCGGATATCGCCGCGTTGAACGAACGTCTGGCGCTTGCCGGGACCGATCCCACCGGCACCAGCGGGCTGATGGATGAGATGAACCGCCGCCTTGATGCATTGGGCACGCAGATGGATTTCCAAGGCCGATGGGAAGCGGATGGGACGCTGACGCTGCACACCACCGGCGGCACGGAACTGGTCCATGGAGAGACGGCCGTCAAGCTGAGCGCCAACCGCGATACCGGGCGGCTGATGGCCGGGAATGTCGACATCACGCCAAACAGCCCCACCGCGCGCGGGTCCGACAGCGGCCGCCTTGCGGGGCTGAGCGGGNTGATCGCCAATGANNTGCCGCAGATGAAACTGCANCTGGATGANCTCGCCCGCGGGCTGGTGCAGAGTTTNGAGGCCGCCGATNCCTCTGTNGGGGCCGGGCAGCCGGGGCTNTTCACCGACGCGGGNGGCGCGTTTGACCCGGCGCAATTGGATGGGCTGGCCGGGCGGCTTTCGATCAACAACAGCGTTCAGCCCGACAAGGGCGGCGCGCTGTGGCGTCTACGCGATGGCGTTGGGGCCACAACCCCCGGAGAGCCGGGCGACACCACGCAATTGAACGCCTTCGTCGATGTCCTCGAAACGGGGATGACCTTCGACGCGGCGACCGGCCTTAGCACCAATGCGCGTCTGGGGGATTTCGCCGCTGATCTGGTCAGCCAGCAGAACGTCCTGCGGGTCAGCGCCGACGCGCAGGCCGAGACGGCCCGCGTGCGGCTTATCACCTTTGAGGACAACCGCAGCAGCATTGAAGGCGTCAACGTCGACACCGAATTGCAAAAGCTCTTGGAAATCGAACAGGCCTACGGCGCCAATTCGCAGGTGCTCAGCAGCCTGAGCGACATGCTCGATACCCTTTTGGCCAGCGTGTGAGGATAGAATGACCGAGATTTCCCGCACCGTCTCCACCGCCCTGCAAAGCCTGCGCCAGCGCGAGCAGACCAGCCGCCTCGCCGCCGAGATCTCGGATGTGTCGAAAGAGGTGACAACGGGGCTGAAGGCCAACCCCTATGACGATCTGGGCCACCGCTCTGCCGATGCCATCGCCATTCGGATGCAGATCACCCGCAACGATGGTTTCCTGACCTCCAATGCGCTTTTAGATCGTCGCTTTCTCGCCGTGGAAACCTCGCTTGGCGCCATGCGCGATGTCGGGCAAGAGGTGCTTGAACAGGCTTTCACCGCTGACAGCGCGGGCGGGCTTTCGACGAGCTACCTGTCTCAGGCGGCGCGCACGGCGCTTGACCGGGTGTTGGAACGAGCCGCGGTCAGCGACAGTTCCGGTTTCCTGATGTCCGGCACCCGCACTGACACGAACCCGCTTCAGGCATGGGACGAGATCAACCCGCGCACGGGGGAATCCCCGGCCATCGCAGTGGATCATATGATTGGCGGCCCCCTGACGGATATGGCCGATGTGCAGCGCGCCATCGACGATCTTAAGGCGGGGTTTGGCGATAGTTCAATGTTCCCAAACCATAATTTCGAGAACACCTTTTACAACGGCGCACCGACGGGCAACCCGCCCCTGACCTCACGCACCTCTGAAACCCAAACGCTGACCCAAGGCGCGCAGGCCAACGATCCGGCGATCCGCGATCTGATGCGCGGTCTGGCCATGCTGAGCGCGGTAAACCCCAGCGATATCCCTGATGAGGCCGCCCGTGATGCGTGGCTAACTGAGGCCCGCAGCGCCATCGGCGCCGGGCTCGAAGGGCTGACCGATCTGGAAACCCAGACCGGCCTGAAACGGGCGCAACTGGCCGATACGATCTCGGCTCAGGAAAGCCGGGCGCTGTTTCTCGACGCCGAAGTGATGAACCTCGAGGGCGTCGATCAATATGACGCAGCCACCCGTCTGACCCAATTGCAAAACCAGCTCGACTCCAGCTTTGCCGTCACCGCGCGCCTCTCGCGCCTGTCCTTTTTGAACTACCTTTAACCGGAACCGCCGCCCATGAACGCCCTGTTTAAACTCCTGCTGATCGGCCTCACCTTCGCGCTTGCCGCGCCGGCGGCTGCACAGGTGCGGATCAAGGATATCGTCACCGTCGAAGGCGTGCGGTCGAACCAATTGGTCGGCTACGGGCTGGTTGTGGGCCTCAACGGCACGGGCGACAGCCTGCGCAACGCGCCCTTCACCGAACGCGCGATTGAGGGCATGTTGGAGCGGCTCGGCATCGGCAACCTGACCGAAGACCAGATGCGCACGGCGAATACTGCCGCGGTCATGGTCACCGCATCCCTGCCGCCCTTCGCGCGGATGGGCAGCACCATTGATGTGGTCGTGTCCTCCTTGGGCGATGCATCTTCGCTGCGCGGCGGCACTTTGATCGTTACCCCGCTGACCGCCGCCGATGGTGAGATTTACGCCGTGGCCCAAGGCCCGATCGCCGTCGCGGGTTTCGCGGCTCAAGGTCTCAATGCCTCCATCGTCGAAGGCGTGCCAACCGGCGCGCGGATCGACAACGGCGCCATCGTCGAGCGCGAGGTCGACTTTGATTTCAGCGAGATGACCAACATCAAACTCGCGCTGCGCAACGCAGATTTCGTCACCGCGCAGCGGGTCGAGGCGGCCATCAACCAAGCCATGGGCCCGGTCGCCACCGCCATCGATTCGCGCACCATCACCGTATCCGCCTATGGCAAAGGATCGTTGATGGAGACGATGGCCCTGATCGAGCCGCTGCAAGTGCAGCCCGATCAGGTCGCCAAAGTGGTGATCGACGCACGCTCCGGCACCATCGTCATCGGCGCGAATGTCCGTATCGACCGCGTCGCGGTCAGCCAAGGCGGTCTGACCGTCACCGTCCGCGATGATTTCAATGTCAGCCAGCCTGAATCGCTGTCGATTGGCGGGACCACCGTGGTGGTGCCGAATTCCTCGGTCGGCGTCGAAGAGAAAGACGCGAAATTCGCCGTCATCGACGGGTCGGTCAGCCTGCAACGTCTGGTCGACGGGTTGAACGCCATCGGCGTCGGCGCGACCGAGACGATTTCAATCCTTCAAGCCATCAAGGCGGCGGGCGCTCTGCATGCCGACCTTGAGATCATCTAGGGGCAGGTCATGGAATTCGCATCTCTCCCAATCCCCACGCCGACCCCGGCAGCCAAGCCCGCAGTGACCGCAGGCCGACGCCGTCACCGCTGAAAAGGCGCAGGAGTTCGAGGCGATGTTCCTCGGACAGATGGTCGATGAAATGCTCTCGACCGTGGATATCGGAAGCTTCGGCGGCGGCCATGCTGAAGAGACATGGCGCAGCTTTTTGTCCAACGCGATCGGCGAAAGCATCGCCGAGCAGAACAGCACCGGAATCGCGCGCAGCATTGAGACCGCGATGCAGCGCTATCAAACGGGGGCAGACCGATGAGCGATCCGCGCAAAGCACTCGCCGCCGTTGATGCATTGGGCAATCTGCTGCGCCGCGAAATCGCCGCGGTGGAGGGCGGGGCGTTCAATCAACTGGTCGAATTCGCCAGCGAAAAGGCCCGACTCACCGCCGTGCTGGAAGAGCAACTCAGCCACGACCCCGAAGCGGTCAGCAAAGATAAATTGCGCGATCTAAAAGATCTGATCGCGCGCGATCATCACCACCTGCAATTGGCCCGCCAGGTCACGTCAGAGATGATCTCACAGGTTTCCCAAATCCGGGAAAAGCACAGCATTGCAGGCATTTACGGCCGAAGCGGTGCGAAACGTGACAACCGCGCAACACTGATGACAACCGTGGACAAAAGTTTCTGAATTGCCTCAATGTTGCCAGTTTTTCGCGTAAAAACGTAATCAAGCGGGTTCGCCCCGCAGTTGTCAGAACGACGACATAACGAACTAGAATAGTCTGGAATAAGAATATGTCTTCGATCAACACAAACACATCCGCCATGAACGCTCTGTCGACTCTGCGGAGCGTCAATTCGAGCCTGAACCAAACTCAGGACCGTATTTCGACAGGTCTCAAAGTCTCCTCCGGTAAGGACAACGCGGCTTACTTCGCGATTTCCGAAACCATGAAGGGCGAAAGTGGGATGAATAAGTCAATCAACGAAGGATTGACTTTGACGAAGAACTCCGTTGCGACAGCTCGTGTTGGTGCTGAAAACTTTCAGGAGCTTGCGCAGACCTTTCAGGAGCGCGTAGCTTTCGCGCAGGGCGCTAAAGGTGGTTACGCGGAGATCGAGCAAGAGCTTGGCGAACTGGTCAAACAAATGACGGCGACCGTGACCCAAGCTACCTTTAATGGCGACGATTTGGTAGGCGCAGCCACTGTTGCCGCGGGCAACACTGCATCGACAATCGATACAGCGACAGGCGTAGTTACCCCCACCGACAACCGAACCGTTCCTGGCACGAACGATACACGCACAATCGTGACTGGTGTCGCTCGCTCAGGTACTGGGGTTACAGCCACCACGATGAGCATTGACGAGGTCGACCTCGCCGGAGCGCTCTCTGATTTCCAAGCAATTGCGAGCGGTTTTCAAGCTAATGCTGAAGCAGCAACAGGGGACGCATTCTTGCGCGGCGCTTTGACCTCTTCCGAAGCGGGCGTGAAACGTATTACGTCTGACGCAACAACTCTCGGTTTGGCCGAAGCGTCGATTGAAGGGCAGCAAGAGTTTCTGACCAAACTTTCAGATAACATTGATGCTGGCGTGGGCTCTATGGTTGACGCCAACATGGAAGAAGAAGCCGCCCGTCTTCAGGCGCTTCAGGTTCAGCAGCAGCTGGCATCGCAGTCCCTGTCGATCGCCAACCAGGCACCGCAGAACATCCTGAGCCTGTTCCGTTAAGGATTAGGGTTTTCGGGGCCAGAGCCTAGTACTTTGGCCCCGGTCCAACCGCCTCAGAATTTGCGGTTGGCAGGCAGCAATATATAAAAACAAGGAAGAATTCCTATGGGGCTGGCAGCATACAAACGAACCATTCGCGAGAGCGAAACCCCGCGGCAGATCGAGCGCCGCATTCTGAGCCGCGTCACACATGACCTTGCCGAAAAGGGCCAAGGCTTTGATGCGACTGAAGAGCAAGAGCGAGCGGTTGAACATCCTCGCCTCCGGTCTGCGCGACGCAATTTACGAAAATCAACGGTTCTGGTCGGCCCTGCGCTTTGACCTGTCTGAGCCGGAAAACAAGATGCCCGACGGGCTGAAAGCGTCGCTGATCTCCATCGCGCTTTGGGTGGACCGTCACAGCACCGCGCTGATGGCGGGCGAGGGGCGTCTGGCGGGTCTCGTTGAGATCAATGGCAACATTGCCGCCGGTTTGGCCGGGCAGGCCGCGCCGCAGATGCAGGAGGTGTAAGATGCTGAAACTCACCCTTCGCCCCCGTGAGCGTGTCGTCGTGAACGGCTGCGTCATCCGCAACGGCGACCGCCGTCAGGCGCTGACGGTCGAAAACCGCGCCGACATTGTGCGCGAGTCCGATCTGTTGAAGCCGGATGCGGAATCCACGCCTGTTTCCAAGGTCTATTTCTTGGTGCAAACGGCGCTGATCCGTCCCGATACACGCGATCAAATCCTGCCGATGATCCAGCAAGGCTTGGCCGATCTGGCCTGCTGCTTTGGCACTGAAATGCGTATTCGCATCATGGAAGCGGCGAACTTCGTCTCTATGGCCGACTTCTACAAAGCAATGAGCGAGCTGCGCGCGGTGCTCAAATACGAGACCGAGCTGATGCAGCTTCGCCCGGCCCCTCCGGCGCCTAACCATGAGGCCGCGCACGCATGATTTCGCTGGGCGGCATTGGCACGCAGGTGGCGGTTAAGCTGTTTGACGCAACGCGCGACAAACAGCTCGACCTTGCCGCCAGCAACGCCCTGAACGCTCGGCAAATCGCCGCTTTTGAAGAACGTATCGGCAGCATCTCTTCCCCGCAGGAACTGATTGCCGATACGGAAGTCTATACTTTCGTCATGCGGGCCTTCGACCTCGAAGATCAGATCTTTGGCAAGGCGATGATCCGTAAGACGCTGGAAAGCGATATCACCGACAGTTCCGCACTGGTGAACCGCCTCAGCGACCCCAAGATCCGGGACATGTATCAGACTTTGGGTTTCACCCCCGGGGGGGGGAGCAGCGCGAACCTTGATAAGCTCGACTGGCAAGCCGAGATGATCGACCGTTTCAAAGAGCGTTTCGTGTTGAATGCCGCCGGGGAAGACAACGAAGGCGCCCGGATTGCCTTGGAGTTCAAATCCAGAGCCTCTGAAATCAACACTTGGCTCGACGTGTTGAAAGACGAAGACCTCGGTAGTTTCATGCGCCGTGCACTTGGCGTACCGGATGAGGCGATTGGGGTCGATCTCGACCGCCAGATCGCGCTTTTTGAGCAGAAGTTTGACATCGAAAAGCTGAAAGACCCCGCCGAGGTCGACAAGCTCGTCTCGCGGTTCTCGGCGATTTACGATGCGGTAGAGGGCGTCTCGTCATCGTCGAGCACCGTGCTTTCGCTGATGCAGGGGGCCGTCTCTATCGGGCAGGGCAGCACCTTCACGGCCATCACCATCGACATCCCCACGATCACCGGCGGCTACAGCGCGTCGAGCGCCTACCGCTAACCCTCTTTATTCGATGAATTCGTCGTCATCGGCTGCCGAGGGCAGTTCGATCACGCCCTCGTCGGCGAGGGTCTTGGCATATTCCACCATCGCGGCCTGTGCGGCGCGCACGTCGCGGCCCCGGACCGGACCGGTGGCGGCCATCTCGTCCATCAGCATCTGACGCGAGCGTTGCGGCAGACATTCCATTAGGTGATCGCGCTGCTCTTTCTTGGCTCCGCGCATCGCCATGGGCAGGGTGGCCCCATCCAGCCCGCGCATCACCTGCGCCAAGTCCTGCATCGGCAGTTTGAACAGATCGTCAAAGACGAACATACGCTGTTTGATGGCTTGGAAGGCGTCGGGAATACGCGCGTCCAGCGCACCGGAAAGCTCTTCGAAGGCCTGCACATCCAACTGGTTGAACAGATCCGCCATGCGCTGATGCGTCTCGACCGAATTGGTGTGCATCGCGTTCGACAGAATGTCTTGTTTCAACGTCTCTTCGATCTGCTGCATCATGTGCAGCGGCACGGCCTCCATCGCGATCATGCGTTCGGCGATGTCTTGCATCCGCTCAGGGCCGAGCAGCGGCAGCACTTTGGCGGCCACGCTGGTGTCGACGTTGTTGAGGATCGCCGCCGCAGTCTGGTCGTGCTCGCCCTTGAGATAGTTGGCGATCACCGTCTCATCCAGCGCGCCAAAGCCGCGCCACATGGCGTTCTCGCGTTCGCTGTCCTTGAGCCCGGCCATGATGCTGGTCACCTGTTCTTCGGGCATGAACTTGCGCAGCATGGACTCTGCCGTCGACAGCGACCCTACGACCGATCCTGTGCCGCTGACCACCTTTTGAGTGAACTCTTTAAGCACATGTTCCACCACCTCTGCGGGGATCGGGCCAAGGCGGCTCATGGCGCTGGTGATGCGTTCAATCTCGGCGGTGCCGAGCTTTTGCATGAGTTCCGAACCGGTCTGCTCTCCGAGGCAGAGAAAGGTGATGGCCGCCTTGGTGGGACCGTTCAGATCCTCCACCGTGATGGGCTTTCTGCGGGTTTTGGAAAGGGCATTGGTCGACATAGATAAATCCTTTCGGTGCAGGTCAGCCACCGGCAAGCGGCACATAGCTTTCGATCAACGATCCTGCCAGCATGTACCAACCGTCGATCAGCACAAAGAAGATCACCTTGAACGGCAAGGAGATCAACACCGGGGGCAGCATCATCATGCCCGCACTCATCAAGACCGAGGCGATGATAAGGTCGATGGCCACAAAGGGCAGGTAGATCAGAAAGCCGATGGTAAAGGCGCGGCGCAGTTCCGAGATCATGAAGGCCGGAACGAGATGGCGAAAGGTGGCCTCCTCTGCCGAGGCGGGCAGGGGGGTCTCTTCGGCCTCTTCATCCGCCGGGGCAATGCGCAGGAACAGGGCGTAATCCTCGGGCCGGGTGTTGACGTACATAAAGTTTTTGAACGGGGCCGCGATCCGCTCCAGCGCCTGTTCTTCGCCGATGGCGTTTTCCAGCAGCGGCTCGATTCCGGCCTCATAGGCGTCCTCGAACACTGGCTGCATGACGAAGAAGGTCATGAACAGCGCCAGCGAGGTCAGCACGATATTGGGCGGGGTCTGGTTCAGGCCAAGGGCCGAGCGCAGCATCGACAGGACGATGACAAAGCGCGTGAAGCTGGTCATCACCACCAAGAGCCCCGGCGCGATGCTAAGCACGGTGACCAGCGCGATGAACTGAACGATCCGGCCCGACAGATTGGCGTTTTCGTCACTGCCGGGCGCGGTGTCGCCAATCACATCCGACAGCGTGGAGAGAAACCCGCCGTCTTGGGCCATGGCCATGCCGCCGCTGGCGAGAAGCACCAGCAGGGCAAGGCCCATGCGGCCCGACGCATAGCCGCGCAGAGAGGGAAGGTCAGTCAGGGACATAGTCCTTGACGATCTGGGTCAGGGACACGCCAAGCCGGTCTTCGCCGACCTTCACAAGATCGCCGCGCGCCACCAGACGGTCAGAGACCATGAGGTCGACCGGCGCGCCGATTTTGCGGTTCAGCTCTACAATGGAGCCTCGGGTGAGTTCCAGCAGGCGCGAAATCGGCATGCGGGCTTGGCCCAGCACGATCTGCACATCTAGGCCGACGTTCAGCATGGCGTTGATGCCAGCGCCACCGGCCTCGGGGCGGGGGGCAAGGGCGTTGCGCGAGTCTTCAGTGTCGAGTTGCGGGAAGACGCCCACGTCATCGCTGCCTGTACTGGCGGTATTGCCGAAGGCGTCAGCGCGCGGCTGTTCTTGCGCGCCGGGTGTGGCGTCGGGCGGGGTGCCTTTCGCGGCGTTGTTGTCATCTTTGGGCGATTGCAGGTCAGGCTTATCCATTTCCGTCCTTCTCCTTTTGTGCTTTCAGCGCCCGCGCATGGGTGTCGCGCAATTCGGCGAGCAGGCGGTCGCAAATCTTTTTGAACCCGTAATCAAGGCTGCCGTGATCCCATTCCATCCGGGCATCCCCATCGGGCAGGCCGGCATCGGCGCGCAGGTCCAGCACGCCGTCGCATTTGTAGTACACAGCGCGTTGGCGCAGGTCTGGGCCAATCTGGTCAAGCGTGGCGGGCGACAGGCGCACTTTGATCTGGCTCGACCCGATGGCCATTTTCAGCGATTGGGTCACGGTCTTTTTCACCCGCGCGGTCGACAGGCGTTCGATCACCTCGGGCAGGACGATCTCGCAGGTTTGCAGGGTAAAGCCCACGATCTGCGCCATCAGCGCCTCTTGATGGGCCTGCATCGCCTGCGACAGCCGCGCCAGTTCCTGTGCCAGCTTTTCAGCCATCACGGCATGTTCGGCCTGCATGGTCTGATGCATCTCGGCCCGGCCCGCGTCGGCCCCGGCCAGATAGCCTTCGATATGGCCTTGCTTATGGGCCTTTTTGATCTTCGCTTCAATTTCTTCGGGCGTGGGCAGCGCCGGATCCTGCGGCTTGCTCTTGCCGTCTTCGTCGAAGTTTTGCAGCTTGAGGGTTGTGATCACAGATCATCCCCTTCCGACAGCCATTGGCCCAGAACCCGCAGGGCGTCTTCGGTGTTGTCTTCGGCCAGTTCGGCCACGGCGCGCAATTGGCTGTGTTGCACCGCGCCCTCGACCGAAGCAAGTTGCACCATGTCGCGGGGCATCTCGTCCATTGGGCCGAGCACCGCGCCGGTCTGGACGCCCGCCGGGGTGGGCAGGCGGTTTGGCGGGGTCTCGTTCTGGGTGCCGCCGGTCAACGCTTTGGGGGCGTTATTCTGCTCAGGACCGTCCAGCAGGCCCGCGTCTGCGCCAGCACCGGCCAGCGCGGGCTTGGGCAGGGTGGCATCCAACACCATGCGCAGCGGGCGCGCGCCCAGCACCATGATGATCGCCACCAGCGCCAAGGCAAAGAGCGAGCGCAGGATGGTCATGGCGTTATCGGCCAGCACCGCGCCCAAGCCACGGCCTGCGGGGCTGCTGAACTCGGAATCGAAATCAAGGAACTGAAGGCTGTCGACCTGCACCTGATCGCCGCGTCCCTGATCAAAACCGATGGCCGTGCTGACCAGTTGGCTCAGACGTTGCATTTCTTCGGGGCTGCGCTCGATATAGCCCTCGGACCCGTCGGGCAGGGTGCCATAGCTGCCGTTCACCAGAACAGCGACCGAGATACGCTCGATATCGCCCGGCTCGCGCACAAGCTCGCTCTGGACCGAGCCGATTTCGTAGTTGATGATCTCGTCGTTCTCGGAGCGGGTGGACTGCCCCGCGCCGCCGCCCGCATCGTCGCGCAGCTCATCGGGGATGTTATTGGCCACATCCACCGTCGCCGCCGCCGGGTCGGTTTCATTGGAGTTGCGCACGCGGGTTTCGATCGACCGCGCCACCTGCTGGGCGGGATCAAACGTGCGGGACACACGCACCTCACGCTCGGTCGTCAGATCGACACTGACCCGCACGCGGGCATTGCCCGGCCCGACGCGGGCGTTGAGAATGGATTCAACCTTTTGCGCCAGTTGCTCTTCGATCATGCTGCGCTGACCTTGGAGGGAGAAGTCAGAGCTGCCGCCTTCATCCTTGGCCAAGATCGTCTCACCCGAGGCCGACAGGACGGTTACGTTCTGCGCTTCCAAATCTGCTACGGCAGAGGCCACCAGAGCCTGGATCGCCTGCGCTTGGCTGCGGGTCATGCTGGCGTTGGCCTGCGAGCGCACGATGACCGAGCCGCTGGCCTCGGCCCGGCTGCGCGAGAAGGCGGCGCGTTCGGGCAGCACCAGATGCACCCGCGCGGCTTTGATGCCGCTGATGGTTTGGATCGACCGGGCCAGCTCGCCTTCCAGTGCGCGCAGCCGGTTCACCTTTTGCATGAAGGAGTTCATCCCCATGCCGGACATATTGTCGAAAATCTCCCAACCCGGCACGCCCTCGCCCGGCAGCCCCGCATCGGCCAGCGCCATGCGGGCACGCGCGATATCGGTCTCGGCCACCGAAATGGTATCGCCATTGCGCGACAGATCGACCGTGAGCCCCGCCTGTTCCAGCGTCTGCATCATCTGCGACGCGGTGCCGGGGCTAAGCTGGCTGTAAACCGGAACATAGGTGGGGGCGAGGATGGTCCGCGCGCCGATAAAGATGGCCGCGGTGATCGCCAGACCGATGCCGCCCAGAAGAGCCAGCCGCTTTGGGCCTAAATCCTTAAGGTTTTCAACGATCTGATTCACGGGCCCTCACTCGATTGGATAGTCCGAGCATTCCCCGCTCGGTCGCCACTATGCAAGCATATATCGGTTTATACTTGCCCGATCCAAAAAATAAACAGGTTTCTGTTGCAATAAAGCTTGTTTGGGGATGTATTTGTTCTTGCATATGGCGCTCCGCGCAGGATCCGATTAAGAGTTGAAGAATGAAAAAGCCTCTTGCTATCCTTGCTGTCGTCTTGCTCTGCCTTCTTGCTGGCGTCGGTGGGGTGACGCTTGCCATCGGCCCTTCGGGGCTTTTGAAAATGGTGGGGCTCGGCGGGGATGAAACCGTCGAGGATACGGTTGAGACCGCTGACAATGCCCATGGTGAGGAAGGCAGCGAAGACGCGCATGGCGAAAAGCCAAAGACCGAGATCAAGATGCCGGTCATGCCTTTCCCCGAGATCATCGTGAACGTCACCGATACCGGGCCGCAGGGCGGGCAGACCAGCCGGTTTCTCAAGCTCAACATGCTGATGGTCTATGACGAAACCGCCGAGGGCGCGGACCGCCTGATCGCGCGTGAGATCTACCTGCGTGACAGCTTCCAAGACTTCCTGCGGCAGTTGCATGTCAGCGACCTGACTGGCAGCTATGGGCTGGCGATGCTGAAGGCCGAACTGCTGCGCCGGGCGCGGGCGGTGGGCCACACTGACGCGCCGCATGAAATACTGATTGCCGATATGGTGGTGCAATGACGATAGCGGATTCCTCCGATGCGCTGAGCCTCGAAGAGACGATGATCCGTCAGGCGCGCGAAAGCTTTCAGCGCCTGCCCACGCTTGAGATCATCATCGACCGTCTGTTGCTGGCTTTGGTGCCCGACCTCAAATCCTATTGCACCGTAGCGCCAGAGATCGAGCTGAGCTCGCTGGAATATATGCCCTATGAGGACGCGATGGAGAGCATTCAGGCGCCCTCGCTCATCGCCATCGCCAATGCCGAAGGCTGGGGCAGCCAGATCGCCTGTGTGGTCGAGCCGGACCTGCTGTTTTCGGTCCTAGAGATCATGCTGGGCGGCCGCCGCGCCACGAGCCAACAGTGGAAGCCCCGCGGGTTGACCGCGATTGAGCAGAAACTGGGCCGCAGACTGGCGGAACTGTCGCTTAAAGGGCTGGCGCATTGCTTGCATGATGTCAGCCCGGTGCAATTCGACATCCAATCGTTGGAGTCCAATCCCCGGTCGGTCATGCTGGCGGCCCCGCGCACCGCGACGGTGCTGGTCCGGATGCATCTGCAGTTCGAAGACCGCAGCGGCCATATGGCCTTGGTGCTGCCCTATGGCACGCTGGATGAGGTCAGCGCGCAATTGGCGCAGCCGTTCCTTGGCGGGCGTTCGCCCACCGACAGCAACGCGCGCAAGGATATGAACAGCCAGATTTCCAGCACCACGGTCACCATCACCGGCGTGCTCCAAGAGGTGACGATCCCGCTGCATGAGGTGCTGGAATGGAAGCCCGGTCAGGTGATTGATCTGGGCATGACGGTCGATACTCCCGTGGTTGGCATGGTGAACGCGCAGCCGATGTTTCAAGCCGCATTTGGCCAGCGCAGCAATGGCGCTTTGGCGCTGCGGGTGATCCAGTCCTTGCTGCCCAAGGAAAGTCAGGAGGACAGCGACGATGATGCCGGCCTTGATTGATATCCTCATCATCGTGCTGCTGGTCGGCACGCTGGTCTATGCCTTTATCCTTGATCGTCGGGTTCGCGCCTTGATGGCGACCCTGAAAGAGATGGAGCCGATGGTCGGGGCTTTTTCGAGCGCCGTCGATCAATCGGCCCGGTCGGTCGAAGACCTGCGCGACCTCAGCACAAGGGTTCAACGCGCCGAGCCGCCTGTGCAGCGTGACGCCCCACAGCACCGCAAAGCCGCCGCGGCTGAACCTACTCCGGCAGGCCAAAGCCCGGCAGAGATGCGCGCCGCGCGCCTGAAGGGGCGTTCCCAAGTGCGCGGGCAGGCGGCGGTGCAGGGCAAATCCGAACTGGTCCGCACCTTTTTCGACATCACCAAGGAGCGTAAGGAATGAGCCGTATCTCCCTACCAAAGATCGCACTGTTTGGCCTTGGCGTCGCTGGCGTGCTCAAACTCACGGTTGAGTTCATGCCGATGATGGCTATCGCCGAGACGCCCAGTGACACACCCCCGGTGCCGGTCGAGCTTGCCGCAGCCCCCGCGCCGCCCAGCTATGACGCCAGCGCCCCGGGCGAAAGCGGCATGTGCGAGCCGAGCCACCTGATCGCCGAGGCCATCGCCGAAGAGCGTGCGCTGCTCAAAGACCAACGCGACACGATTGCCGACCGTGAAGCCAAGCTGGCGCTGGCCGAGCAAAGCCTCAAGGCCGAGCAGACCCGACTTGCCAGCCTGCGCGATGAAATCGGCGCGCAGTTGAAGGTGATCGAAGAGGCCAACAATCAGGACATGACCAAGCTGGTCGAGCTCTACCGCAACATGAAGCCGCAGGTGGCGGCAGGCATCATGGATGAAATCGACGTGGAAACCGCTGTGCAGGTGATCGGTGCCATGCCCGAACGGGACGCCGCGCAGATCATGGGCTCGTTCAGCCTTGTCCGCGCACGGTTGATCACCAAAATCCTGCTGGAACGCTCCAAACTCCCCGCCGACCGCAACCTCGAAGGGCTGCGCCTGCGCTGAGCAGACGGGTTAATCTTCGCGGATCGACGACCCTGCCGGCGGTTTGCGGCGCACGTTGCGGCGCAGGTCCATGACAAAGCCGATGATCTCGGCCACCGCTTGCCAATGCTCCATCGGGATACGGTCATCCACCTCTACCGCCGCGTGAAGCGCGCGGGCCAGCGGGCGGTTTTCGATCATCGGAATATCGTGCTCCTTGGCCAGTTCGCGGATGCGGTGGGCCATCACATCGGCGCCCTTGGCCACGCAGATCGGCACATCATCCACGCCCTGTTCATATTTCAGCGCTACGGCGTAATGGGTCGGGTTGGTCAGGACCACGCTGGCGCCCGGGATCGCCTGCGCGATGCGCTGGCGTGCGCGAGCGCGGCGCAATTCGGCCCGGCGGCCTTTGATCTGCGGATCGCCCTCGCTGTCCTTATGCTCGTCGCGGATTTCCTTGAGGCTCATCATCTGCTTCTTCTTCCACTGCGCGCGTTTCCAAATGATGTCGGCAATGGCAATGGGGACGAGGAAGGTGGTCGTTACAAGGAAAATCCAGCGCACCTTTTGCAAAGTGGCATCAAGTAAAGTCTCAGGCACAAAGGCCTGCGTCTGACCCAGAGACTGCGCAATATCCCGCACGGCCCAGACGGTGATAAAGCCGATCACCAGCACCTTGGCGGTGTTCTTGGCGAATTCGACAAAGGCATCGGCGGAGAACAGGCGCTTGAAGCCCGAGAGGGGGTTTAGTTTCGATATCTTCGGTTTGATCCGCTCGGCTGAAACCACCGTCTCGCCTTGAATCAGCACTCCGAAAAGCGCTGCCAACACCATAATTCCGACTACGGGCATCATCGCCAGCCCCACCGTAAAGCCCAGCGATTTAAGGACACCGCCGGCTTCAACCAATCCGGTGCCGCCGGTGCCGATCGCTGTCACACCTGCGCCCAGAAGCGGGCGTTGCAGCGCGTCGACAATGCCGCCAATCGAACTGGGCAGCACGAAGATCAGGATCATCAGCAGGGCAAAAACCAGCATCGCCGTGCCGGTCTCACGCGATTGGGGCACGTCGCCTTTCTTGCGCGCGTCGCGGAGCTTTTTCTCCGTCGGCTCTTGGGTCTTACTGCTCTTGTCCTCTTCCGACATGGCCTAGAACCCGTAGGTGGTGAGCCATTCCGCGAATGGCTCCAAAAACCCGCGCATCATGGTCGGAACCGCCAGCACCATCAAGGCCAGCCCGGCGGCGATCAGCAAAGGCTGCGCGATAAAGAAGACCTGAAGGCTCGCCATCATGCGGTTCGCCAGACCCATCCCGACGTTCAGCACCAGACCCGCCACATAGAAAGGCGCGGCGATGGACAGCCCAAGATACAGGCTGACCTGCGTCGCGCGGGCAAACTGATCGGTAAGATCGGCCAGCATGAAGGTGCCGGGGATGAAAACCTGATAGGACATCAGAAGCGATTCAATAATCAGGTGGTGCAGGTCAGTGATGAAAATCAGCGCCGTGGCCCCGATGAGCAGCATCGTGGCCATGCTCGTTGCCCCCTCAAAGGCCCCAATGTTGGGTGCCAAGGCGTTGGCCAGCCCCGACATCAAGGCCATCTGATAGCCTGCAAATTGCAGCGCCGAGAGCAGCGTGCGCGCCACCAGCCCGATCCACAGCCCCACGGTGATTTCCGAGCCAAAGATCAACAACAGGGCACCGGGGCGATCTTCGGCCACCGGGCCAAGGCCCGTAACCGGATAAAGTGCAGCACTCAGGATCAGACCAAAGAACAACCGATGCCGCGTCGGGACAGAGGTTTCCGCAAAACCCGGCATGAACAAAAGCGCGCTGCCGATGCGGGCGAAGACGACGAAGTATCCCATCAGCGCGTCGGTCAAAAGGGCAGAGAGGTCCATCTCTAGCCCCCGATGGTGGCGACGGTCCGCAGTGACACCTTGCGGTGGATTTCGGCGTTGGAAATGACCGGCGTCATCGGGCTGACCCGCTCTAACATGGAGCGCACATAGGACCGCGCCTCGGGGTTCACCATCAGCGCGGGCCAGCTGTCCTCAGAGGCGAAGCGCTGGATCTGCTGGCGGGCTTGCAGCACGAATTCCTGCACCCGTTTGGGGGACATGACGAATGTGCGGTCATCACCGACCATCTTGACCGCGTCAATGAATTCGGCCTCCCATGACGGCGACAGGGTGATGACGGGCACAAATCCCTGACCATCGGACAGGCCTTGGCAAATCTGGCTCGACAGGCGGCGGCGCACGTTTTCCAGCACCAGCGCGGGCTTGCTAGTCTGTCGTGTGGCCTCGGCCATGGCCTCAACGATAAGAGGCAGGTTGCGGATCGACACACGCTCCAGCAGCAGTTCCTGCAAGACCTGCTGCACCAGAATGGCGGGGGAGGGGACGGGTAGATCGTTGACCAGCTTTTGATAGTTCCGGTCCAGCCCCTCAATCGCCTCTTTTGCCGAGCCGTAGGTGAGCAGTTCGGACATGTTTTCCTTGACCACTTCGGTCAAATGCGTGGTGATCACGCTTTCGGGGTCCACCACCGTATAACCCTGCGCCTCGGCCTGATCGGCGACCTTGCTGTCGACCCAAAGCGCGTCCAGCCCGAAGGTCGGCTCGCGCGTGGCCTCGCCCGGCAGTTGCAGTGGCGCGCCTTCGGGGTTGATCACCATCATCTGATTGGCGCGGATGTCGCCCTTGGCCACATCAACGCCGTGGATTTGGAAAGAGTAGCTGTTGATCGGCAGGCTCACGTCATCCTTGATCCGCACCGAGGGCATGGGGAAACCGAACTCTTCAGCGAAATGTTTGCGCAGGGATTTGATCTTGCTCGGCAGCACCGCGTCGGGGCGGTTGGCCAGCGCCACCAGGCCTTCGCCCAGCACCAGCCGCAACTCGTCGAGGTGCATGGGGTTGGCATCGACCTCCGGCATGTCCTGCTTTTTCTGTGCCTCTGCATCAGCCTGCGCCTTGGCCTCTGCCGCCTCTGCCGCGCCGCGCTGGATCACCACGCCCAAGCCCACCATGGCAGCGGCCAGAAGGGCGAAGACCAGCAGCGGAAAGCCCGGCAAAAGGCCGATGCCGAACAGCAGCAAAGCCGCCATGTAAAGCGCCTTGGGGAAGTTCGACAGCTGGTCAAAGACCGCCTCGTTCGCCGCGCCACGCGTGCCGCCTTTGGTCACGATCAGACCGGCCGCCAGCGACACCACCAGCGCCGGAATTTGGCTCACCAGCCCGTCCCCGATGGTCAGCGAGGTAAAGACGTTAAACGCATCGCCCACGCCCATGCCGCGCTGCACGACACCGATCAAGATGCCACCAATGACATTGATCAGCGTGATAATGAGCCCTGCCACCGCATCGCCGCGCACGAATTTCGAGGCACCGTCCATCGCCCCGAAAAACGCGCTTTCGTCTTCCAGTTCCTTACGGCGGCGACGGGCCTCATCCTCGTCGATCAGCCCCGCGCCCATATCGGCATCGATCGCCATCTGCTTGCCCGGCATNGCATCCAGCGAGAANCGNGCGGCNACNTCGGCGATACGGGTCGAACCCTTTGTAATCACGACGAAGTTGATGATCACGAGGATGGCAAAGATCACCACGCCGATGACGAAATTGCCCGCCACGATGAACTTGGAGAAGCCCTGGATCACATCGCCCGCGGCGTGCAGACCGGCATGGCCTTCGCTAAGGATTAGCCGGGTTGAGGCCACGTTGAGCGACAGGCGTAACATGGTCGTGACCAGCAGCAGCGTCGGGAAGGAGTTGAACTGCAACGGTGAGGGGATCCAGAGCGCCACCATGAAAATCAGCACGCTCAGCGACAGTGATAGCGCGAGCCCGAAATCGAGCAAGATCGGCGGCAGCGGCAAGAACAGAACCGCCAGCACCAGCGCCATGCCAACGGCAAAGCTGACGTCTTTATTTGCGCCAAACATGCGCCATTGCGGCATTATGGAGTTCGGTTTCGTGCTCATCCCGCATCCTCCGCGTGGACGGTGGTGAACTGTGGCAGGACGGGCTGCATCTCATGGGCTGAATAAAGCGACCGGCGCGCGTTCTCGGCCCCGCCGATCTGCGCACCCCAAGTGGCCTTGGCCGCCAACCGGTCATAGCTGCCCGAGGTGCTGCGGGGCGTCTTGCGCGGACGCGATGCGACGGGGCTGGCACTGGCCAGCGCCTGAAACTCCGGCAGCCGCGCATTGGCGGCAGAGATGTTCTTTTGCAGACGGTCAAGGTAGGTGTCGCGGTACTCAGGCTCGAATGAATGGTACGACCCCGCGGCCTGCATCCAACTTCCCGTGCGGCGGTGCAACCGTTTGAGGAAACGCGCGGCGTAATCTACGTTCACGCGCGGATCGAACCCTTGGGCGGGGTTGTCGAAAGCATCCGGGTGCCAGCGCATGTTGATCTGCATACAGCCCACGTCGATAGAGCGGATGCCACTCGCCTGCCGCTCTGCGATCCAATCAAGCGCGGCGTTGCGGCTGTCGAACAGCCGCCCTTCGCCCGCCGCGTTGACCGCGTAGGGCCAGACGGTGAAATGCCCGTTGCGCCGGGTGCCCGCCTCTTGCAGGCCGATGGCCAGCAGCAGGTTATCTGGAATGCCATGCCGCGTTTGCGCCGCCAGAATTTCGCGGATGCAGACGCCTTCGGGCCCGCCTTTGGCGGCCAGCGTCCGGGCTGTCTTGGTCACCGCGTTTTTCTGCGATGGCTCATAGAACGACCCCCAGCCTTGGGCGAGGGCAGGGGTCGCAAGCACCGCCCCCAGCAGCGCCGCACGGGCCATATGCCAAAGCGCTCTCACAGCCCACCGTTCTGCACGAGGTCAAAGACCGTATCTGACAGGTTCTTCAGCGTGGCATACATGAACGGCGTCGCGGCCAGCAGGGTGACAAAGATCATCACGATCTTGGGCACGAAGGTCAGCGTCATTTCTTGAATTTGCGTGAGCGCTTGGAAAAACGCGATCACCAGACCAATCGCCAGCGCCACCCCCAGCACCGGACCCGAGGCCAAAAGCACGGCCCAGACGGTAGCAGAGATGATGTCATAGGTCTGGGTTTCGGTCATGGCCTAGATCGGCATCCGCAAGATTTCCTGATAGGCTTCGACAAAGCGGTCGCGCACNGANACGGCNACTTTGACGGTGGATTCCATCGCCAGCATGGCTTCGACCACCTGCTGGGTATCCGCCTCACCGCGCAGCCCGGCTTGGGCCACGGCNTCGCCCTCGCGCACTGTTTCCAGCGCGTTTTCCGAGGCTTGCTGCACCATATTGGTGAAGCTATTGGCGCTGGCGCCCGCCTCTTCGGCGATGGCTTCGCCCTTTTGCGCCGGTCAGCGATTGCGAGGTGCGATAGGCACCGCGAACCGCGGCGGTCGAGATCAGGGAGGCGGGATCGCTCATCTCAGGTTACCTCACTTCAGCAGGTCGAGCATCTGACCGCGCATCCGGCGGCCTGACTCGAACATGTTCATATTGGCCTCGTAGTTGCGCGAGGCCTCGCGCATGTTGGCCATCTCAATGATGGGATCGACGTTGGGCCGATTGACATAGCCGGTGTCATCCGCTGCTGGATGCGACGGGTCATAATCGCGGCGAAAGGGGGATTGGTCGCGCCCGATGCGGTCAACCTCAACGAGTGATCCGCCGCCGTTACGGTCAATCAACTCGGAAAAGCTGATGGTCTTGCGGCGGAACGGGTCGGCGCCCGGCGTGGTGCCCGTGGAATCGGCGTTGGCCACGTTTTCCGAGATCACCCGCAAACGCGCGGTCTGCGCGGTCATCCCGCTGGCGGCGATTTTGGCGATAGACTGAAGCGGATCCATGCGTTTTCCTTACCTGTTCCCGGTGACGGCCATGGTGAGCAAGTCATAGCTTTTGCGGTAAAGCTGTGCTGCCAACCTGTAATGGTCACCGATCTCGGCGGCCTTCACGGCCTGTTCTTCGAGGTTTACGGTATTGCCATCCAGCGTGGTGCCAATGGCGCTGCGATCCGTCACCTCACGCACGCCGGGCGTTCCTTGGGCGACACCGGTGAAATGCTTGTCATGGGTCGTCACCAGCCCTTTATCGCGCGACAGCTCTCCGCTCAGCATCGATTCAAAGGACGATACATCNCGTGCTTTGAAGTTCGGTGTCGACGCATTGGCGACGTTTTCAGACACGACCTTTTGCCGGGCCGAAAGCCACTGCATCCGGTCCGAAGCGAGTCCAAGAATAGAAAGATTAGACAAGTTCATTTTTTTGCCTATAGCCTGTTTAATCCTTGTATAGTAAATATTAGCTTGCTCTCCTAGAGGAAATTTATCCATGCAGACACTCTTTTCCGAGCTGACAAGCTTTGCCCGCGAAGCGGGCGAGGCCGAGATCACCGGCGAAGTGCGCGCGATCACCGGCATTACCCTGACCGCCGTGGGGCTGGAGCGGGTGCTGGGCATCGGCGAGCGCTGCATCGTGCATGGCTCTGACGGGCCGGTTCATGCCGAGGTCGTGGGCCTTGGCACCCATGGCACCGAATTGCTCCCCTTCGGCTCATGGCGCGGGGTGGCGGCGGGCGACCGGGTGGAGGTCGCGGTTGGCCGCGATGTGATCCGCCCGGACGAAAGCTGGAAGGGCCGTGTCATCAGCGCCTCTGCTGCACCACTTGATGGAAAGGGGCATCTGCCCGAGGGCAACGAGCCCCGCCCGCTGCGCGCCGCCCCGCCGGGTGCGTTCGACCGCAAACGCATCGGCCCGAAACTGGCGACCCATGTACGCGCGCTCGATGTCTTTACCCCGCTTTGCCAAGGTCAGCGCTTGGGCATTTTTGCGGGGTCTGGTGTGGGTAAATCGACGCTGATGGCCATGCTGGCACGCTATACGGACTGTGACGTGGTGGTTATGGCGCTGGTCGGCGAACGGGGCCGTGAGGTGCAGGATTTTATCTCGACCGACCTTGGCCCCGAAGGGATGGAGAAAGCGGTGCTGGTGGTCGCCACCGGAGATGAGCCACCGCTGACCCGCCGCCAAGCCGCTTGGACCGCCATGGCCGTGGCCGAGCATTTCCGCGATCAGGGCCAGCACGTGCTGCTCTTGATGGACAGCGTAACCCGCTTCGCCATGGCGCAACGAGAAATCGGCCTCGCCTCGCGCGAACCACCCACCGCCAAGGGCTATCCGCCGACGGTGTTCTCGGAGCTTCCGCAGATGTTGGAACGCGCCGGGCCGGGGCCGGTAGGCAAGGGCGACATCACCGCGATTTTCACCGTTCTGGTGGATGGGGATGACATGAATGACCCCATCGCCGACGCCGTGCGCGGGATCACGGATGGGCATATCGTGCTGGACCGCAAGATTGCTGAAAAGGGGCGCTATCCGGCGATTGACCTGTTGGCATCGGTCTCGCGGACGTTGCCGGATTGCCACAGTGATGTGGAGTATACGTTGCTCACCGCCGCCCATAAGGCGCTCGCGGCCCATGCCGATATGGAAGAATTGATCCGCATCGGCGCCTACCGCAGCGGCAGTAATCCCGAACTGGACCGCGCGATTGCATTCGCTGGGCCGTGCGAGACATTCCTTAGCCAGCGCAAGGCCGAGCACACCCCGCCGCAGTCCTCATTTGCTGAGGTGGCAGGGATGCTCGACCGGGCCGGGATCAGCCCCGGCTGATACCGCCTATTGCAGGCGACGCAGCAGATCGACCGAAGGCTCGCCCGTCGCAGGCAGGCCCACGCTGGCCTGATAGGCGCTGATCGCCTTGCGGCTGTTTGGCCCGATCACCCCATCGGTGCCATCGGTATCAAACCCCCGCGCGGTCAGCCGCTGTTGCAGCGCCATACGGTCGTCCTTGGTCAGCCCGTTTGCATCGGGGGGGAAGCTGCCGCGCAGCGGTCCGCCCCCGGCGATGCGGTCCGCCAGATGGCCCACGCCAATCGCGTAGCTGTCGGAGTTGTTGTAGCGTTTCAGTGCCCGGAAGTTGCTGGTTACCACAAACTGCGGCCCGCCTGCCTGTGGCTGGATCACGGACCCGGCGCTGGCGGGGATGCTGCCCACTTCGCCGCCCCATTTCACGCCGCGCGTCCAGCCGTTGCGCGACAGATACGCGGCGGTCGAGGCTAGTGCATCGCTGGGGTCTTCCGACCAGATGTCGCGNCGNCCNTCGCCGGTGAAATCCACCGCGAANGCTTGATAGGAGGTGGGAATAAACTGCGTATGCCCCATGGCCCCGGCCCAAGANCCGGTNANGCGGTCNGCNNTGATNTCGCCGTTTTGCAGNATTTTNANNGCCGCGATCAGCTGCTTTTCAAAGAACGCCCCGCGCCGCCCGTCAAAGGCCAGCGTCGAAGTGGCCGAAACGACAGGTACATTCCCGCGCCGCTCCCCGAAATAGCTCTCCAGCCCCCAAACCGCCGCGACGATCTCTGCCGCCACACCGTAGCGGTTCTCAATCGCGNTCAGCGTNCTGCGGTGCCGTGCAAANGCNGCGCGCCCCTTTGATACACGCTCGTCCGAGGCCGCGATNGCGAGGTANTCTTCCAAGCTGCGGCTGAATTCNGTCTGGTTACGGTCCCGNTTCACGACGCCGGGCAGGTAGCCCGCGCCGCGAAACCCTTGAGCCAAGGTGTTGGCGGAAATNCCTTGTGCCGANGCACGNCCCTTAAACGCCGCGACCCAAGCATCATANCCNGCNTTGGGCACCGGGCGCAGATCGTCCGGCACCCCCGCCGCCGCTGCAGGGCCAAGCGCNCCGCCNCCNGTTGAGCAGGCCGAGGTCAGNCCCAGAGCGGCGAGGCCGAATGCGAATGTTCTGCGTGAATGTCTCATAAATCCTGCCTGTCGCTGCATTGTTGCGTTTTTCGCAGCATATCGCAGGCAGGTCACCCGACAAGGCGGGATCGCCAAGATGGCAAGGCTTCGCCGAGGAATCCTTGGCCCTTGGGCTTATTGTCCGGGCTGGAACAAGGGCACGGTCGACATCGACATCTTGGCCGAGCCGTCCTGCACCTGCTGGCTGTGACTGATGTAGATTAATGTATTGTTCTCTTGGTCGAAAATCCGCTTCACCCGCAGCGTTTTGAAGATGATCGAGCGGCGTTCGCTAAAGACATTCTCGCCTTCATCATCCATCTCGATATCGCCAACTTCAATCGGGCCGGTCTGGCGGCAAGAAATGGAGGAGTTCGACGGGTCTTCGAACCAGTTGCCCTTTTGCAGCCGGTCAATCAAACCGCGTTCGAAATAGGCCAGATGACAGGTCACGCCCTTGACCTTGGGGTCGGCCACGGCTTCGACGATGATGTCATTGCCCAACCAGTCCACATCGACGTTCCCAACCTGTTCGGCAGGGGCGGCAGTGGCGAAAAGGCAGGCGGAAAGGGCGGCGGCGCGCGCGAATATCTTGTTCATGGCAGGCAAACGCGCGACGGGCAGGGCGGTTCCCTAGGCTCCGCCGAATTTTCGACAGTCTCTACCGCCGCTCTGCCAAGGCGCAAACGGCTTCGTGCTGGCTTAGAAAGACCTTGCCGGTGAGGTCGTCCAAGAAGTGGCTGCGCTTCAGCCTGTCCATCACGGGGCCTTTGACCTCGCTCAGGTGTAGCCGTATATCGGCATCCCGCAGCCGGGTATTGATCGCCTCAAGCGATTCAAGCGCCGACAGGTCGATCTCATTCACCGCCGGGAACATCAGGACTACATCGGTCAGTTCGGGCTTTTCGGCGGCATGGCGTGCCAGTTGGTCCTCTAAGTAGCGTGCGTTAGGGAAGTAGAGGCTCTCGTCCACCCGCAGCGACAGCACATGGGGCTGGGTCTCAACTTCATGGCGCAAGACATTGCGGAAATGCTCAGTCCCCGGCACCCGGCCCACCACGGCCATATGCGGGCGCGAGGTCTTATAAAGATGCACAAGGATCGAGGTGATGACCCCTGCGCTTACGCCCGCTTCCACGCCGAAGACCAGCGTCAGCAGGATCGTCACGCTCACGGCGGCGAAATCGGCATGGCTGAAGGCCCACGCGCGTTTGAGGATTGAGAAATCAACGAGGCTCAGCACCGCGACGATGATCGTGGCGGCCAGCGTGGCTTTGGGCAGGAAATAGATCAGCGGCGTGAGAAACAGCGCCGCGAGCGCGAGCCCTACGGCGGTGAAGGCCCCCGCGGCGGGCGTCTCGGCCCCCGCGTCAAAGTTCACCACAGAGCGAGAGAAGCCCCCGGTGACCGGAAAGCCCCCGGTGAAGGCCGCGCCAAGGTTCGCACTGCCCAGACCGATGAGTTCTTGATCCGGATCGATGCGCTGGCGTTTCTTGGCGGCCAATGTCTGCGCCACACTGATGCTTTCCACAAAGCCGATAATCGAAATCAGCAGCGCGGGGATGAACAGCTGCGACAGCAGGTCGGGCGAGAAGGAAGGCAGCGTGAGCGGCGGCAGGCTTTGCGGCACTTCGCCCACGATGGCCACGCCGCGGCTGCCCAGATCAAAGGCCCAGACCGCCAGCGTGGTGCCGACGATCGCCAGCACTGGCCCCGTTTTGGCTCCGATATCGGCCAAGCGTGGCCCCAGCCCCATACGCAAGAGCAAGGGCTTAAGCCCGCCCCGCACCCAGAACAGGAAAGCCGTCGCGGTAACGCCCAGCAGAAGGGTGATGGGGTTCACCTCCCCCAGATCCGCCCAAAGGCTGGCGAGGATTTCGACCAGCGTATGGCCTTCGCCTTCGATCCCCAGAATATGACGCAATTGGCTGGCGGCAATCAGGATGCCCGAGGCAGTGATGAACCCCGCGATCACAGGGTGAGACAGAAAATTCGCCAGAAAGCCCAGCCGGAACAGCCCGAGCGCTAACAGCATTGCGCCGGATAGAAACGCCAGCGTCAGCGCCGCCGTGACATAGCCCGCCGTGCCCGCTTCGGCGATATTGCCCACCGCCGCTGCTGTCATCAGNGACACCACGGCCACNGGCCCCACCGCCAGNGCNCGGCTGGTGCCGAAGATGGCATAAAGCACNATCGGCGCGATGGAGGCGTAGATNCCNGCCTCNGGCGGCATCCCNGCNAGCAGCGCATAGGCCAGCGATTGCGGGATCAACATGATGGTGACGATCACCGCNGCCACCANATCTCNGGTGAANTGGCCNCGNTCATAGCGNCGCCCCCAGTCGAGGATCGGCAGATANTGCGCAAGGGGCCGCAGGGTCATGTAAGGCAATCCGTCAAGGGGAANGGGCCGCCCCGAAGGGCCGCCCGGTCTGGTTTAGTCGAAACGGTTAACCGGCANTTTCAGGTAGTGGTTGCCGTCATCCTCGGCATCGGGCAGGCGCCCGCCGCGCAGGTTGATCTGCAAGGCCGCAAGGATCCGATTGGGTAGCGAAAGCGTCGCGTCTCGCTTCTGGCGGCGCTCGATATAGTCCTCGCGCTTGGTGCCGTCCTTGACGTGGATGTTCTTGGCCTTGTGCTCATCAACCGTGGCTTCCCACGTCGGTTCCTTGCGGTCATCCGTGCCATAGTCATGGCCGATGTAAAGCCGTGTGTCGCCGGGCAGGGCGAGGATGTCTTGGATCGAATCCCAAAGCTCTGCCGTTTTGCCCCCCGGAAAATCCGACCGCGAGGTGCCTGCATCGGGCTGCATCAATGTGTCATGCACGAAAGCCGCATCGCCGCAGACGTAAGTGATCGACCCCAGCGTGTGACCGGGCGACAGCATCACTTTGGCGTCCAATTCACCGATCTTAAACGTCTCGCCTTCTTCAAACAGATGATCAAAATCGCGGTCGGGGTCAAAGGCGTTCGGCAGGTTGTAGAGGTCCGCCCAAATCTTGGCGATCTCAGGCACCAGCGCACCGATGGCATTGGGCGCGCCAGTTCGTTCTTTCAGATGGGCAGAAGCCATGACGTGGTCCGCATGGGGATGCGTATCAAGCACCCATTCCACGCTCAGGCCGTGCTCTTTCACAAGGTCCAAGACCTGATCCATGCTTTCGGTGCTGAACTTGTAGTTCTTCGGGTCAAAGTTCCAGACTACGTCAATCAGCGCGGCCTTCTTGGTCGCCGGATCGGCGCAGATGTATTGGATCGAGCCTGTGTCGGGCTCATAGATGCCCCAGACATCGGGGCTGCCCGCACCGGTTGAAGGGGAATGGCGCACGACGGGTGTATTCAGAGGGTCGCTCATCAGGCAGGTCCTTTCTTGGTTTTGGTCATCAAATCAGGGGTGTGGCGGGCGATCCACATGCCGCCCAGCATGAAGGGCACAAAGATCAACGTGCCGCTGGCCGCCAAGGGCAAGGCGGTCAGCGCAGGGCCGGGGCAGAAGCCGCCCAAGCCCCAGCCCACGCCAAAGATCGCAGCACCGGTCAGCAGTTTGGGCTCAAGATCGTTGCGGGTGGGGACGCGGAATGTGCTGTCGAAATAGGGGGTCTGACGGCTGCGGAACAGCCATGCAAAGCCCGGTGCGGTCACGGCGATGGCACCGCCCATGACAAAGGCGAGGCTGGGATCCCACGTGCCAAAGACATCAAGAAAGTTCAGCACCTTGGCAGGGTCCGCCATGCCAGAGACGATAAGGCCGATGCCAAAGACGAGGCCGGAGAGGAGGGCGAATATCTGTTTCATATCACGCCCCTAACACATGCCGCATGACGAAGACCGTCACAAAGGCCGTTGCCATGAAGGTCACCGTTGCCACGATCGACCGCGCCGAGCCACGGCTGATGCCGCAGACCCCATGGCCCGAGGTACACCCATTGCCATAGGTCGCGCCAAAGCCGACCAGCAGCCCGGCCAGAGCCATCAAAAGCGGGTTCGAAGGCACCCATTGTTGCGGCCAGCCGCCCGAGACAATCAACCAAAGCGGCGCTGCCAGCAAAAGCCCCAGCACGAAAAAGAACGAAACGCCCCGCGCTTCGCCGTCACTGCTGCGCGCAAATAGCCGTGAGGTCAGCCCGCTGATGCCCGCGATGCGCCCGTTCGTCGCCATCAGCAGCACCGCCGAGGCCCCGATCAATGCGCCGCCGCCCAGCGACAGCCAAGGTGTGAATTCGGTTTCCATCTCTCAACTCCTTACGCGCCCGCCTTGGCGGCTGGCTTGTCTCAGACTGCTGTTCAGTATATATTACCAATTCATAATATTCAATGATGCTAATATGAAAAACTCGGACGATTTCTTGGACGGTGACATTGCCGGAGCGGCTGCCCTGATGACGATGCTCGCATCGGAAGCGCGGTTGCAGATCTTGTGCCGGCTGCTGGGCGGAGAGCGTTCGGTTGGGGATTTGGCGCAGGCCTGCGGGTTGTCGCAATCCACCATGTCACAGCAGCTTAAAAAGCTGAAAGAAGCGGGGCTTGTGGACAGTCGCCGCGCGGGGCAGACGATCTTTTACCGGGTCAAAGGGCAGGAGGCCGTGGCCGTTCTGGAAACGCTGCACGGCCTCTACTGCGCGCAAAAATAATGCGCCCGGTAAAACCGGACGCCTCTTTCACGCTTTGCGATCCGCGTAGGATTTGACGAACTGGCCGATCTTCTCTTCGGTCAGGTCAATGCCGCGCGCTTTGCCTTCTTGCAGGGCCGTGTCACCGTCCCATCCCTTGTCTGCCGCAAGGGCCATCAGCGTCATCGCCCCGGCCCGTTTGCCCGAGGCGCAGTGCAGGAACACCGGCTGCGGCAGGTCGTCCAGTGACTTGCGAAATTCGTCCACCGTCTCGGGGCCAAGCGTATCCGGCGTGACCGGATGGTGCAGGTAGTTCAACCCCAGCTTCTCGGCCACCAAGCGCTCTTCATCGGGGGAGAGGCCGCCTTTTTCATCCGAGGCGCGGAAGTTCACCACTGTTTTCATCCCGGCCGAAGCCGCCTGTTCCAGTGCTTTGGCGTCCGGCGTGAACAGGGCCACGTTATGGGCGGGGTCGATGGTCGCGATCTTTTGGCTGTCGTCGGTCATTCTGGCCTCCTTCTCTGCGCGGGCGATATTGCCGCGCGCGATGGTTTCAGCAGCACAACACCAGATCGACGCAACTGTTCCCTGCGCAGAAGGCGGGCAGCGAGGGATTGCTTTATCCGAGCATTAAAGTCAGGATTGTCACCGCTGACCGATTTTGCTAGGCAGCACAAAGAAATTCCGCTTGGCGTGACAGCTGCTTTGACGATTCTGCCCAGCCGTGGCAGGCGCCCCAGCAGCGCGCCGTGATCAAAGATAAATCCATCGGGAGCCACCCCCATGCCGCATTTTCGTTCCGCGTTCCTCGCGGCCCTGTCCCTGTCCTTTGGCCAAGGCGCCGCCGCCGAGACGCCTGCCGCCGTAGCGGCGACTGCGGCCCCCTCGCTCAAGGTCGAGTTGAACGCCGCCGACACGACGGAGGCCAATTGCAAGCTGACCTTTCTCATTACGAACGACCTCTCCGCGCCCTTGGACAAAGCCGTCTATGAAACCGTGCTGTTCGACCGCGAAGGCACCGTGAACCGGCTGACCCTTTTTGACTTTGGTCAATTGCCCGTTGGCCGCCCGCGCGTGCGCCAATTCGTGGTGCCGCAGACCACCTGCGAAAATCTTGGCCGTATCCTCTTTAACGGTGCGCAAAGCTGCGAAGGCGCGGGGATCGCGGCGGGCACCTGCGAAAACGCGCTGGCCCCGGCAACCCGGACCGAGATCGAGGTGCTGGGCTGATGAATCAACTGGATGAACTGCTGACCCCTCTGCGGGGCATTGCCGAAACCGGTGGCCCGGTTGTGGTAATCCTCATGGCCGTGGCGGTGCTGACCCTCGCCGTGGCACTTTATAAAACATGGCAGTTCCGCGCCGCCGCCGTGGGCCGTCACCGGGCGCTTTCAGAAGCGGTAAATGCTTGGGAGCGCGGCGATGCCGCCGCTGCACGCTCAGCGCTGGGCCGGTCGAAAAGCTACCTCGCCCCGGTGATCGAACTGGCCATGTCTACGCCCGACGCGGGCGCTTCGCGCTTGCAGGCCGAGGCCGAGTTGCGCTTTGCCAAGCTGGAGCGCGGCTTTCGCCTGCTCGATTCCGTGGCGCAGCTTGCCCCGCTCTTGGGCCTCTTTGGCACGGTTCTGGGCATGATCGAAGCCTTCCGCGCCTTGCAAGACGCAGGGTCGCAGGTGGATCCTTCGATCCTCGCGGGGGGCATCTGGGTGGCGCTTCTGACCACTGCGGTGGGCCTCGTCGTTGCCATGCCGACCGCGCTGGTGCTCAGCTGGCTGGAGCAGCGGATGGAGACCGAGCGCGTCATCGCCGACAAGGCGATCCTCACCGTGCTGCACCCCGGCCAGAACGCGGCCCCCGCCGCCACACCTGCCGCGACCCAATTTGCCGCCGCCGCGCCCCGGCCAGCCCATGGCTAGGCCACGCCGGCGGCGCAACCGCCTCTCCATGACCTCTCTGATCGACGTGATCTTTCTGCTGTTGTTGTTCTTCATGCTAACCTCGACCTTCTCAAAATTTGCCGAGATCGAATTGGCCGCAGCGACATCCGGGGCAGGGGCCGAGACGGGGGCGAAACCCTATTTCCTGCAACTGACCACCGAGGGGCTGCGCCTCAACGGCGATGCGCTGGCGCTCGACGCGCTGACCGCCAGCCCCTTGGCCGAGGCCGAGAAGGGCACGCCGCTACTGGTCTCGCTCGGGGCCGAGGTCGAGGCGCAGGCGCTGGCCGATCTGCTCATCGCGCTGCGCGCCCTGCCGGGGCTCAGCGTCTCGGTTTTGGAGGGCTGACCATGCGACCCATCGCCAAGGCCAAACCGCAACGCGAACCGACCATCGCGCTGATCAACATCGTCTTTCTGATGCTGGTCTTCTTCATGGTCGCGGGCACCCTGTCGCAGCCGCTGGATTCCGATCTGAACCTCGTGGAAACCCGTGAGCTTGAGGGCCGCGCGCCGCCCAATGCGCTGGTGGTCCATGCCGATGGCCGCATGACATTCGCAGGCCAAGACCGCGCCAACGTGGCTGAATTCATCGACGCGCTGCCCGAAGAAGAGCGCGATACCGTGCGGCTGCTGCCTGACCGCGCGCTGCCTGCCCGCCGCCTTGTGGAACTGACCCGCGAGCTGCGTGGCGCGGGGGCAGAGCGCGTCATGCTTGTCACCGAAAGGGCGCTGCAATGATCCCCCGTTCTGGTCTCGCTAAAACACTTTCCATCGGCGTCGCGGCCAGCCTCGTCGTGGGCGTGTCGCAACTGGCGCAAATTGACGACAGCGCCAAGATCGCGGGCGGCGGAGCGCCNGCCGCGGCCCAGCTTGGCACCCGGTTTGAGGATATGGCCGTCGGCACGCTAGAGGCCGAACCGGTGGAAGATATCACGCCGACCCCCGAGCCCGAACCCTTGGAGGCCGCCGAGGCGCTGCCGCCGACCTCCGCGCCAACGGTTACGCCCACGCCCGCCGCCGAGCCAATGCAAGCGGTGAAGGCAGAGCCCATGCCTGTGGCCCCACCTCCCGCCACTGCGGCGCAGACACCCGTCTTGCCT
>FUFK010065112.1_pt1 | contig 102844 bp, 92 predicted proteins | sample 1021851 | NCBI WGS metagenome assembly FUFK01 (sample SAMEA51879418, study PRJEB19060) | metagenome
GCCCCCCGCCTCCACCGCACGAGGGAAATCGTCGACGACCCCCGCCCCACCGCTCGCAATCAGGGGAACGTCGACGTGACGTCTGACGAGCTCGATGAGTTCGGTGTCGAATCCCTGGGTTGTCCCGTCCGCGTCCATCGAATTCAGCAAGATCTCACCTGCACCGCGCTGCGCCGCCTCGTCGGCCCATGCGATCGCGTCCACTCCTGTGCCACGCCGACCACCGTGGGTGGTCACCTCGAATCCACTCGAGGTCGTGACGTCGCCGACACATCGCCGCGCATCAACACTGAGAACAACGCACTGCGAACCAAAGCGCTCGCTTGCCTTGGTGATCAAAGACGGATCGGCGATCGCGGCCGTATTGACGCCGACCTTGTCCGCCCCCGCCCGCAAGAGACGATCGAAGTCTTCGACCGTTCGGACACCACCACCGACGGTGAGCGGAATGAAGACGCTCTCTGCGGTGCGTTGAACAACGTCGTACGTCGTTTCCCTGCTCGCCGATGACGCCGTGATGTCCAAGAAGACGAGCTCGTCGGCGCCCTGGTCCCCGTAAGCAGCGGCAAGCTCGACCGGATCTCCTGCATCGCGCAGGTCGACGAAGTTGACTCCCTTCACGACTCGACCGGCCTCGACGTCGAGGCAAGGAATCACCCGAACGGCCAGACTCATGGTCGGGGTGGCCCCCACTCGTACGGGTCGTAACGCGCTTCCACCGCGGCGATGGCTTCCGCCAAGGTAAAGGCTCCCTCGTACAGCGCGCGCCCGATGATCGCACCCTCGATGCCCTGCCCGGTCATGTCCGCGAGCGTGTGGAGGTCTTCGAGGCGACTGATCCCCCCGGACGCCACGATCGCAGCGTCGGTGGCCGAGCACACGTCGCGCAAGAGGTGGATGTTGGGACCTTTCATCGTCCCGTCCTTATGAACGTCAGTGACGACGTATCGGGAGCACCCTGCCGCATCAAGACGACCCAACGTCTCCCACAGATTGCCGCCTTCGGTCGTCCACCCTCGCGCGGCCAACGTGTGTCCGCGAACATCGAGTCCGACGGCTATCCGATCACCGTGCTCAGCGATCACCTGTTCCGTCCAGTCAGGATTCTCAAGCGCCGCGGTTCCAAGATTCACCCGGGTGCACCCCGTTGCCAGCGCCGCCGCCAGCGACGTATCGTCGCGGATTCCTCCGGATAGCTCTATCCGTACCTGACCTTTGAGTTCATTGACCACCTCACCGATGGTGGTGGCATTGGATCCGCGCGAGAAAGCGGCGTCCAAATCGACCAGGTGGATCCACTCGGCTCCCTGTTCGACCCACGACCGGGCCGCATCGATGGGGCGTCCGTAGACGGTCTCCGATCCGGCCTTTCCTTGAACCAGCCGTACGGCTTGACCATCGGCTACGTCAACAGCCGGGAGTAGTTGGAGAGCGGGTCCGGGTTTTTCGGCGTGTGTCACAACGCAAGCCTAGGTCACCCAGGCAACGCTGGATCGCATGCTTTCACCTCTTGTCACCGTCGCGGACATGTCACCGTCGGCGATCAACGAAGGGAGGTAAGCCAATTCTCCAAAATGTGAGCACCGGCATCCCCAGACTTCTCCGGGTGGAATTGCGTCGCAACGAGAGGACCGTTCTCGACCGCTGCGACGAAGCGATCGGTGTACGTGCACCAGGAAGCCACCGGTGGCTTCATCACCGATCGAGCTTCCTCGGGAAAGTCCCAGGAGACAACCCCGTATGAATGAACGAAGTAGAAGCGCTCAGACTCCACGCCGGTGAAGAGAGTGGACCCCTCACCGACGTCAACGGTGTTCCAGCCCATATGCGGGAGTACCGGCGCCGAGAGGCGCTCCACCGTCCCGGGCCATTGTCCGAGACCGGCGGTGCGCGTGCCGTGCTCGACTCCCACCGAGAACAGGATTTGCAGACCCACGCAGATTCCGAGGACCGGTCGTCCTCCCGCGAGTCGGGCGTCGATGATGGACTCTCCGCGGACAGCAGTGAGCCCCGCCATGCAGGACGCGTACGCACCAACTCCTGGAACGACCAACGCGTCGCACGACGCAGCCGAAGTAGCCTCGCTGGTTATCTCGACGTTCGCGCCGACCCGCTCGAGGGCGCGTTGAACCGAGCGCAGATTTCCACTGCCGTAGTCCAGCACCGCGACAGACGGCCTCAACGATGTGCTCATCGACGAGGTGCGTTCATCAGAAGGAGAAGTGTCCGGGTGTCGGTCAGGACGCCGTGAGCGTGCCCTTGGTCGAGGGGACACCCACGACCCGGGAGTCGATCGCCACTGCATCGCGCAGGGAACGAGCAACCGATTTGAATTGCGCTTCCACGACGTGGTGGGCGTTACGCCCGCTGAGGACCTTGACGTGCAGCGTTATCTGACTGGTCGCCACGATCGATTCCCAAATGTGACGGGTCAGGGTGGTGTCGTAGGACCCGATCAGTTCGACCAGATCGGGTTCCTCGTGCACGAGGTAGGGGCGGCCCGACAAATCGACAGCAGACTGCACGAGGCATTCGTCCAAGGGCACCAGCGCATCTCCGTACCGGCGCAGACCCGCACGGTCACCGAGAGCCTCGTTGAGCGCTTGGCCGAGGGCCAATGACGTGTCCTCGACGGTGTGGTGTGCATCCACCTCGAGGTCACCCTTGGTCCGCACGGTGAGATCGAGGCCACCGTGTTTAGCGAGTTGCGCGAGCATGTGGTCGAAGAAGGGGACGCCTGTCTCGATGGAACTTGCCCCGGTCCCGTCGAGTTCTACCTCGACGAGAACTTCGCTCTCCTTCGTCGATCTCTCGACGCGGGCCTGCCTACTCATGTCGATCCACCATCTCCGTCAGACATCAGGTCACTGTCCACCACAACCTCATCCAAGGCCTCGATAAATCTAGCGTTCTCCTGGGGTGTTCCTACGGAGACCCGCAACCACTGGTCGGGGCCGGTCTCTCGGATCAGGACACCTCGATCGACGAGTCCCTCCCACACGCGTCGTCGATCGCGGAAGCGACCGAAGAAACAGAAGTTGGCGTCACTGTCGGCCACCACGAATCCTCGAGACTCCATGTCCCGGCGCATTCGATCTCGTTCGTCACGCAGGAGTTGCAGGTTCGACTGCAATTCCTCAACGAAAGCCAAGGCAGTGCACGCGACGGACTGGGTGACGGCCGACAGGTGGTACGGGAGTCGAACGACGCGCAAGGCGTCGATGACACTCGGGGCGGCTGCGGCGTATCCCACGCGGGCACCCGCCATCGCGAACGCCTTACTCATCGTCCTGGTCACGATCATGTTGGGATGATCAGCAAGGCTGGCCACGGAGCTCGGCTGATCCGGTCGGCGAAACTCCGCGTAGGCCTCATCAACGACGAGCATCCCCCCAACATCTGCCGTGGCCTGTGCGAGGGCAGCAATGTCGTCCGCGCTCACGGCAGTTCCGGTGGGGTTGTTGGGCGATGCGAGAAGCACGACCGAGGGGCGCTGGTCCTCGATGGCGGCGGTGCTGGCTGCCATGTCGATCTGAAAATCATGCGTCCGCGGGACAGACACCAAGGTGGTGAAGGACTCTCGCGCGTATTCCGGATACATGGAATACGTCGGAGGAAACGAGAGCGCTACTCGCCCGGGTCCTCCGAAAGCGGCCATGATGTGGGACATCACTTCGTTTGATCCGTTGGCCACCCAGATGGACTCCACGCCGCACTCCGCGCTCGACTCCTGAGACAGATAGTCGGCGAGGGCCTGTCGCAACTCAAGGCACTCTCGATCGGGATACCGGTTCAAGGTCTGCGCGGCTTCGGTGACGGCGGCGCCCAGCGCACGCGCCAACTCAGGCGAGGGTGCGAAAGGGTTCTCGTTGACGTTGAGGCGAACATCGACATCGAGTTGTGGCGCTCCGTAGGGCACCAGGCCCCGCAAATCCTCCCGAACCGGCGGCTGAAACTCAGCCATCGTCGGCGTCGTGGAAACGAATGGTCACGGCGTCTCCGTGACCTGGTAGATCTTCGGCCTGCGCCAGGGCGACGACGTCGTCGGCAACGTCGGCCAGCGACGAACGGTCGTACTCGATGACGTGGATACCGCGCAGGAACGTTTGCACGGATAGACCTGAGGAGTGGCGCGCAGCACCCATTGTCGGAAGCACGTGATTGGACCCGGCGCAGTAGTCGCCGAGCGACACGGGCGCCCACGGGCCAACAAATATCGCGCCGGCGTTACGCACCCGCATAGCGACCTGGCGAGGTTCTTCGGTGTGGATTTCCAGATGTTCAGCGGCGTACGCGTCGACGACGGCCACACCCTGATCGACATCTCGAACCAGAATGATCGCGCTCTGCACTCCGGTCAAGGCTTCGGTGATGCGCTCCACATGCTTGGTGCTGGCAACCTGCGCCGCAACTTCCCGTTCGACCTCGTTGGCCAGACGCGCACTCGAGGTGACAAGGACGGCCGCGGCGATCACGTCGTGCTCGGCCTGACTGATGAGGTCTGCCGCCACGTACCGAGCGTCGGCGGAGTCATCGGCCAGGATCGCCACCTCGGTTGGGCCAGCCTCGGAGTCGATCCCGATGATTCCTTGCAGTGCTCGCTTGGCGGCCGTGACGTAGATATTCCCGGGTCCGGTCACGAGATCCACCGGCTCGCATGTGTCACCGTCGGGAAGGTCGATGCCGTAGGCCAGCATCGCGACCGCCTGGGCGCCTCCCACCGCGTAGATCTCCTCGACTCCCAGCAGCGAGCACGCGGCCAGGACCGTGGGGTGGGGCCACCCGTCGCCGTCCTTTTGAGGAGGACTGACGACAGCGAGCGAGGGAACTCCCGCCTCCTGGGCAGGGATCACGTTCATCACCACGCTGCTTGGATAGACAGCCCGCCCACCCGGGACATACAAGCCCACGCGAGATACCGGAAGCCAGCGCTCGGTCACCGTGCCCCCGGGAACCACCTCGGTTTCCACATCCACGCGCCGTTGGTCTTGATGGACCCTCCGGGCGCGCTCGATAGACACTTCCAGGGCCCGCCGCACCGACGGATCGAGACCGGCCAGTGCATCGGCGATCACCGAGGCGGGCACCCGTAATTGGTCAGGGCGGACCGAGTCGAAGCGTTCACACGCATCCAGAACCGCATCGGCACCCCTGACCCGGACGTCTTCGAGCACCGGTCGGATCACATCGCCTGCTTCCGTCAGATCCATCGCGGCGCGCGGGACAACCGACCGCGGGTCGGCCGACGATTCACGCAAGTCGATGAGACGCAACACCCGACGCAGTCTACGCTCAATGAATGGACGAGTCCCTTCCGCTGTTTCCTCTGACAACGGCGCTCGTGCCGGGGTTGGTCCTCCCTCTTCACATTTTCGAGCCTCGGTATCGGATGATGGTGGAGGAACTGCTCGACAAGCCCGAGGACGAACGAGAGTTCGGCATCGTCGCCTTTCGGGAATCGCACACCTTGACGCCGAAGCAATCCTCCCCTGGTGTTGGGCCGGACGACCCATCGCCGGACGACCCATCGCCGAGCGACCCTTCGGCAGCAGACGCCGACCTTTACCCGGTGGGTGTGAGCGCGGTGATCCGCCAGGCAGAACGCCGCGACGATGGCCGCTACGACATTGTCACGATCGGATCCCGGCGCTTTCGGCTCGACAACGTGGATCGTTCGGCTCCCCTCGTGCGCGCCTCGGTGACCTTCCTTCCCGAGCCAGAGGTCGATTCCGATGATCCGCACGTGATGGTGGCCGTCCAGGCGGCCATGCAGGCATTCGATAAGTACCGCTCCATTTTGGGCGGTCGGTTGAACGAGGCCGATGACGATAGCGATGCCGACGACGATCAGGTCCCTACTGATCCTGCTGTCCTCAGTTACTTGATCACCGCCGCCCTCGTCGTCGATGGGTCCACGCGACAAGAACTACTTGCGACTCCCGACGCCGTCGCCCGGCTCCGACTCGGCACCCGGATTCTTTCCTCGGAATCCGCCTTGATCTCCGCCTTCGGCGCGATACCGGCGCTCGACTTACTCAACACGACTCCTTCGGAGAACTAAGTGGCGAACACGCCCCACCACTCGGCAGCAGCAACACCTGCGTTGGGGTTCTTGACTGAACGGGGTATTCCCCACGGCGTGCACACATTCGATCACGAGAGTTCGTCTCGTCGCGACCATCCCGACTATGCGATGGAGGCAGCCCGACTTCTCGGCGTGCCAGCCGAGGCCGTCTTCAAGTCCCTCGTGTGGTCGGTGGATGCACGTGCGGTGCTCGCTCTAGTCCCGGCGACAACAACGGTGTCTGCCAAACGTCTCGCGCGCGCCGTCGGCGGCAAGAAAGCCCACCTCGCGGACATCGCGTCGGCCGAACGCGTCAGCGGATCTGTCACAGGAGCGATCAGTCCTCTCGGGCTGCGGCAGGAATTGCCGGTCGTCATCGACGAGGAGGTCCTGCTGCACTCTGTCGTCTATGTCAGCGCGGGACGGCGGGGCCTCGAGATCTCCCTTGACCACCAGGACCTCATCGCCGCCACGGGTGCACGGGTAGCCGCGCTCAGCGCACCGACTGGAAACTAATCCGCGTGAGGTGACCGTCGAGCCACAAGCCAGTCGGCAATGGCGAGCACCAACACCACCGTGGCCGCGCTGATCGACCACACCAGGTAGACGCCGGGCATCGTCACCTCGAGAGGTGCATCGGTGACGAATTCCTCGCTGGTCGTCGCGATGAGACCTTGGATATCGACAGAGCCCAGCCGCGTTCCGACCTGCCACATGGCGAGCGTGCCGACCGCGCTGGCCAGGAGTCCGGCCACCAAGACTCCGAGGAGGTGACGACGGCGCATCGCTGCGAGGGCGACGGTGAGGACGAGCCCGGCGACCAGCGCCAGGGCCACGAAGGAGACATCTGCGGCGAGGTACTCCTCTGGCTGGTACCCCTGGGGTCTCGCGCCGTCTGGACGTACCGCCACCGTCGCCCGTGGCGCCAATCTCCACCACAGCACGCCGAGGGCAGCACCGCTCAACAGACCCGACACAACTCCCGCGATGACCAGCGACCATTCCGACCACTCGGGGCGCCGTGACCGGACGATCGGTGTGTCCGGCGCGCCATCCGGTGGCGCTCCATGGGAGGTCATCGTGAAACCGTACGGCACGTCACGACAAGCAGTTCGCTCCCAGCAATGCTTTGAGATCCCCGTACAGAGCGGCCGAGGGCGTCACGCGCAAGGCATCGTCGATTCTCAGGACTATTGTTTGCGTTCCACCCGTCAGGTGCAGGTGGACTTCGGTGGTGCCCGAATGTTGCCGGAGCACCTCTTTGAGTCGCTCGACGAGCGGTGGAACGCACCGACTCGCCGCGATAGACAACCGCAGCGGCCCACTTTGCGCCTCGGACAAGTCGGGGGATTCCACGTCCATGGCGATGACCCGCAGGCCGTCTTCATCCGTGCGCTCTACTCGCGCTCGGATGGCCACGATGGAGTCTTCGATGAGCGTTGTGGACACGGACGCGTACGTCTGCGGGAAGACCATGGCTTCGACGGATCCGTCCAGATCCTCCACCGTCGCGATGGCCCAGGCTGACCCCTTCTTGGTGGTCTTGCGCTGCACATTCGTCAGCAGGCCCGCAACGGTGACGACCGTTGACTCCAACGATTCATCGGCAATAAGGGATGCGATCGAGACGTCGGAGATGTTCGCGAGAGCATGATCGAGACCATTCAGGGGGTGATCCGACACGTACAAACCCAGCATGTCTCTCTCGTGCGCCAACAGGACGGCCTTTTCCCACTCGCCCACCGGAACGGGGGTCTGTTCCGCGAGGCCGGTCGTCTCCCCTTCCCCCGCGAGACCCCCGAACAAGTCGTACTGGCCGGCTGCTTCTGCTCTCTTGATGTCAACCGCCGAGTCGATGACCAGTTCATGGACCGCTGCGAGGCCTTTGCGTGTGTGGCCCAGAGAGTCGAATGCGCCCGCCTTGATGAGCGACTCGACGACACGTCGATTGCATACGTGCACCTCGACCTTCGCCACGAAGTCATGGAAGTCGGTGAATCGGCCCCGCGAGCGCCGTGTCTCACTGATGGATAGAACGACACCTTCGCCGACATTGCGAATCGCCGACAATCCGAATCGAATGTCGCTTCCGCGCGCCGTATAAGCCGAGTCGGAATCATTAACATCCGGGGGCAACACCTTGATGCCCATCCGTCGACACTCGCCGAGGTAGATGGCGCTCTTGTCCTTGTCGTCTTGGACACTCGTCAGCAGCGCGGCCATGTATTCCGCGGGATAATTCGCCTTCAAGTACGCCGTCCAGTAGGACACCAGGCCATAGCCAGCCGTGTGGGCCTTGTTGAAGGCGTAGTCCGAGAACGGGACCAGAATCTCCCACAGGGTGTCGATCGCCGAATCGCTGTATCCCTTGGAGCGCATCCCCTCTTGGAAAGGAGTGAACTCCTTCTTCAGGATCTCCTTCTTCTTCTTGCCCATCGCGCGACGCAAGAGGTCGGCTTTGCCTAGTGAGTAACCGGCCAACTCTTGGGCGATGGCCATGACCTGCTCTTGGTAGACGATCAATCCATACGTGTCACCGAGAATCTCCGACAAGGGCTCTGCCAGTTCCGGGTGAATGGGAACGACCGGCTTCCTGCCGTTCTTTCGATCCGCGTAGTCATTGTGTGCATTGGCACCCATGGGTCCGGGTCGGTAGAGGGCCAGGACAGCGGAAATATCTTCGAAGCTGTCCGGTTGCATGGAGCGCAAGAGTGAGCGCATGGGTCCGCCGTCGAGCTGGAAGACGCCGAGTGTGTCTCCACGTGACAGCAACTCGTATGTGGTCGGGTCGTCCAGCGTCAAATCCTCGAGTACCAGCCGGTCTCCGGTGTTCTTCTCGATGTTGTCGAGGCAATCTTCGAGCACCGTCAGGTTGCGAAGACCGAGGAAATCCATCTTCAACAGGCCGAGCGTCTCGCAGGCACCCATATCGAATTGCGTGATGATCGCGCCATCTTGCTCGCGTCGCCACACAGGAATGACATCCACAAGGGCCTCGCGGGAAAGGATCACTCCGGCAGCGTGAACTCCCGGCTGACGCTTCAGCCCCTCGAGACCTTTGGCTGTGTCAATGATTTGGCGGGCCTCGGCGTCGGATTCATACAGCGACCGGAAGTCCTTCGCTTCCGCATAGCGATCATCTGTCGCGTCGAAGGCGCCGGCAAGGGAAATGTCCTTGCCCATGACCGACGGTGGCATCGCCTTGGTGATGCGTTCTCCCACGGCATACGGGAATCCCAGAACGCGCGCACTGTCTTTGATGGCTGCCTTTGCCTTGATGGAGGCATAGGTAACGATCTGAGCGACTCGCTCTTCGCCGTATTTCTCCGTGGCGTAGCGGATCATGTCCGAGCGTCGGCGTTCGTCGAAATCGATGTCGATATCCGGCATCGAGATGCGTTCAGGATTCAAGAATCTCTCGAAGAGCAATCCGTGTTTGATCGGATCGAGTTCGGTGATTCCCAGCGCGTAGGCGATCATGGCGCCGGCGGCCGACCCTCGGCCTGGACCGACTCGGATCTTGTTGTCGCGGGCGTAGCGAACGAGATCAGCGACCACGAGNAAGTAGCCGGGGAATCCCATCTGAGAAACAACACCCANCTCGTACTCCGACTGCTGGCGGACATCGTCGGGAACTGAGCCCTGGTAACGAACCTCCAGGCCACGCTCTACCTCTGCCCGCAGCCAGGTCTCTTCGGTGTACCCGTCCGGCACTGGGAACTGCGGCATCAGGTTGGCTCCCTCGTCGAAGGAAACCTCGCATCGCTCCGCAATGAGCAATGTGTTGTCGCATGCCTCGGGGAGTTCGGACCACACCGAACGCATCTCGGCAGCGGACTTCAGGTAGAAGTCCCGGGCGTCAAATCGAAACCGCTTGGGGTCGTCCATTGTCGTCCGCGTTCCGACGCACAACAACACCTCGTGGGTATCCGCATCCGACTCGTGCACGTAATGCAGATCGTTGGTGGCCACCAACGGCAAGTTCAGGTCCCGTGCGATGCGGATCAGGTCTTCTCGAAACCTTCGCTCGATTGCCAAGCCGTGGTCCATGACTTCGCAGAAGTAGTTTTCCGGGCCGAGGATGTCGCGAAAATCGGCCGCGGCAGCGCGCGCCTTCTCGTACTGACCCGCCTGCAGCCAGCGATTGACCTCCCCGCTGGGGCACCCGGTCGTACCGATCAATCCGGCACCGAACCGATCGAGCAACTCTCGGTCGAAGCGCGGCTTGTGGTACTGCCCTTCAAGGCTGGCCAAAGACGACAAGCGGAAGAGGTTGTGCATGCCCAGGGTGGATTCCGCCCACACCGTCATGTGGGTGTAACTGTGTTTGCCTCGGCCGGCGCCTGGATCCTCCGGCGTTCCCTCGTCGAANCCTCCGCCGAAATCAAAAGGTTTACGTTCGGCTCGACCCTGGGGCGCGTAATAGCCCTCGAGGCCGATGATCGGCTTGAGTCCGGCACCCCGGGCCTTCGTATAGAAGTCGTACGCGCCGTAAAGGTTTCCGTGGTCGGTCATTGCGATGGCCGACATACCGAGACGACTGGCCTCAGCCATCAGATCGTCGAGTCGAGCAGCACCGTCGAGCATCGAGTACTCGGTATGTACGTGAAGATGGACGAATTCGTCCGACGTCATCCCGATCCCCCACCGGTCACCGTGAACGGTGACTCATATCGGCAGCGGGACATCGTCCAACTCTATGCCCGAACCGGCTAGCCGCTCAGCCCGACAAGCCGACCTGCAGCCGCTCCAGGGCCTGCTCAAGATCTATCGGGTACGGGCTTTCGAACGACACGTTCTTCCCCGTATGCGGATGCTCAAATCCCAATCGTCTCGCGTGTAACCACTGTCTCGTGAGCCCCAATTCTTTCGCCACTGTCGGATCCGCGCCGTAGGTCACATCCCCGACACACGGATGGCGCATCGCCGCCATATGGACCCGAATCTGATGCGTACGCCCTGTTTCGAGATGCACTTCGACCAGCGACGCTCGAGGCCACGCTTCGAGTGTTTCGTAATGGGTCACGCTCTCCCGGCCGCCAGCAACGACGGCCCACTTGTAATCCTTGGATGGATGTCGGTCGATGGGGGCATCGATCGTCCCCACCAGCGGGTCAAGAAAACCATGCACGACTGCGTGGTACTGCTTGTCCACCGTCCGTTCCTTGAACTGTCGCTTGAGCGAGGTGTATGCCGCCGCGCTCTTGGCTACAACCATCGCCCCCGTCGTCCCAACATCGAGCCGGTGCACCACGCCCTCGCGCTCCGCTGCTCCGGCCGTCGCCAGAGCATGCCCGGCGGCGGACAAGGAAACGGTCACCGTGGGCCCCGACCAACCCGGGCTCGGATGAGCGGCAACACCTGCCGGCTTGTCGATCACGACAACGTCGTTGTCCTCCCACAGAATCGGAATCTCCACCGAGGGTGCGTTGGTCGACGGTCCCGCGAACGGCCCGGCCTCTGATCCGCCGCCGTCGGACGCGTCGCGCGTCTCGCCCATCTCGCGGATTTCGATCATCTCGCCGGGAGCAAGACGATGTGACTTGGCGACCACACGGCTTGCGACCTGGACGGCTCCGCTTTCCACGAGTGCACTCGAACGTGCCCGCGACAACCCCAGCATCGTCGCGAGCGCGACGTCGATCCTTTCTCCCTCAAGCCCCTCAGGCACCGGGAGAATCCGACTCATGGGCCGCTCCCGGCCGCGGGTGTGTCGTCATGACGTAAGTCGTCTTCTTGAATCGGCTCATCCGTGGACATCGGCGCTTGCGATGCAGACTCCTCTGATCTCGAGTCATTCGAGCTGGAGTCGTCCGAGCTGGAGCCATTCGGTTCCGACTCCGATAGCGGGATGCCGCGCCACGCCAGGATGATCATCGCCACCGCCGAACACGTGATCGCCATATCGGCCACGTTGAAGACAGGAAAGTTTGGAAGGCCGATGAAGTCGACCACCGAACCCAACCCCGGGCCCGGAGGTCGCGTGAGTCGATCGATCAAGTTTCCGAGTAACCCACCAAGCAACCCACCGAGTGCCAGGGCCCACGCACGGGAGGTGATTGTTCGCGCGAACCGAACGATGACGATTCCCACCACGACGGCAACGATGGTGAATATCCAGGTGTATCCGGCTCCCATCCCCCATGCCGCCCCGGTGTTCTCGACATACGTCAAGCGCAGGAGCGGATCGATGATGTAGAGGGGCCCTTCGTCACTCTCGATGCGGGGTTGGAGATGGGCCACAGCCCACGCCTTAGTCACCTGGTCGATAAGAACGATGCCCACGGCGGTTCCGGCGAGCACCGCCAGTACGGATCGGGGGGCGCCTTGAAACACTTCGCCAGCCTATGTCCGTGACCGCCAGTGCCTAGAGCCGCTCTTCGGCTTCCTTGCACTCGAGGCGGAGCGTGGCTCGCGGGAAGGCCTGTAGTCGGTACTTGCCGATCGGCTTGCCACAGTTCTCGCACTCCCCATAGGAACCGTCAGCTATACGAGCCAACGCGTGATTGACCTGCTCGAGCATGTCGCGCGCGTTGTTGGCGAGAGACATCTCGTGCTCTCGCTCGAAGGTCTTGCTCCCTGCATCGGCTTGATCGTCACCCGCTCCGTCTCCAGAATCGCGGATCAGATCGGCGAGACCCTTTTCGGCGATAGCAATTTCCTCGAGTAGTCGCTCGCGGTCGGCGATCAGTTCGGCGCGCACAGCCGCAAGCTCTGAGTCCGTCCACGGTGACTCGTCCTCGCGAACAACGGGGCGCTTCTTCGTCACCCTCTTAATCGGCGCCTTCTTGGGGGCTGCCTTCTTTGCAGGAGTCGACCTCTTGGGGGCCTTCTTCGGGGCCGACTTCTTCGCGGGAGCCTTCTTGACAGCCGACTTCTTGGGGACCTTCTTCGCGGCCGACTTCTTCGCGGGAGCCTTCTTGACAGCCGACTTCTTGGGGACCTTCTTCGCGGCCGCCTTCTTCGCGGCCGCCTTCTTCGCGGGAGCCTTCTTCGTGGCCGCCATCGTGATCTCCTCAGTTGCCGTTCCGCTGCCCGCCCGCACCCGCCAGGACGTTTCCCTCAGGCCGACGCGCTGCTGCGTGCAGGNATGGTAGGGGTGGTTTCACGGTCACGGGTCACCGGCACGCCGACCCAGACGACTATCCTGCCCGTTCGGACAGGAGGCGCCATGTACAAGGCCGTGCCCGTGCAGATCGATCTGCCGGCCATGGAGCACCAGATTCTGGATCTGTGGGATCAAGAATCGGTGTTCGAGCGCTCCCTTGCGCAAGCCGAGGGGCGCCCCCTGTGGACCTTCTACGAGGGTCCTCCCACGGCCAACGGCACCCCCGGAGCCCACCACGTGGAAGCACGTGTCTTTAAGGACATCTTCCCTCGCTACCGCACAATGAAGGGGTACTTCGTGCCCCGCCAAGCAGGGTGGGACTGCCACGGATTGCCCGTCGAACTCGCGGTCGAGCGCGAACTCGGATTCAGCGGCAAGCAGGACATCGAGAACTACGGGATCGCCAAATTCAATGAACGGTGTCGCGAATCCGTTCTCCGCCACGTCGACGAGTTCACCCACATGAGCAAGCGGATGGCGTTCTGGGTGGACACCGACTCTGCCTACTGGACGATGGATCGGGACTACGTCCAAAGCGTCTGGTGGTCGTTGAAAGAGATCTTCGACGCAGGTTTACTCGTGCAAGACCACCGCGTCGCGCCGTACTGCCCACGGTGCGGGACCGGACTGAGCGACCACGAGCTCGCCCAAGGCTACGAAACGGTGGTCGACCCATCGGTCTACGTTCGCTTCCCTATCGACGACGGACCCCTGCAGGAGCGTTACCCGTCCGCGGCCCTCTTGGTGTGGACGACGACGCCGTGGACGCTTGTGTCGAATACGGCGGTGGCCGTCCGACCAGACGCCACGTACGTAGTCGTGAAAACTGCGAACAATGAGCATCTCGTTGTCGCACATGAGCTCGTGTCGCACGTCTTCGGCGACAGTGACGTCGAGATCGTCGAGGAGTTCGCTGGGTCGCACCTCGAGCGCACCCGATACCGGCGTCCCTTCGACCTCGTGGACATCCCTGACTCCCACTACGTCATCCTCGCCGACTACGTCACGACAGATGATGGAACAGGACTGGTGCACCAGGCGCCGGCCTTCGGCGCAGACGACCTCGCGAGTTGTCGCAGCTACGGGCTTCCCGTCGTCAACCCGATCAATCCAGACGGCACCTTCGTCGACGAGACGCCGCTGGTGGGCGGAATGTTCTTCAAGACCGCCGACGAAGTACTCGTAGCCGATCTCGACGAGCGGGGTCTACTCTTTCGCCGAAACCCCTACGAGCACTCCTACCCTCACTGCTGGCGATGCCACACGCCGCTTCTGTACTACGCGCAGCCGTCCTGGTACGTCAAGACGACAGCCGTCAAGGAAGCACTTCTGGCGCAAAACGAGCAGACCAACTGGTACCCGCCCACCATTAAGTGGGGCCGCTACGGCGACTGGCTCACCAACAACGTGGACTGGGCCTTGTCACGCAACAGGTACTGGGGAACGCCGTTACCTATTTGGCGATGCGAAGCTGGACACCTCACGGCCATTGGATCGCTCGAGGAGCTGTCGTCGCGGGCCGGTAGGGACGTCGACGATCTTGATCCGCACCGCCCGTTCGTCGACGATGTCGCGATTCAGTGTCCAGAGTGCGAGAACACGGCGAATCGCGTGCCGGAGGTCATCGACTGCTGGTACGACTCCGGCGCCATGCCGTTCGCCGCACTGGGGTACCCGCGCAAGAATGCAGAAGAGTTCGCGCAGCAGTACCCCGCCGACTTCATTTGCGAGGCGATCGATCAAACCCGTGGTTGGTTCTATTCCTTAATGGCCGTCGGGACTCTTGTCTTCGGAGAATCGTCATACAAGAACGTCGTTTGCCTCGGCCACATCTTGGACGAAGACGGCCGCAAGATGAGTAAGCACCTCGGGAACGTGCTCGAACCCATCCCCCTGATGGACACGCACGGCGCTGACGCAGTGCGCTGGTTCATGCTGGCCTCCGGCTCTCCTTGGCAAGCCCGTCGCGTCGGTCACACGGCGATTGCCGATGTGGTCCGCCGAACACTCCTTACCTACTGGAACACCGTTTCCTTCCAATCGCTGTATGCAAGAACCGCAGAATGGTCTCCATCGACGGGAGCGCCGGCGGCCGAGGAGCGCCCACTCATTGACCGGTGGGTGCTCTCGGAAGGAGCACGGGTTGCCCGGGATGTGGACGATGCCCTGGACAATTTCGATACCCAGCGCGGCGGCCGGATACTCGCCGAATACATCGACGATCTCTCCAATTGGTACGTACGCCGCTCGCGCAGACGCTTCTGGGATGGAGACGAGTCCGCACTGGCTACCCTCCACGAAGCTCTCCGCATCGTCACTTTGTGCCTGGCTCCGTACACACCGTTCATTGCCGAACGCGTGTGGCAAGACCTGTTCCGAGCAACCGACGATCAGGCTCCGATATCCGTGCACCTGGCGTCGTGGCCATCGCTGGAGAACGCGACCATCAACGATGACCTGCGCGACAACATGGCACTCGTGCGCAGAGTCGTCGAACTTGGACGGGCAGCCCGGGCCACGAGCAGCGTCAAGACGCGGCAGCCGCTCTCGCGCGCCCTAGTGTCCGCACCCGGCTGGGCGCAACTCCCCGACGAACTTGTCGCCGAGGTTGCCGACGAACTCAACGTGCGCGTCGTTGAGGTCCTCGGGGAGGAAGCCGGGCTGGTGGACGTCGTGGTCAAACCGAACTTCCGCGAACTAGGAAAGCGCTTCGGGAAGCACACGCCGGTTGTCGCCCAGGCAATAACCGATGTCGAGCCCGCCACGCTGGCGAACAGCGTTCGTGCCGGTGGTTCGTTTTCGCTCAGGGTGGATGGCAAAAGTGAAGACGTCTACGCCGACGACATCATCGTGACAGAGTCGCCCCGCGAAGGGTGGACGGTCGCCAGTGACGCAGAAGAGTCGGTCGCCATCGATCTTCACATCGACGACGAACTCCGGCGTGCGGGCCTTGCACGCGAACTGATCCGAGGAATCCAAGAGACGCGCAAGTCTCTGGGATTCGACATCTCGGATCGAATCTCACTGACGTGGAGCTCACACGACAGCGAGATCGAGACCACTTTCGCCGAACACGGTGCATCGATCGCCTCGGAGGTTCTCGCCACCGCCGTCGAACGCCGCGACATGCCAGCCGACTACGACCCAATGGAAACCGACCTACCCGTGTCGGTCGGGATCGCCCGAAACTCCTAGCCAGGTGGGGAATCCGCCGACCCGTCAGGCGCGTCAATGTCGAGATCGTCGACGAGGGCGAGCTGTCGGGTGAGCATTTCTCGCACACGATCGCGAATCGCAACCAAACCCTCCTCGCCTGCCGGTGGAACATCACTAACAACGACGTTTTCTGTCGTCGACGCACCATCGTCGGTAGGAGTAATGACAGTGGCGTGGCCTTCATCGGGAGCAGCGACCGGCGTTGACTGGGCTTCCTGGAGTTCGCGCTGGGCCGCCGCTAAGCGCCCTTGCAGCTGCTGAACCTGAGAGCGGAGTGCCTCGACTTCATCACCGAGTCGCTGGCCTTCGCTTGACGCGTGGGCGATGGTGTCTTCCACTTGGTCGAGGAACGCATCGACCTCGGCCAGGTTGTACCCGGCTCGAATACGTGTGGTTCCGAATCGGGCGTCACGAACATTCTGTGCGCTCAAGGTCACGATCTCGACCCTAAAGCAAGACGACAAAATTGATGAGGATCTGAACCCCTAATATGAGAATGAGAAACGCCAAATCGAGCGAGACGCTGCCGAGTCGCAGCGGTGGGATCACCCGTCGAAGGGCGCGGAGGGGAGGGTCCGTGATTGCGTACACGAATTCGGCGATCAACAGCAGAGGTCCCCGAGGCTGCCAGGATCGCGCGAAAATCCGGACGAAGTCCAAAACTAGGCGGGCAATCAAGACAAGCCAATAGAGCCACAGGACAGTGCCCAGGATCTGACCGAAGATGCTCACCTCTTCGAAACTCCTCTCACGGCTTCGTCAACTTTGATTGAAGAACCCATCCTCGGCTATCTGTGCCCGCGCCTGATCCCCGAGATCGACGTTGGCCGGTGAGAGCAGGAAGACCTTGCCGGTAATGCGTTCGATCGTGCCGTGCAGTCCATAAACCAGGCCGGCCGCAAAATCGATGATGCGCTTGGCGTCCATCTCATCCATGTCGCCCAGGTTCATGATGACCGGCACTCCAGCGCGAAATTCCTCACCGATGCGACGCGCGTCGTTGTAGGAGCGGGGATGGATGGCTTCGATGCGGCTCAGGTCTGCCATCGCGGGGCGTCCCACCGCTACTGACGACGGGGCGCGATCGGTGGCGGAATCTGGCCTGATGGTCCGAACGCCTCGAGGCTCGTTGATAGGCCGCACGCTGCGTGCCTCGTACGCATCATCATCGGCCTCGTACCGATCCCGGGAACTCCGGCGGCTGTTGCGATCCCGGCGGGATTCCCGAGCCGGCTCCTCGTAGTCGTCATACTCGTCGTAATCCTCGTACGAGGCGTCCTCCACCAACCCGAGGTAAACGGCCATCTTGCGCATTGCGCCAGCCATCGCCCACCTCCGTGATGTCGTTTTTCGCCCTCACGGACGCGCCAGCGGCGACCGTGAATTACTTCTCCTCTGACGCTACTGCACCGGAGGGCGTTCCCCGAGTATCGCTCCCCCGATACGCACCTGTGTCGCCCCTGCGGCGACGCCGGCTTCGAGGTCGTTGCTCATGCCAGCCGAGATCTCTCGGGCATGCGGCCAGGAGGTTCGCAAACGCGCCGAAATCTCGCGCAACCGATCGAATGCCGCCCGTGGATCCATGCCGGTGTCCGGGTGGGGTGCCACCGCCATGACGCCCGCCAGGTGCAGAGCCTCGTGCCTAGTTACAGCCTCGGCGAGGGATTCGACGTCATCGGGATCGACTCCCCCGCGCCCCGGGTCAGGAATCGGATCCACGCTCACCTGCAGCAGGACCTGCACCGGTTTTCTATCGAATCGTTCCACGGCACCGGCAAGAGGCTCGATGAGTTCATGCCGGTCGATCGATTCGACGACGTCCGCCCATCGTGCAACGGACGACACTTTGTTGCGCTGTAAGCGACCGATCATGTGCCAGCGGAGGTCTTCGCTGCTCACATCGGCACGTTTGGCTCGGGCCTCTTGATCTCGGTTTTCTCCGACATCGGTGACTCCGAGTTCGGCGAGGAGCGAAACGTCACTGGCAGGGAAGGTCTTCGTCACAACGACAAGTTGAACCTGGTCGTCGTCTTCCCTTCGACCAGCAGCGATCCGCGCAGATTCGATGCGCTCGTGAACATCATGAAGTCTCTGCGCCAGGACCTCTCGCCTTGTCGCCGTCACGATTCGTCCGCATCGTTCGACGTGGCAGAGACCACGGCAAGTGCCTGTCGACCCGAACGCCCACTGCGAGCCTGTGCCATTGAACGGCGATAGCTGAACCATGTTGCCGATTCATACGTGCACTCCCTGCCCTGCAGGAGTTCTTCGCCGTCGATAGCGACACCCAGTTCCATGAGCCGCTCCTTGCTTCCGGCGCGAATGTCGATGCCAAAGCCCTCGTCTTTCTGCTCGTGCGGAGCCCACTGCGAATGTACGGGTTGCTGCACCCCAGTTACCAGAGCCGCGTGCGCGACACGATCGCTCACCGCCGCTCGCACCGCATCGTGCCGCTCGGCATCCACTCGGTAGCACTCACCACAGATCGCAGGACCAAGAACCGCACCGATGTTTTCTGCTCCGTCGCTGGTCATCTCGGCGACTACTGATCCGATCACGTCCTCCACGAGTCCTTTCCATCCGCAGTGTGCGACGCCGAGCACAGGCGTGCCGTCGCGTCGATGACCATGGAGACCGATGATGGCGCAGTCGGCACCCAACGCCACCAAGCCGATGTCGTTCCTATCGGTCGCCAGCGCATCGACGTCAGCGAACGTGTCCGGGGTTGTCACCCATGCCACATCAGCGCCGTGCGACGCGCGAATGAAGGCCAGCCCCTCCTTCGCCTTCAGAGCCGATGCCAAGTGCCGTCGATTGGTCTGCACCGCATCTTCGTCGTCACCGACATGATCGGCGAGATTTCCCGCAGCGAAGTCACCGACGCTGCGCCCACCATCGGCTCGTGAGATCACGTACATACACGACGCACCCAATGACGCGTGACGTGGACACGACCACGTGCCGGCGAGTGTCCGTAGGTCGGGGAAGGCCCTACTGCCACTCGCGTCTGTTGCCACGCGCTACCTCAGGAAATCTGGAACGTCCAAGTCGTCATCAGAATCGGCGAATACCGTTGCCTTCGGCTGTTGCACGGCCGGGATATCTCCCGTCGCATCGGTGGATCGAGCAGGAGCTGCCACCTTACGGACCGGAGGCTCACCACCTTCGAAACCCGCAGCGATGACCGTCACGCGAACCTCATCACCCAGGGTGTCGTCAATGACAGCACCGAAGATGATGTTCGCCTCGGGATGAGCGGCGTCACTGACGAGGCGAGCGGCCTCGCTGATCTCGAACAGGCCCAGGTCACTACCGCCGGAGACCGACAACAACACCCCGTGGGCTCCATCGATTCCCGCTTCGAGGAGGGGGCTGGAAACGGCCTTTTCTGCGGCCTGCGTCGCCCTATCCTCGCCTCGCGCCGACCCGATGCCCATTAATGCAGATCCAGCCGCGTGCATCACGCTCTTGACGTCGGCGAAGTCCAAATTAATCAATCCGGGTGTCGTGATCAGATCCGTGATGCCCGAGACACCCTGCAGCAGAACGTGATCGGCTTGCCGGAACGCGTCGATCACGCTGATCTCGCGATCTGCTAAGGACAACAGGCGATCGTTCGGAATGACGATGAGCGTGTCGACCTCGGTGCGCAGATCCTCGACGCCCTGGTCGGCCTGCACTTGCCGACGGCGACCTTCGAAGCCGAACGGTCGCGTGACTACGCCGATGGTGAGCGCTCCGAGGGACCGGGCAACCTGGGCAACGATCGGTGCTCCACCGGTGCCGGTTCCACCGCCTTCTCCCGCAGTGACAAAGACCATGTCGGCGCCCTGGAGGACTTCCTCGATCTCCTCGATGTGATCTTCCGCCGCCTTGCGCCCAACCTCCGGGTTCGCGCCAGCTCCGAGGCCTCGCGTCAACTCCCGTCCGATGTCGAGCTTGACGTCGGCGTCGCTCATCAAGAGCGCCTGCGCGTCGGTATTAATGGCGATGAACTCCACGCCCTTCAAGCCGACCTCAATCATGCGGTTGACCGCATTCACGCCACCGCCGCCAATACCGACGACCTTGATTACTGCCAAGTAGTTTTGAGGAGCCGCCACTGCTGCTCGTCCTTTCCTCCACGTCGACGCGAGGGGGCGCATCGACTCGTGCGGCTCGAAGCCCAAGTCTCAACCTTTACTTCAGGCTGAAACATCGTCTGGCCCTGAGCCGGCGGGAGGGTAGGGGGTGCGACACCTTCGACGCAAGACGAAAAGCAGAAAGTTTCTTTTTTTTATTTCTTGGGGCCCTTTTCTCCAAAAGTGGCCGGTAGCGATGGCGCGCTGACATCGTAAGCCTGGGCGCGGCGCGGCAACAACGAGCGCAGAACCTCTACCTTGAACTCCGTTTCCTGGGAATTTCCCCAGCGCACGATCGACTTGTTCCTGAGTCCCAAACGAATGTCATCGACGCTCAACGCCTGGATCACCCGGACCCGCTTCTCCAGATCAGCGGGAAGGGAAGACGCGACCTTTACTGCCTCGGCAATGGCGCCCTCGTCACCACGGATGATCGGACCAGTGAGCCACAACCCTCCGGGTGGATCGAAGATGTTCCCCTCGGCATCGACACCCCGACGATCCTCGCCTTGCATGACAACGGCCACCGGAGACCGTTCGGTCACGGCGATCACGACATCCTCTGGCCATGCGCGCCGAACCTCAACCGATGCCACCCACGGCAGCTCGAGCACGCGAGCCTGGGCCGAAGCGGTATCCAGGCGCGCGATCGGCGTACCGACCGGGATGGATGCAGCCGATCGAACCTCTTGCCCGCCCACCAATTCCCCCTCGTCGCTCAAGCCAATGACCGATACCTGATGCACAGCAAGCAGCGACGAGAACCAGGCTGCCCACACGGCGCCGCCGATCAGCGCCACCACCAGCACGAGGCTGGCCAATCGCCACCATCGTCGCCGCTGCGNCCGCGCCACCCAACGATCGGCGACCGCGCGCCGCCGACGACGCCTGCGCGTGAACCGGAACCGTCGCCGGCGGACTTTCCGTTTCGGGCCGGCTGCGCGCTCGTTGCTGGTTTCCGGGTCTGGTCCCGACGTCGAGGCAGGCACACTGTTCCGCTCGAGCCTCGGGTTGTCGATCACCGTCATAGCCGACTCCGGAGGCGATCGAGGACTTCGGTGCCCAGCATTCCAATATCTCCGGCGCCGAGGGTCATCACAATGTCACCGGCATGTGCGCGATCGGCGAGGATCCCGGCGACNGCGGTCCAAGACGGTTCGNAAATCGCGTCGTCCTCGGGCAGGGGAACATTCGCCGCGAGGGTTTGTCCGCTGGCACCGGGAATCGGCACCTCACCGGGAGCAAATACTTCAAGGACTACCGCCACGTCCGCCAAGCCGAGGGCTTGCCCGAATTCCTGCACGAACATCGCCGTCCGGTAGTAGTGATGGGCTTGAAACGCGACGATGACCCGGCCGGTGCCGACCACTTCGCGNGCCGCTCGCAAGGTCGCGTCGATTTCCGTTGGGTGGTGGGCGTAGTCGTCATAGACACGGACCCCCGCCACTTCACCTTTGAAGTCGAAACGTCGACGGGTTCCTGAAAACGATTCGAGTCCTCGCCGAACATCCACGTCGGCGAATCCGAGCCCCGTCGCCGCAACGTAGGCGGCCAGGGCATTGAGAGCGTTGTGTCGACCGGGTACCTGGAGGGCAATCCGACCGAGTCGAACTCCGTCTTTGGCGACGGTGAAACTCCAACCGTCTATGTCTTGGATAGGGTCAATCATNCGAACCGTGGCATCGACAGTCTCGCCGTAACTGCGAACATCGATGCCCTCGGCGACAAGCCGTTCGCCCATTGCGCGGGCGCCCGGGTCGTCGGCGCAGATGACAATGAACCCGCCCGCAGCCGCGATCTGTCGTCCAAAATCGTCGAAGGCGTTTTCAAGCGCGTCGAAGGTCTCCCAATGATTCAAGTGGTCGGATTCGACGTTCGTGACGATCCCCACAACCGCCGGCAGCGCGAGGAACGAACCATCGCTCTCGTCGGCTTCCACGACGAACAGTTCCCCCGTACCCAGGTGCGCATTCGACCCTGATTCGTTCAACTCGCTACCGATCACGAACGATGGATCAGCACCACACGCTTGCAGGGTGACGGTCAACATCGACGTAGTCGTCGTCTTCCCATGTGTTCCCGACACCGCGACCCCACGTCGACCGCTCATGACCGACGCCAGGGCCGTGGCGCGAGACATCTCTGGGATCGAATGCTCTCGCGCGAACCGACGCTCGGAATTCGACTCAGGGATAGCCGTCGAGTAGACGAGGGTGTCTGCGGTTATCGACTTCTGGTGCCCGACCGACACCTCGATGCCCAGGGCCCGCAAAGAATGCACTCGCCGTGATTCCTTAGCGTCACTGCCTGTGACATGCACCCCGCGGGCAGCAAGGATGCTCGCGATCCCCGACATTCCGGCTCCACCGATTCCGACGATGTGCACGCGACCGAGGTCGGCCAGATCCGCCCCGTTCATCACCGACCCTTCCGTCGCCGCTCGACGACGTCGCCTATCCACCGCACCATCGCCTCACCGGCGTTCCGGTCACCGAGAGAGCGGGCAGCCGACGCCATCGTCCGGAGCCGACCTTCATCCTGTACCAGGGTGAGCGCCGTGGTCGTGAGCCACTCCGATGTCACAGCCTCATCCGCCACCTGCAATCCCCCACCTGCATCCACGATCGGACGTGAATTTCCCGCTTGCTCGCCGTTTCCGATAGGTAGGGGCACGTAGATGGCCGGCACACCGACCGCTGTCAATTCCGCGCAGGTCATTGCTCCGGATCGACAAACAACAAGATCGGCGGCTGCATAGGCCCTATCCATCTGATTGATGTATGCGACGGGTCGATAGTTCGGGTGCGGGTCTGGGAGCAGATTGTTCCTGCCCACGGCATGCAGAACGCTGACTCCGGCGTCCGTCAGCGCCTGGATGCTGCCGGCGACGACTTCGTTCAGGTGTCGGGCTCCTTGGCTTCCGCCGAAAATCAAAACAACCGGTCCCTGTTCGGGAAGGTCCCACATCCCTCGTGCCACGCTACGTTGTTCTGCGACGTTGAGTTGTGCCACCGATGGACGAAGGGGAAGCCCCATAGGCCGGGCGTGGGCGAGCACCCCAGGATGGACGCTCGCGACGTTCTTCGTCCATTTCGCTCCGAGCACGTTGGCGAATCCAGCGCGAGAGTTTGCTTCGTGGATGACTAAGGGAGTGCGCGTCAACCACGCAGCCGCGTAGCCAGGCACGGCTGCGTAACCCCCGAAGCCCACCACCACGTCCGCTGAAACCTCACGCAGATGGGCTGCGGCCTGCCACACACCCTCGATGGTCAAGAACGGGAAGGCGACTGCGCTTGCAGAGAGGCGTCGAGGAAAAGGCTGCGCGGTGGTGGCTACCAACGCGTATCCACGCGCGGCCACGAGTTCTCCTTCAAGGCCCCGGCTGCCACCGACAAAAGAGACGGCGGTTGTGGGATCACGTTGCACGAGAAGGTCAGCCGTCGTGAGAGCGGGTTCGAGGTGACCGGCTGTACCACCGGCAGCGAAGACCACGTGCATGGCGACGGACCGCTATCGGCGCCGCAGGGCCTGGGCCGTGCTGCGTCGTCGCAACGCGCGTCGGGCACCGGGCTCTTGACGAGCAAAGGCCATAAGCATGCCGATGGCTGTCAGAGTGGGAATCAGCGATGACCCTCCGTAGGAGACCAGTGGAAGGGTGACTCCCGCAACGGGAAGAAGTCCGAGGACCCCGCCGATGTTCACCACGGCCTGCACCACGATCCACGCCCCGACCCCGGCAGCGGCGTAGCGAACGAAGGAATCATCGGTGTTCCGGCTGAGACGAAAGACCGCAAAGGCAAGCAGTGAGAACAACGCCAACACGATCAACGTTCCCAGCAGCCCGAGCTCTTCACCGATCACGGGGTAGATGAAGTCTGTGTGGGCCTCCGGCAACGTCCCCCACTTTTCTCGGCTGGCACCGAGCCCCACTCCCCAAAAGCCTCCGGTACCGAGCGCGTATTGCCCTTGGGTGACCTGCCAACCGACCCCCAATCGATCCGAGCCAGGATTGAGCCAGGACAGGATGCGGTCCATGCGATAGGGCGCGGCCAACGAGAGAATCCACACTCCCACGGCACCCACCGCTGCGAAAACGGCGAAAACCCGTAGCGGCGCCCCGGCGGCGAAGAGAATGCCCGCGAGGATGGCTCCCAGCATCACCGTGTTCCCGAAGTCACCCTCGGTGAGAACCAACACCATCATCACGACTGCTACCGGCACGATTGGAATGAGCAGGCCACGCCAGGTGTCGAGCCGGCGAGACCGCCGCGACAGCACTTCCGCGCCCCACACGACAAGCGCGAGTTTCGCGATTTCACTCGGCTGGAGCCTGAAAGGGCCGAAGATTTCGATCCAGTTGCGTTGTCCGGCGACTTCGACGCCGATGATGAGGACAGCCACCAGCAATCCAAAGGCGACGAGCAGCAATGGCCACGCGAAGGCACGCCAGAACTGCACGGATGTGCGAGCCGCAAAGAACATCGCAACGGCGCCGAGCAGGGCGAAGAAGGCCTGGCGTTGCGCGAGGGTGTAGGGAGATCCGAAGACGCGGACACTTTCGATGCTCGATGCCGACATCACCATGATCAGGCCGAGGAGAAGCAAAAGCAACGCCGAACCCATCAGCAGGTAATACGCGCTCAGGGGGTGACGGGCGAGTAGCGCCAGCGGGGAGGTTGATCCGCCCTGGCCGGGGCTCGTGGATCGCTCGGATACCTCCGGCGTCTGGCTGCTCATGACGGCGAGCCCTGCTGCAGCACAGCATCAGCGAAGGCACGTCCACGCTCGGTGTAGTCGGTGAACGTGTCCCACGAGGCGCACCCGGGGGCGAGGAGAACGACGTCACCGGGTCGGGCGAGCCCAGCAGCTGCATCAACAACCTCACCCATCACACCAGTTTCGTTGCGTTCCACGACGATTACCGGAATATCAGGTGCGTGTCGGGCCAAAGCGTCGCGGATAACCCCCGCNTCACGCCCCANGAGCACCACCCCTCGGAGCCGATCGTGGATCTCGACCACCAAATCGTCGAATTCCTGCCCCTTCGCCACGCCACCGGCGACCCACACCACCGACGGGTACGCCAGAAGTGACGTCTTCGCCGCATGGGTGTTGGTCGCCTTCGAGTCGTCCACGTATCTGACGCCCGAGAACTCTCCGACCTCGGCTATCCGGTGCGGCGCCGGTTGGAAGTCACGAAGGCCTGCCCGAACCGCGCTCGGATGCACCCCGTAGGACCTAGCAAGCGCCGCTGCGGCCAGCGCATTGGCGACGTTGTGTGGAGCCTGGGGTCGGACATCGTTGATGCTCGCCAACTCGAGGGCTGCATCTCGCCGCTGCTCGAGGTAGGCCCGATCGACCAGCAGGTTGTCCACGACGCCGACCATTCCGACGTCAGGAACTCCCTGCGTGAAACCGATAGCCCGACAACCATCGATTACGTCCGCCCGTTCGACCATTCCACGCGTCACGTCATCGTCAACCGAATAGATCGCGGAGTGGCGTGTGTGTCGGTAGATGCGTTCTTTTGAGTTCACATACTCCTCAACGGAACCGAAGTGATCGATGTGATCATCGGCGATGTTCAGACATACGGCTGCGTAGGGGCTCATCGATGCCACGAACGGAAGTTGCGGCGCGCCCACTTCCACGGCAATGACCTCGACATCGTCATGCATGATCACGTCGACGAGAGGAACACCAATATTCCCTGCGGATACTGCCCGAGCTCCCGATGCCGTGAGCATCGACTCCAGCATCAACGTCACCGTCGTCTTTCCGTTCGTTCCCGTCACGCACATCCACGGGGCGTCGGATGGACCGCGACGAAGCCGCCACGCCAGTTCGAGTTCGCCCCAGATCGGAATCTCGCGAGCCAGCGCCGGGGCCAGCACCGGCGCGGACGGTCGAATCCCCGGTGATACGACCACCAGATTGCTGTCGAGTGGCAACTCGGCCGCCTCACCGAACCGAATAGCCGCACCCAGCGATCCGAGTACTTCTGCTCGCTCCTGATGAATGTCCCCCGGTGACTCATCCACGATGGTGACCGATGCACCAAGTTGCATCAACACGTCGGCGCACGAATAGCCGGCGACTCCCAGCCCGACAACGCAGACGGACAGGTCGGACCATTGCGAATCTCGATGCAGTGCACTCACCCGGTGCTCGGTCACGCACGTACCCACTCAGCATAAAAGAGCGTCAATCCTGCTCCGATGCACAGTCCCTGAACAATCCACAACCTCACGACGATTTGAATCTCAGGCCAGCCGATCATCTCGAAGTGGTGGTGCAACGGGGCCATGCGGAATATCCGACGCCCGGTGAGGCGGAAGGAACCCACCTGCAAGATGACCGACACCGTGGTGATCAAGAAGAGCCCGGCGATGAAGGGCAGGAGCAACTCGGTACGACTGAGAATGGCGAGTCCGGCGATACCACCGCCGAGGGCGAGAGAACCGGTATCGCCCATGAAGATCCGCGCTGGCGCCGTGTTCCACCACAGGAATCCAAAGCACGCTCCCGCGGCGGACGCCGCAACGATTCCGAGGTCCAAGGGATTCTGGGTGGTGTAGCAGAATTCTGAATCAACGAACGCGCAGTTCTGTCCGTACTGCCAAATCGCCAACAGCACATAGGCCAGGAAGCTCATCACTGATGCTCCGACGGCCAACCCGTCGAGTCCGTCCGTCAGGTTCACACCATTGGTGGTTGCGGTAATCAGGAACCACACCCACACCAGGAACAACCCCAGGGGGAGGACCAACGGAGTGTCGCGGACGAAGGAAACCGCCATGGAAGCTGCGGTCTCACCATCGGCATCGGGGAACTGGACCGACAGGTACGCGAATGTGAACGCAACCAGGGCCTGGCCGATCAATTTGGTTCTCGCCCGCAGACCCGTGCTGCGCTGTTTGAAGATCTTCAAGTAGTCGTCGGCCAGGCCGACCAGACCCAANCCCACCATCAAGAAGAGCACTAGCAAACCGGACGTACTCACCGGTCGCCACGTCAGCAGATGCGTGCCGAAATAGCCCGCGAGCACCGCGAGAAGAATGGCGACGCCGCCCATGGACGGCGTACCGACCTTGAATTCATGATCGGGGTAGGCCTCGCTTTCGGTGCTGACGCGAATCGCCTGGGCGTGACCGCGTCGGGACAGGAGCTTGATCAGAATCGGCGTTCCCACCAACGACACGACCGATGCGATCGCGAGGGCGATGACCACAAGTCTCATTGGTCACTCCCCTGCGTCGTTGAGCCGCTATTCAGAAGATGCTCGGGCACCCGCTCCATTCCTACCGCGCGAGAGGCCTTGACGAGGACGACATCCCCGGACTCGAGTTGCTCGTCCAGTAAATCGATCGCTGCCTGCGGGTCTTCCACCCATACGGATTCGTCTCCCCACGACCCTTCGTTGCTCGCCGCCAGGTGCATCACCTTGGTGCCAATCCCCACGCACACTAGGCGAGAGATGTCGAGGCGCACTGCCAGCCGCCCAATCGCATCGTGCTCATCGGTAGACCGATCACCCAGCTCCAACATTTCCCCGAGAACGGCCCACGTTCTGCCGGACCCCTGCATCGCGCGCAACGTCTTGAGCGCAGCGCGGACGGAGTCAGGGTTGGCGTTGTAGGCATCGTTGATCACGGTGATGCCCCGCGTCGACGTTTGGACATCCATGCGCCAGCGACTTCGGGCCTGGGCACTGCTCAATTCTCGCGCAATGTCCTTACCCGACATGCCGCACGAGACACCGACCGCCGCGGCCGCCAGGGCGGCCGAGACGAAGTGTTCGCCGTGCAGCAAGAGGTGCACGGCAACGCTGCCTTCCCCGGGCACCGTCAGGTCGAACGAGGCCCGCCCCTGGTCGTCAAGCTGGACCCCTGTGGCGCGGACTCCAGCGGATTCGCTCTCGCCGAACCACACCACGGGAGCATCCGATTGCTCGGCCATGGCGCTGACCGCGAAGTCGTCACAATTCAGCACAGCGAAACCATCCGCAGACAGGGCCCCAACTAACTCTGATTTCGCACGCGCGATCTCCTCGGGTCCGTTCATCATTCCCACATGCGCGAGCCCCACGTTGAGAACGACCCCGATGTCCGGCTCTGCCATCTCGGCGAGGTACGCGATGTGCCCGATTCCCCGCATCCCCATCTCGAGCACCAGATATTCCGTCGATGGGTGTGCCTCGAGGATGGTCAGCGGAACGCCGACTTCGGTATTGAAGGAGCCGCGGGCCGCGACCACAGCGCCGGGCAGAACGTCGGCAATCAGGTCCTTGGTTGTGGTTTTCCCTGAGGAACCCGTGACGGCAATCACCGTCGCGGAAAGTTCGTGAGTGCGGTACCAATGAGCCAGCCGCCCCAGTGCTTCCAACGAGTTATCGGTGACCAAACACGGGACACCAGCGATATCGCGATTCGTGATGATCGCCACGGCGCCCGCGGCGATCGCCTCCGCTGCGAAATCGTGCCCGTCGACGCGCTCTCCCTCAAGAGCGCAGAACACGTCACCGGGGCTGACGTCCCGAGAATCGATCGCAACTCCGGTTGCCTGAATTCCCGTCACATCGAGAGCAGCATTGACCGACGCGTTCATCGCCGTGGCGAGGACATCGACAGGGAGCCGCTTCACTCGACACCCCTCCCAGACTCCCCCTCGTGACGATCGTGACGATNGTGACGATTGTGAATGAAGGATGCCAGCACCTGCCGATCGTCGAACGCAATCACGCCATCCGACCACTCCTGTGTCGCTTCGTGCCCCTTCCCCAGCACCAGAACGACATCACCCGGTCTCGCCGTCGCCACTGCGAGCCCGATGGCATCTCGCCGCGAATCGCACTCGTGAATCTCACAACCGCTCTGCACTCCTTTGAGAATCTGCCGTCGAATGTCCGCCGGGTTCTCCGATCGCGGGTTGTCATCGGTCACGATGACGACATCCGCCCGACTGGCCGCCGCACCCATATCCGGTCGCTTCTGCGGATCGCGGTCTCCCCCAGCACCGATGACAACGACGACTCGTCCTTGTNCACGAGCGGCTCGCTCACGAGCGGCCGCGGATACGACCTGCTCAATCGCGTCCGGCGTGTGCGCGTAGTCCACGACGTAGTCGATTCCGTTCTCGCGTCCGACGAGTTCCATCCGCCCGGGGATGCTGGCCGTCTCGGTTGCGTCCGCAGCAACATCGAGCGGAACACCCACGCGGAGTGCCGCGACGATTGCCACGGCGGCATTCGCGACAACAAAGTCGGCACCAACCGGAGTTCGCACGTCGCAGGAGTCGACACCATCGGTCAACACCCACCCGCCATCGACAGCGGTCATATTCCAGTCGGCCGGTTTGCCGGTGGTGCTGACCGTCTCGATAGGGATAACGGACTCCCGCGCGAGTCGCTCTCCCCACTCGTCATCGATCAGCACGACTCCCCGACGCGAACGCTCCCCGGCGAAGAGTTCCACCTTCGCGGAGAAGTAGGCCTCCATGGTCTCGTGATAGTCAAGATGATCGTGGCTGAGGCCCGTGAAAACTGCGATGTCGAAGACGACGCCATCGACTCGATGCTCACTCAGGGCGATACTCGAGACTTCCATAACGATGGCCTTCGCTCCGCGGTCCACCATCGACCCGGCCATCGCCTGGATGTCGGGGGCTTCGGGTGTCGTGCGTGGGCCTGATGCGAGTTGATCGCCGTTCAACGTCGAGCCCAAGGTTCCGATGACGCCACAACTGACCTCTCCGGCGCTAAGGGCTGCGGCGAGCAGGGCGCAGACGCTGGTCTTGCCGTTTGTGCCGGTTACCCCGACCATCGTCAGCGACCGCGTAGGGAACCCAGCGAGGAACGCCGCAATGTGCGCGATCAAAGGTCGCGGTTGTTCGTATACAACGATGGGGATATCGCTTTGGGCGCTGCGAGCGATGATTAATTGACCCTCGGCGTCGGTGATGACCGCTACCGCCCCTCGACGACATGCTTCGTCGATAAATTCCGCTCCGTGACGGTGGTGGCCAGCGAGCGCAGCGAAAGCAAAGCCTGGCTCCACTCCATCGGACGACAGCGCGATACCAACGATGTTGAGGTTGCCTACTGATTCATCAAGAGTGCCCGTCACGTCCGCAACCACGCCGCGACCGGCGTCACGAAGCACCTCGGCGAGCCGCATCGACTATCCAGTCGTCAAAGAGAGCGTTGGAGCTCGCTTGCCGGACGGAGGAATCTGCATTGCCTGGAGAGCATAAGAAGCCACCTCTTTGAAGACCGGGGCAGCCAATTCACCGCCGGTGCGTCCTCGCTGCGGTTGGTGAACAAATACACCGACGGCCAATCGAGGAGCATCCGCCGGCACTACTCCAATGAAGGAAGCGGTCACGTCACCTGCGTAGCAGCCGCAATCTAGATCAACAAACTGCGCAGTTCCTGTTTTCCCTGCGACACGGTAGCCGGGAATCCGCGCTTGCGGGGCAGTGCCGCCGTCCCCCGTAACAGCTTCCATCATGGCCATGACTTGACGTGCCGTGTCCTCGCGCACCACTCGGGAGCGTTCCGCATCGGGGGTATCGACGACCGTTCCGTCTGCTTCAACGATGGCCTTCACTATCGATGGCTCCACTCGAATACCCTGATTAGCGATAGTTGCAAAAACGCTTGTCATTTGGACGGAAGTTGCCGAGTACCCCTGACCGAAGGCGAGCGTGAACGGTATCGTCCCGAACCANTCCTCGGGGGGCTGCATCAGTCCCTTTGATTCAGCTGGTAGCTCGAGACCGGTGTCCTGCTGCAACCCGAACTTCTCAAAGTACAAATCAAACGTCTCTTTCGACATCTGCTCAGCCAAAAGGATCATTCCAATATTGCTGGACCTCGCGAAGGCACCGGTCACGGTCAAGTGAAGAGTGTCATGATCCCAATAATCCTTGAATTTCTTGTCTGCTCGTTTCAATCTGCCCGGCACCCTGATGGGAGACAGGGCGTCTACGATTCCTTCATTGATAGCAGCCGCAACGGTGATGATCTTTCCAGTCGATCCCGGTTCGAAGATGTCAGTAATGGCTCGATTCCGACGCTCGTCCTCCGTCGATTGTGAAACTCGGTTGGGGTCAAAGTCCGGTGCCGTTGCCATCGCCACAATTTCGCCTGCGCGAACGTCCATCACGACTGCGGTCGCGCTTGATGCGCCTGATCTGCGCGCTAACCCTCGGATAGCTTCTTCAACGGAAAATTGCACGTCTCGATCGATCGTGAGTTGAACATCCGATCCTGCAACCGCTGCAATTGACGACAGATTTTGCGTGGGAATTACTCTGCCTCCCGGGCCACGCTCGTAGGTCTGCTGTCCCGGCGTACCGGTGAGGATGTCGTTGAAAGCCGATTCGATTCCGGACCCACCCGATCCGTCTCCTTGCACGAAGCCCACGATGTGCGAGGCCAAGTCGCCTGCCGGATACGTGCGCTGCGAGGTTTCTTCACTGAAGATGCCCGGTAGTCGAAGGGATCTGATCCGCTCCCACGTTTCGGGTGTCACTCCTTTCGCCACATACATAAAGCGCTTTTCGCCGGTAAGTCGATGGGCCAGCACGTCTTGCGGAACTTCGAGGATCGGCGCGAGTTCCACCGCGAGTGCAGCAGGATCCTCGATCAACGTTTGATCCGCAGTCACGTCGCGGGCTTCGACCGTTACCGCCAGTGCTTGGCCGGTTCGATCCAGGATGCTGCCGCGATAGGCCGGAATCTCCAGAGTTCGTAGCCGCTGACTGAGCGCGGCATCCGCCAGAGCCTCGCCTCGCACCGCCTGGAGATCCACCAGACGCGCTGCGAAAACAGAAGCGACGACAGCCGTTGCCAGGACTAGCGCTGTGCCTCGGCGCCGAGCGTTACCTCGACGGAAATCACCCGGTGTGTGATCGGCTCCCCCGGAGCCACGTCCTCCGGAAGCCGCTCGGCGTGGTCGTCGAGTCTGGGTCTGCTTCGTTGGGTAGCGGGTAGCCATTACCGTCCCGCNTGTCCGAGTTCAGCACCATCAACGTCTGCGCCTCGTGGCTCGTCAGGGCCCACCAAAACAGCCCCGTCAGTCGTGGCCGTCTGACGCGAGGCCTGACGTTCTTCATTACGACGTGCCTGCTGCGTCGCCGCATCGCCGGTGGGCTGAGCAGCAGCGTCCACAAGAACCGCACCGTCCCCGATCTGCCGTCGCTGCGCGGGAGGCAATTCTTCTCCGCGCTCGTCGACAGGAAGGGGATCGATGAGCGTCGCTGTCAAAGAGCCTGCGAGATTCACTGTCCGAGTGCGATCACCGGGAGCGGCTTTGGCTTTTCCGCGAACTTTGCCGCTGGGCACGGTAAGGAAGACCGGGCGTGTGGCTGGGACCATGCCAAGTGCACGGGCTCTCGATTCGAGTACCGGCGGAGCGGCGACAGCTGCAATCGCTTGGGTCAACGAAGCTTCGGTTCGTGCGAGCTCGCGTTGTTTCGACTGCAACTCACTCACGACGAAGGCTGTCTGGGCGACGGACGTGTTGATCAGCAACATGACGATGAGCCCCAACGCCAACACGATGGTGACAACCACCGCGAACAACCCTCGACTCGCCCGATCTGGCCGTAGCGGAGCCACCAATCGCAGGTGGGGGCGGTTGCTTCGCAGTCGGCGTCCAGCTGCCTGAGTGGCGAACTCGGTGCTTTCCGACGGCAGCGAAANCACAGATGGGTCAGCCAGAGGCGATTCGGCGGCGGACGATGTAATGCTCATGCCGGCACCCGTTCGACGGCGCGCAATCGAACCGAGGCCGCCCGCGAGTTGGCTTCCACTTCCGCATCCGACGCCATTTCGGCTCCCCGCGTCAGCAACCTGAAGGACGGCTGCATGTCCTGGGGAACAACGGGAAGATCCGGTGGAGCGTCAATAGATGTGCGCGCAGCGAACTCTGACTTGACGATTCGGTCTTCGAGTGAATGGTAGGACAGCACCACGATGCGGCCGCCGACGCTGAGGACATCAAGCGCTCGGGGGAGAGCTCCGCGCAGCACCGTCAGTTCCGCGTTGACCTCAATACGCAATGCCTGGAAGGTGCGCTTCGCCGGATTACCGCCTCGGCGCCGGGCTGCGGCGGGGATGGCCTCCTTGACGATCGACACCAACTCCGACGATCGGGACACTCGGTGACCTTCCCGAGCGCGAACGATTCCACGTGCGATGCGGGGTGCGAACTTCTCCTCGCCGAATTGCCGAAGGATGCGAACAAGATCTTCTTCGGCGTAGTCGTTCACGACATCTGCCGCCGTCAGGACGTCCCCGGGGTTCATCCGCATGTCCAGCTCGGAATCCTGAGCGTACGAAAACCCCCGTCGCGCCTCGTCCAATTGCATGGAGGAGACCCCCAGGTCGAACAGCACGCCATCAGCGCACACGATTCCCTGGTCGGCAAGGACGGAGGGGATCTCGTCAAACACGGCATGCACCAGGTGCACTCGCTCCCGACTTGCGGACAGTCGCTCTGCGGCGATCTCGAGAGCCTCCGGGTCTCGATCAATGCCGATGACGCGAATGGCGGGGAATCGATCAAGGGCCATCCGTGAGTGACCACCCAGCCCAACCGTTGCATCAACGAGGACGGCACCTGGCTCTGTGAGAGCCGGTGCCAGCAAGGCCAGGACGCGCTCGCCGGCAACGGGCGTGTGGTGAACGAGTGGTGAGGTCACGAGTCGACTTCCGCATCGACCGGGACGAGTGTCCCGAGCGCGGATCTAGGCCCAGCCCGCCACGACGACGGACACCACGTAGAGGACCGCTCCGGTGGCGACTCCGGCGACCATGACGGCCACACCCGTGCGGACGGGGTGGAACGTCGATGTCACGTCGGGAATTTCGTCGATGGCTGCCATGTCCTTCTCCTTGTTCGCGGTCGAGATGAACGTCGATTTGGGTGTTGGTTGGTTTGGATTGCTCGGTGTGGTGCTGAAAGGGACCAGGTCGGTCAGGTCCCCGCCCGCTTTGCACTTCCTGGCACCGGGGAAGGGGTGCCAGGGGGTGCCCAGCGGGAGGAGGCCTCACCGCCTGTGTCACATCACGCCTGGAATCACCTCCTCGTCTATTCCGGAGAAGTCGTCCTCCTGGCTGCCCAGGTAGGACTCCCACGTCGAGGAGTCCCAAATCTCGGCGGTGGTTCCGTTGCCCACCACGATCACGTCCCGATCCAGACCCGCGTAATCGCGCAGGGACGTCGGCACCGTGATCCGCCCCTGACGGTCGGGGATCTCATCCGAGGCGCCGGAAAAGAGCACCCTCAGGTAGGCCCGAACACGAGCGTCAGACCGCGACGCCTCATTCAGGCGCTCGGAGTAGGCGGTGAACTCCGCGGCCGGCCACACGACGATCGATCGGTCCTGACCCTTGGTCAGCACCAGGCCGGCGGCCAATTGCTCGCGAAATTTCGCCGGGAGAACGAGGCGGCCCTTGTCGTCCAATCGAGGAGCGTGGGTGCCCAGAAACATTGGCTGCCCTTCCCCTCTCACACCACTCTGGCCCCATTAGCCACTTTGCTAACCCCAAGTATCCCCAATGTACTCCATTTTGCTCCACGGTCAACCCCCTGTCACCAAAAATTGCCCATGACTCCCCGGCGGCTCCCCGGCGGCTCCCCCGCGAGCCCAACCCCCCTGGGCTTCCACCGCTGCCTACAGTTCCCTGGTGACCACCCCTCGGGTCCTCGCGGCCCTGACGATTGCCGCTGCCTGCGCTGTGGCCGGCTGCTCCACCCCATCCCCCAACGCCACCGGCACCCCCTCGACGGAAGCCAGCACACGCCCGTCCACCCAGGCCACGCCGACGCCCACACCGACACCCACGCCGACGCCGACGCCGACGCCGACATTTCCACTGAGCGGCCTGCCCCAGCCCGATCAAGACGAAGCGTCACCCGTTCTCGTCGTGAAACTCGACAACACCCGATTCGCTCAACCGCACGCGGGGCTGGACCGCGCCGACATCGTCTACATCGAGGAGGTTGAGTACGGCATCACCCGCCTCGCCGCCGTTTTCTCCTCCACTGTTCCTCAGCGGATCGGGCCGGTGCGTTCGGCCCGGATCACCGACATCGATCTTCTGGCTCAGTACGGATCTCCCGCCTTCAGCTTCTCCGGCGCCCAGCGCAAGATGTGGCCGGTGATCGCTAACTCATCGTTAATCGACATCTCGCCCAACAAGGCTGCATTCGCCTACCAACGAGACTTCAGTCGTCGGGCCCCGTACAACTATTTCCTTGACGGTCCCGACGGCCTCACGGCTGCGCCGGACGCATCGCAAGCCCGCGACATCGGACTGAGCTTCANCTCCACTCCTCCGCCGAACGGATCGGTCGGCTTGTCAGCACGTTACGAATGGTCTGCCTCGTCGGCTGAATTCACATACGACCAGGCCAGCCGTCTCTACCGCGTCTCACTCAATGGCCGCACGGCTGAAGCGGAGGAAGCCCCCGACGGTCAACGTGCGGCGACGGTCGTGATCCAGTACGTGAAACAGGAACCCTCAGACTTCTTCGACAAGGGCGGCGGTAACACTCCCCACGCGATCACCATCGGCAAGGGCGCTGCCGTTGTGCTGCGCGACGGGCTCATGTTTCAGGCGAAGTGGTCGCGCCCGGACGCCGAATCCGGTACCACCTTTACCGACGGTCAAGGGCAGGTCTTGGCGTTCAAGCCCGGCCAGCAGTGGATCGTTCTCGCTAATCGAGACGCCGCCGCCACACTCTTCCCCACGCCGCCGTCATCGAAAGACATCGACACGTCCAACGAATCAGCATCACACCCAGCGGAATCGGAGTAAGCGAGCTCGGACTAAGCCGACGAGCCATCACCCGGTGAGCAGGCAACAACGGACCGAACACCGTGGATGTCGTAGTGGTAGATGGCGATCTGGTGAAAGTCGGNAGCAATCACAACAGCGACGTCCACGGGCATCCCCCACACCAACCACCCCGGCTCTCGCCAGGTGCCGTCCGGCGAGAAGCCATCGGCGCGCCACACATCGGTGTAGGCCGCCTGCAAAACATCGCGCAGTTGTGCATTCGCCGCCTCGTTCTGCGCCCAACTCCGTCGTTCCGATCCTGGGTTATAAGCCGTAAGAACTGCCGCGACGTCTGTCCGTGCGAGACACTCGAANGACGGGTCCACCCACTCCCCGTTTGCTGGGTCCTGCGCGGTCACCAGTGCCTCGTCATACACGGCGAATAGCGGGTCGGTGTCGCTCACGGTTTCATGATGCCAGCGTCGCTATCCATCGACACTCAGGGACGCCGTTCGCCGTGGACAACTTTCCCGGGTCGTCAGTCGTCGGGATAACTTGCAACCCCGGTCACGTATCCCGAGTGCTCGTAGATTCGAACATCAATGATCCGGGCCGCGGCGCTGGCGACTCCGACGCGAGGTGTGCTTCCGGACAATTCAACGTCGACCACTGGCCAGCGAGCAAGAGAGCCCCCGAGCCCCTGCCCGGTCGCCTTCGCCGCCGCCTCTTTCGCCACCATGATGGAGATCGCGCTCAATGAGACCGTGAGTTCGCGCTCACTGGGCAGGAGTGCGCGCACGAGTCGAGTGACGTCACGATCGGCTCTCTCGACATCCACGCCGATTCGGCCGGGACCCACCGCGCCGAGGACCAATCCCGAGGTGTGTGCGATAGACACGCCCCACGCCGAGCCCACGATCACCGGAGCACCCGCAGGTGAGCGCTCCACTCGAACGTCCGTGAGCCCCACGGCGGTTGCAGCCTGATGCACCGCGCCCCTGCCCATGGCCCATTCGGCCCACCGAGGGCTGCCCGATGGCGGCGCATCGGCACTGTCGGACAACTGCTCCCAGTCTGCCGTCACTCTGTCAGCCAGACCTCCGTTTGCCAGGGCCTCGTGGGCGCGCTCGACGACGTCATCACCATCATCGAAGGCATAGGACCAGATCACGATGTCGTCGATCGGGCACGGCCATCGCGACGGCACCACCATCGTTGCAGTATTGCGCGTTCCGGTAGTGCGCGTCGGACAGATGCATGAAAGACTTTTCAACTGCCCAATCTGGGAAGAAGGCAGGAGGAGCCCGTGCCCAGCAGCATCGAGGACGAGCAAACATTCATCGACCATGCGCACTCGCTTCTCGACCAGCACATCGACCATCTCCGGTCACGCATCAGCAACACCACGAGTGCTCCGAGTACGGGGACCGGCCAAGATGAACTCGAACGCGAAGCGCTCCTGGACAATCTGCGCCTTCAACTACACGCCGCCGAGGCGGCACGCCCTCGAATGTGCTTCGGGCGACTGCGATTCAACGGAGGGGACGATCACCACATCGGGCGAATCGGCATGCGCGATGAGGCCGGCGACATTCTCCTGATCGACTGGCGAGCACCCCAAGCCGCGCCGTTCTATCAGGCCACAAGCAAGAATCCGATGGACGTCGTGCTGCGGCGGCGCATCGCCACACGCCCCTCACAGCAGGGGCCGCACGTTACTCACGTGGATGACGAAACCTTCGATGGAATCCACGAAGCCGTTGACCCGAGTCTGTCGGCAATGGAAGCGCCGCGCTCGGGACGGATGGCAGACATTCTTGCCACCATTGCATCTGATCAAGACGCAATTATTCGCAGCGATCTTGACCAAGTCACCATCGTGCAAGGAGGCCCCGGGACTGGCAAAACCGTCGTCGCGCTTCACCGAGCCGCATGGTTGCTTTACACGCATCGCGAACGACTCGCACGTGACGGGGTGCTGATCGTCGGACCCAGCAACGTCTTTCTTCACTACATCGATCAAGTTCTTCCTAGTTTGGGTGAAACAGATGTCGTTCTTCTGACACCTCGACAGTTGTATCCGGACGTGCGACCGACCGCAGACGATTCTCATGACGTGGCACGCATCAAAGGGTCGGACCGCATGGCACGGGTGATAGCGCGGGCCGTCGCCGCTCGCGTACGCATTCCTCGCACAGGTGTGACGCTGACGACACACACGGGCATGCGGATACGACTGTCCTCAGAGGAAATCGAAAAGGCGAGTAAAGGTATCTCCCGCAGTCGACGCTTCCACGACGGTCGCGATCCATTCCTGCGGCGCGTGCTGCAGCAAGCAGCGCGCAATGTCGCGCGAGACGCCGGTCACGATCCCGACGACCAGGAGTACTGCGACGATCTCGTCGCGTCGATGGTCGAGGACTCGACAGTTCGCCGGGAATTCAACTTGATGTGGCTTCCGACAACCGCCGAGCGCATCATCGGCGATCTGCTCACCGATGCATCGATTCTTCATGAAGCCGCGACAGGCATCCTCACGGCCGAAGAACAAGCGGCACTGGTGCGCCCACCGGACGCTCCTTGGACAACCGATGATCTGCCGCTACTCGACGAAGCAGCAGACGCATTGGGGTCATGGGAACCGCCCTCGGCTGCACCCCCCGATATTCCGGACTACCGAGAGTTGCAGGCCTCCGACGCCTACCGCATTCGACCATCACACTCCAGCGGCAATGCGGGGTCCTTGGCCGAGCGAGCCATTGATGACCGGGAATGGATCTACGGGCACGTGATCGTTGATGAAGCTCAAGAGTTGAGCGCAATGGCCTGGCGCGCTATCCGCCGGCGAGCGTCCCGCCGATCGATGACCGTGGTGGGCGATCTCCAACAGTCGTCTCACCCTGCCGGTCCTCGCACCTGGGAGGAGGCGCTTCCCTGGGCTCGCAGCAAGACGGCGCTGCACACGCTGACGGTGACCTACCGAATCACTCGTCAGATTGCGGATGTGGCCACGCGTCTGCTGCTGGAAGCGGGGGGCGATCCACCCGTATTGACCCCTATCCGCGACGGATCGGACGTGGTCGAGGCATCTCTGCCACTATCCGAGTTGCCGCAGTACGCGCAATCGGTGGCTTCCGAGGACGGACGCAGCGCCGTGATTGCGCCCGACGCACTGCTGCCCCATCTGCGCGAGCTGCTGCCCGAGCCGCGCTTCGGTTTCGGCAGCGCAGCGCTCGATGCCCCCATCGCCGTGCTCTCAGCCCAACAGGCCAAGGGACTCGAGTTCGATTGCGTCATCGTGGTGGACCCCGATGCCCTGAGTTCTCAACATCCACGCGGGGCAGACATCTACGTAGCGGCCACCCGGGCTACCAAGGACCTTCACATTCTGCGCGTGCTATGACAGGCGAACCGTGATGAGCGAACCTGCAAAGCCGAACGCCACGTAGAGCGTCAAGCTTCTACTCCGAGGACCTCGACTCTCGCAGAGTCTCCGTCACATCAGACGGTAGTTCCAAGTCCGTCGAGGACGCGACGCCGAGTTCCTTCATTCTGCGGGCCTGAACCATCACCCTGCTGTCCATAGAACCGATGAACTCGTTGTAGCCCTTCACCGCACTCATCAAACCTTTACGCAAGGTTCCGAGGTGATCGACGGCTTTCTCAAGCCTGGTCAACATCTCCGCACCCGCGGCCCGGATCTCCTCAGCGTTGTCCGCCATCAACTTGCGTTGGTAGCCGAATTGAATTGTTCGCAACATCCCGAGAATGGTCGTTGGCGTCGCCAAGACAACGTTTCGGGCAAAGACCTCCTCCAGTAGCAAGCCGTTGGTCTCCAGAGCACTCGAGAGCAACGACTCCAGTGGAAGAAACATGACAACGAAGTCTGGGCTGATGTTGGATTCCCAGTAACGCTTGGACGACAATTCCTTGGCTCGAGCCAGGACGTCCTCCGCGTGTTTGTGCAGGTGCGCGTCCACTTCGGTTTCGTTGTCCGCTTTGATCGCCCGCCAATAGGCGTCGAACGGAAACTTCGCGTCGATGAGAATCTCGCCGCCTCCCGGCAGATCGACCACAACGTCCGGGCGGGCACCGCCGGCCTCGGTCATACGAGAGTCCTGACGTCGGAAGTGAACTCCCTCGACAAGGCCCGAATGCTCGAGCAGTTGCTCGAGTTGCATCTCTCCCCACTGACCACGGGACTGACCTGAGCTCATTGCGGCGACGAGTTGCTTAGTTGCTGACTCCAATGACGTGTAATTGCGCTGAACGCCGTCGATCTGCGTGCGCAACTCCGCGGCCGATTTCGCTCGTTCGACCTCGGCCTGCTGGGTCGTACGTCGAAGTCCTTCAAGTGCCTCGCGCACCGGCTCCAGGCGGTCCTCAAGTGATTTCGCCGAGGACTTCTCCCCCTGCAACGAGGCACGATCGGTCTCCAACACCCGAATTTGCCCTTGCGCCTCAATGAGTTCGGCATTCAAGCGGGCAACGGCGGACTCGGACTCGGCACGAATGGCCTCGGATTGGAGCGCGAAATCCTTACGACCCATCCGCCGGGAGGCGATCCAGCCCACGACCATGCCGGCGACAAGCCCCAGAAGAACGCCTACCGCCACCACAACACCCAGGCCTATGTCCGTCACCATCGCCCCTTCCGCATCGGTGTCGTCAGGTTAGCGAGACCGACTGACATTTCACTTGGTGACGGGCACTAATCCGGACGCGACCCGGACCAATTGGGCATACGTCAACCCTTGGCTATCGATGCGGATATCAGAAGCCAGCGGCTCTCCAGAACTCATCGTGCGAGCGAGCAATTCCACACTCCCCCCGAAGCGCACCACGTCTCGGCGATCACAACGGCGTCGATCGCTGTTGGATGGGTCTTGACCCCGACAGTCCGCGAAGACCCGTGCCCGAACAACCCGCTTGCTCCCCGGGGCTCCTATCCGCACCGCGACCGTTTCCACCAGACCCTGCTCCGCACGGTCGACAGGTCGCGCCGCCCACCGATCGGCGGCGCCCTTCTGGGCGATGGTGAAACTTGGCATCCTCCTGCCGTAGGTGGCGCCAGCGAAGGTCGCTCGATTAGACGACTTGCCATACGCGATCACGTCGATCAGTCCGCGGCGTGGCAAGCCTGCTGTGAATGTCGGACGCCACACCGCCACATCGCTTCCCAGGACGGTGGCGGCTCGTTGATACGTCTGTGCACCGGCGACGATATCCCCGGCGAAGGCGGGTGAGGCACCCACGGCAACGAGGATCAGCACACTCGCCGCGGACAACATCCGCGAGCAGCGACGCGCCATGGTCAGCGGCGCCTGCGAGCCCGGAGAGAACACCACCGCACTGTACGTGCCGTCACATGCCGCTACCGCATCCGTCCTATCGCGCTCGCCCTATCGCGCTCGCCTTACCGCACCCGGGCCGCTCGCGATGCCCGTGAGCACCATGAGCATCGGGTGAGTGTCACCTTCACGCGCGTTCCACGGGCAATCGACTGTGGGACCACCTGGTCGAAGCGCCCGTCGGTGACGGTTGCGTAGTACGGAGCACCCCAGCGACGGTTCTTAGCGAACCGAATTTCCACCACCCCGGTGGCCGCCGACCTATCGATCAAATCGCCCGCCGTCGCGCGACCACGAACGCGCGTTCCCTCGTGGACGGAAACGGCTGTCACGCGGCTGATCTGGGACGACGCCGGACGCACCCAAAACGTCAAGGGGTCCAATTCGACGCTGTCCTCGCTTGCCGGCCCGATCGCGCGAACAACCGTCGAGAGGCGATACTCCCCGGTGCCATCGGCGGGGCAGACGAATATCTCGTCCAACAGCTGCCCCGAGACAGCGTCTCCCGGCAGCACCAGAAAAGTGCCTTCGTTACGAACACTCTCGCTACCGACTTTGGTCACTGTCGTCTCTCCCAGGATCGACGTGTCATCCGCGCGGCCGTACGTCACCAGCAGCGGAATGAAGAGACACTCGGCGTCCGCGAACTGCCAATCGTTGTCCAGCGTCACCGACACCTGCACCGACGCAGTGGATCCAGCGGGGCTTCGGACGATGTCCGCGTGGGCGGGCACACCGAACAAGGCGCACAAACACGCAGCGACACACGCCAAGGCCGCAGTCGCTGTGCGATGACGGCGCGTTCTATTCACCGGCGTCCGGCGGAGATGTAGTCGGAGCGGATGCTGNCGTGGGTGATGACTCAGGCGCCGACTCAGGCGACGACGCCGATGATGAAGACGACCAGTCGTGAATCACGCTGGTGCGGAGCATGACGTCTTGGACGGACCTATTGCGTGGACTGATGATCGCCCACACCAACCCTGGAGCGAAGACAGCACAGAATCCAGACCGCAGCATCGCCAGCTTCCACCCGAAACGNCNGCCTTGACGTCCNACCACCCGCAACCCCATCAGGTNCTGACCCAAGCTNCGGCCGTTCGTCGCCCACATCCANGTCCAGTACAACCACATGAGGAGGTATCCGGCGAGTAGGAAGTAGCCCGAGGGTGGAGTGACTTCTACNGTGAGATCGGGATCGATGATGGGGTTGAAAATGAGAAGGAATAACCACAGCCCTATCCACAAGAGCACCACGATGACGCCGACGAAAACGACGTCCAAGACAGCGGCGATCGCCCTGATGACAAACCCCGCACGGTCGCCTTGATAGCGACGTCCGGCAGCAGCGACGGTTTCCAGGACGAGCGGTCCCTGCGCATCGTGATGATCGCGGTATTGCTGAAAAGACGTCATCGCCCAGGCTCTTCAGTCGTTTCTTCTTGCGGATCGGGGTCGGGATCGGAGCCGGGGTCGGAGTCGCCGCCGGAGACCTCTAGTTTGCGTTCACGTTGACGCAACCGTCGCAACAGGACAGTGTCCACCATCGTTGAAATGATCTCGTCTGCCCGAATAGCCGAAACGCGGGTAGTGGTGAAGGCGTCGAGGGCGACGCCGCCCGTACTCTCGCGGATGATCTGTGGGAGGTCGATCTCCTCGATGATGTAGTCCGCGATCTGCAGCATCGGAATCCGATCAATTACTGCGTCAAGGTCGGCTTTTCCAACGATCTCGTCGACATCCACTCGGTCGATCACGATTTGCGTTATGTCGATCTCGTCTAAGGCACGAAGGATGATCGACTGCAGATCCACCTGCCGCACGACGATGTCGGTGAGATCGATCCTCGAGATGATGGCATCGGCGATGGCAGGAACGGTTTTGTCGAGAACCGATCCAACAACGGAACGCATGGTCGCCTCGGTCAGGGCAACGGCGGTCTGGGTGCTGTAGACCACGAGGCCGAAGGTGCTTGCCGCCAAATCACGGGCAAGCGACAGCGAATCGCCCTCGGGCTCGTAGGGTCGAGAAACAACGACCACTTCGCGATCGGACATAGCCACCATGATCCAGGCTCGTTACTCCGTCAATGGGCCGTTCGTAGCTTTCGGAAAGTAGTCTTGTCCGATGCCACTGGCCCGCTTAGGCACCATGACGGAGCGGAACCACGAAACAACCTCGTCTCCGTCCTGATTCAAACCCCGAGTCTTCATGCGGATGATGCCCATCTCGGGTCGCGACGACGACTCCCGCGCTTCCAAGCACAGACTCTCGGCGTAGATCGTGTCCCCGATAAACACGGGATGGGTCAGCTTGATGTCGGTCCAACCCAGGTTGGCTACGGCGTTTTGACTCATGTCGATCACCGACAGGCCGAGAACCAGGGCCACGGTAAGCCCCGAGTTCACGATGATCCGCCCTTCGGTGATGGGGTTGCTCTGGGCGAGATCGGCGTTGAAGTGGTTCTGATTCGTGTTGCAGGTCAGCAGTGTGAACCACGTGGAGTCCGCTTCGGAGATCGTCCGACCGAAGGGGTGCTGGTACGTGGTGCCGACCTCGAAGTCTTCGAAGAAGCGGCCGAGTTGGGCGGGAACGACGTTGCTCATCGCCCCATCATGTCAGCGATCGCCGTCGGCGCGCTTGCGCCAGCGCTCTTCCATCCGATCCATGAAGCCGCTTGAGCGTCNACCTNGCTTATCGTCAGCGGCGGGCGNGGCCGCAGCGGAGGCGTCGTCGGTGCCTTCGTCGCCGTCCTCGGCGGCGGTCGATGACCGTCGGGTGAAGGCGAAGTAAATGAGAACGGCACCGGCCAGCATGACCGCGAAGCCCACCACCCCAAGGATCGCGAGGGGAACAGCCATCCCGGCTAGCACGATGCCGAGACCACCGAGAATCGCGAGAACGCCCAGCGCTGCTCGGGACCGACTAGCGGCCCCACCACGAGACTGCAGACTCGTCGCGAACTTCGGGTCTTCGGCGTAGAGGGCTTTTTCCATCTGCTCGAGCAGACGCTGCTCATGCTCTGATAGCGGCATGGTGGCCCCCTTTCGACGTCTCGTGGTCGTGCCTTGGGATCATTGTGCCCCACGGTCCTCGACCACGCTTCCTGGCGGTCACTCTCAGGATAAGTGGCAATCGACTTCGAGGGAAACCCGCACCCCGTTAGGGACGGCCATCAGTGGACCCGACCCGGACGAACCGCTCCGGGGCCGTAGCGCTGCCGCAGTCGATCCATGGCTACCTCGGCGTCGCGATGACCACGATCGGGGGTGTCCAGGGCGAGCTGGGTGGGGGTCTCGTCGGTGGGCGTGAGGCCCTCTACTCGCACCCCCACCAGTCGGATTCTCGCTCGCTGAAGACCCAGCGCGCCGAACAGTGACCAGGCAGTGGCGTAGATATCGGCACCGACATCGGTGGACACGTCGAGGGTCCGGGACCGGGTGATGGTGGTGAAATCTGCGAAACGCACTTTCAGGCCTACGGTCCGAGCAACCGATTGGGATGCCCGCAGGCGACGCGCTACCTGGTCGGAGAGTCCGGCGATCCGCGAGCGAATCCACTCGTGATCATCGGTGTCGGCATCGAATGTCTCCTCGTTCCCGATGCTTTTCTCCGGCTCATTGGGAATGACGGCCCGAGGATCTGTGCCCCAGGAGAGATCGTGAAGATGACGACCCTGTGCCGCGCCGAGGGCTCGCTCCAAGGTGGCCACGGGTGTCTCGGCGATGTCGCCCACGGTTTCCAGTCCGAGGCGCACCAATTGCTCTTCGGTTCGCTCTCCCACACCCCATAAGGCACCGACGGGGAGTGGGTGAAGGAATTCGATGACCTTGGTATGCGGAATGAGGAGCAATCCGTCCGGCTTGCTGTGCGTGGAGGCGAGCTTGGCGACGAACTTGCTCGACGCCACCCCGACTGAGCAGGTGATGCCGACCTCGTCACGGACTCGAGTTCGAATGAGCGTTGCGATGGCAACGGGTCGCCCCAGGCGACGAATCGCCCCGGCGACATCGAGAAAGGCTTCGTCAAGAGACAGCGGCTCAACAACCGGGGTGATGGATCCGAAGATATCCATCACTTCTCGCGACGCCTGCGCGTACTGATCGTGGTGCGGAGGGATAAAAGTTGCCTGCGGTGCCAGGCGTCGTGCCCGAGAAATAGGCATCGCGGAGTGAATTCCTAGTGCTCGGGCCTCATAGGTGGCGGAAAGAACTACTCCTCGATTACCGGTGCTGGCCCCCACGACGAGGGGCGTACCCGCAAGCTCCGGATGATTGAGTAATTCGACGGACGCGTAGAAAGCATCCATATCCACATGCAGGATCGTCGTGCCGGTGTCGTCATCACCGAAGTTGCCCAACCCTTGAGGCCGACGAACCTGGCTACGGCTCATACCCGAATCATCCCTTCCTGTCGCTTCTACCAGCCGGAGACACCAGGGCTGGAATTCCTGAATTTGAGTGATCTACGAGTGGTCGTTTTTGCGCTGTTGGCCGGGATTCGACCACTACGGTTGGGATCAGGCATGGGGCCCTGTGCCGCTCAATGGAAGGGGAGTCGTGAAAAAGGTATTTAACCCAACCGTCTGGCTGACGGTTTTCGTCATTGTGGGAACGCTGGGATTCCTTAGTGGGGTGTTTGACCCGGAGGCTGCTGCCACAGATACATGGGGTGCAGGGAATGTCCTCGAACATGACGCCACGTACGAGTTGGCACTCCAGTTCGCATTCTTGGCTTTTCCCATCATGGCTTTGTTCACGTTGATCTTTATTCCCGGACGACAGGTCCGAGCTCGCATCTTGACGGCGATCACGATCAGCTTCCTCATTCTCCCCATAAGTTTCGTGTCCGTCTTTTTGAGCAATGGCGCGGAAGGAAATGGCTTGGAATTTTGGATCCCCTTCACCATCATTTTGGCGACGCTCCTTTTCATCAGTGGATTGAGCAACTGGAACGCCGACTCGCGGTCAAACGTTCCATCAAGCGAATAGTCCTTGACGCAATAACAGTTCATCCGAGCCGAGTTGGCGCTTCTTCGAACTCGTGTAGACCGAGGGCGGAGGGGTGGCTGGTTCTTCTAGCCACCCCCCACCCCCGGGCTGGAGTGCCAAAACCTCCCCGGTGGACGGTTCACGGAAACTCCGGCGGGAGTGATGTCGGCGTAGGGCGATTGCTGAAAACCACTTGCATGCACCAGCACTTTCCGTGGCCCTGCGTGAACATCTGGGGCCTGCTCTGAAGCAGGGTCGTAGGTCAATAACGAACGAACAGCATCCATCCCCTCGTCTTTCCACAGTCGCCGCACATCCCCCAGATCCCAGCAACCAGTGGCTCGCATTGATACTCCTCGCGGCCCGGATCGCCGAAGGCGCCCACGAATGATGAGCAACCAGGAGTTGAACAACGTCGATGCGTAGTTCTCTTGAACATCATCGAAGAAGGCCGCATCGATGGGACCCGTGGAGTCATCGAGGGTTACGAAGATCACTCGCCGCCCACTACGCACGGGGGGACTTTGAATTGCGACTTTGACACCGGCGACCCATACGTCGCTACCGGATCTTTGCTTCAGTAGATCGCAGGCAGCAGTGGCGTGCATCTCGCTCAATAGATCCTTGTAGAAATCCACCACATGGGCGCTGACGTCCAAACCCAGGACCGACATCTCCGATCGAACTCGGTCACTTGCTTTCATTTCCGGTAGTCCTGTAATCGGAACGCATTCAGCTGTTGACCCGAGGAGATCGAACGACAACTGCGTATCGATACCCGTCGACCGTGTGTGTCTGTCGATATCGGCAACCTGCAGCAACAGATCTCGTCGAGTAACGGGGGCGGGATGCAATGCGTCGAATGCCCCTGTCACCACCAGGTTTTCCGCAACCGGTCGTGACAACTCTGCTCGCCCTATCGCGTCGGAGAGCGAGGAAAAAGGGCGCCGATCGATCAACCTTTGGACCTCATGCTCACTGATACCCGCTACTTCGGTCAGGGGAACTCGAATAGCTTGTGCGTCCGCTCCCTCCACTCGATAGGCGTCACCCGAAATATTGACGTCGATACCTAGCACTCGGATTCCGTGCACTCGTGCGTCGTCGAGTAAGAGCCTTTTGGGATACATACCCGGATCGTGCGTCAATATTCCGCAATAGAAGGCCGCTGGATAGTGCGCCTTGAGCCATGCGGATTGATACGTGGGGAGCGCGAAGGCTGCTGCGTGCGCCTTGCAGAAGCCGAAGGACGCGAATGCCCGAAGAATCTCCCACACTCGCTCGACAGTCGGGACGTCGTAACCGTGGTTGATGGCGGTCGGATAGAACCACGCCCGGACATCGTCTTGCCCGTCCGGTGATCCCATACTGCGTCGGCATTCATCGGCTTCGGCGAGAGAACATCCCGTCATAGTTGCGATGATGCGCAGCACTTGCTCGTGGAATACCACCACTCCATAGGTCTCATGCAATATCGATTCAAGATCGGAGTGCGGGTACTCCGGAGCNCACCACCCCTGCCGAGCCATAAGGAATGGCGTCACCATGTCTGATTTGACCGGTCCTGGGCGAAACAGCGATATGTCGATGATCAGATCAGAGAAACGATCGGGTGCGAACTTGCCAAGAAGTTCACGTTGACCCGGTGACTCGATTTGGAAGCACCCCAAGGTTTTGGTCGATCGGATGAGCTCGAATGTTTTCGGATCATCGAGCTGACGATCATCGAGTTCGATGCTCTCCCCCGTGTTGCTCTCGGCTTCGGCGATTGCGTGCGCGATCGCCGACTGCATTCGAACCCCGAGGACATCGAGTTTGAGTAGACCCATGTGCTCGACATCGTGTTTATCGAAATGACTCATGTGATAGCCCGCGGCACTGCTCTCCACGGGGGTTCGATCAAGCAGCGTGGCATCGGAGAGGACCACGCCACACGGGTGCATGGCGATATCTCGGGGTAACCCATCGAGGCCTTCGACGAGATCGAGGAAATGATCGAGCTGTCCATCATTTGCGAGTTGTCCTATGTGAGAGTTCCGCAACTCAGGAAGATCGCTCAACGCACTGCGAGCTTGTCGAGCGCGAACATGCGGAAACGCCTTTGCGAATGCATCGACTTCTCCCACGTCCATACCGAGTGCGGCACCCACATCTCGAACGGCATGTCGTACGCGATAGGTCTCCATCATCGAGACGCTCGCAACCCGATCGTCACCGAATCGATCGCGAATGAGGTCGTAGACCTCCAATCGTCGGGCTGATTCAACGTCGATATCGATATCCGGGAGCACTCGCCGAAGCGGTGACAAGAATCGCTCCATCAACAATCCGTGCCGAATGGGATCAACGCCACTGATCCCCAAGAGATGGGTAACGAGACTTCCAGCACCGGAGCCACGCGCAGCCACCCGTATTCCTCGGTCTCGAACCATGTCGACCACCTCGGCGACGGTGAGGAAATACCCGGAGAAACCGAGACTTGTGATGGTTCGCAGTTCGGCGTCGAGTCGATGCTCGGCTTGGCTTCTTTCGTCTTTCGAGTAGCGGTCGGGTATCGCTGCGGCACATCGGTGGCGCAATAAGGTCGCGGCCTCTGCAACCGGGTCGGGAATCTCCCTTCCCAGCAGCACGTCGAGTTCGGGAACGAAAACCTCCCCCAGGCCCAGATCTCGCCCGGAGTCGAGTGCGCAGTACTGCGCGAGATGCCATGTGTCTTCTAGTAGGCGTTGCCCGCCGCGTTCGTCTTGTCCCCCTGACGCGTGGGCGATCTCCGCTGCGATCTCCGCCATTTCCTGCCCTGATTTCACGTACGCGTGGGCTCCCTGCTGGCGCTCGAGCCGTGGCGAACTCAACGGCACAAGCAATCGAGAGGCATCTAGCACCTCGGCGATACCGGCTTGATCGGGATGGGCGTATCGCACCGCGTTGGTCACAACAGCAGGCAGCCGCTGCTCGCGCGCCCACCCCAGCATGCGCGCTGCTGTCGCTGTGGAGTATCGATGTCGACGACGCAGTGGAAAACCCGGCTGCCGATGGGACGTGACACCGATAGCCAGATACCGATCGAATACCGCACGCCACGGCCGCGTCGCCGCCTCAGCGAGAGTGGCTCGCTCATCTGCGAGATACCGACCAACCTCGGAGTCCGCACCGAGAATGACGACTATCCCCTCGCTGTGTTCGCGCAATGCCGACCACGGCACCCACGGTTCACCGCGCGCGGTGTGATCGCCAATGTGTGCAGCGCTCACAAGACGACACAGTGATGCCCACCCTCGCGAACCCGTCGCGAGCAAAAGGACCCGCGGACGTGTCTCATCAATCCACCGACCCCCGCGCGCCGGTGTCCGTGCCTGCACGTCCGGATGCACCCGCGCCGCCTGGGTTGCCTCGACCGCGATATCCACTCCGAGTACCGGTCGTATGCCCAGCCGGGAACACTCACGTACCCACCGGACCGCCGCGTACAAGCCGTCTCGGTCGGTAAGAGCGACGATTGACTGACCAAGTTCGGCACTACGTTGCACGAGTAACTCCGGCAAGGTGGCGCCATACCGAAGTGAGTGGCTGGAAGCTACGTGCAAATGGGCGAACGGTGGTGAAGCGACTCCCACGCCTAACCGACGGCACGCAGCCGTAGATCGAGCGCTGGCTGATGGGCCAACTCCAGCACGTCACAGACTCGAGCCAGGAACGTCTGCGCATCGCGAACGAGATCGTCTGCTGCCCGCGCACCGACGCACGGGATTCCGGCTTCGGCAGCGGCACGGGTCTGGGCGCCGGCGGCAAAGAAATCCGCCCACTCCGACAGCGGCGGACACACCTCACGTAGCACCACCCACGCGCTCCGCACTTGCTGACGCACCGGTCGGTTGGCGCGCACCTGAGAAGACCGGGAGGCAACAACAGCGATAACCGCGGCAGCAGCTCGTAAGGCCGCAAGGTGCGCAGCGGCGTATCGCTCGTGCGGGGTGCTCGCTAGCGCGGCACGAGCCAAACTGCGCTGAGCACTGTGGATCAAATCGTCCGCGGCAACCGGCGTCATAGTCAACTCACGGAGATTCGATACGGGGAGCGCATCACCAGAATGGGTCCCAGGGCGGACTCCAGGGCGGACTCCAGGGCGGGTCGAGTTCATCGCGAAGATCCCTTCTATATGCGTGTGCTGGTTTTCTCGACCCACGTGCTCGACCCGTGTGCACTGCTCCAAAACGGACCCCGGCCGCTGGGGCTGGGGTCGAGGCAACCTCAGCGGCCTACGGGCCCGTTTCGTTGAGTTCCACAGAACTCCCACCCCGGCCGCGAATCCGAGGTGCTTGGTCCGATGAGGCATGTGCCCGAATAACCCTCGTGTCGAGCAACCCGACCTACCAGGTATTCGAACACCTGTTCGAACCAGACACGACCGTAGCCCCCACCTCTGACACCCGTCAACCCCTGGCGCCCGGTCAGCCCGGTCAGCCCGGTCAGCCCGAACACGTGCGGCCGCCAGGGCGATCCGGCAGGCTCGGGTGCTAACTCAGGAACCGCCCATCGAGGAGGCTCGTTTCGTGCCCGAACCATCTGCCGACCTGTTGGACGATGACCACATCGACGACTTCTGCCGCCTGCACCCCCGCTGGAGCTACAACGGAACTGCCCTTGTGGCCCAGGTGGAGGCTCCGACCTTCCTCCACGGCATCGACGACGTCACCGCCATCGCCCGAGTAGCCGAGGAGATGGACCACCATCCGGATATCGACATCCGATGGAGGAACCTCACCTTCCGCCTATCGACACATTCGGCACACGGAGTCACCGGACTCGATATTGCCCTCGCCGAGCGGATCGACGCGATAGTTGACGCCGCACCCTGAGGATTCACGGCCGGTCAGCACTCTCGGTGCCTACCCAGTGATGGCTCCCTTCGAGGCGCTACCCACCAACTTGGCGTATTTCGCGAGCACGCCTCGGTCATAGCGCGGAGGTAACGGTTCGAACGACGCACGTCGTTCGCTCATCTCCGTGGGATCGACGAGTACATCGAGCGTCCTGTTCGGGATATCGATCATGATGCGATCGCCATCACGCAGCAGCCCGATGGGGCCACCGTCGACGGCCTCCGGGGAGACGTGACCGACACACAAACCCGTCGTGCCACCGGAGAAGCGCCCATCGGTGATCAACAGCACGTCCTTACCCAAGCCCGCACCCTTGATGGCTCCGGTGATCATCAGCATCTCGCGCATACCCGGACCACCCTTGGGGCCTTCGTATCGAATGACAACGACGTCACCAGCCTGAATGGTGCCGTCCTCGAGCGCATCCATGGCTGCCTGCTCACGATCGAACACACGCGCCACCCCCTCAAAGACCTCCACGGGAACACCCGCGTTCTTCACGACCGCACCCTCGGGAGCCAGCGAGCCCGACAGGATCGTGATCCCCCCGGTAGACCCGAGCGGTGACGAGATCTGTCGAACGACGGTGCCGTCAGGTTCGGGAATCTCAATATCCGCGAGGTTCTCGGCCATCGTCCGGCCGGTCACCGTCAGACAATCACCGTGCAGCAAGCCCGCTTCCAGGAGGGCCTTCAGCACAACGGGAACACCCCCGACCTTGTCGAGATCAAACATCAAGTACTCACCGAACGGCTTGAGATCCGCGACGTGCGGCACGCGGGCTCCGATCCGGTGGAAATCGTCCATTCCCAAATCGACACCGACTTCGTGCGCGATCGCTGGAAGGTGCAGGACAGCATTCGTCGAGCCACCGAGGGCCATCACGATGGCTATCGCGTTCTCCAGGGACTGCTTGGTGATGATGTCTCGTGCGGTGATGTCTTGTCGCAACATCTCGATAACCGCTTCACCGCTGCGCCGCGCCAAGGTGTCCCGTCGCGAATCGACCGCGGGGGGTGACGATGAACCAGGAAGTGCCAGGCCCATCGCTTCAGCCGCACTCGCCATCGTGTTGGCGGTATACATGCCGCCGCACGTGCCCGCGCTCGGACATACCGCTCGCTCGATTCGATCGACGTCTTCATCGTTCATCAAGCCGCGAGCGCGAGCACCGACGGCCTCGAAAGCTGTCACGATGTTGACGGTCTCTTCGGTGCCGTCGGTCAGACGCACGTGTCCGGGAAGTAGCGAGCCCGCGTACAAGAGCACGGATGCGATATCGAGTCGGCCGGCCGCCATCATCATGGCCGGAATGGACTTATCGCATCCCGCCAGCGTGACCATCCCATCAAGACGTTCGGCCTGAACGACGGTTTCTACCGAATCCGCGATGACCTCTCGGCTCACGAGGGAGAAGTGCATTCCCTCGTGGCCCATCGAGATCACGTCCGACACCGTGATCGTCCCGAACTCCATCGGGAAGCCACCCCCGGCTTCGACACCTTGCGCAACCGACACAGCAACATCGCGCAACGACATATTGCAAGGCGTGATGCGGTTGTAGCTGTTGGCGATTCCGATCTGAGGCTTGGTGAAGTCGTCGTCGTCCATCCCCAGCGCACGCAGCATTCCCCGGTTCGGTGCTCGGTCGGGTCCGTCGGTCACCAGAAAGCTGCGGGGTTTCATACGCACGGGAGAGGTCACGCTCGTAGTCTAGGAAGGGACATCATCGGGGGCACTGCCATCAGCGAGGAAAGGGTAGGAACGTCCACGTGTCATTCCAGACATTAATCACCGCATCCGAACTTGATCACCTGTGTCGCACCGAGACCGACGTGGTCATCCTCGACGCCAGGTTTCATCTCGATGACGAAGACTGGGGGGATCGGGCATTCGCCGAGTCACATATTCCCGGAGCCCAGCGAGCCAGCCTGGCGACCGACCTCAGCGGTCCGATCATCGAGGGCGTTACCGGCCGTCGGCCCTTTCCCGCGTCCGCAGACTTCGAGCGCACTGTTCGATCGTGGGGCATCGGACCGTCCACTCAGGTGGTGGTCTACGACGCCGATCGCGGGTTGATGGCGGCATCTCGTGTGTGGCTGATGATGCGTTGGATCGGTCACGACGCGGTGGCTGTTCTCGATGGCGGCCTGCCGGCCTGGGAAGGTTCCGGATATCCGATGACGGCTGAGGCGACCTCACCCCCCGCACCGGAGCAGACCTTTGTCGCGTCGGTGCGTCCTCATCTGCTGGCCGGGGTCGACGAGGTCGACCGCGTTCGCGTCGATACGCCCACACGCGTCTTCGACTCTCGAGGACCCGAGGGCTACCACGGGCAAGGCAAGTACTACGACCCCGTCCGCGGACACATCAAGGGAGCGGGCCTCGCCGATCGAGCCGAGACACTCGACGACGACGGCACCTTCAAGAGCCCCGAGGATCTGCGAGTCCACTACGACGCCCTCCGCAACGGTCAGGACGCAGACGACATCATCTTCTACTGCGGTTCTGGCGTCACGGCCGCTCAAAACGTCCTCGCCATGGAGCACGCCGGATTGCCGGGAGCCCGCATGTACGTCGGCTCGTGGAGTGAATGGATCATCGACCCGGACCGTGAGGTGGAGTTGTGAGCCGTCCCTATCGTTTCGCTCTGATCGGCTGTGGTTTCTTCGCCCAAAACCACCTGCAGGCGTGGGCGGAGATGCCCGACGTCGAACTCGTCGCCACCTGCGACATCAATCCCGACAGCGCCGCCGCCGCGGCCGAAACGTTCGGCGGAACCCCGTACACCGACGCCGCCGAATTATTCGCCAAGGAAGAGTTCGACTTCGTCGACATCGCCACCACCCCACCGACGCACCGCATGATGGTCGAGCTCGCCGCACAGCACAAGGTGGCCGCCATTTGCCAAAAGCCACTCGCCTGGGACATCGATGATGCCCAGGCGATGGTTCGCGCCATGGCCGATGCAGATCTACCGTTCATGGTTCACGAGAATTTCCGATTCCAATATCCGATGCGCAAGGTCAAAGAGGTCCTCGATAGCGGGGTCATCGGTCGACCGTTCTTCGGCCGAATCAGTTTTCGCACCGCACACGACGTTTACTCCGCGCAGCCATGGTGCATGGATGCCGAACGCATGATCATCGCGGATGTGTCGGTTCATCAATTCGACCTCACTCGCTTCTTCCTCGGCGAGCCCGACCGCCTGTTCACCGAAGCCATCAGGGTCAACCCGAAGATCAAGGGCGAGGACGTAGCCACCATCGTTCTCGGCCTTCCTGGCGCCACGTGCATCGTCGATACGAGTTACGAATCCTCCTCCGATCACAGCACGTACCCGCAAACGTTCGTGACGATCGAAGGCACCGACGGGACCGTCACCCTAGGTCCGGACTACCACCTGCAGGTGGTCTCCCCNGCTGGAGTCCACGAAGAACAGCTCGTCATCCCTGAGCATTCGTGGGCATCCGAGCCGTGGAACTGCATTCAAGACAGCGTGGTGAACGTTCAGCACCACTGGATCCACTGCCTGGAAACCGGCCAGACCCCGGAAACCAGCGGTGCCGACACCCTTCGGGTTCTCGACCTCACCCTCGGCGCCTACCAGTCCCTCGACACCGGGGAGCCGTACCGGGTCGGAAGCATGCTGTGACACCACCGCAGACCGTTCGAGTCGGTGACGTCACCGTCACCATCGACGGGGGAGATCTGCGCGACATTCGTTGGCAGGGCCACGAAGCGATCCGGCGCATCTATCCGGTCTTCCAGGACCGCAACTGGACCAATCGACTCTTCACCATCGTTGGAACCGAGCTCACCGAGAGCGACGGCGCGATTGACTTCACCGCCCACGGCACCGGCTCGTTCGACGCCGAACCCCTCGAATGGACCGTGGCGGCACGAATCACAGATCGGGCAGTCTCCTATCGATTCCACGCCCACACACGGGCCCCCTTCTGGCGAAATCGACTGGGCATGTGCGTCCTGCACCCGATGCTCGCGGCAGGCTCCGCCGTTGTTGTTGAACACACGGATGGCACAACGACCAACGCGCACCTACCCACAGAAATCTCCGCGCACCAGCCCTTCGTGGATATGCGATACATCACCCACGAACTCCCCGGCGGAGGCCACGCGCGTGTTCGCTTCGATGGTGAAGTCTTCGAGATGGAAGATCACCGCAATTGGACCGATGCGTCTTTCAAGACCTACTGCACGCCGATTTCATTACCCTTCCCCGTCGAGGTCGTACCCGGTCAGGACATCGATCAGGAAATCGTGGTCGACTTCGACGCCGGTCCACAACCATCGGCGCCTGCGTCTTCCATCGCCGATGACGTCGTCGAGATCCGACGAACCGGCGAGGTCACGGATATTCCGCGCCTGGGGTTGTCATGGGTGCCCGACTCCCCACCGATCACCGACGCCGACATCACAGCCCTCGCGTCATTGCGGCTCGACCACCTGCGCGTTGCTGTTTCCGTGCCAGATAGCACCGGGCCAGATAGCACCGGGCCGGATAGCACGGGGCCGGATACTGCAGCGTCGGCGCACCTTGTCGAGGCTGCATCGATCGCCGACCGCATCGGTGCACGGCTGCGCATCGCCTCGGTCAGCCGTGCACCCGAGGAACTAGTCGCCTTCGCAGAACTCCCCGTTGACGTGATCGGCGCCATCGACTGCTGGTACGTCTTCAGTGAGCAGGACAAAGTCACTCCCGACGACTGGGCCTCGCGCGCACGGGAAGCCCTAGGCGAGCGGTACTCCGACGTGGCCCTCGGCGGCGGGACGGATCTTTATTTCACCGAACTCAACCGCGAGCCTCCCGATCCGTCGATGTTCGACGTTCTCAACTTCTCAATGAATCCGCAGGTCCACGCATTCGACACCCGCACGCTCATCCAGAACGCCATGACCCAGTCCGTCGTCGCCGCCAACGCACCCCGACTTACCCGAGCGACGCCCGTGTCGGTGTCACCCATTTCGCTGCGTCCCCGGTTCAACCCGAATGCCACCGAACCCGATCTCGACGTGAGCAACACACCCCTGCCGAGCAATGTCGACGCCCGTCAGATGACCTACGTCGCAGCACACTGGACCGCAATGAGCATCAAGTACCTCGCTCAGGCTGGATCCATCGCCCACGCCACGTACTTCGAAGCCGTTGGGTGGAAGGGAATCATCGAAAGTGCCGCTGGTTCATCGGATCCGGCGAACTTTCCCTCCACTCCCGGTCAGCGGTTCCCGATGTGGGATGTCTTCGCCGGCCTTGCCCGGATGACGCGCGCACACACCGCCCAGTCCTCCGCACCCGAGGAGGCAGACGCACTGATCGTGGACGACGGGGCCAAGGAGCGAGCGCTCGTCGTCAATTGGAGCGAAGAACCCCGCGTGGTTCGCATCGACGACAATCCACCGACCACGATTCCCCCGACCGCGATGGTGATCCTCGATCTCGCACACACCAACTGAAAGGCCCACGATGAAGCCCGCACCCTCCCTTCCTGCCACCGCCGACCTCTTTCGCATGGACGGCATGCGCGTCCTCTTGACCGGGGCCGGTGGCGCCATCGGAACTGTGCTCGCACGAGCCTTCGCCGAACTCGGAGCCAGCGTGGCGTTGCACGACATCTCCGAAACCAAGGTCGCTGCCGTAGCCGCCGAGATCAACGACGGTGGTGGATCGGCATTGACGTTCGCCGCGGACATATCCGACCCGGATCAATGCGTGGGTCTCATTGAAGCTGCCGTGACTGCCATGGGAGGTCTCGACGTTCTCGTCAACGGAGCCGGGATCAATCGCCGCAAGCCCATCGTGGAGGTGACGGTCGACGACTTCGATGCGATTACCGCGGTCAATATGCGGGCTGTCTACCTGCTGAGCCAAGCTGCACACCCGCATCTGGCCGCATCCCCCCACGGAGCGATCGTCAATCTTTCCTCGTTGAGCGCGCGCTACAGCTTCAACACCATCTCGGTCTACGCCGCGACCAAAGCCGCCGTGTCGGGCATGACGCGCAGCTTCGCTCGCGAGTGGGTAGCCGACGGAATTCGCGTGAACTGCATCGAGCCGGCCGTCGTGCAAACCGAGTTCACCAAGCCGCTGTGGGGAGAAGAGCACCGTGCCCGGTGGTTCGCCGACACGACACCGATAGGGCGGCTGGCTCAGGCAGATGAACTGGTCGGTGCGGTTGTCTTCCTGGCAACACCCGCATCGAGCTACATCACCGGTCAATCCATCGTCGTCGAGGGTGGGATCCTCGCCGGCGGCGACTGGGACTCCTACGCAGACGCAACTTCCTGACGCTGTTCACCAAGGCCGGTGATTCCCAGGGTCATCACGTCTCCGGGAGACAGATAGCCCGGTTCGGCCATACCCATCGCGACCCCGGGTGGTGTTCCCGTGTTCACCAGATCGCCCGGCTCGAGCACCATGAACTGACTGACGTGATGGATGACCGTCGCGATGTCGAAGATCATGTCGTGCGTCGACCCCGTCTGGCGCCGTTCTCCGTTCACGTCGAGCCACAGGTCGAGTCCGCCATCGAGATCAACCTCGTCGGTGGTCGCCAGATACGGGCCGCATGGGTTGAAGGTCTCACAGGACTTGCCCTTGATCCACTGACCGCCGCCGCGCTCGAGTTGGAACGTTCGCTCGGAAACATCGTTCGCGATAGTGAAACCAGCGAGGTGGTCCATTGCCTGCTCGGGCGACTCGAGGTATCGACACTGGCGTCCAATCACCACCGCCAACTCCACTTCGTAGTCGACCGTGGTGGCTCCGCGGGGAGTCAGAACATCNTCGTACGGCCCGACCAGACAGTTGGGTGCCTTGGTAAACAGAATCGGTTCCTCGGGAACCTTCATGCTCGACTCGTTCGCGTGGTCGACGTAGTTCAGGCCGACACACAAGATCAGGCTCGGCTTGGCGAGCGGCGCGCCGATCCGGCCCTCAAGGGCCGGCAGCGCGGATAGATCACTCGATCGCAAGCGCTCGATGCCGTCACCGGCGAAGAATTCGGGCGTGAAGTCAGACACCAGACTCGACACGTCTCGATGAACCCCTCCCCGATCGAGGACCGCCGGTACTTCGCCACCCCGCTCACCGATTCTCGCCAGCTTCATTCCGATTCCTTCTGTTGTTGTTCGGTGGATTGACGTCCGCTTTCCCGATCGCGCAGGGACTATCCGGTCACCGCACCGTTCGACGCACTGGCAACCAACTTGGCGTATTTGGCGAGGACTCCGCGCTCGTACCGTGGCGGGAGCGGAGTGAATGCTTCGCGCCGGGCGTCGAGCTCCGCCGGATCGACGAGAACGTCCAGCGTCCTGTTGGGGATATCGATCATGATGCGGTCACCGTCACGCAGCAGCCCGATGGGGCCACCATCGACGGCCTCCGGGGACACGTGACCCACGCACAAACCCGTCGTGCCGCCGGAGAAGCGACCATCGGTGATCAACAGCACGTCCTTACCCAAGCCCGCACCCTTGATGGCTCCGGTGATCATCAGCATCTCGCGCATACCCGGACCACCCTTGGGGCCTTCGTATCGAATGACAACGACGTCACCAGCCTGAATGGTGCCGTCCTCGAGCGCATCCATGGCTGCCTGCTCACGATCGAACACACGCGCCACCCCCTCAAAGACCTCCACGGGAACACCCGCGTTCTTCACGACCGCACCCTCGGGAGCCAGCGAGCCCGACAGGATCGTGATCCCCCCGGTAGACCCGAGCGGTGACGAGATCTGTCGAACGACGGTGCCGTCAGGTTCGGGAATCTCAATATCCGCGAGGTTCTCGGCCATCGTCCGGCCGGTCACCGTCAGACAATCACCGTGCAGCAAGCCCGCTTCCAGGAGGGCCTTCAGCACAACGGGAACACCCCCGACCTTGTCGAGATCAAACATCAAGTACTCACCGAACGGCTTGAGATCCGCGACGTGCGGCACGCGGGCTCCGATCCGGTGGAAATCGTCCATTCCCAAATCGACACCGACTTCGTGCGCGATCGCTGGAAGGTGCAGGACAGCATTCGTCGAGCCACCGAGGGCCATCACGATGGCTATCGCGTTCTCCAGGGACTGCTTGGTGATGATGTCTCGTGCGGTGATGTCTTGTCGCAACATCTCGATAACCGCTTCACCGCTGCGCCGCGCCAAGGTGTCCCGTCGCGAATCGACCGCGGGGGGTGACGATGAACCAGGAAGTGCCAGGCCCATCGCTTCAGCCGCACTCGCCATCGTGTTGGCGGTATACATGCCGCCGCACGTGCCCGCGCTCGGACATACCGCTCGCTCGATTCGATCGACGTCTTCATCGTTCATCAAGCCGCGAGCGCGAGCACCGACGGCCTCGAAAGCTGTCACGATGTTGACGGTCTCTTCGGTGCCGTCGGTCAGACGCACGTGTCCGGGAAGTAGCGAGCCCGCGTACAAGAGCACGGATGCGATATCGAGTCGGCCGGCCGCCATCATCATGGCCGGAATGGACTTATCGCATCCCGCCAGCGTGACCATCCCATCAAGACGTTCGGCCTGAACGACGGTTTCTACCGAATCCGCGATGACCTCTCGGCTCACGAGGGAGAAGTGCATTCCCTCGTGGCCCATCGAGATCACGTCCGACACCGTGATCGTCCCGAACTCCATCGGGAAGCCACCCCCGGCTTCGACACCTTGCGCAACCGACACAGCAACATCGCGCAACGACATATTGCAAGGCGTGATGCGGTTGTAGCTGTTGGCGATTCCGATCTGAGGCTTGGTGAAGTCGTCGTCGTCCATCCCCAGCGCACGCAGCATTCCCCGGTTCGGTGCTCGGTCGGGTCCGTCGGTCACCAGAAAGCTGCGGGGTTTCATACGCACGGGAGAGGTCACGCTCGTAGTCTAGGAAGGGACATCATCGGGGGCACTGCCATCAGCGAGGAAAGGGTAGGAACGTCCACGTGTCATTCCAGACATTAATCACCGCATCCGAACTTGATCACCTGTGTCGCACCGAGACCGACGTGGTCATCCTCGACGCCAGGTTTCATCTCGATGACGAAGACTGGGGGGATCGGGCATTCGCCGAGTCACATATTCCCGGAGCCCAGCGAGCCAGCCTGGCGACCGACCTCAGCGGTCCGATCATCGAGGGCGTTACCGGCCGTCGGCCCTTTCCCGCGTCCGCAGACTTCGAGCGCACTGTTCGATCGTGGGGCATCGGACCGTCCACTCAGGTGGTGGTCTACGACGCCGATCGCGGGTTGATGGCGGCATCTCGTGTGTGGCTGATGATGCGTTGGATCGGTCACGACGCGGTGGCTGTTCTCGATGGCGGCCTGCCGGCCTGGGAAGGTTCCGGATATCCGATGACGGCTGAGGCGACCTCACCCCCCGCACCGGAGCAGACCTTTGTCGCGTCGGTGCGTCCTCATCTGCTGGCCGGGGTCGACGAGGTCGACCGCGTTCGCGTCGATACGCCCACACGCGTCTTCGACTCTCGAGGACCCGAGGGCTACCACGGGCAAGGCAAGTACTACGACCCCGTCCGCGGACACATCAAGGGAGCGGGCCTCGCCGATCGAGCCGAGACACTCGACGACGACGGCACCTTCAAGAGCCCCGAGGATCTGCGAGTCCACTACGACGCCCTCCGCAACGGTCAGGACGCAGACGACATCATCTTCTACTGCGGTTCTGGCGTCACGGCCGCTCAAAACGTCCTCGCCATGGAGCACGCCGGATTGCCGGGAGCCCGCATGTACGTCGGCTCGTGGAGTGAATGGATCATCGACCCGGACCGTGAGGTGGAGTTGTGAGCCGTCCCTATCGTTTCGCTCTGATCGGCTGTGGTTTCTTCGCCCAAAACCACCTGCAGGCGTGGGCGGAGATGCCCGACGTCGAACTCGTCGCCACCTGCGACATCAATCCCGACAGCGCCGCCGCCGCGGCCGAAACGTTCGGCGGAACCCCGTACACCGACGCCGCCGAATTATTCGCCAAGGAAGAGTTCGACTTCGTCGACATCGCCACCACCCCACCGACGCACCGCATGATGGTCGAGCTCGCCGCACAGCACAAGGTGGCCGCCATTTGCCAAAAGCCACTCGCCTGGGACATCGATGATGCCCAGGCGATGGTTCGCGCCATGGCCGATGCAGATCTACCGTTCATGGTTCACGAGAATTTCCGATTCCAATATCCGATGCGCAAGGTCAAAGAGGTCCTCGATAGCGGGGTCATCGGTCGACCGTTCTTCGGCCGAATCAGTTTTCGCACCGCACACGACGTTTACTCCGCGCAGCCATGGTGCATGGATGCCGAACGCATGATCATCGCGGATGTGTCGGTTCATCAATTCGACCTCACTCGCTTCTTCCTCGGCGAGCCCGACCGCCTGTTCACCGAAGCCATCAGGGTCAACCCGAAGATCAAGGGCGAGGACGTAGCCACCATCGTTCTCGGCCTTCCTGGCGCCACGTGCATCGTCGATACGAGTTACGAATCCTCCTCCGATCACAGCACGTACCCGCAAACGTTCGTGACGATCGAAGGCACCGACGGGACCGTCACCCTAGGTCCGGACTACCACCTGCAGGTGGTCTCCCCCGCTGGAGTCCACGAAGAACAGCTCGTCATCCCTGAGCATTCGTGGGCATCCGAGCCGTGGAACTGCATTCAAGACAGCGTGGTGAACGTTCAGCACCACTGGATCCACTGCCTGGAAACCGGCCAGACCCCGGAAACCAGCGGTGCCGACACCCTTCGGGTTCTCGACCTCACCCTCGGCGCCTACCAGTCCCTCGACACCGGGGAGCCGTACCGGGTCGGAAGCATGCTGTGACACCACCGCAGACCGTTCGAGTCGGTGACGTCACCGTCACCATCGACGGGGGAGATCTGCGCGACATTCGTTGGCAGGGCCACGAAGCGATCCGGCGCATCTATCCGGTCTTCCAGGACCGCAACTGGACCAATCGACTCTTCACCATCGTTGGAACCGAGCTCACCGAGAGCGACGGCGCGATTGACTTCACCGCCCACGGCACCGGCTCGTTCGACGCCGAACCCCTCGAATGGACCGTGGCGGCACGAATCACAGATCGGGCAGTCTCCTATCGATTCCACGCCCACACACGGGCCCCCTTCTGGCGAAATCGACTGGGCATGTGCGTCCTGCACCCGATGCTCGCGGCAGGCTCCGCCGTTGTTGTTGAACACACGGATGGCACAACGACCAACGCGCACCTACCCACAGAAATCTCCGCGCACCAGCCCTTCGTGGATATGCGATACATCACCCACGAACTCCCCGGCGGAGGCCACGCGCGTGTTCGCTTCGATGGNGAAGTCTTCGAGATGGAAGATCACCGCAATTGGACCGATGCGTCTTTCAAGACCTACTGCACGCCGATTTCATTACCCTTCCCCGTCGAGGTCGTACCCGGTCAGGACATCGATCAGGAAATCGTGGTCGACTTCGACGCCGGTCCACAACCATCGGCGCCTGCGTCTTCCATCGCCGATGACGTCGTCGAGATCCGACGAACCGGCGAGGTCACGGATATTCCGCGCCTGGGGTTGTCATGGGTGCCCGACTCCCCACCGATCACCGACGCCGACATCACAGCCCTCGCGTCATTGCGGCTCGACCACCTGCGCGTTGCTGTTTCCGTGCCAGATAGCACCGGGCCAGATAGCACCGGGCCGGATAGCACGGGGCCGGATACTGCAGCGTCGGCGCACCTTGTCGAGGCTGCATCGATCGCCGACCGCATCGGTGCACGGCTGCGCATCGCCTCGGTCAGCCGTGCACCCGAGGAACTAGTCGCCTTCGCAGAACTCCCCGTTGACGTGATCGGCGCCATCGACTGCTGGTACGTCTTCAGTGAGCAGGACAAAGTCACTCCCGACGACTGGGCCTCGCGCGCACGGGAAGCCCTCGGCGAGCGGTACTCCGACGTGGCCCTCGGCGGCGGGACGGATCTTTATTTCACCGAACTCAACCGCGAGCCTCCCGATCCGTCGATGTTCGACGTTCTCAACTTCTCAATGAATCCGCAGGTCCACGCATTCGACACCCGCACGCTCATCCAGAACGCCATGACCCAGTCCGTCGTCGCCGCCAACGCACCCCGACTTACCCGAGCGACGCCCGTGTCGGTGTCACCCATTTCGCTGCGTCCCCGGTTCAACCCGAATGCCACCGAACCCGATCTCGACGTGAGCAACACACCCCTGCCGAGCAATGTCGACGCCCGTCAGATGACCTACGTCGCAGCACACTGGACCGCAATGAGCATCAAGTACCTCGCTCAGGCTGGATCCATCGCCCACGCCACGTACTTCGAAGCCGTTGGGTGGAAGGGAATCATCGAAAGTGCCGCTGGTTCATCGGATCCGGTGAACTTTCCCTCCACTCCCGGTCAGCGGTTCCCGATGTGGGATGTCTTCGCCGGCCTTGCCCGGATGACGCGCGCACACACCGCCCAGTCCTCCGCACCCGAGGAGGCAGACGCACTGATCGTGGACGACGGGGCCAAGGAGCGAGCGCTCGTCGTCAATTGGAGCGAAGAACCCCGCGTGGTTCGCATCGACGACAATCCACCGACCACGATTCCCCCGACCGCGATGGTGATCCTCGATCTCGCACACACCAACTGAAAGGCCCACGATGAAGCCCGCACCCTCCCTTCCTGCCACCGCCGACCTCTTTCGCATGGACGGCATGCGCGTCCTCTTGACCGGGGCCGGTGGCGCCATCGGAACTGTGCTCGCACGAGCCTTCGCCGAACTCGGAGCCAGCGTGGCGTTGCACGACATCTCCGAAACCAAGGTCGCTGCCGTAGCCGCCGAGATCAACGACGGTGGTGGATCGGCATTGACGTTCGCCGCGGACATATCCGACCCGGATCAATGCGTGGGTCTCATTGAAGCTGCCGTGACTGCCATGGGAGGTCTCGACGTTCTCGTCAACGGAGCCGGGATCAATCGCCGCAAGCCCATCGTGGAGGTGACGGTCGACGACTTCGATGCGATTACCGCGGTCAATATGCGGGCTGTCTACCTGCTGAGCCAAGCTGCACACCCGCATCTGGCCGCATCCCCCCACGGAGCGATCGTCAATCTTTCCTCGTTGAGCGCGCGCTACAGCTTCAACACCATCTCGGTCTACGCCGCGACCAAAGCCGCCGTGTCGGGCATGACGCGCAGCTTCGCTCGCGAGTGGGTAGCCGACGGAATTCGCGTGAACTGCATCGAGCCGGCCGTCGTGCAAACCGAGTTCACCAAGCCGCTGTGGGGAGAAGAGCACCGTGCCCGGTGGTTCGCCGACACGACACCGATAGGGCGGCTGGCTCAGGCAGATGAACTGGTCGGTGCGGTTGTCTTCCTGGCAACACCCGCATCGAGCTACATCACCGGTCAATCCATCGTCGTCGAGGGTGGGATCCTCGCCGGCGGCGACTGGGACTCCTACGCAGACGCAACTTCCTGACGCTGTTCACCAAGGCCGGTGATTCCCAGGGTCATCACGTCTCCGGGAGACAGATAGCCCGGTTCGGCCATACCCATCGCGACCCCGGGTGGTGTTCCCGTGTTCACCAGATCGCCCGGCTCGAGCACCATGAACTGACTGACGTGATGGATGACCGTCGCGATGTCGAAGATCATGTCGTGCGTCGACCCCGTCTGGCGCCGTTCTCCGTTCACGTCGAGCCACAGGTCGAGTCCGCCATCGAGATCAACCTCGTCGGTGGTCGCCAGATACGGGCCGCATGGGTTGAAGGTCTCACAGGACTTGCCCTTGATCCACTGACCGCCGCCGCGCTCGAGTTGGAACGTTCGCTCGGAAACATCGTTCGCGATAGTGAAACCAGCGAGGTGGTCCATTGCCTGCTCGGGCGACTCGAGGTATCGACACTGGCGTCCAATCACCACCGCCAACTCCACTTCGTAGTCGACCGTGGTGGCTCCGCGGGGAGTCAGAACATCGTCGTACGGCCCGACCAGACAGTTGGGTGCCTTGGTAAACAGAATCGGTTCCTCGGGAACCTTCATGCTCGACTCGTTCGCGTGGTCGACGTAGTTCAGGCCGACACACAAGATCAGGCTCGGCTTGGCGAGCGGCGCGCCGATCCGGCCCTCAAGGGCCGGCAGCGCGGATAGATCACTCGATCGCAAGCGCTCGATGCCGTCACCGGCGAAGAATTCGGGCGTGAAGTCAGACACCAGACTCGACACGTCTCGATGAACCCCTCCCCGATCGAGGACCGCCGGTACTTCGCCACCCCGCTCACCGATTCTCGCCAGCTTCATTCCGATTCCTTCTGTTGTTGTTCGGTGGATTGACGTCCGCTTTCCCGATCGCGCAGGGACTATCCGGTCACCGCACCGTTCGACGCACTGGCAACCAACTTGGCGTATTTGGCGAGGACTCCGCGCTCGTACCGTGGCGGGAGCGGAGTGAATGCTTCGCGCCGGGCGTCGAGCTCCGCCGGATCGACGAGAACGTCCAGCGTCCTGTTGGGGATATCGATCATGATGCGGTCACCGTCACGCAGCAGCCCGATGGGGCCACCATCGACGGCCTCCGGGGACACGTGACCCACGCACAAACCCGTCGTGCCGCCGGAGAAGCGACCATCGGTGATCAACAGCACGTCCTTACCCAAGCCCGCACCCTTGATGGCTCCGGTGATCATCAGCATCTCGCGCATACCCGGACCACCCTTGGGGCCTTCGTATCGAATGACGACGACGTCGCCGGCCTGGATGGTGCCATCCTCGAGGGCATCCATGGCTGCCTGCTCCCGCTCGAATACCCGTGCGGTTCCCTCGAACACCTCCACCGCCACACCTGCGTTCTTCACGACCGCACCCTCGGGTGCCAGCGAGCCCGACAGGATCGTGATGCCGCCTGTCGGAGCGATCGCGTCGTTAGACGCTTTCAGAATCGTTCCGTCCGGGTCCGGCGGATCGATGTCTGCCAGATTCTCGGCAACCGTTTTGCCCGTGACGGTGAGGCAGTCGCCGTGCAGCAGACCGGCATCGAGCAGGCCGCGCATCACCACCGGAACGCCACCCACCCGATCAACATCGCTCATTACGTACCGACCGAAGGGCTTGACGTCCGCCAGGAGCGGCACCTTCGAGCCGATGCGGTGGAAGTCCTCTATGTGCAGGTCGACCTTGGCTTCATGGGCGATCGCCAACAGATGCAGAACCGCATTGGTCGAGCCTCCGAAGGCCATGATCACCGCGATGGCGTTCTCNAGNGATTGCCGCGTGATGATGTCACGCGCGGTGATGCCGAGGCGGAGCAACTCGACCACGGCCTCACCGCTCTTGCGTGCGTACGTGTCTCGACGGCGATCGACGGCAGGCGGAGCGGCTGACCCGGGCAGCGACATTCCCATCGCTTCGGCGGCACTCGCCATCGTGTTAGCCGTGTACATGCCGCCGCAGGCACCTTCACCAGGACAAATGGCTCGCTCGATGCGGTCGACGTCTTCTCGAGACATCAAGCCTCGCGCGCACGCACCCACGGCTTCGAATGCGTCGATGATGGTGACGTCCTTCTCCGAACCATCACTCAGCTTCACGTGGCCGGGAAGAATGGAGCCGGCATACACGAACACCGACGACACGTCGAGCCGAGCCGACGCCATCAGCATGCCCGGCAGCGACTTATCGCAGCCGGCGAAGGTGACCATGCCGTCGAGCCTTTCCGCTTCGACAACCGCCTCGACCGAGTCCGCGATGATCTCGCGACTGACCAGCGAGAAGTGCATGCCCTCATGCCCCATGGAGATGCCGTCGGAGACCGAGATGGTTCCGAATTCCAGTGGGTAGCCACCGGCGGCGTGGACGCCCTCCTTGGCTGACGTCGCCAGTCGCTCCAGCGACAGGTTGCACGGCGTAATTTCATTCCAGCTCGATGCGATGGCCACCTGCGGCTTGGCGAAGTCTTCATCGCCCATACCGACCGCACGCAACATGCCACGGGCCGCAGCCCGTTCGAGCCCATCGGTTACCTGGCGACTGCGGGGTTTGATGTCTGGCATAACCGAACCCTAGTCCGCAGAATTCAGCCTGAAGCCACCACGTTGCGCAGCGGTTGATCGTTCCGCCAACGTTCCACTTGCTCGCCGATCAACTGCTGCGCCAATCGCGGAAACGCGTCGGTGTCACCACCGATGTGTGGAGTGATGAAGACACCTGGAGTCGACCACAGCGGGTGGGTCTTGGGTAACGGCTCCGGCTCGGTGACATCGAGCGCGAATTCGAGGCGCCCTGCTTGCCGAAGGATGTCCTCGGTGACCGCCACCGATCCGCGCGAGACGTTGACCACCAGAGATCCGTCAGGAAGTCGCGACAGGAAATTATCGTTGACCATTCCCGCCGTCTCGTCCGTCAGCGGAACCGCGAGGATCACGATGTCGGTGTGCGGCAAGATGTCGTGAAGATCGGCGATCGGGACAACGCCCGGCCGCCGGGTGCGCGCCAGCACGGTGGTAACGCAACCGAAGGGCTCCAAGGTGCGTGCAATGGCCGTTCCCACTCCCCCGGCACCGATGATTACCACGCGCGCCTCTTGCAACGAGCGACCGCGCCGATGACCCCATGTCCCCTCGACCATGTCTCGAGCCGCTCGATCGAGTCCACGCCATGCGGTGATGATCGAGCCGACAGCGAGTTCGGCGGTGCTTTGCTCGTGAACTCCCGCCGCGTTGCACAACGTCACGCCGGTCGGCAGTTGCGGCACCACGGCATCGAATCCCACCGTCGGCAGTTGAACGACGTCGAGTCGTGGCATGCGCGCCATCCAGTCCGCGTTCGGGTGCTCGATATACGCAGGAACGAAAAACCCCACGCGCTCGAGAACCTCGGCATCGGGTTCATGGCCTTCGCGGTACCCGAGGGCCCCCTGCGTGTCGACAGGAAGGAGGTAGTCGGGCGCGAAGACGAGGGGCTCAGCCATCGACTCCGAGATGCTCCAGGAGAAGAGTCCGCACCTTCGCGGCATCGGCCTGGCCTTTCGTCGCTTTCATCACCGCACCGACGATCGCACCCGCGGCCTGAACTTTGCCGCCTTGGATCTTCTCGGCGACATCCGGCTGATCGGCCAGGGCTTGCTCGATCGCGGCAAGCAACGTGGAGTCATCACCAACCACCACCAGCCCTCGGGCCTGAACGACTGTGTCGACATCGCCTTCGCCGGCGATCACACCTTCGAACACCTGACGCGCAAGCTTGTCGGTCAAACTGCCGTCGGCAATCAACTCCTCGACCCGGGCGATGTGCGCCGCCGTCACCGGAAGATCGGTCAAGGCGATTCCTTGCTCGTTGGCGATCCGGGTGAACTCGCCGGTCCACCACTTGCGGGCGGCCGCCTGATCAACGCCGTGATCGATGGTCGACTCCACCAGATCGAGTGCTTCGGCGTTGACCAACGTCTGCATGTCGAGGTCGCTGATGTTCCACTGAGCCTGCAGTCGGGCGCGCCGCACCGATGGCACCTCGGGCAGCGTTCCGCGAAGCTCCTCGACCCAGTCCGCCGTCGGTGCCACCGGAACCAAATCGGGTTCGGGGAAGTAGCGGTAGTCCTCCGCGTGCTCCTTCGACCGTCCCGACGTGGTTTCACCGGTGTCCTCATGGAAATGCCGGGTTTCCTGCACCACTCGACCACCGCCAGAGAGCACCGCGGCCTGACGCTCAATCTCGAAACGGACGGCGCGCTCCACGCTGCGTAGCGAGTTGACGTTCTTGGTCTCCGATCGCGTTCCCCACGGTTCCCCCGGCGGAGCCAGGGAGACATTCACATCGCACCGCAACGATCCTTGATCCATTCGAACGTCCGAGACTCCGAGCGCTCGCATCAGATCACGCAGCTCGGTGACGTAGGCCCGCGCCACCAGCGGTGCGACTTCGCCGGCACCAACGATCGGTTTCGTAACGATTTCAATCAACGGAATCCCAGCACGGTTGTAATCGACCAGGGAGTAGTCGGCGCCGTGGATGCGTCCGGTGTCACCACCCGCGTGGGTCAACTTTCCGGTGTCCTCTTCCATGTGGACGCGTTCGATCTCCACACGGAATTCCCGCGGACCATCGTCCGTGGCGACAACGACGTCGAGGTAGCCATCGACGCACAAGGGCTCGTCGTATTGGCTCACCTGATAGTCCTTCGGCATATCGGGATAGAAGTAGTTCTTCCGCGCAAACCGGCACCACGACGCGATCGAGCAGTGCAGCGATAGGCCCATTCGGATCGTCGACTCGATAGCCGACGCGTTCACCACTGGCATCGACCCAGGCAAACCCAGGCAGACCGGGCAGACATGCGTGTTGGGCTCGCCTCCGAACTCGGCCGAGCAGGAACAAAACATCTTGGACGCGGTCCCCAATTCCACGTGCGTCTCGAGCCCCAGTACCGGCTCGAACGCAGCCAACGCGTCGTCGAACTTCATCCGTTCGATGGCTGAGGCACTCATAGGGCAGGGACCTCCTCGATCAGTGCGTGTCCACGCTTGTCGAGGAGCGCCTGTTCGAGAGCGGCACCCACCCGATAGAGGCGATCATCTGTCTGCGCGGGGGCCATGATCTGCAGGCCTACCGGAAGGTCGTCCTCGCGAGCCAGGCCGATGGGCACGGACATCGCACAGTTGCCGGCGAGGTTGACCGGGATGGTGGCGATGTCGTTCAAGTACATCGCCAAAGGATCATCGACTTTCTCACCGATTGTGAAGGCGGTGGTGGGCGTGGTCGGCGAAACGAGGACATCCACCGTTTCGAACGCTGCGGCGAAATCGCGAGCGATCAACGTACGGACTTTCTGCGCTTGGCCGTAGTAGGCGTCGTAGTACCCGCTCGACAGTGCGTAGGTGCCCAGCATGATTCGACGCTTCACTTCGGCTCCGAAGCCGACCTCACGTGTTCGGGACATGACCTCTTCGACGGACGCCTCGCCGTTATCGCCGGCACGAAGTCCATAGCGCATGCCATCGAAGCGAGCGAGATTGCTCGATGCTTCCGACGGCAAGATCAAGTAGTAAGCACCGAGGGCGTAGTCGAAGTGGGGACAGGAGACCTCGACCACCTCGGCGCCCAAATCCGTCAGCATCGCCACGGCCTTGTCGAAGCTTTCTCGCACGCCCGGCTGGTAGCCCTCTCCTGAAAGCTCTCGGACGAGCCCGATGCGCATCCCACGGATGTCACCGTTGCCCGCACCCGCCACCACGTCGGGGACCGGCGCATTGATCGACGTGGAGTCGCGCGGGTCGTATCCGGCAATCACCTCGTGCAAAAGGGCCGCATCCATGACGCTCCGGGCGCACGGACCTGCTTGGTCCAGTGATGACGCGAGTGCGACGAGCCCATAGCGAGACACCGCGCCATAGGTCGGCTTCACCCCGACCGTGCCGGTCACCGATGCTGGCTGCCGGATCGATCCACCCGTGTCGGTCCCGATGGCCAAGGGCGCCTCAAACGCTGCGAGGGCGGCCGCCGATCCACCGCCCGATCCCCCGGGAATGCGCTCGACATCCCACGGGTTACGGGTCGGGCCATATCCGCTGTGCTCCGTCGAGGAGCCCATGGCGAACTCATCCATGTTGGTCTTGCCGAGAATGACGACATCGGCTGCACGCAACCGTTCGACGATCGTTGAGTCATACGGAGGGCGCCAACCCTCCAGGATGCGAGATCCGCAGGTGGTCGGGACCCCTCGCATCGTCAGCACATCCTTCAACGCCAGCGGAACCCCGGCGAGGCGACCGAGTTCCTCACCCGCGGCACGACGACGATCCACGTCCTGCGCGGTGGCGAGGGCGGCGTCGGTATCTACGTGCAAGAACGCGTGGATCGTCCCATCGACCGCCGAGATTCGATTCAGGCAAGCCTGAGTGAGTTCGACCGACGTAATGTCTCCCGCGCTGAGGGCGCTGCTCAGCGTGGCGGCATCTTGCCGAACCAGATCGGCTTCGGAGGTCACCGACATGTCAGTCCTCATCCAGAATGCGCGGAACGCGGAAGCGGTCGTCTTCCCACGAGGGCGCTCCGGCCTGCACATCCGCACGATCCAAACCTGGGCGGGCCACGTCCTCGCGGAAGACGTTGGTCATGGGAACCGGGTGCGAGGTCGGGGGGATGTCATCCGCAGCTACTTCCGAGACCCGTTCGACAGCTTCGACGATCGCGGACAGTTGGTCGGTGTAGTGCGCGGTTTCCTCGTCTGTCAGCTCCAGGCGGGCCAGGTGGGCGAGGTGCTGCACCTGTTCGCGGGTGATGTGGGCCATGGCCTCATCCTTGCAGCAGCCCGTCGAGCCCTTGTTCGAGGAGCCGGTCGAAAGACTCCGCGGGGACGACCGGCACACCCAGAGATTCCGCCTTGTCCAGTTTCGACCCTGCGCTCTCTCCGGCAACCACGGCGCTCGTCTTGCCCGACACAGAGCCCGTCACCTTGGCGCCCCGAGCCGCGGCCGCAGCTGATGCCCCATCGCGGGAGTAGCCCGGAATCGACCCGGTGATGACGATCGTCACCCCCGACAGTGTCTGAGCCAGTATCTCGGACTCGCTCGGAGCAGCATCGACGAGTTGCACTCCGCCGCGCTCCCACTTGTCGATGATCTCTCGATGCTCATCGTCGGCGAACCACTCGACCACCGCTTCGGCGATCACCTGACCGACGCCGTCTATTTCTGCAAGACGCTCCACGCCGGCCGAAGCGATGGCATCGATAGAGCCGAACTCACGAGCCAGCGCCTGCGCGGCGGTCGGACCCACATGTCGGATGGACAATGCGACGACGATCCGCCACAAAGGCCGGCTGCGCGCGGCGTCCATGTTCGCGAGCATGACCTTCGCGTTCTCACCTAGTTGCCGACCACTCTCGCCTTTGCCCGGGTCTCGAGTGAAGAACTCGCAGGCGACAAGGTCATCCGCGTCGACCAAGAACAAATCACCGACGTTCGCGACGATGCCACAGTCGAGCAGCGCTACGGCCGCCTTGTAACCCAACCCCTCGATATCGAGTGCATTGCGCGATGCGACGTGAAAAAGGCGTTCCCGGAGTTGGGCGGGGCATCCGTCAGCATTCGGGCAGCGAAGGTCCTTGTCACCTTCCTTCTCCGTGGCGAGCGCGGTGCCGCATTCGGGGCACTCACCTGGCATGACGAAGGCACGCTCGTCGCCGGTCCGGGCTTCGATTACCGGGCCGATGACTTCCGGGATGACGTCCCCGGCTTTGCGTAGGAAGACCATGTCCCCGATCAAGACACCTTTGCGTTGCACTTCGTATTGGTTGTGCAAGGTCGCCATCGACACCGTCGATCCCGCAACACGTATCGGCTCCATGACAGCAAAGGGAGTGACGCGACCGGTGCGTCCGACATTGACGGCGATATCCAGCAAGCGCGTGCGAACCACCTCGGGTGGGTACTTAAAGGCAATGGCCCAACGAGGAGCACGCGAGGTCTCCCCTAATTGGGTCTGTAGTGAGAAGTCGTCGACCTTGATCACGACTCCATCGATTTCGTGCTCTACGTCGTGTCGATGCTCCGCGTAGAAGTCGATGTACTCGCGGACACCGGAAACATCAGAGTGCACCGCCATTCGAGAGCTCACGGGGATACCCATATTCGCCAGTAGTGCGTACGTCTCACTTTGCGAGGTGACATCGATTCCTTCGCGAGCTCCGATCCCGTGGGCCGTGAACCCCAGCGCCGCGAGTCGACCCACCGCCCGCTCGTACTCGTGCTCGAGGCGTTCGATCTTGGCGGCCGACCGGCCGCCGCTCGACTCCCGGGCGTCGTTGAGTTCCACCCATCGCTTGTCCACTCGTTGCCGGATCGTTCCGGCAGCTGCGTTGCGCGGATTTGCGAAGGGCGTCACGCCAGAGGCCATCTGCTCGTCGTTGATACGTTCGAAATTCTCCGTCGAGAAGAAGACCTCTCCTCTGATTTCAACGAGATCGGGTGGATCTGCGGAGTCAAGGGACTCGGGAATCGCGTCGATGAACTGAGCGTTGTAGGTGATGTCCTCGCCGGTCACNCCGTCTCCGCGGGTTGCCACGGACGCGAGGCGACCGTTGCGATAGACGATGTCGACAGCCAGCCCGTCGATCTTGACTTCACACAACAAGTCTGGAAAGCGCCCCAGACCTTTTTCTACGCGCTCTAGCCATGCGGAGAGCTCCGCCTCATCAAAGGCGTTGTCCAGTGAGTACAGGCGAACGAGGTGTGTGACGGCCTCGAACATTTCCGATGCCTGCCCGCCGACCGTCTGCGTGGGTGACTCCCCGCTCGCCAATTCCGGATAACGCTCCTCTAGCGCTTCCAACTCTCGAAACAAGGAGTCGTATTCAGAATCCGATATCGACGGCGCATCGCGTTGGTAGTACGACGTACGCGCGTTGTTGATCGCATCGACGAGCTCGTGCCACTTCTTGCGTATGTCATGCGTTGGCGTCGCGGTTCCCGTGTCACCCATGGACCGGCTCCGAATGCTCGTCCCGCACCACCACGCCGACCCTGGTGCACGCGTCCATCACCGCTCGGGCGCATTCGGGCGATAGGTGCGCCAGCCCAGAGGTCGGACTGATGGCAACGTTCGACGGTACCTGCGCGAAACCCGCTCGTTCCATGAATCGGCGAAGAGGGGCGCTGACGCCTGTGTCGCTTCGCGATACGTCGATCTGGGCCGGGACGCACGACAGCAGGAGACCGACTCCCGACTCCCACGCAGCGAGCAACGACTCGTGCGCAGAGGCTGATCGCATCGGCTGCTCGATATCGACACCGATGATCCTGGCTCCGGTCCCGAGCATGAGTTCGACCGGAGCGCCGGGATCTGCACAACGAACGCAGGCGACCGCATTCGCGGCGGCGACCGCATTCACGATCATGGACAGGTGCGCCTGCACGACCGCGGACTCAACAGCTCGGTGGAAGAGCCGTCCACTGCTCATCGGCACCCGGCCATCGAGAACCCGGCTCAGTTCGGGTTCCTCGATGTGGACGATGACCTGGCCATCGGGCACGGCGCGTTGCACCCGGGCCGCGAGTTCACTCGCGGCTTCGGCCGCGGCACCGGAGATCTCGGCAACAGCGCCGTGATCGCGAATCAGCGACTCCCCCGCCGCGTCCTCGATCCGCGCAGCCGTCGACCACGGGCCGAGCATGTGCACCTTGACCGGACCCCGATGCGAGGCGGCGTATTCCTCGAAGGAGTCCAGGTCTACGGACAACCAGGCTCGGGCACGCCGAAGAGCCGCCTGACCTGTGTGGCCAAGTCGCCAGCCGCGGACGGTGGTTTCGACTTCGAACGTTCGATCGACACCGGCCAACATGGCGGCCGTTCGCCCGACGGGGTCACCTCCCGGGCCTCGACTCGGCAACTCGACAACGTGGGGTACCGCGCCAAATTCGCCCACGACGATGTTCGTCGCTTCACGCGAGTCGATACCAGGCATCGATCCGATCCCGGTCGCAAGAGCCGGGGACGGCCACGTGAATCCCTCGTTCACGCTCGCTGCGCTTCTCGTGGGCGCTTCACGCCACTCACCATGCGTGTCTGGCTGATTCTTCCTGAGCCGAGAACCCGGGAATCGCTATAGAGCACCACCGTTTGTCCCGTGGCGAGTCCGCGTACGGGTTCGAGCAGAACGACGTCGATGGTGTCGTCGAGCATCCTCGCCTCGGCCGGCACCGGGTGGTGGTGTGCTCGCACTTGGGCACTGACGTTTGACCATTCCGCCGTCAAGGCCGGAGCTGCCCAGATGACGTGGTCGGCGACCAAGCCATCGACGTCGAGCATCTCCGGAGAGCCGACGTAGACCGTGTCCGTCGAGTCATCAATGTCGACGACGTACCGAGGACGCCCATCTTCGCCGGGAATACGCAGGTCCAGACCACGACGCTGGCCGATGGTGACGGTAAACGTGCCCTGATGACTACCCACGTCACGGCCGGTGGAGACATCGACGATGGGGCCGGGTTTCTCCCCTAGTGCCTTGGTCAAGAAACCCGCGGTATCACCGTCAGGAATGAAGCAGATGTCATGACTGTCCGGCTTCGAGGCCGTGCGTAGGCCCCGCGCTTCAGCCTCCGCTCGCACATCACTCTTCAGCGAACCTCCGAGCGGGAAGTAGCAGTGCCGCAGTAGGTCTTGCTCGATGACGGCGAGCACGTAGGACTGGTCCTTGTCCGCATCCGCCGCACGATGCAGTTCGGGACCTTCTTCCCCGGACGTGAGCACGGCGTAGTGGCCGGTGGCCACTCCGTCGAAGCCCAGCGCCAAGGCTCGGTCCAGCACAGCCCGAAACTTGATGTGCTCGTTGCACCGTACGCATGGATTGGGCGTCCGATTGGCCTTGTATTCGGCGAGGAAGTCATCCATTACTTCCTCGGAGAATTCGGCGGAGAAATCCCACACATAGAAGGGGATGCCGAGTGCGTCTGCGACTCGGCGCGCATCTCGTGCATCGTCGAGAGTGCAACAGCCACGCGACTTTCCCCCGGTGGACTCCGATCGAGCCAGCGCAAGGTGGACACCCACCACGTCATGGCCTTGATCCACCATTCGGGCCGCAGCGACCGAAGAATCCACGCCGCCCGAGAGCGCAGCGATGATTCTCATCGATCGACTTCGTTCTCGTGGGCCGCCCGATAGCGGTCGGTCGATACCGACCCTGCACGACGCGCTCGCTCCACCGCGCCGGGGAGGGCGCGAATGATGGCAGCCACGTCGTCATCGGTAGACGTTCGACCGAAACTGAAGCGAAGCGAGGATCGCGCTGTGCGCTCATCGACACCCATCGCGAGGAGAACGTGACTGGGCTCGGGCACCCCTGCGGTGCAGGCCGACCCCGTTGAGCAATCGACGCCTGCGGCGTCGAGCAACATCAACAGAGCATCCCCCTCGGCGCCGGGAAAAGAAGCGTGCACGTTGCCGGGCAGTCGCGTCGCGGGGTCGCCGACCACTGGGCCGTTGATGATCGCGTCCGGAACGACAGAAGCGATTCCCTCTGCCAGCTGGATTTGCAGGCTTCGCAGGTGAGCGGCGTGTGCGGCCTGCTCCTCGACCGCGTGATGCACCGCGACGGCGAATGCGGCGGCAGCCGGCGCGTCGAAGGTGCCCGATCGAATATCTCGCTCCTGCCCACCACCGTGGGACACGGCGACAAGGCTCTCGTACGGGTCGACGATCAGGGCCCCGATTCCGAACGGACCGCCCACCTTGTGCCCGCTGATGGTCACGGCCGTCGCGTCGACCTCGGACAGATCCAGGGGGACCTGGCCGAGCGCCTGCACTGCGTCGGTGTGGAAGGGCACGCCCGCGCTGCGGCACGCGGCAGCTATCTCTCGAACGGGCTGGATGGTGCCCACCTCGTTGTTCGCCCACATGACCGAGACCAGCGCCGTTCGCTCCGCCGCCGACGACAACAACTGATCGATGAAGTCCACATCGACTCGGCCGGATGCATCGACCGGAATCCACCGCACGTCCGCGCCCTCGTGCTTGCCGAGCCATTCGACGGGGTCGAGGACGGCGTGGTGCTCGATCGCCGATGCGGACACGATGGGATCGGCGACACCCAGTCGCGCCCGACGGGCCCACAAGAGCCCCTTGACGGCGAGGTTGTCGGATTCGGTTCCACCAGAGGTGAAGACGACCGCCGAGGGCCGCGTGCGCAAATCGTCAGCGATGGATTCCCGAGCCTGTTCCACGATCCTGCGAGCGGCACGACCGGACGCATGCAGGGACGATGGATTACCAGCAGTGGCTGAAGCATCCAGCCAGGCCTCACGCGCCTGGGGAAGCAGCGGTGTCGTTGCCGCGTGGTCGACGAAGTGCCGGGCATAGCTGTCGGCATGTCTCCCGGCAACGCCCCCGCCAGCGCTCTGCGCGAGCGTCACATCGCGTACCGAATCCACGTCGGAACTGTTACTCACGAGCCGATGGTAGCCAGGAACAGCGACCGATCAGTTCGAGCGGCTGTCGATCTCGTCGGTCAATTGAGGAACAACCTCGAAGAGGTCCCCGACCACACCGAAGTCAGCAAGCTCAAACAGCGGTGCCTCGGCGTCCTTGTTCACCACGACGACCACCTTGGAGGTCTGCATGCCGGCGCGATGCTGGATCGCGCCCGAAATTCCGTTGGCGATGTAGAGCTGTGGAGAGACGGTCTTGCCCGTCTGGCCGACCTGATACTGATGCGGGTACCAACCGGCATCCGTCGCCGCCCGTGAAGCACCCACGGCCGCGCCGAGCGAATCGGCCAGCTTCTCGATCACCTCAAAGCCTTCAGATCCGCCCACACCCCGACCGCCGGAAACCACCACAGCTGCCTCGGTCAACTCGGGACGACCGCCTTTGCCAGCCACCGTGCGCTCGACTACGCGAGCGGTCTTGGCGGCCTCGCTGGCGGTTGCGTCGACATCGACGACGGTGCAGGTGGTGGGAGCCGATTCCGGGGCCACCGAGTTCGGGCGCACCGTATAGATGCCAATGCCGTGCGTCACCATGGAATGCACGACCGTGCTGCCACCGAACACACTCTGCGTGGCGACACCGGACTCGCTGATATCAACCGCATCGGTGATGACACCGCTGCCGATCCGCACAGCGAGCCGACCCGCGGCTTCTTTCCCGTCGGCCGACGATGGGACGAGCACAGCCGTCGCGTCGAGTTCAGAGACAAGAGCCTGGAGAACATCCACCATCGGAACGACGGGGTGGTCGGCCATGTCCTGGCCTTTGACGACGTGGACGGCGCTCGCGCCGTACTCCGCGAGAACCGAAGCGTCCTCGGATCCCGGGTCGCCGAACCACACCACATGGGGCTCCCCCAGACGTCGGGCCAAGGTCAACAACTCAAGCGTCGTCTTCTTCACTGTGCCGTTGGAAGAATCGCGCTCCGCAAGGACGAGAACTGTTGTCATGTCAAGATCCCTTCTAGATGAACTTCTGCTCGGTCAGGTACGCCGCGATATGGGAGCCACCGTCACCCTCGTCCGTCACGACGGTTCCCGCTGGCTTCGGTGGGCGAGCAGCGAAATCTTGAACCGCGGACCAGGCTGCGGCTTGTCCGACCGTGGCCGCTTCGAGCCCGAGATCGGCAACGGTGACGGTGTCCACCGACTTCTTCTTGGCGGCCATGATTCCCTTGAACGACGGATACCGCGGTTCGTTGATCTTCTCGACGACACTGATGACGGCGGGGGTCGAACCTGTGACGGTGTCGAACCCGTAGTCGGTGACCCGCTCGATGGTCACGTCCGACCCGGAAACTGACACCCGTTGGGCGAAGGTGAGCTGGGCGATGCCCAGGCGCTCGGCGACCATGGCTGGGATGACACTCATACGAGCGTCGGTGGACTCCGATCCGAAGACGATCAGATCGAACCCCTTACCTTCAAGCGCCGCCGCCAGCACCGCAGATGTCGCGATGGCATCGGACCCGTGCAGAGAGTCATCGACGATATGAATTCCGGCGTCTGCACCCATGGACAGTGCTTTGCGCACTGTCTCGGCAGCTCTCTCCGGCCCCATCGAGACAACCGTCACTTCGCCACCGTGCGCCTCCGCGAGCTGCAACGCCTCTTCCACGGCGTACTCATCGAGCTCGTTCAACACACCGTCGGCGGCCGCCCGATCCAGAGTTGAGTCCTCAGCGGACAGCTTCTTTTCAGCCCATGTGTCCGGGACTTGCTTTACACAAACGGCGATCTTCATCGTGGATACCTCTCCCTGTCCTTCCATGGCCGATGATGGCTGTTTCTCGTGGTCGCGCAACTTCTCAGTATATGTTACTCGCGAGTAACTTAGCCTCAGAGACTCCTCCTGAGAGTCGCCTTCGCGACTAGGGTCGCCCCGTGCTCGATGTGCCCCCTGGCCCGCCAGATCTCGGCGATGCGGCCGCGGAATCTGTGCTCACCGGAGAGCGCACCTGGCCCGGAATCCCCTCCGAGAACTACTGGTTTGCTCGGCATGAGGCCTGTTACCGCTGGGCCTCGGCGGTGGTTTCCTCGGCGGCGGTGTCCTCATCGATCCGCCAACGTGCCCCCAGCACGCGATCAGGCGACACGATCATTCTGGACGCTGGGTCCGGCGAGGGGTACGGCTCCGAATACCTGCGTTCAACGATCCCCGATGCCAACGTCGTGGCCATCGATCTGGATGTGCAGACGATGGGTCACGTGCGTGGGACCTATCCGCACGTCAGCGCCCTCGTGGGGAATCTCGTTGCCCTGCCCTTTCAGGATGAGTCCTTTCATGCATCGATCTCGCTGCAGGTGATTGAACACATCTGGGATCCCCTGGCATTCCTTCGTGAACTGGATCGGTGCACTCGAGGCCCCGTGATCGTCAGCACACCCAACCGCCCTGTGCACTCGCCGGGCTTACCTCCCGGGGCATCTCCGGTCAACCCCTTCCACGTGCGTGAATTCGACGACGCAGAGTTGAGGTCTCTGCTCGCACAAGCAGTCGAGCATCAACCCGGGCACCGCAGCCCCGTGATGTATGGCCTTCACCACGGGCAACGGCTCAGGAAGTGGGAGAAAGTCCACGGCTCTCTCCCGGAGCGACTGATCGAACTCGACACCGAGGCACTGGCGTACGCGACCTCGGTGACGCACAACGATTTCACCGTCACACCCATCGATGACGACGATGAGTCAGCACATGACCTCATCGCCGTGTGGTGAGGCTCTGCGGTGACCACACCTACCGTCGGCCGATTGGCGATAGTTCTGCACACCCACATGCCGTGGGTTCTCGGCTACGGCACCTGGCCCGTCGGTGAGGAGTGGCTTCGCCAAGCCTGGGCGCACGCGTACCTCCCGATGTTCGCGCTCCTCAGGGAGCGAGCCGAACGCGGCTTGACGGATCAACTCACCCTCGGCGTGACTCCGGTGCTGGCGGCCCAATGGGACGACCGGACCTCGGTCCACGAACAGGCTCGTTGGATCGCGGACTGGCACACGCGTGCCAGTGGCAAGGCGCTCGAAGCCTCTCGGACAGCCGACGAGTCAGCGGCCCGCGACGCTCAGCGCAATTACCAACTCGCCATCACAGCAGCACACGAACTCGATGAGCACTGGTCCGCGGGCGGATCCGCCGCCCTTCGCCCGTTGGTCGACTCGGGGGTTATCGAACTGCTTGGCGGGCCACTCACCCACGCCTTCACGCCGCACCTGTCGGATCCGCTCATCGACCTCTCGCTGCAGGCCGGGCTCGCGGACACGACCGCTCGAGTCGGCCACCGGCCCACCGGGATGTGGGCCCCGGAGTGCGCATACCGACCGGGGCTCGAGCAGTTCTACGCACGCCACCGAGTCAGCCATTTCACGGTCGACGGGCCGACGCTGCAACGCGCCGGCGCACCGTTGCACCAGCCGCACCGAATCGGCGATACCGACGTGGTGGTTTTCGGTCGCGATCTCGAGCTCACCTATCGAGTGTGGTCCCCCGACAGTGGCTACCCCGGGGATCCTTGGTACCTCGACTTCCACTCGTTCGATCACGCCTGGGGAATGCGGTCGTACCGAGTGACGGACAAGCGATCCGATGCGAAGGATCCGTACGAACCTCACGCCACTGCGGCGAGCATCGACCGTGATGTGGATGACTTCATCTCCACCGCTCGAACGATCATGCTCAACAGCCCCACTCCTGATCCGGTCATCGTCGCTGCTTACGACACCGAACTCTTCGGACATTGGTGGCACGAGGGCCCCGCGTTCCTTGCGCGCCTCTTAGACAAAGTGCCGGACGCCGGGATCGAGCTCACCACGCTGTCTCGAGAGCGTTCACGAGCTGCGGACAGCCCACCAATTGAACTCCCGAGCGGAAGTTGGGGAAGCGGTAAGGACTTCGGTGTGTGGGAACAAGGCGAAGCGGGCGAGCTCCACATGCGCGGCCGCACTATCCAAAACGCGGTCTGTGACTACCTGGCATCTCACCATCGTTCACACCGCACCGGTCGCGATCACTTCGGGGACGCTCTTGCGACCGAAACGTTTCTTGCCCTCGCCAGCGACTGGGCATTCATGATCACCAAAAACTCTGCGGCCGACTACGCCCGCAACCGAGCCGACGGGCATTTTCAGCGGGTAGCCGAACTCCTCCACAGCGCCGGCCACGAACCCGGGCAATCGCAGATCCCCACGCGTGACACTCGCTTGCCGTTCCTGGATTCCCGAACGTGGCGCGCCGCATCACACGGGATTGGCGTCCCGTAGGTGAATTCGCTCGCGTGTCGCTTCGCGAGCCTTGCGCGCCATGTCCGCCACATCCCGGCGTACCTCTTCTGACTGCGCCTCCCGCACGCGACGATCGGCGATGACGCGAGCCGGGACTCCGCCGACAATGGAAAGTTCGGGAACGTCGCCCCGCACCAGCGCGTGCGCTCCCACCACGCACCCACGGCCGACGACACTTCCGCGAAGGATGGTCGACTTCACACCCAGCCACACGTCCGGGCCGATGATGACCGGGCTCTTCACGAGCCCTTGCGAGCGAATGGGCACGTCGGTCACATCCATTCGGTGATCGAAGTCCCCGACATACACCGAATCTGCAACGATGCATTCCTCACCGATCTCTACGTCGAGGTGACAGTTGATCGTGTTGTTCTGACCGAAAACACATTTGTCACCGATGCGCAGCGTCCCCTCGTGGCACCGAACCACCGTTCCGCTTCCCAGATGAACCCACCGACCGACGATGACCCGACCGACGCGATGCCGAACTTCGAAACGCGCACCTCGGCCGAGAAAAACGGGGCCGGTGAATGTCACCCCGCGGGTGAACACCACCACCCGCAGGAACCTCACGTACCGGATGAGATACCAGGGACTGACAGCTCGCTTGTCGATGATCCATCGCAGTGTCGCCCATCCCCACCATCGCCACGGCTGCGCCGCGGGCACGTCGTTCGACATCTCACTGGACATCGAACAACAGGTTTCCGTTGATTTCGACATCGTCCACCCACGCCCCGACCGCTTTTCGCGCACCACTGCCCCGGGTATTGACGTTCGCCTGAGTGGCCCGGTACTCGTCCACGATGCGCTCGGTGATGGACGCCCATCCGTGCTCGGCGAGCACATGACTTTGGGCTCGATCCGCTCGCGCACGTGATTCCTGAGCGTCGTTGACACACGAGATAACCGCATCAGCGAGTTCGCGTGCGTTGCCAGCGTCGAAGGACCACCCGTGCCGATCGTTATCCAAAAACTCCGCGAGGCCACCCGTCCTCGACGTGACGACCGGCGTTCCCAGAACGGCGGCTTCGAGCGCAACGATGCCGAACGGTTCGTAGATGGATGGAACGACGGCGATGTCAGCGTCTCGCACCAGCGCTCGTAGTTGGGCATCCGGCAGCCAGCCGGTGAAATTCACTCGCGATGCGATGTCTTTGTCGTGGGCCAGTTCTTTCAGGGCCTCCTGCTGGGATCCGCGCCCCGCAACCACGAGGTGAGCGTCGGGAAAGGCGCGGCGGATGAACGGCATCGCTTCGATCACCGTGTGTGCACCCTTCTCCCACTCCAACCGTCCCGTGTGGACGATGAGCGGGCGCCCCTGCTGCATGACGATGGATGCCGCAGCAGTCGTATCGACGAGAGGGGGCGGCGAATCGATGCCGTTCGGGATCACCGCCACATCCGACATGCCGAACAGGCGCTCCACCTCCCACTTCATGTGCCGGCTGCACACCAGGATCCGATCCGCGTGATCCACCGACCACTGTTCGACGCTGTGAATGGTGCGAGACAGGCCATTGGGTAACCACCCTTGATGGCGGCCGGCCTCGGTCGCATGAATGGTGTGCACCCACGGAACACCTATCTCCTCGGTCGCCGTGGCAGCGGCGCGAGCGGTGAGCCAGTCATGTGCATGCACAACGTCTGGCTTCCAGGTTCGATCCAGGTGCAAAGACCGTCGGGTCATCGCTGATTCCAGTCCCGAGACCCAACCCATGAGCGTCTCCGCATCGAAGGGAACGAACGGGGCATCTCGAGCAACACGGATGACCCTGACTCCCCCCACCACCTCGTCGACTTCCTCCGCGGTGGCATCGTCCACGGTCAACCCCACGTGCGAGATCACCGTCACGTCATGGCCATCCCTTGCCTGTTGGGTTGCCACGGCATGGACGTGACGCCCTAGGCCTCCGTACACAACAGGTGGGAACTCCCACGACAGATGACAAATACGCACTACGGCTTCACCCCGGTCACGCCTACGTTGTAAAAGAACCCGTCAGGGACGACGGCGGCGAGGACGTTACGGTCGAGAGCGTTTAATCGTTGCCACCCTCGGTAGGCGAAGTTCGCCCACGACCAGCCGAGCACGCCCGGCTTCACCGCTGCCTCGAAGGTGCGCACGGGCCACCCGAACCACGCGGCTGTCAACTCCTCCGTGCAGGTACGAACATCCACTGCCCCCGCGGTCATGCNGGCCGCTGCGAGACGCTCCGGATCGAACGTATGCAGATCGACGATCGCCTCCAACGCCTCTTTGCGTGACGATAGTTCGAGTTCCTCGGACGACTTCGCCCAGTTGTTGGGGATCAGCGGCAGGGCAGCGGCGAAACGTGCCGACCGCCACGTGAGCCGGGACAGACGACGAGCAACAAAGTCCCCCTTGCGGGTCGGCTCGCCGCACACAACGAAACGCCCACCCGGGCGTAGCACACGCATGATCTCCCGCAGCGCCTGATCGACGTCGGGAATGTGATGGAGAAAGGCGTGACCAACGACGAGGTCGAAAGACGCATCATCGAAAGGAAGCTCCTCCACATCGGCGACCTGTCCTGAGACCTGCAGGCCTAACTGCTCCGCGTTGCGTACTGCCTGATCGACCATGCCCTGGGAAATGTCGGTCACGGTCCCCGACGTCGCGACACCGGATTGCATCAGGTTCAGCAGAAAGAATCCGGTACCGCCGCCGATCTCGAGTGCGGTCTCCACGGGGAGGTGCATGTGATCACCGACAAGGCGATCGAAGATATCGCGCGCGTACTCGATACACCGATCGTCGTAGGAAATGCTCCACTTGTCGTCGTAGGTTGCTGCTTCCCAGTCGTGGTAGACGACATTCGCAAACTTCGGATCACTCCAGGCAGCCTCCAGAGCGTCCACCGGCGGCACGGCGTCACTTACGGCGTCGCTAACAGCGTCACTCACAGCGTCACTCACAGCGTCGCCCATGTCATTCGTCATCTCGTCGGTCGCCGTCCTTAGCGACCGGTGAACTCGGCTTTGCCGGGTCCGTTCTCTAGGAAAGACTCCATGCCGATTCTCTGGTCGTCGGTGGCGAACAGCGCTGCGAACTGCACTCGTTCGATCTGTAGTCCCGTATCCAAAGCCACATCGAGTCCCGCATCGATGGCCGCCTTCGCTGCCTGCATGGCGATCCGCGGCCCCTTCGCGAGAGCCTTCGCCCAGGTCAGCGCTTCGGAGTAAACGTCATCCGGAGCACACACCCGGTCGACAAGACCGATCGCGAGCGCTTCTTCCGCCCCCACGAATCGACCGCTGAAGACAAGATCCTTGGCGCGGGCAGGTCCGATGAGGCGCGGCAGACGCTGGGTTCCACCTGCGCCCGGAATGATGCCGAGGGCGATTTCGGGTTGGCCTACTTTCGCGTTGTCGCCGGCGACCCGGAAGTCGCAACACATAGCCAACTCCAGGCCACCTCCGAGGGCGTACCCGGTGATCGCCGCGATGGTGGGTTGGGGGATTTGGGCGACAGTCGAAAAGGCGCTGCGAAGACCACGCGAGCGGTGCACCATGTCGACGTAGCCCATCGTCGACATCTCGGCGATATCTGCTCCCGCTGCGAAGACCTTCGGGCCGCCGTACACGATGACGGCGCCGATCGACGCGTCCTCGGAAACCACCTCAGCCGCCTGCCGGATCTCATCTTGCACGGTGGCATTCAGCGCATTCATGGGTGGACGTTGCAGCGTGATCGTCGCGACGTCCGCGTCAACGCTCACGCTCACGAACTCACCATCGAAATCTGCCATCGGACACCCCTCACTTTCGACGCGACCTACCGCTCGATCGAACCGAACCTTCGGACTGTGAGCGTAGCCCTCGGTCGGATTCGCCGACTCTCTCGTCGTCTCCCGTCGCCCCTCGTCGTCTGCCGTCGCAGCCGTTCGGGTGAGAACCCGTGCGCACTAGGGTTTGTGGTCATGGAATTCCGGCACCTCGGGCGCAGTGGACTGAAGATCAGCGCCCTGACGTACGGCAACTGGATTACGCACGGCTCGCAGGTGGACGACACCACCGCGCACGCGACGATCCATGCGGCTCTTGATGCGGGAATCACAACGTTCGACACCGCGGACGTCTATGCCGGCACCCGGGCCGAAGAGGTGATGGGTGCAGCCCTTCGCGGCCAACGACGCGAAGGAGTGGAGATCTTCACGAAGGTCTACTGGCCCACTGGACCGGGGGTGAACGATCGTGGCCTGTCTCGCAAACACATCATGGAGTCTTGCGAGGCCTCGCTTCGACGCCTGCAGACCGACTACGTCGACCTCTACCAAGCACATCGCTACGACTACAGCACGCCGCTCGAGGAGACCCTGCGTGCCTTCGATGATCTCGTTCGTCAGGGCAAGGTGCTCTACGTCGGCGTGTCGGAGTGGACGGCGGACGAGATTCGCGAAGCAACGCGGATCGCCGCAGACATGGGATTCGACCGGATCATCAGCAACCAGCCTCAGTACTCGATGCTCTATCGAGTGATCGAAGCGGAGGTGGTGCCAGCATGCGAGGAACTCGGCATCGGGCAAATCGTGTGGTCGCCGTTGGCGCAGGGGGTTCTCACCGGAAAGTACGAACCCGGGCGGCAACCACCAGCGGGCTCGCGCGCGTCCGGGGGTGAAGGCGCATCGATAATCGAGCGGTGGATGCGTGACGACGTCCTTCATGCGGTTCAGCGACTCGCCCCCATCGCCCGCGACATGGATCTCACCTTGTCGCAGTTGGCCATCGCCTGGGTGCTCACGAACCCCAACGTGGCCGCGGCGATCATCGGCGCCTCTCGGCCCGAGCAAATCGACGAAAACGTCAAGGCGGCCGGCATCACCTTGCCCGACGACGTCATGAGTGCGATCGACTACGCCCTCGGAGATCTCGTCATCAGCGATCCGAGCCTGACCAAATCGCCGAACCCACGCCCGTAGTCCGACGACGCGAGCACACGAACACCCACCGGGAGGAAGCCATGGGATGGACATGGACCTACGCGAACGAATCCGGCACCGCCGTGTCCCCCGCCTCGGGCACGGATGAAGCGTTCGCCAGTCAAGCCGACGCCGAGTCCTGGATCGGTGAGAATTTTCGAACGCTGCTGGACGAGGGAGTCGACACCGTCACGCTGCTAGAAGACGGGTCGGTGACGTATGAGATGAGCCTGCACCCGGAGTAGTCCATCTTTCAACCACGCCGGATACCCGTCATCCTTTGACACGAGCACCGGTGCCGTGGTCAGATTCGCCTACAACTGAATGCACGCGTTCGACGTCCAGGGGAAGTCGGTGCAAATCCGACGCTGTCCCGCAACCGTGAGTTCATCGAGGCCCGGGTCTCGAATCGAGCGAGTCGGAGCACCTGGCGAGCGCGAGCGGCTCCATCCGTCGAGGTAACGGGACGAGTCCACGGGATCACCCTGACGCGTCTCTCATGCCTAAGCATGAGGGATTTTTTTGTCGGGCGGTCGATTGGGACAGCGCTCCGGACCGCTCAACAGAAAAGAGATACCCGTGACTACTCGAGTCTCGTTCGCCACCAGGGTCGGCAGAAGTGTCCTTGCGGCACTCGGCGCCGTCTCACTTTCCGCCGCTGTGCTCACCGCCCCGGCACACGCAGCCGATACCGGACTGTTTGGAACTCAAGACGCAACGTACGACGGCGTCTACCGTCAATCGCTGGCGATCGCAGGGCTGGCTGCCGCCGATGCGCGCATTCCCGCAGCCGCGGTCAACTGGCTGGCAGATCAGCAGTGTGCCGACGGATCGTTCGAAGCCTTCCGGTCGAACACATCGACCCCCTGCTCCCCCTCTGATCCGGAGAACTTCTCCGGTCCGGATACCAACAGCACAGCCATGGCGGCCATCGCGCTGTACTTGGCCGGTCGCACCGCACCGGCACGTGACGCCATCGTGTGGCTGAACGACGTGCAGAACGACGATTGGGGCTTCCCCTTCCACTCCGGTGGCGCATCCGATGCCAACTCCACCGCCTTGTCGGTCATGGCACTGCAAACCGTGCAACCACAGGACCGAAGCGGACGTGTTCCGAACGCCCAGGAGTGGCTCGGCACACTGAAACTGAAGTGCGCCAGCGGTGGTGGGCTCGCGTATCAAAAGGGCAGTAAGGCGAACGGGCTCGCGTCAGCTCAGGGGCTGATGGGTCTGGCCGGGGCCCTGCCGGTATCCGCACAAAACGACCTCACAGCCGATCCCACCTGCCGCAAGCGAAACACCAACGCCAATGTCGGTGCGTTCGTAGCTACGGCCATCGACGACGACGGTGCCTTGACGTCCGACTTCGGCTCCGGTGCCGACTACACCTCCACGGGCTGGGCCCTGCTGGGCCTCACAGCCTTCGGCACCGGTTCCTCCGCGGTTCCGACAGCTCTGGCGACCTTGCAGGACAACGTGCGCTCCTACGCCTACGCCGACAACGAGGTAGTGCCGGGTGCAGTGGGACTCCTGCTCCTTGTGGCCGAGGCGACCGATAGCGATCCGCGCGACTTCGGGGGCGTCAACCTCGTTCGCGCACTGAGCCGCAGTCTGCAGTGACCACTCGGGAAGCGGCGCCGACTCATCGGTCGATCAGTGCTGTGGCATTGATCGCGGTGCTGATGGTCGGCGTCGCTACCCCGTCCGCGGTCGCAACCACCACCTACCGTTACTGGTCCTACTGGATCGTTGACGCCGGAACGTCACCCGAGTGGGGCTATGCACCGGAAGGGGCCGGAACCCGCGTCCCCGCCGACGGCTCAGTCGAAGGCTGGCGCTTCGGGTTGGCCGGTCAGGTGTCCGACATCAAACCGTCTGTCGATCCCGACTTCGAGTCCATCTGCGCGGGAACCGAGCGTCAAGACGNNNCCAAGCGCGTCGGGGTCGTGATCGACCCCGGAACAGTCGACGAGTCGCCCGACGGCGAGCAACCCGGCGCACTCGTGGCCACCTGCGTCGTCGTCGATGAATCCGCGACCGGACTCGCGATCGCGCAGGCCGTCGCCGACGTGCGAGTGGAGTCCGGTTTCGTATGTGGAATTGACGGTTATCCGGCGAGCGAGTGCGCGCCCTTGGTCGAGGTCCCCACTACTTCCCGTGCGGATGACGCCTCGCCGACGCAATCCGAAGTGGTCGACAACGTCGATCAGGTCGATGCTGCATCCGGAGTTAGCGACTCCCCCGACGAGCCGCCCACACAAGAGACATCCCCCGGAACACCGCTCGCCGCGGCGCTCACGGTGTCGGTTATCGCGGTGGTCGGCTTCGCACTGTGGCGCCGCTCTCGACAGGCGGCGACGCGATGACGGCACCCACGGTGACGACGGGCACGAGCCACGCCACTGTGCCCAACCTCGCACGAGACGACCGGGCCCGATGGCTGCACCCGCTGGCGTGGTGGGCGTGGGCTCTGGGTGTCGCGGCCGCAGCCAGCATGACCACGAACCCGCTGCTGCTGCTCGGACTGATTACCTGCACAGCCGTTGTGGTCGATCGTCGACGCTCCGATGCTCCCTGGGCGCGATCGTTCGGATTCTTCCTTCGGCTCGCACTCATCATCGTCGCGTTTCGACTCGTCGCACAGATTCTCTTCGTCGCCCCGATGGGAACCACGGTGCTCCTCGAGCTGCCGGGGATCACGCTGCCTTCGTGGCTCGCGGGCATCCGCCTCGGTGGCACGCTCATGCTCGAACCCGCACTCCATGCCCTCTACGAGGGCCTTCGCCTGGCCGCGATCATCGTCGCGGTGGGAGCCGCCAGCTCACTCGCCTCACCCCATCGATTGCTGAAGTCGATACCCGCAGCGGTGTATGAGGTCGGTGTCAGCGTTGTGGTCGCTACGACTTTTCTTCCTCAACTCGCCAGTGACGTGGCTCGCATCCGTGCCAACCGACGACTGCGCGGACGCACGGATTCTGGTCTGCGAGGAGTCAGTGGAACCGTCATGCCCGTCCTGCACGGAGCCATGGATCGATCGATCGCACTCGCGGCGGCCATGGACTCTCGCGGGTACGGCCGATCAGCGGCCGTCAGCCGTGTGCGGTCTCGACTGACGACGACCGTGTTCATCGTCGGCCTCGCGGCCATCGCGACCGGCACGTACGGAGTCCTTGGAACCGGATCAGTTGCCACCTGGGGGGCGGGAATCTTGATCGCGGGAGTGGTGTGTGTGGTCGTGGGTGTTTCGCTCGCTGGTCGCCGGAGTCTTCGCACGCGCTACCGCCCCAATGCGTGGCACCGGCCGGACATCCTCACCGCACTCGCCGGAGGCGTCGTCGCTGCGACGTTCGTAATCGCGTCCGTTCAGGACCCCGCGGGCATGAACCCATCGACGTCACCGCCGCTGTGGCCGACGCTTCCGGTCCTTGCCCTCATCGGCCTAGTAGCAGCACTGACTCCCGCATACCTGACGCCCCCACCACCATCGGTCGGGCCCGCGACCGATCTCGACCCGGCCAGGGTCGACTCGCCAGGGCGGGCCGAGTCATGATCGAGTTCGACAACGTCTCTATTCGTTACAGCCCGGACGCACCCTGTGTGGTGGACAAGGTGAACCTGACCGTTGCCGAGGGTGAATTCATCCTCGTCGTCGGTGGGACGGGCTCGGGGAAGAGCACCTTGCTCGGGGCAATCAACGGGCTGGTGCCCCATTTCACCGGTGGGGTGCTGACCGGCGATGTGCGCATCGACGGACGGAGCACCTCGACCAACCGACCGCGCGATCTAGCCGACCTGGTGGGCGTGGTCCCCCAGGACCCGATGTCCAGTTTCGTCACCGACACGGTCGAGGAGGAACTCGCGTACACCATGGAGTGCCTCGGGATCGCGCCCACCGTGATGCGTCGCCGGGTCGAGGAGACTCTCGACCTTCTGGGTCTGCAAGAACTGCGCCACCGGCCCTTGCGGACCCTCAGTGGAGGCCAACGACAGCGCGCGGCAATCGGCGCGGTGCTCACCGCGCATCCGCGGGTACTCGTCCTCGATGAACCCACCTCCGCACTCGACCCCGGGGCGGCGGAGGAAGTCCTCGCCGCGTTGCATCGACTCGTTCACGATCTCGGCGTCACCGTCGTTCTCGCCGAACACCGCCTCGAGCGGGTCCTGCAATACGCCGACCGGATCATCGCTTTGACTTCCCCCGGGGGTCCGATCACTCTCGGCAGCCCGGAAGAGATCATGTCGACGGCACCCATCGCACCGCCCGTCGTCCACCTCGGACGCGTCGCGGGCTGGAGCCCGACCCCGATCACCGTCCGAGACGCACGCCGCCAGGCTTCTACGCTGCGGCACCTACTCGTCGGTCACGTACCGCCGGTGCGCGTGGTCCAACAATCCACCGTGGTGGCAACGACGAATAACCTCGACATCCATTACGGGACCACGCGAGCTTTGCGCTCGGTCTCGACCACGCTGCACCGGGGAGAAGTCATCGCGTTGATGGGTCGCAACGGTGCGGGGAAGTCGACGATGCTCCACTCACTCGTCGGTATGACAAAGCCCACAGGTGGATCGATCGACATCGCGGGAGTTCAACCGAGTGACGTCGACGGCCCTGAGCTCATCCGCCGAGTCGGCCTAGTTCCTCAAGAGCCGGCTGACCTTCTCGAGTCGGCGACGGTCGCAGAGGAATGCGCAGCGTCCGACAAGGATGCTGGGTGCGACCCCGGGACAACCCGCGCACTGCTGGCGCTTCTCGCACCCGAGATCGTCGATACGACTCACCCTCGCGACCTCAGCGAGGGTCAGCGACTGCTGTTGGTGTTGAGCGTCGTCCTGGCGGCTCGGCCCGGGGTGATCTGCCTTGACGAGCCCACCCGCGGGCTGGACTACTCAACCAAGGGACGCCTCGCCAGTGTCATCTCCGACCTTTCCTCGGCCGGTCACACCGTCATCGTGGCAACGCACGACGTCGAACTCGCCGCCGATGTGGCCTCTCGCGTGATCATCCTCGCCGACGGCGAAATCGTCGCCGACGGATCCACCGCAGACGTCATCACCTCCTCGCCGATGTTCGCACCACAGGTCGCCAAGATCCTGGCTCCGCAACCGTGGTTGACCGTCGAGCAAGTGCGTCAGGCACTCGCGCAGGACTCGGCATGAGCACTAGGACCATGACCCGCACCGCGAAAGCCATTCCTCTGGGCACCCGGTCGATTCTCGCCGTGACTTTCGCCTCCGTTGTCGGCTTGATCGCCTTCTTGTGGCCCTTCCTCGCCGCCCCCGAGTCGGCTGTTGTCGCTCACGCCACCGATGCACCCTTCTTCTTCGCACTCCTGGTGCCACTGGTGTTGGTGGTTGTGCTTGCGCAATTCGCCGACGGCGCCATGGACGCCAAGTCGATTGCTCTGCTCGGCGTTCTCTCCGCGGTTATCGCCGCATTGCGGCCGCTCGGGGCGGGGGTAGCCGGAATAGAACCCATTTGGGCGGTCCTCATTCTCGGCGGCTTCGCGTTGGGGCCCGGGTTCGGTTTTGTCTTGGGTTCGGTGTCGTTATTCGCATCCGCACTCATCACCGGCGGCGTCGGCCCCTGGCTCCCATTTCAGATGATCGCTGCCGCATGGATAGGCATGGGCGCGGGTCTCATCGCGAGAATCCCCGTCGTCCAGCGGTTCACCTCGAACCACCCCTGGCGCGAGGTGCTCATCGTTGCCGGGTACGCCCTTCTCGCCGCTGTTGCCTACGGCTTCGCTCTCAATTTGTGGTTTTGGCCATTCACAATCGACCTCGCGCCGGCCATCGCATTCCAACCCGGCGCCCCCGCAGTGGAGAACGTTGCCGCGTGGCTTCGCTTCAGCGTCGTCACCTCACTCGGGTTCGACATTCCCCGAGCCCTCCTGGCCGCCGGGTTGATCATGATCGCGGGCAGAGGCGTTCTCATTGCTCTGCGACGGGCAAGCCGCCGAGCGGCGTTCGATCACGTTGTCGACTTCGCGCCGCATGATGGCGTGGCGAACGCCTCCGACCCGCGCACACCATCGGGCACCTAGACCTCGTCGGTATCGACAATCGCCCGCGTCACCGGCGGCAGCAGTGACACCGCGATACCGATGACTGCGGCGGCTACCAACGCCGCCGCCACGACACGAGTTCCCGCATCGGGAGCAGCCGTGAGCGGAACACCCACCACGAGGCCCAGAAGCTGCGCGAGGATGAAGGGCGCACGCGCTCCATACTTCGACAGCCACCACCCACGGGCGATGGCAATCAAGCCGACCCCAAGAGCAGCGAAGATGACGACCTGTAACACCAGGGCCGGAAGGTTAGAGACTTCCGGTGGTCCGGTCAGACCGACCCGGATGCCCTGAATGACGTCGTAGATCGCGTAACCGACGAGCACGATGCCCTCTGCAGCAGCGATTGCCGCCAGCACGATGAGCAAGGGTTGCGTCGGTTTCGGCACGTCGGCGAGCATAGGCTCCTTGCCATGCGGGCGCTGCTGGTCGTCAACCCACGCGCCACCACCACGTCGACCAGAACCACCGATGTGATCGTGCAGGCGCTGTCTCACGAATTGGATCTGGAAATCACCTTCACCACTCATCGTGGCCATGGGGTAGATCTCGGGCACTGGGCCATCGACAACGGCCTCGACGCTGTGATCACACTCGGTGGAGACGGTGTCGTCAACGAAGTTCTCAACGGGATTCTGCGCGACGGACCCGGACGAGAAGTGCCGGCACTCGGCGTGATTCCCGGCGGCAGCGCCAACGTCTTCTCCCGTGCCCTGCAGGTTCCCAACGATCCGGTCGAGGCGACCGGGGTCATCTTGCGCGCCACACGCGACGGAGTATTTCGCCGCATCGGCCTCGGGCACGTGACGACACCGGAGTTCACGCGCTGGTTCGCGGTCAACGCTGGCCTGGGAATGGACGCCCAGATCATCGCGTCGATGGAACAGCAACGCAGGCGCGGCCATCGCGCGACGCCGCTGCGGTACTTCGTGACGACGGTGCGGGAGTACTTCGGGGAGCGGGATGGCCCCGAGATGACGGTCACCCGACCGGGATCTGCTCCGACCGCGGGCGTCGTCCTCGGGATCGTGCAGAACGCTTCCCCGTGGACCTATTTCGGCGCTCTCCCGATCGACCCCTGCCCCCACGCATCCTTCGAGACTGGACTCGACCTGTTTGCCCTACGCAATCTGGGTCCACTGACCACCGTCCGGGCGGCGGCGCGCATGCTGACCCGCACCGACGGGGCGTCCACTCGATCGAGCATCGTGCGGTGGCACGACCAGGCCGGCTTCTCCTTCCGCTCCGAACAGCCGGTGCCGGTCCAAATCGATGGCGAGGGCCTGGGAACCACGCAGGACGCCACGTTCACCTCCCACCCGTCGGCCCTGCTGGTCATGGGTCCGTAGCCAAAAATCGGACATTTAGTATTTAACGGCGTGAAGAAATGACTCAGAAGTCCGAATCGTGGCCCTTTGGGGTTGTGTCGGGGGCTCGCCTCTGCGACGCTTGGACTGCCCTAAGTCATAACGCTCGGGCCGCCTTCCTCCGAGGGAAGCCGGGGAGACCCCCCGCCCCCCTCCTAGTCGGGCCCGGTCGTGAAGACTTTCACGAGTGCCGGCAACCCCGGTGCGCAGTTTCTTGGAGTGATGAAGCGTGGACTGGCGCCACGAGGCGGCCTGCCGTGACGAAGATCCGGAGTTGTTCTTCCCCATCGGCAATACCGGGCCAGCACTTATTCAAATCGACGAAGCCAAGGCAGTCTGCCGCCGATGTCCGGTGGTCGACGAATGTCTGCGCTGGGCTCTCGAAAGCGGTCAAGACGCTGGCGTATGGGGAGGCCTGAGCGAGGACGAGCGTCGCGCTCTCAAGCGCCGCAACGCCCGCATGCGTGCCCGCACGAACGTCTAGTACTGAACTCACGGGCCGACTCGGCCATCTTGATCTGGCGGGGCGGTCTCGTTGCCGCATGGGTAACGATTCCGATTGGTGTTGCATCCATCATGGTTTCAGTCGTTGCTGCCGCGCTCGCACTTCGAGAGCCAGTCACGGTGTGGCCGTTTCGAATGTCGATGGTGGCCACTGGCTTGGTTGCTGTTGGTTTGCTAGGTGTCCTGCGGCTCACATAGCGGCCAGGGTTAGCGTGATCCAAGATCCTCAATCCGGCGCGATAAGTGCGACCCATCACAGCAATCCTGACACCTGACCTCGGGAGCACAGATCTTGAAGAACGACACGTCAGATCCCCAGACAAGCAGTCGTCCGTCTACGGGAGTCCGCGCACATGCAAATCTCCTCACCTCGGTAAGAACACCCCCACTGGTTCGCGCTTCACGGGTATGCACAAAGTGACTCTCTACACGATACTTACGTTATGAGGTACCTGATCTTGCTTTGGGTCCTCGTTGGTGGAGCACTCGCCTTCTTCAGCCTGATGACCATCATCTGGCGAGGAGTCGATGACCTGGGCTGGTCTGGGGTTGTCTACGTCCTCGTGTACGCCGCGAGCATCCTGGTGATCTTCAAAAACAAGAGAGTTCGCAACTTCATCGATTGGGCCCTTGAGCTCGACAAGCCAACCTGACTCACACTGCTTGATGCCGACTCTACGTCACTTGTGCGTCAATCGGTACTGTCCGGGACGTGGGCAAGGGCAAACATGCAAAGCGGACTACCACATTCAGGAAATCAATCATTACAGCCGGAGTCGTCACAATTGTGGTCGCTGCACTTGTACAGGCTGCGTTCCTTATTCCACCGACATCTTCTGTGGATGAGTACTGGCTGGCGGAATATTGGATGGATGACACTCAGCGGGGGCCGCTTTTTGCGTGGTTCCAGTGGACCTTGACTCCGGTGCATTTTGTGCTGATGGAGGTTGGTTTTCATCCAGCCTGGTGGTGATCGGGGTGGAGATGGCCCCAGCCTGACAGCCGGGCTTTGTCGGGCGTGCTTGCTTCACGCCGCCCGTGCCCGCACTGGACAAATCATGCGAGCGGCTTGCCCCCTTGACGATTGTCGTCCGGGAGACTCGCTAACGACTATCCCCACCTACCCCCTGGCAGCGAAGCCGCTTTTGTTCACAGGACTGAACCTCTAGGGCTGGGCATCGATCGGACCAAGCGGAATCCGGTAGCGCTTCTTTGTAATGAGAGCAACCATCTTGGGGTCATTCAGACGCATCAGTTCAGGAGTGCAGTTGCGCCACTCGTCGGAGATCTCCTCGCAACGGTTCTCCTGCAATCCGTTAAGTGACGTGACTGACCAGTAAAAATATTCCTGCGTCATGCAAGTGCTGAAGCCACAACTTGGATCGTCATACACAAAGTCGCCCCGCTTGACGGCTGCAGACGTCAGCCGTCCCAATTGACTTCGCCTCTTCGCACCGAAAGCCGCGGGGTAAGCAGGGCCGTATCCACTGTCTGTGATCATGTGCAGAACTTCTTCCAGTGACGCATCAAATCGCCCAGCCACATTGGTCTCGTCACCATTGACAAGAAAGAGCTCATATTTCTCGGCTTCTCGAGATTCCCAGAAAGTGCTCTTGTCGGCTTCGCCTTCATTGGAAAACATGACCATTCCAGCGTTATTACGGACTAACTCTCTTGCCACTTTACGATTATCTGGCTGACCATCTCGATCATTGTCGAGATACGCCTTCAGGACGTCACGCACACGATCCACGTCATCCCCTGTGACCCGATTTGTCGCAAAGATCGGCACCCCGAAAACCTCGCGAAATTGCGAAAACCACGGCGCAAGATTTGCTTGGGCCGGGGGTAACCCTTGACCAACATCCGGAGGTGCTGCCCCGGCCGTCGATGAATGGCCCCACAAAGTGATTAGCATCACGGCGACAGCAAGTATTTTCAGGCGTAACCTCACCGCCGAAGGGTACCGCGAGGGGCGACAAATTCATTCGCGCCTGCCGGCGATAGATACAGGTGTGGTGCTCGCGAGCAAGTCATTAACGTTGAACGAGATCTTCGCGGCAAAGTAGGGAACTCAACGAGGCGCTCGTTACTCAACTCGACGGCATTGCCTAAACATGACTTTGCTCCAAGGTCCATTAGTGATTACCGGTCCCTGTGCACTACTCCTGCCACAGCCACGCTGCTCCCCTAACTCCACTGGAGTCACCGTGACGTGAGAGCACAACCGGTGTGACAAAAACCGGGGAAAACGTCCAGCGCTTGATTGCTTCAGGGAGGACCTGCTGTAGTTCCGAGATATTGCTCATTCCACCTCCCAGCACGAAGACATCCGGATCGAGCGCGTTGACCACTACCGACAGGCCTCGACCCACGCGATCGACGTACCTGTCCCAAGCGTCAATTGCTGAGACTTCGCCTTGGCGCATGCGCTTTGCGATTTCTGCTGGGGACAGACCTCTCGAGCCACCTCCCCTCTCGTAGTCACGAACGAACGAATAGCCCGATACCCACGTCTCCAGACACCCACGCTTGCCGCAATAGCACTCGTCCCCAGGCATTTCATTCTCAGTTGGGTACGGAAGTGGACTATGGCCCCAGTCACCCGCGGAGTTGTTGGGTCCATGATGCGCCACCTGGTCAATGGCTATTCCGGCACCAGCCCCGCTCGCGAGAATCACGCCGAACACCACCCGGTACTCCTTGCCCGCCCCATCCCGCGCCTCAGACGCAGCAAAGCAGTCAGCATCATTTTGGATGCGCAGCGGCCGACGTAGGACCCGATGGAGGTCCTCCACAATGGGCATGCCGTTGATCCAGGTGGAGCTGCCACCCTTGCCTATGCCCGAGATTGGATCGACCGAGCCGGGGATTCCTATCCCCACTGAACCGCTGCGTCCCAGAGTGACTTCGATGCGCTCCACAAGTTCTCGCACCATCCTCAGGCAGCCTTCATAGTCTCCTCGTGGCGTCAGTTCCCGTTCACGCAAAAGCTCGGTCCCGTCGGCCTCCATGGCAACAATTTCAATCTTCGTCCCACCCCAGTCAACACCAATGAGCACGAGAACACTTTAGGTAATGGACGCAACAAACGTTCGTGAACTACAAACACAGATGCCCTAGCAGCCTCGATAGACGTACATCACGTGCACACCACCGCGGGGACGGTCAATTTCACATGCGGGTGATCGCAGCAAACCAGAAGGCCTGGTCAGCCTACTCTCGTCCCAACTGCTTCACCGGCCCGTTTTCCACGACTCCGGAACTCCGAAGTGTTGGGCGGTCGCTTCGACTTGAGAAAATCTCGAGGCTAGTCGTCGACTTCGAACGTGTATTCGCCTGTTTCTCCGTCGTCAGAGTCAGACCATGTGACGGTGCATTTTCCTTCCTCGGTAAATCTGATCTTGATCTCGCCCTTTTTTGTTTCGTACACAGCGCAAACATCCTGACTGTCTTTTGAGACGTTCCACTCGAGGCGCTTCGCCTGCACACTTTCGGCCTGATCTTCATCAACGATGGTGTATTTATCCCCGACGTCGACAGCCTTGTCCTTTAAATCTTCGACGTAGGCGCTAGGGTCATACGGCAGCACTTCAATCGTCCCTGGAACGGTATCGACGTAGGCCTCAGCTCCGGTGTACCCGGAGAAGGCCACTTCGCTGACTGTAAAGACTTTCGTCCCTGACACTTCGGGAACAAAGCGCCACTCTGCGACGCCGTCAACAAATTCAACGCCCGCGTAATCTTCGCCATTTACGCGGATGACCGCCGTGCCGTTTGTTATTTCGGCCGGTCCGTTTTCATCCGGACGTACAGTGGCGTAAGCCCTCATCGTGAAGGGAACACCCACCATCGCATACGTTGGTGCGTCGAAGCGGATCGCGTTTTCCACTGGGCAGTTATTGCCACCAGCAGCTTCCCAGCATGCAGGGGTGGGCTCGTATACCTGCTCTCCCTGACTTACTTCCACCAACGGGCACTTAGCGGGGTTGCTTTCCGATCCGCAACCCTTGATGAAAATAACCTTCTTTGGCTCTTGGTCGCAGACTCCGCCACCCTTCCCGTTGATGGGTCCCTTAAATTCAGGACCATTCCCCTTTCGGCAGTCGAGCCAAGCGTAACCTTCATATTTTTTGGGAGGGGGGTTCTCAAAGGCCGTAGCGGGCGCCGAAACAACCCCGAGCAGAAGGACCATGAGAGCGATAGCCGCACCAACCGCGATCCGAAAACTCTTCATCCCAGTCTCTCCCATCAACATTCTGTATATAGGCGCGAATACTAAAGAACTAGGAAAGCACGAGATGCACTCGGCCTGGGCCGGCTCACCGTCCTGCCGGGCGCAAACGAGCAATCCCAAGGAAAGTGTAGGGCCCTCAGGGAAGCCACTCACTTTGCAGCCAAACCCGGGGCGGACAGCTGCCTTTCTAGTACGAAAAGACTGGGGGACGGATTCGAGCCGACGCCTAGCAAGACACTAGTCCAGGCGAGACATACGCATGGGCAGTGACCGGACGAGGCTCTTACGGCAGGAGCAACGCTGCCCACTTAGGTGAAATTGTCGAGAGAGTGTTGCGGGTGAATCGGCCATTGGGTTTGTGAAAGAGGACAGGGGATACTCCCCTTGACACACACTTCTGGACTGGAAAGCAAAAGGTGAGGTGGATGAGTGAGATGCAAACATTTCAACTGCACGACGACATGCTTCGGATGCTGAGCTGGTGCAAAGACAAGTACAAGCTGTCAGACGAATCGAAAGCACTCAGGGTCATCCTGGACTACATCATTGAAGAGGATGATTTCGATAAAGTCTTCGGCTCGGTTCGTTGCCTACGATGCGGTGGAGACGGTTGGGTAGAGCCGGACTAGGAGAGCCGTACCGTCAAGGAGAATCCGACCGCCCACAGTGGGGACTCAAACTTGATAGGACACGATGTCGGGGCGTATCCATCCGGCACCAATCTCCTTTGGCGTGCCAAGGACGTCGACGGCCTCGGGATGGATTTTTGAGGCGAATACGGGGTGCAAGAGGACAAGGTCACCCACCAGCCTCATCACCCAACCCACACTCTTCATCGACGATTCGGTGTGGTGCGCCCGTTGTGTTCTGTAAACCCATTGGACAACTAGACCTTTAGGCGCCTTCCACTTCCCCTTAGGCGGGACTCTTGATTTTTCGTTTGCGCCAGTAAGCGACAAGATTCCCCGACATTGCTCAATCCAAACCCAAATAAACCCGGATAATTCAAATCTCAGGGGATATTTAGAGGCAGGGGCGGCGGGAGTCGACGAGGCGTATCGAAAAAGGGTCCGCTCCTTCTTGTCTGGTGACTCGGTTTTGTCAGGCTTCACTTGAGGGACTCATGAAATGCAGCTCACTCATATTCTTTGTATCGTTCAAAAATGCTAGCGAATCAAAGTGTTTACCGTTTTGTGGGCCTAATAGCCTTCATGGCCTCAGTTCTCATGGTTGTCAGTCTTGCACCCAACGTGCGAGCCGATGCAGCACTCGAGGCATCGAGCCCCGGGGATGGTGACACTGTCCCAGCTCCGCTGGGTCAGATAGACCTGACGTTCTCGGGCCCAGCCAAACTGGACGAAAACGCGACACGTTTGCTTGATGGTGCCGGAAGCGACGTTCCCTACGCCGCAGTGGCGTCTGAAGATGGGAGGACTTGGTCTCTGCAACCAACCTCAGACCTGAGCGGAGGTCCCCATGGCGTGATCTGGGAAGTGAAGTCGGCAGATGGTCACACCGTGAAGGGCGTCCTGCGATTTGACATCGTGGAGTTAGTCCAAGAGTCCGTCACTGCCGACGAGGGCATGGAACAGACCGACGAGGTCGCTGTAGACAAAGAACAGACCGACGAGGTCGCTGTAGACAAAGAACAGACCGACGAGATCGCTGTAGACACAGCACAGGCTGATAGTGGGGACACCAACTCCACAGTGGGTGTCATTCTCGGTGTTATCGCAGCCGTTCTTCTGACTGCTATCGCAATCATCATGTTCAGACGACAACGTGGCAAGGCTGCGACGTAGGAACACCACAAGGTGAGGGTCTTGCCCACAGCCTTGGAGTGGCGGTCTGGGGCTTTTTCTTTCTGCGCCAGTAAGCGACAAGATTCCCCGGCCTTTTTCAATCCAAACCTGGATGAATCCAGATAGTTGAACTTTCAGGGGATTTTCAGAGGCAGGGGCGGCGGGAGTGGCCGTTTCGTTTCAAAAAAGGTCGCGGTGATTCTTGTTTCGTTTGGGGTTGGGGTGGGGGTGTTTCTCGGTCGGAGCATCGCGGCATCGTCACAAGACGCATCACAGCTTTCGGAACGGACGCTTCAGCCACCAACGCAACTCAAGCCCGATGGCCAAGAACCACTTCCCCACGCTTCGACCCTATGCCCAGAAACAATCGTCACGGCATGTACGAAACGGGGAACCTACGACGTGCCCCCGCAACCGGGGTCACCGTTAGCCGCGAGCACTCCTCGATCGGTATTCCAGAAGCCACCGAACGCCTCCTCCGTGGGAGCTACCCACGCGAGCGGGACGCGAACAGTTGTGGATCCACCCTGGGTGCGGCTCAAAGCTTGCAACTTCACCGTGCGCACGTTGACCGACAGCGACACCGAGGCCTCAGTAGTGCCGGACCAACACGGGGAAGCACTCGACGCCTTCACTGCTTGGGCGCGCTCCACCCATTCCCCCGGTGAGTAGCCCGCGTACTGGAAGACCACCAAAGGGTTCGCGTCAAGCCAGCCACCGGACTTCGATTCCGGTGCATGGATCCAGATCATCATTCCGCGGGTACTTTCCGTAGGAACGAGGAAGGTCACCGAATCACCACGGACCTTCCGACTCTTACCGTTCCAACTGACTTCCTGTCCGCCGTTATCGGAGGCGTAGATCAACTGTTCAGGACTGATTACGCAACCCTCACAGCCGTTGCCGGTGAAGTTGAGCGTGACGCGCGTCTGCATCGCCGCACTGATAGGTACCGGTCCGGGTTGCGGTGGTGGATGGGCTACCGCCGGTGCGGCCGCAAGCCCAGTAACAAACATGACTGCCGCTACGCCAGCCACCAAGACTCGCCACGTCATCTTCACGTCAGCACCTTCCTTTCGCACCTGAACCTTAGGCCACATCAACTGGACCAGTTCGGGTTCCCGTCAGGTGGCTGCCTCGTCGTAGGGTCGTTACGTGACCCGTGAGCGGAAGTCTCTCCTCGCTGGTGTTGGTGTCCTCATCTTCACCGTCATCTTGGCCGGCGTCACCGTCACCGCGTACAACACCAGCGAGCCCGAGCCCGAGTGGTTGATGGTGATGAACGCCGAGACAGGTGAGTTCCAGAAAGACACAACCGGCGCGGATTACACGCTCTCCCTTACCGGCTTGAGTGCAGGGACACTCGCCTTCACCGACAGGCCCGAACGCGAAGCCCAAACGTGGGATACCGCCGCCTTCCTGGATGCATGGGCGAGTGAGTTCGATGGTGACCCACCCAACGCCGTCATCAGCGCCAACGGAGTCCGGGTCGCCGTCACGTTAAGCAACCCCCAAGCAATCGGTGGAACATTCACCGAGATAGTGCAAGACANCGGACCCATCACAGGCGCAGTCACATTCACCGCCACGCCACTACCCGGACAAGAACCACCCACCAACCTCATCAACCAACCCACACTCTTCATCGACACGCTTGCGACCCGGGGTCCTGTCTCGTACCCCAACGGCCCGCCCATGCAACCAGCCGGAATGACGAACGACGGCGTAGATGGTGGCACCTACGGCGAGGATGTANACCCATTGGACTACTAGACCTTTAGTCGCCTTTCACTTCCCTCAGACGGGGCTTTTTCTTTCTGCGCCAGTAACCGACAAGATTCCCCGAGTTTTTTTCAACCTGCACTCAAAGAGGTCCAGATGAAACCTCCCTGGNGATTTTTGCCAGATAGGGCGGCGGGAGTGGGGGTTCTGTTTAAAAAAAGTTGCGGTGTTTTCTATCTTGCGTGGTGTGGACAGGCTATTTCGTTTATACGCCATGATTTGTTGGTCGTGGATGGGTTTACGGTGAGGTGTTATGGGGGCTCACCACCCGAACTCGACATGAATGTAGGGGGGCACTCATGAAGGTGTGTGTTCTACCGACGTTGACCAGATGTGGATCGGAGGCGCCTCGATGGAG
>FUFK010066866.1_pt1 | contig 102642 bp, 101 predicted proteins | sample 1021851 | NCBI WGS metagenome assembly FUFK01 (sample SAMEA51879418, study PRJEB19060) | metagenome
TAAATAGCGTGATCACCACTATGAACGCCCAGAGCTACGATTACTTCTATGTCCTCTGATTGGGAGATACTCAATGCCATTCCGTACAGTATGGAGGAGAATATTGCATTTCTGTTTGGGACTACTGTTTGCTTCATCTGAATCTCTTCATAATGTCCCTCAGGTACCTCGTAATTGTGATTTGTTAGGGCTGAGTGGAATGTTCCCATAGCAGAACTCAAATCTATTACCTTATGGCTAACTTCCATTCCCATTGATTGAAGTCTCTGGATATTTTCTTTAGCCATTTCAATTTCAATAGAGTGCTTCTGACCATACTCATAACTCACACAGGTGACGCCGTACCCATCCCTTAGCAATCTCAAGAGTAACGAGGTCGAGTCCATTCCGCCAGACAAAGCCATAACTGCTCTAGACCCCATTACAAAACCCCCATCCACTTGTGAGTCTGGAGACTCAGTCTCCAACCCTCATTCTCCTTCACTATTTTCTCTACCAGTTGGAAAGATCTGCCATTCTCCTCCACACTTTCTTCTTCCATGTAACATGGTTGTATAAAGTGGTGAGTGAATCCGCTCTTTAGCGATTCATACATAGATAGGTCCTGGCCACAGTAAACAACTTTCAACTCATCGCCGACTACTTGTTTTATTGAGACGTTTGGGTATATCTGATCTTTGGGGCTTACGCAAATCCAGTCTATTATTGGGTCTACAATTATTGTTCCATTGGTTTCTATGGATAAAGAAATATTATGTCTTTTCAGCATTTTTCCAATGGTACTCAAATCTTGCATTGCCGGCTCTCCTCCTGTGAATATGACCCTATCACACCCGAAAGATAGCACCTGTTCGACTATNTCGTTCACTTCCATTTCCTCGAATGTAAGAAAATCTGTGTCACACCACTCGCATCTTAGATTACAATTTCCGAACCTAATGAAGACATGTGGAATTCCAGCATGAAAACCTTCACCTTGTACCGAATGAAAAATCTCCACAATTGGATAAACAGTCAATTAATCACCCATTATTTCCGCCATTGATCAGTTGAAATAACTCTCCACGGGCCTCAGCGTTATCGAAAAACACTCCCCTCATGGTACTGGTCGTCATTTTGGCATTCTGTTTCAAGACACCCCTGCACCTCATACAACCGTGCTTGGCCTCAACTATTACCGCACATCCTAATGGATCCAAGTGTTCCACGAGATCATCTGCGATTGAGCTAGTTATCCTTTCTTGATTTTGGAGCCTCTTGGAATGGGCATCTAGCAACCTTGCTAATTTGCTAATTCCAACAATCCTTTCCACTGGTATGTATGCTATATGGGCTGTACCACTGAATGGTTGCAGATGGTGTTCGCATGTGCTATGGAACTCAATATCCCTCAGTAAAACTATGCCATCGTAGTTCTCACTATTGAACGTCGAATCTAGTATTTTTCGAGGATCCGCCGAATATCCCGAATATATCTCCTCGAATGATTTTATGACTCTATCAGGAGTGTCGACCAGACCTTCCCTCAGTGGTCCTTCTATAGACTCAACATATCGAACCACCGTCTCTATTGCCTTCTTTGCATCATCCTTAGTAACCACCCTACTCGCCCCTTCCGTGCATCTTATCTATACTGTCGAGCTGATCCAACAATTTCCTGCAGGCTGTCCTGATTGCATCCGCCACGCTGACAAACTTCTTTTCATCCCCGACATGTTTCTTCAAATCGGTCAATATTTCGTTTGGCATGTCCAAACTAACCTTGGGCATANTATTNCGCAATAGCGANTACGAATAAATATTACTCAGGTAATATTGCAGTAATATATCTCAATTCAAATAGTAGATGCNGATAGCCAANCTGATGTCTACTAGANGTGGTTCATCTGATCGNGTTTTNATTTTGGGCCTTGGCTTCCAGAAATGCGGAACAAGCTGGATATACGATTATTTGAAGCAATCGAGATATTTCGATGGGGGGTTTGACAAGGAATACCATATATGGGACGCTATCGATGTCCCATTACTGAAATACAATCTCGAAGATAAGCCCGGTTTCCTTGGACGAGCTTTTGATAGTGATAGAATGAAAAGGTACAATATGCAGTCTAACGAAANNGCATATTTTGAATACTTCAATTCTCTTTATCGAGGAGATGTATCAATTACAGGCGATATAACCCCCTCATATAGTGCATTGTCTAAANCAAGGATGGCCTCTATTATCAGCAATTTTCGTGATAAAGGCGTATCTTGTAAGGCCTTGTTGTTGATAAGAGATCCAATTGATAGGATAAAAAGTGCAGTGAGATATAATCTCGATAGGAGATATTTCAAAGAAGGAATCAATGTTGGTGAAACGAACTTCCGTAGGGCCTTAGAGGGTTATTATACCACAGACCACTGTAAAATCAGAACAAGGTACGATCGGACGCTCAACAATGTTTATGCAACATTTGACCCTAATGACGTGTACGTTGGAGTATACGAAAATATGTTCGAGAAAGACCAAGTAAGCAAGATGTCAGAGTTTTTTGGTATAGATGAGAATTTTGAATTTACCAAGGTACGGGTCAATAAGACTAAATCTAAGGTAGAAAATATGCCGAAATTGGAGAGTAAAATAAAGGAATATTATCTAGAAGTTTATGAATATTGTAATGATTTGTTTCCAGTTACAAGGGAACTGTGGAAGTAGGTCACCTTCGACTCTCTATCTTACTGTCTATGCCCGGATGTTTTTCGCACAATGCCTCAGCCCTCCGCTTCAATGACAGAATCTGAACGTTGACTTCAGAATCATCGGCGCCGTTCGATATCANTGCAGATAGTANGTTCAATCCCCCTTGAATTGCCCCTGCTTCTAGAAACTCGTCATTGGTGATAACATCTGAGTCCCTCAATATGCTTAGGGTAGAAGAGAGGTACTCAACCTCCGCCGCCATTAAGCCTGATGTTCTAGATTCAGATCCTGTAACACTGGTAATAGCCGTAATCATGATTGTCGGAGCATAATTCTCCTTTTGATGATTTTCAAGGGCTCTCCACTAATTCTATGAGCACCCCGCCCGAGGATGACGGATGTACGAAAGCTATTCTATTCCCGCCATGGCCAATCTGCGGTTTTGGATTTATCATAATTACACCCATTTTAGTTAATTTTTCTATCGTTTCCTCGATATCTGGCACGGATATAGCAAGCTGTTGTATTCCTTCTCCTCTCCGTTCTATGAACCTTCCAACTGGTGTATCAGAACCTGTCGGCTCCAGTAGTTCGATTTTAGTGTCTGACAAATTTTGCATATATCTGACTTCTACTCCCTGTTCCTTCACAATCCCTCCACCAGACGCTTCGAATCCCAATGCCTTCCAAAATGGCAAAGCAGAATCGATCGATTTCGTCGCAATCCCTATATGATCTATTCTCGTCATTTAAACACCACTTGGTGATACCCACGTACCGAAACATTCGGTGAGTACTGAGTTAATTTCCCCAATACTACAATAAGATTTCACAGCATCTATGATATATTCCATGAGGTTCTCTTCAGTTTCACAGGCCCTGGATAATTTTTCCAGAGCGCTCCTGGCTATATCCTCATTTCTTGAGCTTCTTATAGAATTAAGAAAATCAACTTGCTTGACTGCCAAATCCAGATCAAGTATCTGACCTTCAATAGGAATTTCATCTACGATATTGTTGACATTTACACCGACCACACTCAATGACCCACTCTCTATGGAATTCAAGTGCTCCCATGCACTTTCATGAATCATTCTTTGCTGTGTACCCGACCTGACTGCAGCGAGTGCTCCTCCTTCGGACTCTATCCTATTGATTAGTTCCATAGAAGCCTCATAAATTTTCGAGGTCATCTCCTCAATTACGTANGAACCTGCAAATGGATCCACATGATCCGCAATCCCCGTCTCCAATGCAAGAATTTGTTGGGTTCTAAGTGCTATGGTAACTGCCTCATCTGTGGGGAGACCNATTGCTTCGTCAAAGCTGTTAGTGTGTAGTGACTGAGTTCCTCCTAGGACAGATGAAAGTGCTTGGTAAGCTACTCTTACGATATTATTGGATGGTTGCTGAGCTGTTAGGGTGGCCCCAGCTGTCTGTGTATGGAACCTTAACATACAAGATTTAGGATTTTTAGGCGAGAACCTCTCAGTCATTACATCATACCAAACTCTTCTTGCCGCTCTAAATTTCGCAACCTCTTCTAAAATATCATTCTGACAAGCGAAAAAGAAAGATATCCTGGGTGCGAAGTCATCAACATCCATCCCTGCAGCTACAGCGTTTCTAACATATTCAAGTCCGTTCAAGACAGTCAGTGCAACTTCTTCAACGGCCGTACAGCCCGCTTCCCTCATGTGATAACCACTTACCGAGATTGTATTCCATAACGGAGCGTTTTCCGTACACCAGTTCATCAGATCTCTAGTGAGCCTCATTGAGGCTTCGGGTGGGTAAATATAGAGCCCTCTAGCTATGTATTCCTTCAGTATATCATTTTGCACTGTGCCCCTAAGCTCCTTTCTAGATACGCCCTGCTCATCTGCGATTGCAACGTATAGGGCCAAAAGCGTCGTCGCAGGCGCATTTATGGTCATTGATGTCGAAACCAACGACAAATCAATGCCTTGAAACAGGCCTCGCATATCTTCTATGGTATCTATGGGTACTCCAACCTTTCCAACTTCTCCCAGTGATCTTGGGTTATCAGAATCCAAGCCTAATTGTGTTGGCAGGTCAAAGGCGACGGACAGTCCAGTTTGTCCTTGAGATAGCAACATTTTGAATCTTTTATTGGTTTCCTCGGAAGTGGAAAAACCAGCGTATTGCCTCATTGTCCAGAGTTTGCTTTTGTACATATCGGGGTAAATTCCTCTGGTATACGGAGGTTTCCCTGGTTCCCCTATACCATCCATTAAAGCTCTCAGGAGGTTTGGGCTTTTCGTATTACCCTCGGGAGGTCTGTATTTTTGTGCGATTATCTGCGTATTGTGTAACTATCAACTACCTTGTATAGCGCTTCTATTTGGGAGTCATCTAATATTCCCTCTGAAAGTTTCGAGCTTAGATATTCCTTGGCATCAGTAACGGTCTGACGCTCTCCCTTTGCCCATACTGTCCCTAGTATGCTGGAACGGTGCTCTTCATCAATATTAAGGTCCACCAAAAGCTTTCTCACTTCATATTTGTATTCCATATGCCTACTTCTGTCGAGCCTCTTTTTTCTCTCCGCGGGTTGGAATGATGTTTTTGTCTTCCGGGNTTTTTTCTTTGAAACCGCGGTATTAGATGGAATTTCAACATTCTCTCTTGCCTTTTTTACCAGAGATTCCATCGCCCTCGCCTTACTTTTGTCAATTATATCTTGAGCACGCTTACTGGTACCGCTTTCTTTGACTTCTGGCTCTTGTGAAATTTCTTTTGCCCTCAACCCAATTGATTTCCTTGACTTTCCTAGTATTTGATTTTCAATTATCTCTTTTTCTAGATTGGATTCTTTGGCTTCCTTTGCCAATTGACTTTCAAATTCTTCTACTGGTTTAACAGCAGGTTCAGGTTTGCTAACTGGTTTAGGAGGAGGTGATTTTGGGGCTGGTTTTTTTGGTTCAACGGGTGTTACGATCGGATTCTTTGGAGTTTGTTTCCTCTGGTTTTGGGTTGTGTTATTGAATACATCCCTAGGCTTAGATTTTGCCTTCCTTCTCCTCTGCACTCTAGCTGTCTCCAACCCTCCGCCTAGAAGGACTCTCATAAGACTTGGTACTCAATTCCAGGTAATTATGGAAGAGTCAGTTCTCATTGAGGGGTCAATGGCGCTGTCTGAAAGTTTTGTTATTCTACCAGATTGTAGCTCCTTCCTTCCTAATTCAGCTATCATTGTCCCATTATCAATGCAGTATTGTTTTTCTGGCCAAAACGCTTCTCCTCCTCTTTCTTCGCACATTATTCTACTCATTTCCCTAAGTCGAGCGTTACAAGCTACTCCCCCTCCCAATAGTAACTCTCTCTTTCCCGTATGTGCCATCGCTCTTTCAGCCACTTCTATGCAACTAGAGAATGAATGTTCCTGTAGTGAGTAGCAAACCTGGTCTAATGGTAGTTCTCTAGAATGTGATATGGCAGACGTTAACAAGCCTGAGAATGCTAAGTCGGTTCCGTGTACACCATAAGGTAGATTTATCAGATTATCATTGGTATCCAAGCCTCGATTTTTCCAGTCACTTGAGAGCTTCTCAATTACTGGCCCGCCAGGGAAGGGAATGTCGTGTTGCCTAGCAAATTTATCCAGCATATTTCCTATTCCTATGTCTAGAGTCTCTCCTATGACTCTGTACTTGTCTCCAGCACGTGCGATAACCTGTGTGTTTCCGCCACTAGCATATAACAAAACTGGATCTTCGCAACCAGTTTGATTTCTACCAATTTCAATGTGAGCAACACAATGATTTACCCCAATCAACGGAACATTCCATACTGATGAAAGAGACCTAGCCACTGATGCCCCTATACGTAGGCATGGGCCAAGCCCCGGTCCTTGGCTAAATGATACTGCGACAACATCGTCTTGATTGAAATCCTCTCTTGATAGTAGTCTTGAAATTAATTCCGGCGCTTTGATTGAGTGGTGATCTGCGGCCTCTCTGGGGTGAATTCCTCCTTCTTCGGGCTTGAATAAAGCTGATTCTGACGAAAATAAAGTGCCATCCTCTCCAACAAATCCCAACGAAAGGGTGTGTGCAGTGCTTTCTACCCCCAGAATGACGCCTGTCATGGGGGTCGCAGTAGGGTAGTCCTTTCAAGCATCACTGCTGTGGAGAGCCGTGCGAGTCCTCGTAGTCAATGCCGGAGAGCTTGCCCACTTGTCCCATGGGGACCTATCTGAACCATTGAAAGGGCAAGAAATGTCTGACAAGGAACTCAATGTATACGAAAAGGGCAAGGGTCTACTCATTGGGGATGGAAAGGTATTGAAAATTGCAGACTCCGATGAGTTGATATCAGAATTTTGCCCCTCTTGGGACGGATCTAAAGAGAAATCTGACGGAATTTCCGTTGTTAATGCTAGAGGGAATGCCATAATACCAGGTTTTGTCGACTCTCATACACATTTGATTTGGAGCGGGGACAGGAGTAACGAAATGGCCCTTAGGCAAAGTGGCATGAGTTATTCAGAAATCTCCGAAATTGGAGGTGGGATAACTAAAACAGTTAGAAGCACGAGAAAATGTACATTAGACGAACTAATAAATATCGGTAGCACAAATGCCAACAAAGCGTTAATGTTAGGTACGACTACTCTGGAAGCGAAGAGTGGATATGGGTTAAATCTGGAGTCTGAGATAGCGATATTACGTGCATACAAAGTAGTGAATGGTATTTCTAGTTGTAATGTCTATTCAACATGGTTAGGTGCCCATGATTTTCCATCCGATACTACTAGAGAGGATTATATTGACGAGCTGATACACAAACAATTGCCTGAGGTCTGTAAGCTTGGTATCGCGCGATGGGCAGATGTATTCTGTGAGCCAGGTTGGTTCACCGTTGACGAATCAAAGGAGATATTGTTAGCATCTAGTGAAATGGGGCTGAGCCCTAGAGTACATGCAGATGAATTCGTAGATTCTAATGGACTTGATATGGCAGCTGATATCGGATGTGTCAGCGCAGATCATGTAGCCTGCTCAAATGACGATGCTCGATCAAAGGCAGATGACTCCGGTGTGATGCAGACTTTCCTACCCGGGACTCAATATGTAATGGGGATGTCAGATTTCCCCCCAATTAAGTCATGCTTGGAAAATTCTTGGGCATTTTCAATCGCTTCAGATTTCAACCCAAACTGTAATTCTATCTCCATGCCATTCGTTGGCTCGTTAGCTACTCACCGATGTGGTATTGACCCTATTGCTGCATTAGTGGCTAGTACACGTAATCCGGCTACAACATTCTCAGATGGAGCCCCTCCTGATTTTGGGAGTTTAAGAGAAGGAGGGGACGCATCACTAAACATACTTAGAACAAAATCAGTAGAGGGCTGGTGCCAAAGCCCTGGAATGAATCCAATCCTTCAGACCATATCTAATGGTGTTATTGTAAAATTATAGTAGTAGTTACATACAAACGTGTATATAATTAGTTAAGATATGCTAATTTTATAGTTAATCAATAATTCAGAGTTCCCAATATTCAAATTATTGATCCCTATCCCTATTTTTGAAGCATCACGTCGAACTGATAATCTAGGTTATCAGAACAAATTATTTCAAATATTTATTGCCCGTTAGAGCAGTACCACGTTTTTTGGATAATTAAAAAATATTGACCAAAACCCCCATATTTGACGTCTCATTCAGAATCCAAGGGATTATCATATGACGGCAACCGTAAGTGGATTTTGTATGACTTGCAAAAAGTATGGAATAATAGCCAATTGCCAAAAAGAAGTTATGAAAAACGGAAGAACAAGGGCCTACGGTTTTTGTAGCCAAAAACAATGCTCGGGAAAAATTTCTAAAATTATTTCCTGATCATGCAATGGTTCTTTGAGTAAGACTCCTTGCGGGTAATACTGGGCTCGTGGTCTAGGGGTTATGACGTCGCCTTGACATGGCGAAGATCGCAGGTTCAATTCCTGCCGAGCCCACCAGTAACTTCCTACCTATCAATCAAATCTTTCAACTATAGGTGATCCTAAGTTTTCCTGACCCCTTGGATCGAACGCTTTCTATCTCGATTGATGGTATTTCGCTAACATTTGAAACATGAGTACCGCCACAAGGGCATAAGTCAATACCCTCTATCTCAACCACGCGCAGGACCTCTACGGTTGCGGGTATCCTGTCAAGGAATTTTGTATGCCTCATATTCTCATGCGACAATATCTCCTCTCTTGACCATTCATGAATCAATACATCTGCGCCATTCTTGAATATTGAATTCACTTGGTTGAGAATATCCGTAGAATCAAAAATGTCTCTATCTGGGAACCAAAGATCAATTCTTGTATTATTTTCACTGATCTGATTGCCTACTGTTTCTGCTCCATACATATCATTGGCGATGGCTGAAAACACATGTTGAGCTGTGTGCATAACTGTATTTTTGTTACGCCATAAACGATCAATCTCACACGTGACAAGGTCTCCTTTTCGGAATATATCAGATTGATCTACTGGGTGAATTATCTTCTCGCCGGGAAGTACTTCGTTCATTTTTGAAATATTCCCATTTTTCGAAATTGTCCCCCTGTCGCCCGGTTGTCCACCACCCCTAGGGTAGCAGTATGTATCTTCCAAATACACTATTCCGTCTCCAACATCTGAAATCTTAGTTGAAAAATTAGGCGGGTCTATACCCGGGTGCTGTTTCAAATGGAGCTTTTCCTGCATGTGATCACTCGAATATTCCGGTCAAACCGCCTTCCAGTATTGCCCTAGATAGATTCCTAGTATCATCTGATAATTGACGATCACCATCTAATGGAGGAACAATGCCCCTCACCCAATCCCTTATCTTTGCTACACCTGAACCTGGTCTTTCAGAGATCCTCTCTAACGCTTCACACGCACAGATCATCTCATTTGCGATTACATTTGAAAGAAGCCTAGTTGAATTCATAGTTCTGAATGACCCGGTTGCCCCCATGGATGCATGATCCTCCTTCCCCATACTTACGGGTATATTGGATATTGTTGCAGACCCCGCCATTAGGTGGAGTTCGGATAGCACTGCTGCTGATGAATATTGGATAATCATTAAACCGCTTTCCAAGCCCTCGTCATCCGTCAAGAATGGGCTATGACCTCCCCACTTAGGGTCCAAGATTTGATTGATTCTTCTTTCAGAAATACTAGCTAACTCATGACAAGCAACGGCCATGGAATCGCTACAAATAGCAATGTATTGTCCATGGAAATTACCTCCTGATATGACTTCAATTCCGCCATCTGTGAAAATCAATGGATTATCTGTCGAGCTATTTATCTCAATTCCCAGAATCCTCCTCGACTCCTTTAGGATATCTATTACAGGGCCATGGACCTGGGGCGAACATCTCAAAGAATATGCATCTTGAACCCTCTCACAGTCCTGATGTGAAATCATTATCTCCGAATTAACTAGAAGTGAAGAAATCCTTGCTGCAGAAACAGATTGTCCTGGATGAGGACGTGTAAGGTGAATCCTCTTATCGAATGGTTTGTGTGAGCCTCTGATGGCTTCCACAGTACATGCAGTGGATGCATCAGAAGCGAAGCAAAGGATGTCCAAGTTGTGTATCGCTTCGCACATAAATGCACACATCTGACTTGTCCCATTTATCAACGACAAACCTTCTTTAGCGGCTGGAATAATTGGCTCAATGGAATATTTCTTCAGGGCATCAAGTGCAGGCATTTTAATCCAATTACCATCATCGATCATGATGTTACAGAACCCCTCTCCCATCATTCCCATTGCTAAATGTGACAAGGGAGCTAGATCGCCAGAAGCACCAAGAGACCCGATTCTAGGTATGATAGGACATATTTTGTGATTAATCATTGAAATGAGGGTATCTACAATTAATGGCCTTGCCCCGGAATTTCCACGACATAGAGTATTAGCCCTAATCAACATCATCATCAGCGTGTGTTTATTTTCCATCTCTTCTCCAATTCCACAGGCGTGACTTCTGATCAGATTTACCTGTAGAGCTTCTAATTTATCAGACTCTATGGATACTGAAGACAACGCTCCAAAACCTGTATTTATTCCGTAGGTTGTCTCACCGCTTTCTAAAATGTGATCAATTCCCAATCTAGAAATCTCCATTCTCTTCCTAGCATCATTGGATAGGTGTACCGTAGTTCGTCCTAATCCGGTTTCAACCACATCTCGAATTTTAAGCGATTCACCATCCAATACAATGTCCCGCATGACAATCGGTAAAGGCCCCTACAAATAGACTCATCGAGATTAAAATAAACTTTCTATTAATTCTTCGTCGACTAAGTAAGGCAATGTTACGTCTAAATCTGTGTTGTCCTCCATAGCTCTTCTAATAGTCCACATAGCTTCATCATTCCTTGCCCATGACCTTCTGGCTACTCCATTCTCTACGTCCCATGGGATCATGGATTCTATTGATTTTCTAGACCTATCGCTTCCATCTATCATCATCCCGAATCCTCCGTTGATCACCTCTCCCCAGCCAACGCCACCTCCATTGTGTAGACTAACCCAAGTAGCACCTCTGAATGAGTCGCCAACAAAATTCTGTATGGCCATATCGGCGGTAAACATGGAACCGTCCTTGATATTCGCAGTCTCTCTGTAAGGACTGTCTGTCCCACTAACATCATGATGATCCCTTCCCAGCACAATAGGTCCGGAAATGGTACCATTTCTGATGGCCTCGTTAAATGCCATTGCTATCATTTTTCTCCCAATAGAATCTGCGTAGAGGATTCTTGCTTTACTACCGACAACGAGGTCATTCCTCGAAGCTTCTTTTATCCATCTCAGATTGTCCGAATATTGCTGTTTAATCCTACTAGGAGAATTATCATAAAGATTGGAGAGAATAGAAGATGCTATATCATCCGTTGTATCGAGGTCTTCCTTTTTTCCGGACGTGCATACCCATCTAAATGGTCCAAACCCATAATCGAAGCACATTGGACCCATGATATCCTCTACATATGACGGATATCTGAAATTCCCCTCAACATCAAAGATATCTGCTCCTGAACGACTAGCTTCCAATAAGAATGCGTTCCCATAGTCCCAAAATTTCATCCCTTTATCACATAGAGTGTTTACAGCTGACGCGTGTCTTTTCAAAGATATCTTGACTGATCTCTTGAATGATTCAGGGTCCTCGGACAATAGGGATTTTGACTCTTCGAATGAGTATCCCACTGGTGTATAACCGCCTAGCCAGGGATTGTGTAGGCTGGTTTGATCACTCCCTAAATCTGGGGTTATGCCGTTTTGAATTAGTGCTTCTAGCAAATCTACGATGTTACCTATGAAACCGATAGATACCGCCTCCCCAGATTCCCTCGCTTCCTCGGACCTACGAATCACTACATCAATGTCTTCGTGCAGCTCAGACAGCCACCCTTGTTCATGCCTTTTCCTTGCTGCGAATGGATCCGTCTCAGCAATAATACAAACAGCACCTGCGATTACCGCTGCTTTTGCCTGAGCACCAGACATGCCACCAAGACCAGATGTGATAAAGAGGATGCCAGATAAGTCTGAGCCCGGATCCACATCCAGATATTTCCTTGCAGCATTCAGGAGCGTTATAGTGGTGCCATGGACAATACCTTGTGGGCCTATGTACATGTATGATCCAGCAGTCATCTGTCCGAATTGTGTCACGCCTAATGCATTCATCCTTTCATAGTCGTTCTGTGATGAGTGGTTGGGGATTACCATGCCATTGGATATGACCGCTCGAGGAGCATCAGGAGAGGATGGGAATAAGCCCAATGGGTGACCAGAATTGATGACCAACGTCTGATTTTCCGTCATCTTGGAGAGGAGGCTCATTGTAATGAGGTATTGAGCCCAGTTTTGAAAAACTGTGCCGTTTCCACCATAAGTGACGAGCTCATGTGGAAATTGAGCGACTGCTGGGTCAAGATTATTTTGAATCATCAACATAATAGATGCAGCGGATAGGCATTTGTGTGGATATTCGTTTATTGGCCTTGCATACATCTCATAGTCGGGCCTGAATCTATGCATGTATATGTGACCGAGCTCCTCTAGCTCAATCAGGAACTCAGGGGCTAACTCGGCATGCCAAGCTTTTGGGAAATATCTCAGAGCATTCTGCAAGGCCAGCTTTTTCTCCTTTACAGATAGAATCTGAGGTCTAGCGGGAGCATGCGGTACAGAGTTATCTATCGGTTTCGGACCAGGCAGAATATCGGTAATGCCAGCTGTAATGATTTCAGAGAAGCTCATTTCCATTGTAACCTCTCCATGATAATTTTATTGATTAATTCATACCTCTCCTTTGTCAGTAAAGTCAATTCAAGCACTTGTCCGTTTAAATCTTCTTTTTGATCACCTGAGTTAATTGAGTCTAGGTTTATCCTAACATTAAGTGATGCTATTTTTGAGGATGAGTGAGCCAATTCTGCAGAACCAAGCAGGTCTGTTAAAGCGTTTAGATTACCAAATTTAGCTAGATTTATGATGTTATTCAGAAGATTTGACGCTTCATACATTATCTCTAGTGGAACACTAGCCGCATTTATCGTAGAGTCAAATATTGCTTCTTTTCTTGTTTCTTTAAGCTCGTCCGTATCTCTGGGTAGTCTGTATGAGCTCATGACAGAATCGAAAGCCAAAGCATCCTCCTTGGCTAGCCTTAGTGAGGTTTCAATACTTTCATTGGATTTAGAAATTATCTCTTCGGCAATCCCTTGTCCATCGGACCACTTGTCCCTTCCTGAGGTCAATCTGGCTACCATCGTTGCAAGGGAATGTGCATGTGAAAGGATTAGTGCCGATACAGATCCTCCTCCTGGAGTTGGGTTCGACGAAGATATTGAACTTAACACGTCTTCATATCCCTTATTCATCAAATCACCTACGAATCGCCAACTCAATTATTGATTTAGCTGGTACGAACTCCTCTAATCCGTTCAAGCCCAAGCCTTCCACCGCTTCTTGTAAAATTATGTTTTGATCGTGGATTTCGCGGTTTCCATTGTAATGCCTTCCCGCTTCAATCATTGCTTGTAAGGGAACTAATCCTACCAACTCACTTGATGTAGCCTTAAGTCCCAATAAATCGGCCTCTAATCTTACTGCGTCGGTTACTTCATGCAAACCAGTGACAGTATGATCAAGTAGATTCATTGAGACCTGCGCGGTATTCTCATCATACATCCAACCAGCAGCTTGCAAAGATTGAAAGATTCCCGGTATCCTTACGGGTTTTCCTTCATTATCTCGTATTTTATTACCATCTGAATCTTTCGAAATCGTGCCACTTGTCCTAATCTTACCGGCAATAATATTGGCCAATTTCTTATCATTAGTATTGAGGTTGATGTTGTAAGCGATTAGAACCTGCCTAGCACCTGAAGCTATTGCTCCAGTTTTGGGTACGAAGGTTGACGGGCCATAATCTGGTTTCCAAATTTCCATAGAGAGTTTTTCCTCAAGACCCTCATATTCACCTCTTCTTATATCTGGTAAACGCCTTCTTTCCATACTCCTAGCAGAATTAGCATATAGGTAAACTGGGATTCCAAAGCGGTCCGATATTATTTTTGCATATCTCTCAGACAGGGATATACAATCCTCCATAGTAGAATTCTGAATTGGTATAAATGGGACAACGTCAACAGCTCCCATTCTAGCGTGTTCTCCAGAATGCCTCGTCATGTCTATGAGTCTGATGGCAACAGATGTAGAAACGATTGCGGCTTCAAGCACTGCTTCGGGTGTCCCCACTATTGTTACCACAGTTCTATTGAAGTCATAACCAATATCAACATCTAATAATGTAACGTCACTGACTTTCAATATAGATTCTGTGATTTCGTTAATTATAGATTCGTCCCTGCCTTCACTAAAGTTTGGTACGCATTCTACCAATGTGTCGCCCATGTGCTCGCATGGTGATTAAGAGATTAGTATTGCCCATCAATCATACAATCCCGATGAGTTGTCGGTCCCATCTCCATTTCTTCCATCGGTAACTTTCTCGAGTGATTTTGAGAAATCTGATTTGGAAATTTTTTTCCTCCCGTTCGAAATCGCACTTACCCCTGCTTCAACAACAAGTGATTTGATTTCTGCCCCACTAAAGCCATCTGTTTTTGAAGCAATATCCTCCAAATCAATTTGATTTGATAGTGGGGTATTTTTCGTATGAACTCTCAAGATTGAAAGCCTACCATCTTCATCAGGAAGGGGGATCTCAACGATTCTATCGAATCTGCCCGGTCTCAATAGGGCACTATCCAAAAGTTCCGGCCTGTTTGTTGCGGCAATGATTTTTACATCTTCTAATGGCTCAAATCCATCTAACTCAGACAGTAGTTGCATCAATGTCCTCTGAACCTCTCTGTCGCCTGATGTAGCCCCATCTAATCTCTTAGAGCCTATGGCATCTAATTCGTCGATGAAAACTATAGCTGGTGCCTTCTTTCTTGCAAGATCAAAAATCTCTCTAACTAGGCGTCCTCCTTCTCCGATATATTTCTGAGCAAGTTCAGACGCTACTAATCCGAGAAACACTGCATTTGTTGAGTGGGCTACTGCTTTGGCAAGCATTGTCTTGCCGGTCCCTGGTGGACCTGTTAGAAGCACGCCCTTTGGAGGTTCTATTGAGAATCTTTTGAAATCATCTCTATTGGTGAAGGAAAGCTCTACAGTTTCCCTGATTTCGGATATCTGATCTGTTAATCCCCCTATATCTTCATATGATACCTCAGGCTTCTCTATAATTTCGGATGTGATAACAAGTGGGTCCCAAGAATCAGGTAAAACTTCTATCACGGAAAGGGTATCCTGGTTCAGGGCAACCCTACATCCAGAAACGAGTTTTGAACTGTCGATTCTGGGATTTACTGATACTAAGAAAACAGTCCCATTGGAACTTCTAACGATTGCTCCATCTTCGGTCAGGTCTTGGAGGTGACCAATAATCATGGGAGGTGCCCTAAGATTCCGAATCTCTTCTTCTAGCCTACTAGCTCTTTTTTTCACCTGTGAAACCTCGCTCTCCAATAGTAATTTATCCGTAAGTAATTGTTGCGCAGTCTCAGATAAATTCCTAATTTCATTTTGTAGGTTTGATACTGTTGGATGTGGAGGCGTGTCCTTTGACCTCTTGCTATCAGAACCAGCAGTCATGGATTGCGGAGGCGGTATTTGATTTCAAATAACCCCAACCCATATGATTGATTGCCAAGTGGGGGGTACATGGGAACCTGTGAGATGTGTGGGAGTGAGAGAGTTTCCACCCTTCTCTCAGAAATTTCCGGTACCAGACTTAGATGCTGTAAAACATGTATAGAATCTAACAACCTCAACGTTCTTGAAACTAGGAAAGCCACAGTTGCAAAACCTAGATCCGGGAGCATAGTGAAAAGGACATACACTAGGAATATGGCAAAGATGGAGAAAGAAGTAATATCAAACTTCCACACTTCAATAAAAAGAGCGAGGGAAGCAAAAGGGTGGACCCCCAGAGACCTTGCCAAGAGGTTAAATTTACGCCTTAATGATATTCAAAAAGTAGAAGCTGGGGTCCAACCAGCGGATTCAGTTCTAGAAAAAATAGAGAAATCCTTGGACATAACATTGTTTGAGGATAACATTTCAGAGCCTGAGAGATCAGTAAAAGCACCTACTAGTAGGGGTATGACCATAGGAGATGCACTAGATGAATTCCTCGGCAAAGAATAACCCAGAGGAGATTCCTCTCCACGTTATCCACCTAGATCAGGACGACCCCAAGAAATGCAGTGCGAGGAGAATTTCAAAAAAGGGGTATGCTACTCTTCACAAAAGTACACGGGGGGCCCCAAAGAGAGGCTTCTTGTTAGACCCTTCAAGTGGTAAACTAATCGGACCAGATGACAAAGATATGATTTTGATGGGTGGTTCAATAGTGGCTCTAGATTGTTCTTGGAAACGTTTGGAGGATTCTTTGGAGTCTATCTCGAAATTTACAAGACTAGAGGGAAGGACTCTTCCAGTATTATTGGCGGCTAACCCAGTGTCCTGGGGAAAACCTGGAAGATTGTCTACAGCCGAGGCGTTAGCATCAACATTATTCATTCTGGGGAGAGAAACTCAAGCTAGAACGCTTCTCTCCTGCCTGCCATATGGGGACACCTTTCTCGAGTTGAACAAACTACCATTAGAAGCCTATTCAAACGCTAACTCCAATGAGGAGCTTGCTGAAATTCAATGGGATTTCTTCGACAAGCCAGACGAAAAATAAATTCATTATCTTACTCTTGAGCCCGATCCAATATCGTTTACAGTAGTAACTATGCTCACATTTCCATCCCCATCATCAGCCGCTAATAGCATCCCCTCAGACATTACTCCCCTCAGTTTCTTAGGCTCTAAATTAGCTACGAAAACTACGTTCAGTCCCACCAAGTCGGAAGGCTCGTAATATCCCTTTAATCCCGCACACACTGTTCTGGTTGTATCGGGAGTATCTTGTATAGTTACTACATACAACTTATCTGCGTTGGGGTGATCTTCAACGGATATGACTTTCCCGGTCTTCATCTCGACTTTCATGAAATCTTCGAATTCTATGTAATCAGCTCCTTTACTGTCTCCCTCGACTGGGTCATCATTATTATCGTTGGCCAGAGAAAGCTCATGGCTAATAATTTCATCTAAATCCAATCTTTTGAATAATGGCTCTGGTGGTTCATCGTTCCAACAAAGATGGCTTGTTAAGTCTAAAGAATTGTCCCAAAGTAGGTTATTTAGCTCAATATTCTCCCCCAGCATTCTCCACAGCCTATCAGATTGGAATGGCATAAATGGTCTAGTACATATTGCTAGTGTTCTGCAGAGCCTCCAGGAAAATGCCAAAGCAGAAAGTGATTTTTCTTTGTCTACTGACTCCTCAGACTGAAGATATTTCCAAGGTGTGGCCCTTTGTAGGACCTGATTTCCGATCTGGGCGATTCCCATTAATGATCTCAGAGCTTCCTTGAATCTCTGTCTTTCCATAGATTCCATCGCAGAATGCAATAGCTTCTGGCAAGACTCGGTCTCATGTTTGAACTCCTCATGTGAATCATACCTAGAAAGTGGATTTTCTCCTTCATTAGTCAAGCGATGAGTCAGAGTCATTACCCTGTGTACGAAGTTTCCATATGTACCAATCAACTCATTATTGGTCCTTTCAACAAAATCCTCCCATCTAAAGTCAGTGTCGTGTGTTTCAGGCATGTTAATCGTTAGGTAATATCTGAGACAATCGGGATCGTACCTTCCTAGGAAAGAGGGGAGCCACACTGCATGTTTCCTGCTCTTACTAAACTGCCCTCCTTGCAGCATCAAATATTCGTTGGATGAAACATTAGTTTCCAGCACCAAACTACCCGGGAGATTTTCGTGTGTTATTTGACGGTCATTATCAGACGCATTCATGCCCATAATCAAAGAAGGCCAGATTACTGTGTGGAAAGGGATATTGTCCTTGCCCATGAAATATATGTGCCTAGGTGATTTGCCATTTTCGTCTGCCTTCCACCACCTCTCCCACGCTGAATCACCATCTGGATGATTGTTTTCAGAGGCGAATCTTTCAGCCCATATCCTTGCGCAGGTATAGTAACCTTGCACAGCTTCAAACCACACGTAGACTCTTTTAGATGACCACTCATTACCACTAAGTGGTAATTCAATTCCCCAATCAATATCCCTAGTTACTGCCCTTGGTCGCAACCCCATGTTTAGCCAATTCTTTGTCATAGATCGAACGTTTGGCTTCCATGTGTCCTGTCTTAATTTGGCATGTTCTTCTAGGCTTGTTTGAAAGAGATCAAGCTTGAAGAATAAATGATCGGTGTCTCTAATCTCAATTGTTGCATCGGGGTCCAACTTTGATATTGGATTAATCAGCTCGTGTGCTTCGTATGTTGACCCGCATTCATCGCATTGATCCCCCCTAGCGCCGTCTTCCGAGCATATTGGGCATTTACCCTCAACATATCTGTCCGGCAAGAATCTAACAATGCCATCGGAAACCGAACAATACTGCTTCATCGTTTTTTTTACTAGTAAATCCGATTCCAATAAACGTGTAAATACGTCACGAACTATCTCTTTGTGTCTCAAATCTGATGTTCTATTGTAAAGAGCACCGCCGTATTCTACACCGCGTGAGTCAATGTTATCTGCCCATGAACAACCTAGTTGAATTAGTGATTTCAAAGCTAGGTCATGATATTTGTCAACGACTTCTTGAGGGGAAACACCCAATTCCTCAGCAGTAATTGTAATTGGGGTGCCATGCTCGTCAGATCCACTGCACATTAGCACACGTCTACCTCGTGCTCGTTCGTACCGGTATTGTATATCGGCCGGTAAGCAATTTCCAGCTACATGACCAAGGTGGAGTGGTGCGTTTACGTATGGCCAGGCCATGAAAATTGTCACATAATCTCCCGGCGACACATAGCTAGCGGTCAGTCACCTATTTATGTCGCAATCGGTCGTAAGGGGTACAGGAGCAGTCATTCGTGTCACGTGCATGTTTAATTTTCGCTCAAAAGTGAGGAAACATAATTGGTCGACTACACGCTTATTTTAGCATATTCTGGGTTAGCCTTAGGGGCTTCTTTCTTGTGCAGCATACTAGAAGCCGTTCTATTATCGACAAGCCATGGGCATATTGTTGCATTGAAGGACACACATCCAAAAGTGAGTGATCTATGGTCACAATGGAAAGATGATCCGGAAAGGCCACTTACGGCCATTCTCACTTTGAATACTATCGCTCACACAGTTGGTGCCCTTGGTGTAGGGGCAGAAGTTCAGACACAATTTGGAGGCGGAGATATAGTTCATGTTGCCGCCGCAATACTAACACTGGCAATTCTGGTGCTTAGTGAAATTTTGCCGAAGACAATAGGTGCCCTGTATTGGAGAAGACTTACTGTCCCATCCGCGAGGATATTGAAAGGGATGATGTTCGCACTTTGGATAATTGTTAAGCCTATTGAAATTACTAGATCTCTACTTCCCGCAGTAGAGACAGAGACCGTAACAAGAGATGAGCTTTCTGTTTTGGCTGATATAGCAGAGGAAACGGATGTTATAGAAGAAGACGAAGAGGCAGTAATTCAGAACTTATTGAGGTTGAGGGAAATTAAAGTAAGTGATATAATGACCCCGCGCGTTGTTGTTACTTCGGTCTCCTCGGATGATACGGTATCAGACGTATTGCAGAATATCCCAATAATGATTCATGGACGGATGCCTGTTACGGGTGGAAATATAGACGATGTGAGAGGAGTAGTTCTAAGAAGTGAAATTCTTAGAAGGGCCGCCGTCGATGATTATGATTTGAAGATGTCTGATATCTCAAGACCCGTCGATATCTGTAAGGATGATGATTCCGTAGATAGGGCATTGGATATACTCTTAGAGAATAAATCCCAGTTTCTCATAGTAAAAGACGAGTTTGGTGGGACCGAGGGCCTTGTCACAATGGAGGATGTAATAGAGACATTATTGGGCGTAGAGATCGTAGATGAATCTGATCAAGAAGCAATTGACGACGGTGTCCATCATGAAGACATGCGGGAACTAGCCAAGCAGAGAATAGAAGAGAGTGAATAATCACCCAGCCATAACCTCGGTGTCAATTATTGAAATTTCCTCATTACTATCGATCCACTCTCTCATAGTCATTAAGGGAGATATTCTCAATGTCCCCAAGTGCCTTGTAAAGAGATAGACCATAGGGTCGTGTTTCTCCACAATTTGAAGCTGAAATAGTGATTTAATTCTATCACTACGAGACTCAAAGAATGCGAATTCAACAGCCACGCCAATGATGGTAGCGGTGTACAGGACCAATATCACTGATATTGAAAAAATGATAGGATCACCTAGTAAATCTCCGGACCTAAGTTGACTTCCGTATACCAACTGTCTAGATAGTAAGAAGATTAATCCTATTCCAACGGATGGTCCTAAGGCGTCATCTACTAGTGAGTGCATGGGAATAAGCCTTCTTTTCGTTGGATCAGCGAAAACTAAGGATGTCATTGTCGCAGCCCTAATAACAGAAATAAAGGATACTAAAAAGATATAGAACACTGCACTTAGTACCATTACTTGTCTTGGCTGAAGCGGGAGATACAATACAATTAGGTATGCAAAAATACCGAGAAATACTGTAATCGGCATTCTATGTGTAGAATCTAAGACCCTGTCTAAAGTGCCTGTTCCATCATCCAATCTTGGTATCCCAATAATTTCCCACCTTGTTACCTTTCGTATGACATTAGCTGTATAAGATAGTAAGCCCTTGTCTATTAATATCCACTCAATTGGTCTGAACATGGGTAGGAGGATTATTGTCACGAAGAAGGCAAATATTCCTAGAAGTGGAGAGAATATCAGTGCCGGTAGGAGTAAGAAATGCTGCGGGCCCAACGGTCTGAGTAGATCCGATTCTATTCGGGATTGTCTCTCTTTATCGATTAGTAATCTACGTGCCTCGGAGTCAAGCTCTGTTCTGTACCTCTTGATTGGTATGCCAGAATCCAGAACCCTCCTAACCTTCTCTCGGTAGTGTTCATGTTCAGGCTCCATCCCTACCCACCACTTCCACCCGAACCTGAGTGGAAGGGTGAGTATTACAGGCAGTAATAGGATTAGCAGTCCAGTAGCTAGTCCGTCCATAGGAGCACTCCCAGCAGTTGGTGCCAATCACCAGCTTAGAACAAACCGGTCTAACATATACTAAGTATGTCGAAATTGTGTGTTATTCGGAAGCAGAATTGTAGAGGGAATTTACAGCCGGCCAGTCAATAACGTTCCACCATGCATTGATGTAATCTCCTCTTCCAGGTCCGTACTTCTTGTAATACGCGTGTTCCCAGACGTCTATCCCAAGTATTGGTGTGCCTGAATTGTCCATTATTGGGTTATCCTGATTAGGTGTGGAGCAGATGAAAAGTCTCCCGCTGTTATTTACACAGAGCCAAGCCCAGCCACTTCCGAATCTAGTCATAGCAGCTTGGGTAAATTCTGACTTCATATTGTCAAAGGATCCAAAGGCCGTTTCTATAGCCTCGAGTAAATTAGGGTCTGGTGATCCATCTCCACCTGGACACATGAGGCCCCAGAAAAATTTGTGATTCCAATATCCGCCTCCGTTATTTCTTACGGCAGGGTTATCATTGTGATTGACAAGCAGGTCTTGAATGGTTTTTCCTTCCAATTCGGTACCAGAAATAGCATTGTTTAGTTTGGATGTATACCCAGCGTGGTGCTTACTGTGGTGAATTTCCATCGTTAGCGAATCAATATGTGGCTCTAGGGCATCGTAATCGTATGATAGTTCTGGCAATTGAAATGTCATGATATCTAAATGTGGGAAGAGGGGGGGTGATATCAATACTACTTTTGGGAAACTTCATTGAATCATCCGCACTCGGGTACTTGTGAGAATAGCAGTTACAGACGGCATTGACAAGAATGCAAAGTTGGACCTTGAAGAAATGGGCCATCAGGTCGAGGAGAGGCATTATTCCAAAGAGGAGTTGCTAGGGGGCTGCATTTCTGATTTCGACATAATTATCATTAGAAGTGCCACTAAGATCACATCGGACATAATCAAAGCTAACACAGGGGAAGATTCATCATTATCGATGATTATTAGAGCTGGTGTCGGCATAGATAACATCGATCTCACCGGAGCTACTGAGAACTCTGTCCTTGTTTGTAACACACCGGGTTCCTCGACGAATGCCGTTGTGGAGATGACAATAGGGCACCTAATCTCAAGCAATAGACTACTTATCAAATCAGACAGAATGATGAGAGAAGGGTTGTGGGCAAAGAAGGAGCTCAGAGGATCGGAGCTCAGAGGGAAAAATCTTGGTCTTCTCGGCTATGGTAGGATAGCGCGAGGAGTAGCTGAGATAGCAAAAGGTATGGGAATGAATATTCATGTTTTCGACCCTTATTTGTCTGATTATGATGACGGGTGCGTATATCACGACAAAGTTGAAGATTTATTCTCCAGTTGTACTCACATTTCGTTACATTGCTACCTTTCAGAAGAAACCCATCACCTAGTTAATTCCGAATTAATCAAACTAATGCCCAAAGTCGGTGTTGATGGGATACATTGTGGAAACCACATTATCAATTGTGCCAGAGGAGGAATTATTGATGAGGTTGATTTACACGAATGTCTAGTTAGTGGCCATTTGTCCACAGCTTCATTGGATGTTTTCGAGGTGGAGCCTGCCATAGGGAATGAGTTACTGACCCTTGAAAATTTCCAAGCTACACCCCACATTGGAGCCTCTACATATGAAGCTCAGAGTAGAATTGGCAAAGAAATTGTTTCCATTGTAACAGAATTTTCTAATGGAGACTCCCCGAAAACACGCTTGAATTGATTATTCGATCAGGTTGTGCATTGAAGTGAGTGCACCTTTGAATTCAGCCAACTCCGAAGGTACACTAATGCCGTGAATCTCGGATTTTAATGAGAGGCCTTGATCTTTCTTAGCCTTCCAGGTCGATGAATTAAAATCAATCAATAGCTCAGTCAATTGCAAATAGGCATTAGTGTTAGTGTTACTAGAGAAAACTTGGAGAGGATATGATCTTGCGTCTACGGCACTAGCTCCATAAAGTACAGTGGACAGATAATCTGTGAAAAACGGACAGACAGGGGAGAATGTTATGAGTAGGTCCCTGACTATTCTGTGAATGGTCCAAGAGGCGGCATAATCGCCATCGTAAAGTCTCGATTTGGACATTTCCAACCAATGCCCCGGAAAAACTCCCGTAGCAAATCCCTTAATTGATTGAGTTGCGTTGTATATGTCCATGTCCTTCCAGAAATTCTGAACATCGTCCATCATAGCATCAAATACACTGAGGATCCACCTATCTTCGTTCGGTAAATTATTTGGTAGGTTTTCCAAATCATCTGGGACCTCAAATTGGCTTGCAAATCTGGCTACATTGAATACCTTGGTAAGTATCCCAAAATATTTTGACTCAATTTCCTCGGGGTTTATGTGAAAATCATCTCCAACTTGGGCTTCGCAAGCTTTCCACAATCTGAAGCACTCACTTCCTATTTTGTTTGCTTTAAGACTGACTTGTTTACCCCCAGGTCCACGGATTTTCCAGGACCCTGTGCGACCCCCAGCACCACATTCCAATACGGAATCTGCATCAATGCCGTTACCTAGTGATTTGGACATTTTTCTTCCCCATGGATCCATTCCTAGTCCATCTATCCATATGTTCTTGAATGCTGGCTTATCTAGCAACAAGGCACTCTTCAGCATTGTATAGTAGAGCCAGGTTCTGACGATTTCCTTGCCCTGCGGCCTCAATGCTGTGGGAAATGATCTCTCGAACATTTTTGGATTATTTAGATAACCACTCACGAAGAGGTTGGAATTAGAAGAATCCATCCAAGTGTCAAATACCTTGGTCTCTCCAACTATTTTGCCTAATGATTCTGCTATGTCATCATACATTGCAACAAATTGCCTAGTCTCCCTGTCTAAGACCTCGGACCCGAGAGGAGGCATGTCTCTCCATGGTTGTACATATGTGCCACTAGGTGGGACTATCACCTTTGATGAGTCTTCGGAGTACCAAATGGGGACTTCCGTATGATACCACCTTCTCCTACTTATGGGCCAATCTATGGAAATCCCGTCCATCCAATCATGTAGGAATTGCCTATTCCTTTCTGGTATGAAATTACAGTTTTCGGATAGTTTAAACAGTCGATCTATGACATGTGTTTGTTTAACATACCATTCCTTTAGTAGTATAATTTCTACAGGATTTGATCCTCTCTCGCTCACGGGAATATCCTGTAATCTATTTTCTTTTGATGATAATTTTCCAGTATCCTCCAGAATAGATATCGCAAGTTTTCTGGCATCTAATACGGTATGGCCATGTAACGGTCCCGATATTTCGGTCATCTTGCCTTCCAGATCTATGGCTTGGAAAGGTTTCAATCCTAGTTCTCTGAATACGGAGACGTCGTTCTGGTCTCCGAAAGAACAAACCATCAGTATCCCACTGCCGAAATCAGCTTTTACAGACGGATGAGTTTGAATTTCTACAGTATCCGATCTACCATTAACGGGCAACGGTAATTTAACTCTCTTCCCTACTAGATCCTTATACCTCTCATCATCTGGATGCACCATAACTACACCACAGGCACAGATTAGCTCCGGTCGGGTCGTTGAAATCAATAGTTCAGAGCCTTCTACAGTTTCCCATATGACGTCACATAATAGGGTCTCTCTAGATATTCTTTGTACTTCAGCATCAGCAATCGTCGTTCCTTCAATGGGATCGTAAATATTTGGCCTGAGATCCTCGATGATATCCCCTTTCTTGAACAAATCAATAAAAATAGATTGAGTCACTGACCGATAATTTGGAGAATCTGTCAAGTACTCATTATCATAGTCACAAGATAACCCTACGCGCTTAGCCGTGTGCCTCATTGATTGTGTGTAAAGCTCGATAGTCTCCTTACACAGGTCTAGGAATTCACCTCTTTCATAAGTTCTCATTTTCTTACCGGTTTTCTTTTCAACAGTAAATTCGATATTGATTCCATTCCTATCTACCCCCCATGGAAATAGAACTTCTTTTCCAATTAGTCTTTGACTTCTAGCGATTACATCTATCATGCTGTATTGTGCGACAGCTCCAATATGCCAAGTACCACTAGGATATGGAGGCGGAGTATCAATAACAAATAGCTCCTTGTCGCTGTTGGAGTCAAAGGAATATCTGTTTGGGTTGTCATCGTAATGAGATTCTTGTATTCTTTTCTCAAGATCAATAGTCCACCTCTTATCGGTGATTTTTGGCGCTCCCATTGCCTCCCCTCATATATCCCGTAGAATCCTCATTATTCACTGTTGCCGCATTTCAGTGAGTACAATTAATCACCATATTTCAAATCCAATCAACGAGGGGTTGAAGTCCTGCCTGTTATCCCAGACAGGTGTTACTATGGATGCCCCTCAAGAAGGTTCTCGATTTAATCCTGTGAGGGTTATCAGAGAATCCACTAATGTGGTGAAGTCAAAGATAGCAGATACTGGAAAAAAATTATCGGAGGTGGACTCAGAAATTGTAATCAAATCGGTACGCCGTTCACCTGTAATAGTTAAGAGGGCGATGTTGGACTCTTCAATTAGTGACCTGATAACAAAAGTGCCAGTGATTACAGTAATACTTTGCCTTACAGTTACTGCACTCCTAGGAAGGCACTCTGGAATTCTTGATTGTAGAGATGGTTTCGAATATGATTTTTGTGATGAGGAGGGGGCATTGAATGTTAATGGTGACATGGCCGTGTACCTCCCACAGGGATCAGATGTTCAGAAGGACATAGAGGATGTTGAGCAAAATTGGACTACTAATGTGATGGTAATTTACGTTGAGTCCGAAAGACAAGGTGTCGATCAACTACCCATTTTGAAACAAATAGACAAGGTAGAAAGCGCACTTAATACTGTAAGGGATGATAGGGGAGAGGAGGATTACGTAATCTACGTTCTTTCGGTGTCCACAGTAATCAAGGAGGTAAATTCCAGTGGCGGAAGGGTTGTCAAGGCCTTCTTCTCTGGTCTAGCTGAGGGCACAGGAAGCGATGAGTTTTCCCAACAGGTCAACGAATTGGTTGATGAACAATCTAATATTATTGGTGATTACTCTATACCAGACGAACAAGAGAGGGTAGATCAAATATTGGGGGAGATGCCTCAAAATGCTCTAGACAAATTAGTTAGAGATGTTGGGAAGAATCAGAATGAGACCGCTGGATATTGGAACAGAGCTGTCATCATTATTGGAATTTCAAGTGATTTGGATAGAGATAATGATGGCAAAGATGACATTACAATTTCGGAAATAATTGAGAATACGCAGGGTACAATAGATCAGATATCTTCTGAAAATAACTGGATATGTCTAGATGACAACGGAAATGAGGTAGATCCGGAATCCGATAATGCTGACGAATATTGTGACGGTACTGAGCTTGGATTGAAGATGACCCTTACAGGTCCCGTACCTCTAACTAATGCTATTACTGAGAAGTCGTTCCAATTATTTTGGGAAGTATTTCCGGTAGGAGTTGTGATTGTGGCTTTCGGATTATTTCTTTTCCATTGTGATTTGTTACAAACCGGAAGGATCAGATGGGTCCAGGGAGTCAAGACTCTGATAATCTCAGGTCTGCCTACTCTATGCTCAGTCTGGATAACATTGGGCTTTATCGGATATACTGACTATGAAGTAACAATGACGGTTATTATCGTTGGACCCATTGTTCTAGCACTTGGAGTTTCATACGGACTACACATAACAAATAGGTATGCAGAAGCGAAGGGATCCCCAAGAGAGAAGATGTCTGAAGCTATTAGCTCTACAGGTAGGGCTGTTTTACTCTCAGCATTAACTACGATCATTGGATTTATCTCCTTGGTATTCGTACCAATGAAACCGATACAGACCATTGGATACGCCCTTTCTGGTGGAATAGTCGTTGTCTACCTCATGACCATGTTAATGGTCCCTAATCTTACCATGATGCTCGATCTGAAAAAACCGTCTCATCCGCCACCTAAGGTTTTCCAGGGAGCAGTTGGTGTACCGATAAAATGGACTCGTGTCACACTTGCAATTTTTATAATGGCCATGGTTATGTCGGCCGGTTATAATCGTCCTAACGTGGAAGAAAATATCGATCTACTAAAAATGGCACCCGCGGGTGTAGACGCTGTAGACAAAATGGGCATATATTCAGACGAATTCAACGCAGGACAACCGGGTTTCCTACTGATTGACTCAGATCTTTATGCCGATCCAGATCCTATACCAGAAGCCGGAGCTCAGAAAGATCCGTTCTCTAACCTTAAGGGGATTGAACAACTCGAAACTAAGTGTAATTCAGTTGATAACACTACGGCTGTTTCTATTGTTTTCTTAATGAAAGCAATAGGCGTAGGAGTAAACGTATCAGGTGCTCCAATTAACGAAGCCATACCTGATGAGTTTGGACCAATAAAGGATGTTGCAGAGCTTATATTTGATCGAGAACAAACAGGAAACCTCTCATTCTGGAGTGCACTAAATTATCTAGATTTGCAAGACACTGGTGGAGTCCAATCTCAGAATTTCCTAATCTATGTGTTTTATGAAAGTATGACATTGGAGATGCGGGAGCTATTCATTGCTCCTAGCTATGATAGAAGCTTAATTTACATTGACATGCCATTTATGGATGTACAAAGTACAACATTGGCAGTCGATGAAGTTAACCGATATGCAGATGAAGAGATGGACGGGGCAGTTACTTCCAGTACACTAATTGGCGTTGCATCCATCACTATTGAGGTCAATAATCTGATTGTCAACTCACAATGGCAATCATTGGGCTTCGCATTGCTGTTCACTGTTGTGACGTTGGCACTGGTTTTCAGAGATGTAAGATATGCATTACTTACCACCCTGCCAGTTGGCTTTACGGTGATGATGCAATGGCTTGCTATGGATGGCTTAGATGTTGATCTATCTTTGATAACAGTGATGATTGGGTCCATATTAGTGGGCGTAGGCGTAGATTTTTCCATACATATCGCCAATCGTATCAAGGAACAAGGTGGGACCATAGAGGCTATTCAAACCGCTTGTGCGAGTACTGGCCTCAGTTTATTCGAAGCCACTACGGTTACTGCGGGTGGCCTGACTTGTGCCTATCTCATACCAATAGAGGCTATCAAGCCGTTCATCACAGTAATCATACTCTTACTTCTTGTTGCGGCAATTTCTGCTTTGATCCTATTGCCAGCAATCTTTACTGCAATGATCAAGGCTAATCTAGGGTTAACTGGTGGAGTAAGCACGATGGTTAAAACTGCAGGACTCAGAAGGGCAATAGCAAGAGATGAGGCTGATACCATAGACGCAGCNATTATTCTAGGCTCGACAGAGGACGCATGGTGAAATGTTGATTTGCATGGTGATTCTCCGAATGTTATGACCGGATACTGGTTGATGAAGAGTGAACCCCATGTCTATCCATGGGAACAGTTGAAAGAAGACAAGAGTACCCACTGGGATGGCGTTAGGAATTACCAAGCTAGGAATATCATGAGAGACCAAATGAAGGAAGGAGATCTTGTATTATTCTATCATTCAAACTGCAAGCCACCGCACGTGGCAGGGATAGCCAAGGTTTGCAGAGAGGCTTATCCTGACTTCACGGCCCAAGATTCTTCATCGAAGTATTTTGACCCAAAAGCCAGTCCTGACAATCCTAGGTGGATGATGGTGGACATAGAGCCAGTTTGTGATTTGAATCCAATCGGATTGCCTGAACTCAAAAGCAATGGAGATCTAGATGGTATGCCTCTTCTTCAAAGGGGTCAAAGACTCTCGGTCCAGCCAGTTTCTGCTGAACATTTCAGAATTGTATGTGAAATGGGCAACCTAAGTGAGATTCCTTCATGATGGGCATGTCCTCGGTGGACGTTCGTTTTCAATCGGAATGAAATGCCGATCTTCTCAACCCCGCTTCCCCAAGGCATCCAGCATCCCCGGTCGGGCTGCTCGCTTCCGCGCCTGACCTGGTTCCCGGGCATAGGATGGTTAGGTGACCCCTCCGGGTGACCCTCCCAACAACCTGCATCTCTTGGGGGCGAGGCGTCGTAGTCAACCAGCAGGATCCAATTGCTTCGTTTACGCCGCCCTCGGACTTCAGGTCACCATTATCGACGATTTGTGAAAAATAGAGTACGTCAACACCCCCCCTAGCCCGTACTACCCGGGGAGATTTGGCATTTGAAAGAATCGGGGCCATTATTCTGCTGATTCATATTTTGATGGGCACCCAGTTTGAATCTCTTTAGCATCTAGAATCCACTCTCCAGAGGAAGATGACAATGTTCCCTTGATTGCGATTGTTTTTCCTTCACTAAATCCATCTGGTACTGCTGCGCCATGGAAGTCAACCAACAGCATATGGTTAACACCGGTCAAAACGAAAGTGTAGTTTTCAACGTCCACTGAGCCTTCCAAGACCTCCCCCCTGATATGAACATCGCCAGTGTAATCCTCAGGATCATCCATGACATTGTCAATGTAATATTGAGTCTCTGGGTCGACTGTTGCTAGCATCATAATTACCAGGACGATTATCGATCCGCCGATAACAAATAGTCGATTATTACGATTCAATGACATTTTTCCACCTGGTATTAAAGAGAACATTACTACTACTTGTGGGCGTTTCCCACTGCTTCAGTGATTCCACTGAATCCATATTCTTTAACTCTACTTTTCAGCCCTCTAACAATAGAAGATGTTACACCTGGACCGTTGAAGACCAAGCCAGAATACAATTGTATCAAGCTAGCGCCTGCTTGTATTGATTTCCAGGCGCTATCTGGTGAATCTATGCCCCCTACGCCCACTATGGTTATTTTCCCCTGGGTGTGATTGTAAATATTGGAAATTACTTCGAGGGATCTCTTGTGGAGGGGCTTGCCGGATACGCCTCCCGATTGGGAGAAGGCTATCCTTGATTGAGTATTCTTAGGCTCGGGTCTAGAAATCGTAGTATTTGTAGCGACAATGCCGTCAATTCCATATTTTATTGAGATGTCTGCCATCTCGGAAATTAACTCATCATCATTATCTGGGGAAAGTTTCAACAAAAGTGGTTTATTGGAATTATATTTTTCACGAACCTTAGTGCACTCTCTAAGGACATTTCGCAATAAATCTTCATTTTGGAGATCCCTTAGGCCCGGAGTATTCGGGGATGAGACATTTAGCACAAACATATCGGCATGTCCCCACAGTGTATCTAGTGTATGGGAATAGTCCCTGGGTGCTTGCTCATTATCTACCTTCTTTGAGCGCCCAATATTTGCGGCTATTGGTACATTGGGCCAGTTCCCTGACGACTTTCTATCTACAAGAGAATCCCTGAGAGATGAGGAACCAGGATTGTTGAATCCCATACTATTGACCAATGCTCTTTCAGAATTGGCACGGAACATCCTAGGCTTGGGATTCCCGTCTTGTGGGTATCTAGTGATTCCTCCATACTCTATCCAAGAAAACCCTAAAGCAGGCCATGCTGAAAGAGCTCTGGCTCCTTTGTCCATGCCAGCTGCTAGACCTAAAGGATGGTGGAATAATCTACCAAGAGTGTGAATGGGGAGCTCTGGGGATTTGTACATACGACTTAATACCGATTTCCCGAAATTAGATTGATCAAATTTGGCCAAAGTACCTAAGGCGAGATCATGAGATCTCTCTGAGTCCAATCTGGAAATAACTGGCCTCGCCAATAGTCTCCATCCGAGGCCCATGTTAACGCGATAACAACGCACTCTTGAATAGTTACGCATGGTCGCGTAGTCATGGCCACATATACTGACTCCTTGAGGGAGGCGGCTAGAAGGCTTCTAAGGTCCAACGGGGGGTCGCTTTACGTGCCAAGAGATCTCCTTTCAGAATCTGAAAAATTGATATTAACGATATCTGATCTTGTACCGTCTAAGATTGATCCTCCCATCATTCTCTGTTCAAATGGGAAAGAAATAAGATATGATAACGGGGAAAATGAAAATTTCTTAATAGGTGTAGATGAACCAGATTTAACTTATTGTTGGGTAAATTCAAAAAGATCTGATAGTGGACAATATTGGGAGGATTTCAGGTTGATGGTCACTTCATTAGCATCTGCAGGTTACCCGGGTTGTATAGGATGTGGAGGACCCGGATCAGAAGGACCGTGGGATGAAATATCGGCTAGAAGTTACTGACGTCTCGCGTGTGCCCGCGCGTGCGCGCGTTGTACTGCTCCAACATCACTCATGTTTATACGGGGAATATCGAGGGGAAGGAACATCGACGACGAAAAACTGAGGTGTTACCATGAAGCTAATGATACTTGAATCGGGGGCTAAGGGTAAGACAGTAAAAAAATATCTTGGAAAAGGATGGATAGTAGAAGCATGTTTTGGTCATGTACAAGATTTACCACGGTCTGGAAAAAATGGTAGCAAGGCGATGTGGGCATCAGAAAAAGGTAAACTTCCCGATCCACCATGGGAATGGACAGATAGAGCAGAGAAGGTAGTTACGAAGCTTCTTGACAAGGCTAGGAAAAATAATGTTAGCGAAGTGTACATCGCTACCGACCCAGACCGAGAAGGAGAGTTCATAGCATGGAGATTAGCGCATATTTTTTCCGAGTTCCCGTTTGTAACAAGAGTTACATTTAACGAGATTACCAAACAAGCTGTAGAGATTGCCGTCGAAAACCACAGTGAAATAGACTATGCTTTGGTTGAAGCCGCCAAGGTAAGGAGATTTATGGATAGGCTTGTTGGTTTTAGATGCTCCAAATTTGCTAAGAGTTGGAATCTTAGGTCCATGGGGAGAGTTCAGACGCCGACATTGGGATACATAGTAAATAGGGAGATAGAACGAGATTCACATATTCCAATACCTTATCACAGCGTGCACACATCTAGTGATGGATATACGTTCAAATTTAGGTTTCACAATAGCACGGATGACGATGCTTGGAAGGATGATAATGGAAAATTCTTTTCAGATAGGACATTCAAAAACGAGCTCGCTGAAGAGGCCTACAGTGCCCTAAAAAAATCTGGCTTATTTACTGTCAAGTCGGTTAACACTGGGAAGATCAATCGTAAACCACCACCTCCTTTTACAACGGATACTATGCTACAATCGGCTAGCAGTTCACTTGGTTGGTCTATGTCAAAAACTAGCAAAATAGCTTCAGATTTGTACAACAAGGGATATATCACCTACATACGTACTGATTCTACAAGGACTAGTTCTATTGCAAGAGAATCTGCAAAAACAATAATCTTGGAAAAATATGGGCAGGAGTTCCTAGGAGATGGATCATTGGGCCCTGACGCCAAAAAGGGGAGTACTAATGTCCAAGACGCACATGAGGCCATTAGGCCTACAGACCCAAAATTAGACGAGATTCAGGATGTCGATGAAGATTCAACTAGGCTTTATTCTCTAATCAGATCTAGGTTTATTTCTAGTCAGATGTCCAATTCCGTTAGAGAGAAGAGAGAAATTTCTGCAAGCGTGACGGGGACAGATTTGACTATTTCTGGTACGGCATCTTGGAGAATACATGCCGGATGGGAGGCTGCATCAGAACAATTTCTACCATCTCCTAGAATTGTCGAACCTAAGTACGATATGGTAGAAGGATCGGTATGGGAAATTGATGAAAATGAAGATAACCCAGTAAAGACCACTGGCGAGACAAAGCCCCCTCGGAGGTTTACAGAAAGCTCAATTGTCAAGAAGATGAAATCTGCAGGAATAGGTAGGCCTTCCACATATGTCAGTACTGTCCAGAAACTCATCGATAGAAAGTATGTAACCAATGATAGCGGGTCACTTACTCCGACTGAAAACGGCATGGTTTTATGGACAGAGGTAGCACCAATCTATAATAATCAGAATGAAGAAAATAAATTGTTCTCATCGGAGTTTACTGCGGATATGGAGAAGCGTCTTGATATGATAGAAGAAGGGGAGATTTCTGGCTCAGAGATGTGGGATTCATTTACGAAATCTTTCAAAGTCGCTCACGATAATGCATTAGAAATTCGAAGAAGTAGGCCCACCCCAAAACAGATATGGGCCATAGAGAATAGAATTGTCCATTTGCCAGAAGAAAAACAACTAGAGTTATTGGATGGGAAAGAAATTCCGGATCTTACGGGTAATGAGGCAAGCGAATTAATAGAGAAATTGATTGCAACTGAAGGCGAAAATGGAGGTCCAAAACCTAGTGAGAAGCAGATAAATTACCTGACCTCGCTAATCGATAAATCAAATATCTCAGAGGAGCAGGCATTGGAGTTGATTGATGTATCAGATTTTTCAGAGCTGACAGGAGGAAGGAATGGCACTGCCAGTGTGCTTATTGGACTCATGAAAGAAGTCAATGAGTCACTACCAGCATCAGAACCACAAATTGATTTGATAAAGAGTATGGCAGAGAAGCAGGGCCTTCCAATGAGAGATGTTTTAGCCATGGCAGAATTGGCAGAAGAGTCCGATATCACAAAATCGGAAGCTAGTAAGATAATATCAAAACTAAAATCGATGAACAAGAGAAGAAAGCGAAAATAGGGGAATTAGGATGAATGTCCAAGCTCAAATTGAGGAATTCTACGATGTAGTGATTATTGGTGCAGGACCAGTCGGGGGATACCTAGGCTGGAAATTCAAAGAATTGGGGCACACGGTATTAATTGTTGAGGAGCACTCGGAAATAGGAAGGCCATTCCAATGCGCAGGCCTAGTAAATCCTGGGGCCATGGAAAGAGTGCCTATGAAAAATACCATTCTTACCCCGATATGGGGTGCTAGAATAAACAGTCCTAATGGTACCACTGTAGATATTGGATCACCAGAAAGGATTCGTACCTGGTCGGTTTGCAGGAAGAAATTTGATGAGGGTGTTGTCCGTCTTGCTATAGAATCGGGGGCTGATATTATACTGAACTCCAAGCCCACCAAATTAGATATTGAGAAGGATTATGCAGAGATTTCTATCAATGTCGGAGGGGATATTTGTAAGGTTAGGTGTGATTTAGTGTGTGGATGTGATGGAGCACATTCATGGGTCAGAAGAACCATGAAAATGGGAAGGCCTAAGGAAATGATGATTGGTTACCAAGTGGAGGTTACAGGGTACAATGGTTCATCTGGACAATTAGATATGTTTACTGGAAATGATATCGCTCCAGGATTTTTCGCTTGGGCTATACCCTCTGGTGAAACAACAAGGATTGGCATGTGGAGTAGGGCTGATTTACTGACTGGAAAATCTTGTGAAATGATGGTTGATAATCTTATGAATTCCTCTATTTGGAAACAGAGATTCGAAAATTGCAATATCGTTGGCAGGTTTGGGGGACCCGTTCCAAGTGGCTTACTGAAGTATCCGTTGCGGGAAAGAGTGGCACTTTTCGGAGATGCATCTGGTGCTTGTAAACCAACCACCGGAGGAGGCATAGGTACTGGGTTTGATCAAGCAGACTTACTAGCTCCAATTTTATCCGAGTGCATAAATAATGATGACCTTGGTGAGGCTAAAATGAAGAGTTTGGTCAAGATTCTAGGACCAATGAGAAAGAAATTGAATAGGGCTAGGGCACTAAGAGATGCTTTCCTTACAGAGGTTACAGATGAAGAACTGGAAAGTGTTTTCAAAGTCTGGTCTAGGCCAGAAGTTACCCAGATTATCAATGAGTCTGGTGAGATAGATAACCCGATACCATTAGGACTACGCCTGCTTAAAGAAGTACCAGAATTTAGATCATTAGCCACGAAAGCGGCGTCTGCTGTAATTTGGAGTTAGTATGTATAGGTCAGTTCAAAGGGTAAGATATCCCCCCTTCGATCATGAAAATAGTGACCCTAGGGGGATTCCACTAGTGGAGGTCATTTTAGAATCGGAAAATCCTCCACCGCCCGCCTTTAAAATTGGAAATGACGATTCATGGGTATTGGAATGGAGGGAAGAAAATCAAAACGACTCTTCACTACCCTCGATTACAAAGGAAGTAACATATACCACATTACCATTCTTAATGAGGACGAGGAATGGGTGGTACATTGAGCCAGATCTACTACATAAGATAGCAAGGAAATCCATATATCCAGGAGTATTCACATTGGTCGTAGCTCTGATGCTTCATGCTCTTGAGCCAGCACTAATCAATTTGAAATTCATGCCTGAGTTCATTTTCACGCCCATTAGCTTGGGTCCACTCGACTATCCATTAATGCTAATGATTGCGTTTCCAGTATTTATTGTACCAATATTTTTACGTGTTTTAGCAAATATCAAGGACATCAGAAGGCAGAATGAATACATTGCGAATCCTCTTTCTAATCCAGAAATCAAAATTAATGATATTAGCACTGATTCCATAGAGATATCAAATATCATTCTCCCCGATGGGATAAAAGCTGAAAGAATCAGGGTTCAGGTGGGTGCTGCGATACCCGAGAGAGAGGTCATTTTGAGGTCCTCCGGAAGAAGAAAATTTGGACAGCCTCCACCCGGCATGTCTACTGAATTACCGGATAGAAGAATATCTACTGCAGATGAGCATGGGACAGGCGTGGGTGAATCATTGCCAATGACAGTGGGGAGGGGAAGGTTGTTGCTACTAGAGCCAATGAGAGTTCAGGATTATGGCCCCTGGAAAAAAATTGACCAGTTTCCAATGAGAATTTCCGGACCTACTAATCCATGGCCCGGTACTATATATTCCGCGATGATTGCGATCCATTGGGAGATAGTTATTGAGGGAATAAAGAGTGATGGTTCTAGAATGAAATGGGTGAGGCCAATAAATGTTAATTTCCCGGAAACAAAGACTGGATTTGAAAATCTTCCAGTCAGAAGTGGCAGGTCGGAATCATAGTCTCACTGAACAGGTGGCGGAGACTGCAATATTCCCTCGTCAATCAACTCAGTCTCCAATAGGTTATATTCAGAGTCTCTTTTTCTTGGTTGATAACCTGATCTAAGGATAATCCTTTGGAGCTCCTTCTCACTAGCCGTAGTCTTGCTAGTTCCGGATGCAGATACTACATTTTCCTCCATCATTGTGGATCCTGCATCATCTGCGCCCGCCGCCAAGGCAAGTTGTGCTATCTCCATGCCCATTGTGGGCCATGAGGCCTGAATGTGTATAATATTATCAAAAAATATTCTTGAGATTGCTACGTGTCTGAGATACTCTGAAGATGTTGCGCCTAGCTTTGTCTTATTAGTCCCCCTATTTCTGGAGCCAAATGCGTTATTCTCTAGCTGGACAGGCCAAGATATGAAAGAGGTGAAGCCAACATTCCCACTAGCTATAGCATCATCTTGGGCATTTCTGATTAGGTCCATGTGCTTAACCCTGTCAGAGTAATCTTCACCAAAACCAATTACATTGGTCGCAGAAGTTATCAAGCCAAGCTCTTGAGCTTCACGCATTACCCTAATCCAATTAGAGGATGAGCCTTTTTTTGGAGATATATCTAGTCTTACATCGTCAACTAACATCTCTGCGCCACCACCCGGTAAACCATGCATACCAGAATCTCTCAATTTGGTCAGAACCTCTTTCGTGGATAATTCACATACCTCTGCTATTCCTTCTATTTCTATAGGTGAAAAGCAATCTAAGTGTATATTTGGATGGCTTTGATGTAAATTAGAAAGCATTTCGGTGTACCATGATAATTCCAGGTCCGGATTTACGCCACCTTGCATTAAGATCCTGGAGCCTCCAATCTCTTCTAACTCGGTTACTCGCGCACTGATTTCTTGGAATGTCTGTGTATAAGCTTCAGTATGATCTGGGGGCCTGTAGAAAGAACAGAATTGGCAATTAATCGTGCAAGCATTGGTGTAATTGATGTTCCTATCAACCAGATATGTTACCTCATTTCCAGGAACGATTGATGACCTCCTTGATGATGCCACATGCATCAAATCGCTCAAGTCTGCTTCTTCGTACAGTAAGATCGCTTCTTCAACTGTAATTCTTGAAGGTTCAACTGCCATTTGAGCTCGTAATATATCTGAAACTACCATCTACAGTGCACTTCCAACGATTGATTCTATTTCATCGATTGTCTTGGGGCACCCGTCAGTAAGTACTATTGGTCCACTCTCCGTTATCAGAACATCATCCTCTATCCTAACACCTATTCCGGAGTATTTCTTCGGAATATCAATGTCCTCCCTCCATGAGGCAAAGTATAGGCCCGGTTCGACTGTTACAATCATACCAGGTAAAAGAACAGGGCCAGCCTTTCCTCCTTGCCTCCCGCCCCCTACGTCATGAACGTCTAAGCCAAGCATGTGGCCAGTACCATGCATGAAAAATTTCCGGAACTCCCCATCCAAATTCATACCTAGGGCCTCTTGCTTAGAGCATTTTAGTATCCCGAGGTCTATGAGTCCTCTCGATATCACCTCAGAAGCCGCTCGGTGCATAGAATCCCATGTGTATCCGGATTGGCAGGCTCCAATTGCCGAAATCTGAGCTTCAAGAACCAATTCGTAAATTTCTCTCTGAGATTTCGTAAACTTGCCGTTAACAGGCCAGGTCCTGGTAATATCTGATGCATAACCGCTAACCTCGCAACCAGCATCAACCAATACCAATTCATTATCTTCGATTCGAACAGAATTAGAGTTGTAATGCAAGATGGTAGCATTGTCTCCTCCACCTACGATTGGGTTGTAGCTGTTGACAGACCTGTTCAATGTGAAGTGATTTTCAATACATGCTTGAATCTCCCACTCGCCTATATTTGGCTTAGTTATTGCCATTGCAGAGATATGAGCTTGTGATGCTATCGACGCTGCAGATTTCATAATTTCAATCTCTGCTGTAGACTTTATTGTCCTCATCTTATCTACATAGGGAGATGGATCCAGAATATCTCCTTTCCACAGGTCACTAACTAGAACGTCCATTTCTACATTAATGCCCTTGAAAAGATAAAGATTTGATATTTCTTTGAGAGTATTTTTCATTACCGATTCGAAGTCTGTGTTTGGAAACGCCTGTTTAATTGGCCATCCATTCTTTGCACCCTCAACTCCAACAATTCTTCCCTCCCATATCTCTAATTCTGTATTTCTAGGCTTTACAAACAGAGCGACATTGGTATGGTCAGAAATTTTTGTCAGGACTAGCGTAGAGTGTGGCTCTTCCCAGCCAGAAAGATACATCAAATATGAGTTAGCCCTGTAGGGATATTTGGTATCGTTAGACCTAATTGAGGGGACATTGTTAGGGAGAATGACGATTGAATCCATAGGAAGCTTGTCAAAAAGTTCCTCTTGGCGTTTGCGGTACTCACTGTGTTCAAAAACCGTACCTTTCATGTTTGTCACCTATCATACAACTACTTAGTGGTGAGGGTATTTTTCATAATTATGAATCATTCCATTTCGGAATTTCCATATCGTCGTTTCTCCTTCTTGAATAAATTAGTGAGCTGATAAAGAATAGCGTTGATAGTATGAGAACTATTATGGGTAGAGGAATTAGATTCTCGTTATTAGCACGGGATAACTCTACCGTTATCGAGGAGTATTCTTCATCGTCATCAATTACATCAAGTGTAAGTAGGATTGTGTCATTATTATCATTTACAGGCCATTGCAAGGTTCTTTCACAGCCTTCATAAATTGTCTTGTAGTTAATTTTCCAAACGCACCTTAGTCCTTCAACATCATTGGTGGTGTCTAGTGATTGTGTGGCGTCTAAATCCCACTCTGTCAAGTCAGATAACTGCATTTTGTCGCCATCAGAAAGTGATTCTCCAGAGATCGAAAGCTTGGCTAAGGGTGGTTGGTTGATAATGGAAAATTCATAATCATTCTGATCTATCATTCCTTGGCCATCCACAACTAATAGCGACAATAAGTAGTCTCCTGATATTGAGTCATCTACAACAAAAAAACTTGAGCTTCTCCCCTCGGAATTATCGACCATATAGTTGCCAGTTGGCTCAATCTTGATTAGGGACCATATGTAGTTTAAGCTATCTTTACCCCAGAATGGATCGTATGAATTCCCAGCGTCAAAAATGAGGTCTCCATCACCTTCCTGAGACTGTTCGGGGCCTTCTACAGAAGCCACAGGATTGGAATTATCCACCAGTGCTTTTACACAGTAATTTTTGACTACCTCATTTACGTCTGTAGAGTTTAACGAATACCACACGGAGTACCATCCATCGATTAAACTCGATATGTCGATAGATGCGGAGAAATATCCTTCCAAGGATAAATAGTGGGTTATTGAGATATTTGTATCGGCATTATGGAGCGAAAGATCCGGTACGGTAGAGCATCTCCCGGTTGATGAGAGTTCATTGGAAATTGTAATTGATGATGGTATAGGTTCTCCTATAGGGGATGAAGCCCATCCAGAAGTATCAAAGGATCCGGATAGGCGTTCTGTCTCACTATCCAGTGTTATCCCAGGACTGTCAGAATCTCCAAGAAAAACTGCTAATGATTTGGTAGATTGGTGAATCCCGGAAATTACAATTATCGTCAAGTAGCAGGTACAATCATTGACAACTTCGGTCCCTAAAATTGGAGCATTAAATATATTGGAAATGTTCCAGGACCACCTAGAAAGCCCATCATCCTGATTTGAAAATATTTCTTCTGTGTACAATGGTAATGGTTCTGTGATAGCAGACAATTCTCCAGAAGTTGAAAGGTCAGAAACGTACCACTCTGCGGAATCGGGATAAACGCTTGAAACTATAAATCCGGATAATGTAGAGTTAGTATCGATAAATACGCCATTATATTCGTCGAAGCCAATTATTGGTGGATCTGATATATCCGAGTAATATGCGTCCTCTGCATCTTCTAAGATTCCCACAGGGGAATGGAAATTAAAAAACAGCATAGACATGAATGTCAATGCAATTACCCTCTTCATGGACTACGGCGTATTGCTACTTGTTTTGAACTTCTGGTTATATTGATTATCTATCCGAAATACGTAATTTCCATGAAAGCTCTTCCAGCCAGAGTTGCAATGTATCGCTATCCACAAACTCTTGACTTGCTTTTGCAGAAAGTACACATTCACAGGCGGCAGCGGAAAATGCTGCGGCATCTACAAAATTTAGTCCATTTCCTAATGCCGCGGCGAGAGCGGTTGCCGCTGCATCGTTCAGCCCTATTTGTTGCCTTGGTGCGTCTGACCTGCATGGGAAAAACACCTTTGTTCCATCCGATGAATGTAATGTAACTCCATTAACGCCCCCCAGTACTAGTAGAGCACCCCAAGAGTAGGTCTCAATTAGATGGGAGGCGGCTTCATCCAAGGAGTCAGTCATGAGTCTCCTTTTTTGCAACTCCAAACCTCTCATGCCAAAAATTACTATGTCGGCTCCGGTGCTCCTGGATAATCCGGTAAGTTTTGGATCAACTATGCAGGGAATACCCAATTTCTTTGCCGATTCTATAAGCTTATGAGATCCTAATTCAGAGATAACACCTTTGTCATAATCTGAAATAACCAGAGCTTGGCTTGATGATAGGGAGCTAAAGGCAGAATTTGTGAGACTCTCACTGATTGATGGATCCAGATCTTCGAGTGGGCCTCTATCTGCTTGGAGGAGGACTTGGCTTTGGTCTAGCAAATTCTCCCTACTTCCATAAAATCTAATTTTTGTGAGGGTTTTTCTATCGGGTACTCGAATTATTCCATCTGTTTGGATACCCTCAGAAGAGAGTGTTTCGATTATTACATCACCCTCATCGTCATCCCCGACGGAACTATAGAAATCGACATTAAGGCCCAATGAGAATAAGCCCCTTGCGATGTGCGCAGCGGCTCCCGGAGACTCCTCAGAATTTGTCACTCTCAAGACTGGAACTGGTGCAGTTGAGTTGAGATTATTAGAGTAACCATGATGATACCTATCAAGCATTACATCGCCAATTAGGGTCACTCTAGTACCCTCTACTTGCTGTAGTAATCTAATTAGTGACCTTAGCGAGTCTGCTTCGTTGTATTCTGACACAGTAATACGAGTGGGCGGAGGGAAATGATATTTCTGGACCGAGGAGATGAAATTGTAGTGCCTTTAGGGTTGGTTATGGGGGGCGATAACGGGACTTGGTATTTTGGTGGTAAGTCGGCAGATAGGCTATGGCATAAGTCTGCATTGGGCATAATCATGGAAGGGGGGGGAATTGGTCTCACATCGGTTGAGATGTTATTCTGTATAAACCATAGAAATATTGACCCTCCTAGTGAGGATTTTATGCAGACAGCTTTGAATGCTGACTCCAAACTGATTATGGAGCACGCCGTCATGGAAGCGTTGAGAACACCAGGAAACAAAATTGTTCTAAGAAGGAACCTAGATTCATTAGGAATAGGCCATAGTAAAAAATCGTGGGGACTGAGGTGGGATTCCGATAAGCATCCTTCTAGGGACCTGCCCGCTTCTGAGATTAGATGGTATACAGCTGAAGAAGAATTTGACTATAATGACTTATTTGATTGGGTGGCTGAAGTAGAGAGTATTGGGAGAATTGCAGAGGCATTAGTAGTTGATGAGGAGCTTTCCGTGGTGACATACCATCTTTCAACTGTCGATCCAATTGGAAATCTCAAGCCCCCAACCANTGAAGACTTCTTGAAAATCTCCAATTACGAGTATTCTGAAACAATTACTGGAGGGGCCTTTTTCGCAAAAGTAACTGATTGGCCAGTCGAGGCTATCGGTGTACCTACGCAGGGTGGTCGGCAGCTGGACTGGGTTGAAAGGGAGTTGGTCCAATTTTTTGGGGACTCATCGAATCGGTTCGAAATAGAGAGTTACTCCCCTGGCCAAAAAAACTCAGAGATAGGGATAACTAACACAGCGAGTTTGTTGCTTAATTTACTGAAGAGAGGGCTGAATTCACGGTCCGGTTTCAAATTCGGGACCACTTGGAGGTGTTACTCAGGATCAGTAGGGCTGGATCACGCGCCATGGCTGATTAATGACCCAGAGGATGAACAAAAAACAGTTGGAGTATGGGCTAAGGCATGTTTAATTTCTAGGCTTGCATCGGGGGTAAACAAACAATGGATTTGTCCTGTAGATGTCGGTTTTGGTGATTGGGATTTTCTAAAAATCTCTCGTCCTCCTGCGGATTCCAGGTGGAGCAATCCTAGGTAATATCTCTGCTTTTGCCCGTTAGTATGCTAAATGCCAGAAGAATTGAAATTACCAGAATTCCATTAGAGGGTTGCGAAATCCAGCCCAATAGGCCGTCTCCTGTAAATGGCGATTCGGCAATTAATGTAATCTCTATTCTTTGCTCAACGGAAAATTCATCTTGAATCACGATTTCTCCCCTTGCATACATGCCAGGGGTCAGTAATCCATTAGGTTCGATCTTCATTAAGATTTCATCCCCTGGAGAAAAAACCCCTTGAGTTGAAGAGGATGCAATTCTATCTACTGCTCCCTCTATGGCAATATCATAGCTTCTTTCTCCATAGCCATTTGTGTTAATCGGTATTTGAATAGTTGAATCTTGATTCCATGGAATAACATGAAATGTCTCTTTAGTAACAATCCTATGACCGATCTTCTGCCATTCGATTCTAATGTCCTCGGGATTCTTATCTTTGCAACCTATCTTTCCTGTTATTAANCCTAAATCATCAGAAGTTTCAGAGGCTCTAATTATTGGGATTATAGTTTCTCCAGATGGTATTTCCACCTCTCTAGCTTGAGGGACCGTTAAATCGGTACTGATGTTTACTAGTAGGGTACACGGGTTCTTGCTAAACACACTGGCATAAGCATTCTCTCCTTCGATTAACTGAATAGGAGACCTCGGTGTCAGTACTCTGTCGGTGTAGTTTTCAAGGGTTGAAAATCTTAATGTTGCAACATCAGATTCTATGCTCTGAACTTCAATTTGCCAAGGAACTAATCTTCCTCTATTGTCCCTAATTTTGAATCCTTCATGACCAAATGAGTCTCCTGTCTGAAACGCGTCTCCCGGGCTTCCACTGTCACGATTCCTGACTAAAGCCTGATCACCATCAGCCTCCAAAATCTTAACCCATGGATTATTTGGATCTTTATTCACAGTATTTTCATCCACATTGCCATTATTTTTATCTAGGTATTCTACAATAATCCCGAAGCCGGGTAGCTCAGAATCAAATCCTATATCGGCACGGTATGTTACCAAAACAGCTTCTTCTGGAGCGGTCTCGATATAAGCAACACGCGTATTGTTATTCTTTGAAGACATTGGATATAACTGAATATCTTGTGTTGTCGAGGTTTCGATTTCAATGATTCCGAGTCCACCGACAGTGATTAGGGTCGCTGCCCCTGGCATAGCAGGTGACATTGAGTTTCCATTCCAGTTACCACTAGCCATAATGTCCCAATCTCCGAGGCCATTCCATGTACTCGAAGGAAGATCTGAGTGGACATCGTACAAGTCGTAGGCACCCATTTGATGCAACATTTCATGAACAAGTGTGCCAAGCCCAGATTCCATTGATGAAATTGTATAGTGCTGAATCTCCCATTGACCTACACTTACAGGATTCATAAGATTTGAGAAATGGCTCCAAATTGAATTGGATGGGCCTCCTGACTCCTGTGCATTTCCTGAATGTAAGACTAGGAGCCTATCAATGACACCATCTCCATTGATGTCCCACTGAGAGAGGTCCATACCACTAAGTAAATCTAAGGCAGATTCTTCTACCAATTTATCTACCCCGCTTCCCCCATTTCCTACATCACGTTCGTTTTGTGAATCAGCTCCCCAGTAGGACTCCTCAAAATCAGAGGTCCATACTTCATCAGAAATTGTAACTTCTAAATTTGAAAAACCTCCTGATAGTTGAGAAATATATTCCTGTGCCGAACCAGAGCCCAATAACAGAGATTCCGTTTCCGAAAGAGAGTGTGGCATAGAGGGAAATGCCACTCTTATCACTAGCCAATGTTCATTCTCCTGCAGGCCTACTAGATTTGGATTTTCGTCGGAGTCGTCGAAATTGTATGTTGTGTTGACTAAATCAGGATTTAGATTGACCCATATTCCCCCAAATAGTATGAGTGTGGCAATGACCACTTTGAATGATCTCACGGAGGTCGCTGCTATGCGTGACCTTTCAATGCAGTGTCATCTTGAATGATTTCGGTCATATTTCTCGCAAGTGGAAAGGATCTCGCTAAAAGGTCGGAGAGGAAAATTATTACACAGGACAAGGGAATCCTTAGACCCTCGAATACCGATGGCATAGTTAGAATGAAAAGGCCAAATGAGATTATCATGATCCTGGGCCTCAACCAATTATACATCCCGTCTACGTCACCAATGATTCTGGATAAAATGAGTGATGTCATGAGGATAAACGAGATAATGGCCATAACCGTGAATCCCAAAGCAAAATTGACGATCTCAAATAGGTCATATCTAGCACTAATATTTTCTAATTGAGATAGTCCGTTTGCATATTTTACCACATTAGGTACCCCCCATATCCAAATTAGGAATATTGAAATTGGTAACATTAATGAGTTTGCAATTAATATTAATTTGACTGGAAAAACCTCGTTTGGGTACAGGGCTGGTTTAGAGAACCTGTATAGCATTACTGAGAAAAGTGGGAAAGCTGTGATTATACCCATCATTATGGAAAAAGACCATTTGACCTCTATCCAATTGAATGGAGTATAGATTGACAATTGGTTTATGTTATCGCCGGTATTGAATAGATTGACCCAATCTGTCAATAATTGAGGGGCAACTATAGACCATCCTATTGCAGATATTGAAGTAAATAATATTGTATTTTTTACAAGTGAGTACAGTTCTTGGAAGTGATTTTCCAAAGACTTTGATTCAAGATTAATCATTTGTTCTGACATCTACAGCCGATCCTTGACATCTGGGTCCTTTCTAGCGGCCAATATTGTCCTATATACCCCGTAGGCGAACAGTGCGCTGGCTAGGAATGCGGATCCAATTAGGAAGTCAGTCAAATCAGTCACCTTTGTCCCTTCTTTAACGACCGCAGGGGGAGGGAAATAAATCTGGGTCCCGGAAGAGGCCCACCTGATAGCCAGCCAGAAAAAGCCGATGCCCATTAAGCCCCTTCTAATTGCTTGTGGGTAAGCCAACTCCATAGCAAGGAATTCTGGGCCATCATCATACCTTCTCTCTAAAATCTCCCTTTGAACCAAGGCTCCGATAAGGAGCGCGGTTAGACTGGTCCAGAAAAATAGATTCCCTTGAGTGAAAACTCTGTGTGATAGTGCCTCCTGTCTTTCAGCTTCCCTTTGAGCTTCTGATTCCTCTACTATGAATAGGGTTTCATAATCTCCGACTGAAACTGTTCTAGTTTCAAGAGTAGCTCCGGAATCACTTGACTCTATTGTTCCAGGTGCGTTGATAGTAAATGTTAGGATATTCCACCAGTCTTCGTCCCCTGGAGCTCCGTCCCCATTGACAGAGTTACCAGCAACCCAAAAATGGACTGGTCCTAGGTCCTCTGTTGGAGCTGTCCAAGTTATCTCCCATATGCCGTCAGAGTCGGTATCTGAGTGAGATATGTCCAATGGTGCATCCTCAGCAGCGCGAATTTCCTCATCATCTGACCATGAGAATATTCCTATGCCATCTGAAGTCATCAAAAATCCACCTTGTGTGTTTCCATCCCCTCCTGATAATGTGAGCGAGTCTGCAACCTTAATTGTCATATCATACGAGGCCCCCAATTCATACATGACTGGGACTCCAGTAACCATCACTACTGCTCTTGTTGAGGCCGCGCCATTGTTATGGCAATTACAGCCATATTTCACAGTGGGATCTCCGTCTGCATTTTCATAACCCGGGCCTGAGCTCATTCCGACAGCAGGGATTGAGAGGATAGATATTGTAAGTAAAACGGCGAATAGTCTCTTGAGCCCAGTCATTTTACTGCCCCTTAATTGATGCACAGGGGTAGCAGACAAATAACGCTTGCTTGGAGACATGTTCATCACCTTGGTTTACAGCTCCTTAATTGCAGAGTTCAGTTCATTCATCATCTTTTTACCATCGCCGAATAACATCATTGTTTTATCCATGTAAAAGAGGTCATTGTCAACACCAGCATAACCGACAGAAAGGCTTCTCTTGATTATCACTACTACCGAGGATTTGTCGACATCTAGAATTGGCATTCCTGCTAATGGTCCCTCATCAGTCCTAGCGGCAGGGTTAGTGGTGTCATTGGCTCCAATCACCAATGCAACGTCGCATTCTGGGAATTCAGAATTAATGTCGTCCATCTCGATTAGTTTCTCATAAGGTACGTTGGCTTCTGCCAATAGTACGTTCATGTGGCCTGGCATCCTCCCAGCCACTGGGTGGATGGCATACAGGACCTCGCAATCAAATGATTCCATAAGGTCCGCGAACTCCTTCACTGCATGCTGACTTTGGCTAACTGCCATACCGTATCCTGGCACTACAATTACTTTTTGAGCTCCATCCAAGACCATCGCAACCTCTTCCGGATCACTTCCAACTTTAGTTCTGGTGAGCTGATCTTTCTCCCCCGATCCACCGAATGCCTTGAAGAGGACATCGAATAGCTCCCTGTTCATTGCTTTGCACATGATGAATGTCAAGATCAAACCCGCGGCGCCTACCATTGAGCCAGCAATTATCAAGACATTGTTGCCTATTACGAACCCTGTAAAAGCTGCTGCAATCCCAGAAAGCGAGTTGAGTAGGCTGACTACGACTGGCATATCTGCCCCACCAATTGGGAGAACGAAAAGAATACCAAGAAGAGTCGATGTAGCAACAAGAGAGTAAACATATGTTTTATCTTCAGGGTTCTGAATTGTCAATATTATCAGGGCCAATGATGCGAGTAGCAAAGAGGCTTTGACCCAATTTAGCCAGGGTGGGCCCCACGTTGGAAATGAGATCCATTTGCTTCTTCCCCTTTCATCTTTCTTGGAAAACGGTACATAGAATCCACCTTTGAGCTTCATCATTGCCATTAAGCTACCAGATAGTGTAATCCATCCCACTAATGCTGATAGGCCGATAGCAGTCCATGTGGCATAGAGTTCAACTCCGGGATCCGGAACTCCATCAGAGATTCTCTTTAATGCCTCTGAAAGACCCACCAGAGCTGACGCTGCCCCGCCAAAACCATTGAACAGAGCCACGAGTTCTGGCATCCCTGTCATCTCTACGCGGGTTGCCATGATGTAGCCAATTATTGAGCCAATAGCCAATCCAGCAACAATCAACTCCCATCCAATAATACCTTCGGACTGCATTTTTAGTAATGTAATAACAACTGCGAGAAGCATTCCTTGGGCACCAAGCCTATTACCCGAGGGAGCCGTCCTAGGACTCGAAAGCCTCTTGATGCCGACAATGAACATCGAAGCGGAAAGCAAGTATCCGATATCCCAAACAACAGGGTCGACCAATTAGTTACCCCCCTTTCTTTTCTTACCTGCAATCATTTCTAACATTCTATTTGTTACCATGAATCCACCGACGACATTTATCGTGGCCATGATAAGGGCTAGGAATGCCAATATTGCCGCAAAAGAGGTTTCCATGCCATTAAATGTAGCATTGGAGAGGATAAGTGCACCCACAATAGTGATGCCGGATATTGCATTGGCACCAGACATAAGAGGGGTGTGGAGCGTTGGTGGTACTTTGCTGATTAATTCAAAACCTAGGAAAATTGCCAGTACAAAAACGGTGATACTGCCAATTAATGCTGTCAGGGTCAGGGACATTACAAAATACCCCCAAGTCTAGTTTGATTGTTATGAAGCTCCCCGTTCATGCAAATGAGGACTCCTCCCATCCCATCGACGTAGAAATCCGATTCTTCCGGTGGGCCAACTAAAATATCGTCTTGAAGATCTACGGAGATAATGCCATCTTCCATTAATGATATTACAAAGTTGGTAAGATTATTCGAGTAAAGCATACTGGCGGTTGATGGTATAGTACCAGCTAAATTCTCTATTCCGATTATTGTGACTCCGTGGCTGTTGATTATGTCTCCGGGGGAGGTCAACTCACAGTTTCCACCAACATCAGCATTCATGTCTACAATTACTGCGCCAGTTTTGAATTCTTCAACAGCGCTTTTGGGTATAGTAATCGGCGCCGGCCTTCCAAATATCCTGGCCGTGGTAATGATTACATCTGCATCACTGGCTACCTTACAAACCGTATCGTTAACTTTCTGGATAAACTCTGGTGTAAGCGGCTTAGCATAACCCGATTCATCCTCGAAATCGTCCATGCCCTCTACCTCGATGAATCTCCCACCAACGGACTCAATTTGTTCTGCTGCAGACTTTCTGACGTCGGATGCGTAAACGACTGCGCCCATTCTCTTTGCAGTCGCGATAGCCTGCAATCCGGCTACCCCACTACCCATAACTACAAACTTCGCCGGTTTAACTGTCCCAGCACTAGTGGTCATCATTGGAATTCCTTTGGGAACATGCGAAGCTCCGAGCAGAACGGCTTTGTAACCAGAGAGGTTGTCTTGGCTGGAGTTTACATCCATTGATTGTGCCCTCGAAAGTCTCCTAGGAATCATGTCCATACTGATTAGGGTAATTCCACGTGAGATGGCCTTATTCACAACATCTGGATTTCTGAATGGATCGGCTACACACATCAAGATGCACCCCTCTCTAATGTCGTCCAAATTAGGTGGATTTATCGATATCAATGCTTCAGATCTGAGAACGTCGTCCCTGGTTACAATCTTTGCACCTTTACTCTCATACTCAGAATCCGAATGATTTGCGAGGTCACCAGCCCCATTCTCAACAATCACCTCAAGACCAGACTTGACTAGTTTGGGTATTGAGTTAGGTACAATTGGTACTCTCATTTCTCCTTCTGGCTCCTTGAGAATACCGAGTTTCATCTTATCCCTCTGCAGTCCCGAGACCAATAATGAACCTCCGATAAGTAGGCGCTTATTGAAGCCGTCGGCTCAATATTCTCAAAGTCATTAGAGGATAAGCTGAGAGTGATTTATGTCTCTACTTCGCAAAGTGCTAATACCCTAATCTTACTCGCCCGCATGAGGAGAGATTGTGTCCGGAGATTTGGGAGAAAACGCGGTAGGGTTTACGAGTAAAGGTGATGATACTGAAGCAATACGCGTAGCTGTAACCGGAGCTGCAGGAAATATTGGATACGCCCTATTGTGGAGGATTGCGAGTGGGGATTGTTTCGGAAAGGAACAACCAGTTATTCTCCAGCTACTGGAGATACCCCCAGGAATGCAAAGACTAGAAGGCGTCAGGATGGAATTAAGAGACTCTGCATTCCCGTTGGTTCACGATATAGTTTGCACTGATGATGCCAATGTTGCATTCCAAGGCGCTCATGCTATATTCCTAGTCGGATCAAGGCCTAGAACTAAGGACATGGATAGATCAGATTTGGTTGCAGCCAATGGTCCAATATTCGTCGGCCAAGGGAAGGCTATTGACGAGGTTGCCTCTGAGAATGTTAAAGTGATAACAGTAGGCAATCCTTGTAATACGAATGCACTTATTGCCAATGCAAATTCCCCACGCATTCCCTCGAGGCAATTTACCGCAATGACGAGGCTCGATCAGAATCGAGCCGTCGGCCAGATGGCGGAACGTTCAGGCGTGCCAGCATCCAAAATACATGATGTATTCATCTGGGGCAATCATGCGAATACTATGTATCCGGACCCAAGATTTGCGACAGTAGATGGTAGAAGGGCTACAGACGTTTTTGATTTAGATTGGTTGAAAGGTGAGTTTTTAGACACTGTTGCTACAAGGGGCAAAGCCGTAATTGTCGCTAGAGGTGCCTCTTCAGCTGCCTCGGCTGCATCGGCCGCTATTGATCACATGCGTGACTGGTGGCAGGGGTCTAATGGAAGGATTGTTTCCATGGCCTTGCCTTCCGAAGGTTGGTACGGAGTTCCGGAGGGACTAGTATTCAGCTTCCCATGCAGATGTCAAAATGGTCAAATAGAGGTTGTTAAGGATCTTCCAATAGACTCGTTCGCCCAGTCAAAGATTGATGAAAATGTGGCTATGCTTATGGAAGAAAGACAAGCGGTTACAGGGCTTTTGAATTGACAGTAAGGTGTACGAATGACGAAGCATGTATACCTCGAGTCTGATGGTAAATTACTCCTTGTATATGGTGATGGAACTGGACCTGCGATTCCTCAAACCGGTAGAGCTAATCTAAATGGTGAGACCGAGGTTATACGACTTCCAACTGAGAGTGAGTTGTCAGATTTTGGAATTAGTTGGGAGGAGGTCAGGACAAATAAATTCAGACTTGGGCAAGAATATCACACTGTGGTTCATGGCAAGCCCCTGATAGACTGGCCAGGAGAGTGGGCATGGAAAGATTCCGTGATCAGTGATAACGCAGTTGATCCGGTTGCGAGGGAATCTGTTTACAGAACAATACACAGAGTTGTCAGTAAGGTGATGATTTTGAACAGTCAAGATCAGGTTCTTTTGGCGAAGGTATCCAGGGGATTTTTTTCAGGTTGTTGGACACTTCCGGGTGGATTCGTAGATTATGGCGAGCACCCACGTGAAGCGGCTGTTAGAGAGGCCATGGAGGAGTTGGGGATTTCGATAGTAATAGATGATCCAAAGGGAGAGAACGGGGAGCCCCATGGTGCTGGTGAAGAGGCTTTCATACAAGAAGAAATTTTCAACGAGGATGGTATCAACTGGATTTCATTCACATACAAATGTCATGGAGAATTCGAAGATCGTGAGATTATCCCAAAAGATGATGAAATTGAAGAGGCGCGGTGGTTTAGAATTCCTGAAGCTATTGACATTGCGGTTTCAATTTTTGATATTGAGGCACTCAAGAGATTGATTTAGTGGTGGGCCCGCCTGGATTTGAACCAGGGTCAAATGCTCCCAAAGCATCTAGCATAGACCAGACTAACCCACGGGCCCCTATCGTTTCCCAGAGCATCTCTTGAATGAACGTTACTGAAAAACGGTCCACGTCCCATTTGAGTTTCTTACCACCAAAGAGGATGCTTCAAGTATCTCAATTATGTCTTCAGGGCTGATTTTGGTCAGAGATAGCTCCTTGATAGAATTTGAGATTGAGTCGATGGAGATAATGTTTTCATTGAAAGTTGATGTAGCTAGTATTTTTCCAATTAATTCTTTTCCAATTAATCCAGTGTCGCGATTGGGTTTCTCATATGTTTCCAGTCTTGATGTGATCTCATTTTCGATTTCTGATGGTGTGTTTGCCTTGGATATTTGATCCCTTAATGATTCGGATGATGAGAACTTTTTCATAATTTTATGATTTTTATTAGAGTTGCATCTGGGGCAATTGACAATTTTTTTCAGGCTGGATCCAAAGTATCTTCCACATTCGCATCTGACCATTGCCCAACGCTCCTGCATGAAGGTGCCTGAAATTCTGGGTTCAAGAGTTTGACTGATTAGTAACCACCTCTTCTGAACATTGTGGACAATGTTCGGTGGAAGGTCGGCTGGTTAGCAACAACTGTATTGATTCTTGTATCATTGTTGTCCATTTATAGCTCTGGAGAGGTTGGATCGAACTCTTGGATTTCTCTATTGTTAATTCCATTTACAATTTCGTTGGCTTTATCTGGTGGCGAGTCGCATAAGATCGTAGTGGAAGAGAGTTTCGAATGGATGGAAGATGAAGAAGATATTGAAAAGAACGAGATCAGTGCAGGAGAATTCGGTTACGACACGCCCATATTGTAAACTTAGACTAGTCTTAATGTTTCCAGATTGTCAGGTGCATATGTTTGTACTTTGAACTTCTCCCTGAGTCCTTTTCTGAATGCGTTACATGTTTGTGGGTCTCCATGGTGACAGATGATCTTTCTAGGCGTAGGGTTCAGAGCCTTTACGTAGTCCATCAGTTGGTTTCTGTCAGAATGGCCACTAAAACCGTCAATAATCACCATATTGCACCGGACATCTACCATGAGAGTCTGTCCTTTGTCGACCAGAGGAACTTGAGAGTGCCCATCTTGAAGTCTCCTACCTAAAGTCCCAGATGCCTGGTATCCAACAAAGCATAGGGTGTTGCCCGGTTCAGGTGCCCAGTGCTTGAAGTACTCCACAATAGGCCCACCCGTCATCATGCCACTTGTTGCCAAGACTATACAAGGAGATGGATCCAGAAGAATCGACTCTCTCTGGTCTCTAGACTCAACTTGCCTAAACCACTTTGAATTGAATGGATTCTCAGCCCCGCCTCGTAGCATCTTCCCACGTAAATCCTTATTGAGGTAATTGGGATGACTGGTATGGATGGCTGTTGCTTCTGAAATCATCCCATCAAGCCAGACGGTTACTGGAGTCACCTTTTCTGATTTGAATAACTCATCAATTGCCATCATCACTTCTTGGGATCTGCCTACAGCAAAAACAGGACAGAAAATTTTACCCTTCCTAGATAATGTATCCATAATCAAATCCTGGAGGTCCTGAGTCGCTTGTTGCCTGGTCGGCTGAATACTCTGAGGACCGCCATAGGTCGATTCTATAACTAGGGTATCGACCTTATTGAAGCGGACTGTAGCCGCGTCAAAAAGCCATGATTTCTCGTATTTTATATCGCCAGAGAATAGTAACTTGTGTTCATCTCTACCTTCTCCGATTTGCATGTACACACTAGATGATCCCAAAATATGGCCAGCGTTCTCCATTGTCATTTTGATGTCTGGAGCGATATCAGTCTTCTCCCCCCAATTGACATCGACAACGTGTTTGATGCACTCCTGAATATCGGACTTTGAGTATGGTGCTTCATTTCCTTCTGCCTGTGCTACTTTGATGTAGTCCATCTGTAAGAGGGTCATCAAATCTCTAGTTGGTTGAGTACAATAGACTGGTCCCTTGTACCCAAACCTGAAGAGGACTGGTAACATTCCAATATGGTCTACGTGAGCGTGGGTTATCACTACTGCATCGATATTGTCTAAAGGTAGCATTTCGGGGGCCGCAAAGAAAGGCTGAACTTCGTTCCTATTGGAGGTAGGCTTTGCACCACAGTCCACTAATACCTTTGACTCATTAGTTGTTACTAAGTGCATAGCCCTGCCAACCTCTCTGTATGATCCTAAGGCTGTCACTCTCACCCAGGAAGGACCGGGCCTCTGAGGCCTGTAAATTCTGGTCCCAAATTTTCTAAGGAGCGTCTTTCTTTCTTCTGCTAAATCCTTCCTAAACCTCCTGATATCTGTCTGTGTTCTACTCTCCCTAGCGGGGGCTCTAACGATATTAACTAGCCACCCAATTTCATTTCTTAACTGCTGAATATTCGACCCTTTTTGTCCCACTGCAGACTTTGGATCGTCTGCCTCTATAGTGACTTCGGACAATGCTGGGTCAAGCCATATCCTTCTTACTTGAGCTTCCTCAGGCAATATTCTGGAAACTGCATCGTTTACTTCATCTTCTGTTGAGAGCATGCTTGGATGGGGCCTTATTACTACCCTTCTTCTGATTGCTTTAGCGATTTTTACTGTTAGGCTATTTCCTCCGGCCCCTCCAAAAGAAGCGGGTTCTTTTGTTATGATTGATATGGAGCCTGCCTCTAAATCCACTTCATACTCTAAACCTTCAGGGACTAACTTCGAAATTTTATTCTTTATCTCGGTGAAGGTCAATCTCAATTTTTCACTTCCAGCTCACGCCATTCATCCTGTCATGACAGGGGATTCACTTGGTGAGTGTTATAGGGATTGGATTAGGGAAGATACCTCTTCCTCTGTTAGTTGTCTATATCCAACTTCGGGGGTGATTACCGCTAGGTCCATGCCGTTTCCGCTTGCCGCATCCCTCTGGGCTGAAGCCAGTAGTGCCTTAGCAGCTACCTTGAGTGCGTCCTTCTCAGACATGTTAGGTTTGAACTGATCTTCCAAAACGCCGTACATGTAAGGGCTACCAGAACCCGTGGCGCAGTACACATCTGGTATCGATCCGCCAGCTGAGTCTATGCTGTAGACACTTGGTCCTGAGCTGTCGACGCCTACTATCAGCAGTTGAACATAGTGAGGCCTTCCGACAAGGATGTTCGCGGTGAGTGTCGCCGCACCCTTAACTGTCATCGGCTTACCCTGTTTTAATTCGTAAAGTTTCAATTCAGCAGAAAGCGTTCTCGAGAGCGATTGGGCGTGCCCTACCAAGCCGGCAGTGGTTAGAGCGACATAGTCAGATATGTCGAATAACTTCTTGACGCTTTTGTTTGCGATAAAATGTCCCATTGTTGCCCTATGGTCTGCTCCTACAACCACACCCCCATTGAATGTTATTCCAATGGTGCTGGTGCCTGTCTTAACTGCGTCTAAAGTTGAATCCATCTAATCACCGCCGGTGAGTCCCGACGAACCTTTCTCAGGTCAACCCCTTATGAATCCGACGGGAGTGTGGTCCGAGAAAATCGTAATCATCTAGCTTAATTACTCGACAAATAACCGGATATATCAAGGGGTAAATGACAGCAGCAGTATCGTGGCAAGGGGTAAACGAGAGAGTCCAAAGTGGATCGAAGTGAGTAATTCTGACACTCATAGAGAGAGTTTGGGACCTGGTCAAGATTACCATGACTTAGGCTCTTCATATCCAGATGCCCCCGTACCAAGAATAGTCGGTGACACAGTAATACGGAGGGCAGAGCTCCAAGATTTAACCGGAATATCGGAGATTATGAATTGGGTTTCGGAAGGGGATATTGTCATAGTTAAAATGGGGAAAATTATCAACAACGACCTTGAATTGAATGTAGCAGTGAATAAAATTCAAAGATTTGTCGAGGACGATATCTCCGGGGAGGTACTAAGACTGGGTGAAAAGAGACTTTTGTTACTGCCATCGAGTTTTTCAAGTACGACGAGCAGATGAGTGGTAATTATGGAAAGTATGGTCGAGCACTCGTGCCCAATCTGTGGGCAGGATAATTCTCTGAGAATGCTAGCTCATACATCTGAGATTCCCTATTTTGGGGAGCATACTCAAATTACAATGTCTTGCTCCATGTGCGGCTGGAGAGTTACAGATTTCATTCCTGCCGAAGGGAAAAAGCCGGGCTCTTGGAAACTAAAAATAGAGGACAATGCACACCTTGATGCCAGAGTAGTTAGATCTTCCTCATGCACAGTCAGGATATCAGAATTGGGATTGGAGGTCTCACCGGGCTCAAGCTCCACCGGCTATATTTCTAATGTGGAGGGGGTCTTAGAGAGGTTCTGTGATGCGATTGGGACAATTAGGAGACAGGCCGAAAGTGAAGGGGATACGGAAATATTGGGGAAATGTGATAATCTTCTCGGTAGAATAGAACTTGTGAAAACCGCTCAAGAGGTTGTAACTCTGGAATTGCTAGATCCCATTGGGCACAGTCAGATACTTCACGGGGATGCGACGTCAACAGAGATTTCCGAAGAGCAAGCTAAGGAGCTGGACCCTGGTCCAGTTTACCCAGTTTTTGACCTCAATAGTGAAGATGTTAATTAGAGTCTGGGGCTAAAAATTCTCCTATGCGATCTCTCCACATCTCCCTTTTTTCAGAAATTTCTTCGAGCCATTCGCTAGCCTTCTCTATGCAGAGTTGCTTCATTTCACCTGCAAGCATCCTACCGCTTTCGTATTCTCTCTTAATATCGTAAATGGCAGTGTCATCCTCTTCAAAAAAGAATTCCAAGTATTGGAATGGGACATCCTTACTACAATCGCCACCCATTCTTCTGTGCTCCTCGACTGTTGATTTTCCTCCGCTCACTGCTCTCTTTACTTTCTTAGACATTGTGTCTATCGTATCGTTCATGAAGATTGTAGACTCAGGTTTTGAAGATGACATCTTGCCCCCTGTCATCCCGGGGGCAAATCTGTGATAGGTGGAACATGGTGTCATCAAGCCGAGACCTCCAAGTTCCCTCTCTAGTCCTAGTAACCTAAGTCTAATTGAGTACTTGTCTGAATTGGTGGCACCGGGTATTTCCAATGTCCCATGCTTGGGATTGGGGATAGAGTCAGCAAATCCGAGTGTTGAGACTATCTCAATGACTCTTTGAAAGATACTTGCTCTGATTTCTCTGTTTATCCTCCCCCCGTTCTCTACGCCAAAAATTTTGGAGTTGTCATCCTGAATGGAGAGGGATATGGTTAGGCCACCAGACTTCCTCGGGTTGATATTGAACCAATGTGTCTTTGCCACGATATCCCTTGTTAGTCTGAGATGTGGATCTTGGTCTATCCCAACAGGGACTACAATTGGCCTTAGTCCACCAAAATCTTCTAATTGAGGATGGACAATATCCCCTACTTGCACCATAGGGGCTTGTACATGGGCTAAATTTGTGTTCCCAGTAAATCCATAAATAGCTTCGAATTCTGAAAGATTGGTTCTTCTTCCCAGTTCAAATCCCAATCTCTGGACATCTGGCCTCGCGCTCTGGAAGTACACACTTGAGTTTGAAGGGTCTAGACCCAGGGCAGCATAATTTAGCACATATTCTTCAATTGCAGTTCTACGTCCGTCTGAGAGGCTGATTCCTCTTGTTGCGAGGGCTTCAAGATCAGCTACTGCCACTGTAACGTCGGCACCTTGTTGCTGGAACCACTTTACCTGCTCTATCACCATGCTGTGCCCCAAGTGCATTCCACCGCTTGGCATCAGTCCAGTTAGAACTCCGAGGGGAGAGCCGTCTCTGATACACCTAACAGCCACATCAAGATCCCTGTGTGCGAAAACTATGCCCCTCCTGTGCAGTAATCCAGGATTTGGGAGTAAAGACGGGTCGACCTTCTGTAGTCCGAATTTATTGACTATTCGAGAGTAATTAGTGTCTCCCTCTGAGGACCATGGATCAATGGCACCGTCACCGTCCATGGGCCTTGGAATATGGACCACTCAATCAAGTCATCGCAGGAATATGTCTCGATATATCGAACCGAAGGTGCAATAGAGGGCATCAACTACGAAGGGGCATGAAGACTGTCCATTGCTTTGGCGCTGGACTTGTAGGGTCTTATGTAGCGAGGAAATTAGCGGAGGAGGGGTATAAAGTACAGGTTTACGATCTTGACCCGAATATTTCTTTTGACCATCCCAACATTACCATGGTCAAGGTCAATGCAATGGATGTGGAGTTGTCTGCATTCGATAATGTTGATTTGGTTGTTAACATGCTCCCGGGGAATATTGGATACGACCTTACAAGAAAGCTATCTAGTGGCGAATGGCCCATAGTAGACCTGAGCTTCAGTGAGATTACCCCAGATAACGGTAGCATAGAATTACAAAATAATGGTTCAAGAATTCTTTGGGATGTAGGTATAGCCCCGGGGTTGTCAAATATGCTACTATCCGAGGCATACAGGGTTATGGGATATATGTCTAAAGCGGAAATTAGAGTTGGTGGGAATCCAACAAAACCCGATGGGGCTTGGAAATATATGGCACCATTCTCTCCAAATGACGTTATCGCAGAATACACTCGGCCAGCCAGGGTTGTTAGGAATTCTGGAATAGTTACAATTCCAGCTCTCTCGGAGAGGCATTTTTTCGATGTTAGAGGGAAGGGTACTATGGAGGCATTCTTGACTGATGGCCTTAGATCAGTTTTGACTAATATTCCAGCTGAAGAGATGTCTGAATACACCGTTAGATGGCCGGGACATATTCAGAAATTTATAGATGAGAGAAATAGTGGGGAATTAGACGAGCGAAAACTGTTGGAGGAATGGTGCTTTGATCCAAAAAGACCAGAGTTCACATGGATGGAAGTTGTAGCATACGACGCTGAGAATAGAGCAATGAGGTGGGTGGTTATTGATCATGGATCTGGAGGGGACTCTTCGATGGCACGAACTACAGGATTGGTAACATTAGGGTGTATAATTTCGTGGCTAAAAGATCCTAACATGCTACCTTGTGGCGTTCACCCTCCTGAAAGTCTCCCTAGAGAAGTTTTGATATCAGTAATAGAGTTGATGAGAGTAAATGGGGTTGAAATTTCAGGACCTGAAATAGCATAATCAATTATCCATTCTATCTGATTTCACCACTCTATTTACGGCAATAGGTACGGCGATTAGAGTGGCTATTGCAATTACTGGGAGAGTCCAGTCTATTTCCTCCTCGGACGGCCTCTCAATCAACCAAGTAAAGGTTAGTGGGGACTCCTGAAAATCGGATGACCAATGGAAGAGATTCGTTGTATGGTGACCCACTATGGTCACAGCATTCCTATGTCCATTGAATGTGATAGCTTGCTCTATTGAGGCTGATTCTGGGGTTTCACTTAGTTGGACAATTATGTTCGTTCCAGGATGTTGAGTCAGCAATATTCCCCCTGACACATTCCTCCATCCGATCTGTAACTTCTTCGATTCGACTGGAATCACAGGATATGGGTTGCCATTAGAGTCAAACACGCCGGAGACATCAGTATCAAATTGGATTAACGACGTACCAGGAACAGACCATGCACCATCACTATATTCTGAAAGTGAATGTATCTCTGAGCCAATAATCGAAAGAGAGGTATTTTTTGAAGAGGATTTGTGCATATTCCACTCGCCCCAAGTTGTGTACCAAAGGTCCTGCTTTTCTAGCCATGATATCGCATCTTTATCTTCTCTAACCCTGAGATCGTCAATTCTGGCCCTCCAATATATACTCAGCAATGAGTCTTCATCTACAGATTCGAATAAAGCCGTATCCGCAACACCCTTTTCGAGACTCCCTCCATTCCTATGAGCTGAAATCATACCTTCTGGAGCTCCATCTAACACGTCTCCAACAATCATGAATCCAGAAGAGATGAGTTGTGACGCTGTAAGCTGATCAATTGTCGGACCAGGAATCCCAAATGAAATCGGTGTTTTTCCCCATCTAGATGCATTCGTACTGTCCATCAGGTACTCTTTGCATCCCTCGATCACCCAATAATTCTCAGAGATTGAAATACCCTCGTACCCATGACATCCAAACTCATCTCCGTTTTCTAACCTCTCTGGCCCGATTATATTCGCAAGCCATGTATCCTCGCTCCACTCCCCCACTACAGGAGAAGCTAGGAAGGGCAATACTATCAATAAAACTAGGGAGCTTCCCGCCATCTTACGCAATTGCACAGTAAGCCGGAGGGGACAAATGTCTAGAATACTTGTCATTGAATACCAAACAGTGAAACCGGGTTCGTCTTGGGAAGAGTGTGCCTGAACTCAGCCCGGAAGATATCATTAATTTCTCCAAGATTTCAGATATAGGAGGTACGGAGGAAGATTTTTCAGTCCCCCTTATGTACAGATTCCTAGTAAGATACCTGAGCCCCATTGTTAGATTCACATTCAATATTAGTTACACTGGGCTTGAGCGACTTCCTAGTAAAGGGCCGATGATTCTTACTTCCAATCATGTTTCAAACCTAGACCCGATTTTCAAAATTCTTGCTGCCAGAAGGCAGGTATTCTATCTCGCCAAGGAGGGGCACTTTCAAAAACAGCCTAACAGATTTATTATGAAAAGTAATGGAATGATTGAGACGCTTCGATCTGAGGGTGCCAAAGATGCGCTTTCTAAAGCCCATGATGTTTTGATGAGTGAAAACGCGCTAGGTATATTCCCAGAAGGGACCAGATCTAGGAATGACAGTCCCCCATTTTTACAACGTGGAAAAACCGGAGTTGCTAGAATTGCAGCCAGTTTTCCNGATATTCCAGTTTTCCCGATTTCAATCATAGGTTCAAGAGAAGTAATGCCTCCAGGAGCCAATTTTGTTCGATTTTGGAAGAAGGTGGAGGTAAATATCGGTGAGCCTGTGACATTTGGTGAGTGGCTAGGTTCTGAAGACGGGGGAAATTTCACAAGCTCTCAGTTAGGAAACCTAATCGAAATTGATGAACATGGTAAGAGCTCTATAATGAAGGTACTTTATCGTGATTTCACGGATCAGCTGATGTCGACTATAGAATCGATGGGAGCTCCATAATTTCCGCATCCTTGAAGGACTGTCATTTTTACGGAGACCCATGGAGCAATACCTCGACTTCCTACGCCGTATCTTGGATGAAGGAATTTCGAAGGGTGATCGTACCGGCACTGGAACAATTTCAATTTTTGGTCATCAGATGAGGTTCGACTTGTCAATGGGACTTCCAGCAGTGACAACAAAAAGAATACACTGGCCAAGTGTGGTACATGAGTTGTTATGGTTCTTATCGGGCGAGACTAATGTTGGATACTTACAAGAGAACGGGGTAAGAATCTGGAATGAGTGGGCTGATGAGAATGGCAATCTTGGTCCTGTTTACGGCAAACAGTGGAGGAAATGGGAATCGCAAGATGGTAAAGTCATTGACCAGATTAGCAAAGCAGTGGAGATGATAAAGAGAGACCCCGAAAGTAGGAGGATTATTGTCTCTGCATGGAACGTGGGGGAGTTGGATGAGATGGCCCTTATGCCATGCCATGCTTTCTTCCAATTCTACGTCAACGATGGAAAATTATCATGCCAATTATATCAGAGGAGTGCGGATGCTTTCTTAGGGGTCCCCTTCAATATATCCTCCTACAGCCTCCTGACATGCATGATGGCTCAAGTTTGTGGTTTAGAACCAGGGGAATTCATTTGGACAGGGGGAGATTGCCACCTTTACAACAATCATATTGAGCAAGCGAAGGAGCAGATTACTAGGGAGCCACTACCTTTGCCCACCCTGAAGCTAAAGGATGGCGTAACTTCTATCGATGATTTCGATTATTCATGTATAGAGATTGAAAATTACCGACATCACCCACATATACCGGCCCCAATATCAGTATGAGAGATGGTAAAATGAAGATTTCTATGATTGTAGCAATGGATGAAGACGGATGTATAGGGAAGCGTGGAAATCTTCCTTGGAGGATTTCCAGTGACTTGTCAAGGTTCAGGAGACTTACGGAAGGGGATGGTTTCAATGCTGTTGTGATGGGAAGGAAGACCTGGGATTCCCTGCCCGATTCCTTCAGGCCCTTGCCCGACAGGCTGAACATTGTAATGTCAAGAGATACAGCCTGGAGCCATGATGATGCAGAAAATGCGTTGTACCCAGGAAGGGCGATAGAAATTGCATATGCCGATGGTTGCGAGGAATGTTGGATAATAGGAGGAGGGCAAATTTACGAAATGTTCCTAGAGCATGTCGATGAAATTCATCTAACGACTGTACATACATCAAACAGTGGAGAGGTTGTTTTCCCGGTTTGGGAAAGGAAAAATTGGATCGAAACCAAGAAGGAAGAAACAGAAATAGATGAAAACAACGAGTTTCGTACAACATATTCAATATGGAAGCGAAAATAGATGGATCCTTATTTTATAGCAAATTTCGCTAAAGGAGTTTCTGCTTTAGTTGGGGGTTGTTTCTTTTTCTATGTAGGCGTATTACACTTTACAGATACGGAATGGTTTGAGCCCATAGTGCCTCCAATATTTGGATATGCTAAGTTATGGGTTCTAATCAGTGGTGTGGCTGAAATAATGGTCGGAGTCGCCTTGGTTACCGCTGGGTTTGAGATTATTGTTGATCACGGAACATACTACAGGGAAAGAGCTGGCTTCTCAAGTGCGGTACTTCTTATCCTTCTGTACCCGGCCAATCTGTACATGTGGATTTATGATGTGGAGTTGGGGGGTGGAGAGTCACTTTCTCCTTTCGGACATATTGTCAGACTATTACTACAGATTGGAGGAATTGCCCTTAGCTTGTGGATTTCTGGATTATCCATTGAGTCCCTAAAGGGGCGCTTTAGAATTGAAAAATAGGGAATACGTTAATTCGTTGCCACTAAATGGCTAGGGTATGAGCGAAATTATAGACGTCCTCATTCAAAGGTTAGCAGATCTTTCCGGGATAGAATATTTTACATTCGCATTCAACATCTTTGTTTATTTGTTTTCGAATAGCATTGTTTCTCACCACAGAGACATAGATGAGGATACCATTAAGTCTAGAACTAGGATACTCCATTGGTTCAATCTTCTTGTCTTCATATCATTCATAGCCTCCCTGGTTTTAGTTGATGAAGAATTCCCTGCAGATGAGGTCAGCAGAACTTCACTTACTCTTCTCGCTTCTTATCTGATTTTCAATGCCATAGAGGCATTACTTCTATCTAACTACGGCGAGGATATAGAGGTGATGGGAGTATCTAGAAAGGTAGAGACTCCAACCTCCAGAACCTTGGAATTAGTTGCGTTTTCGGTTATTGTAATGACCGTGATTATTGGATTAATCAACGTATGGGATATCACCGGTCTACTTGAGACTACGGGGGTCATTGGCTTCCTAGCATTGATAGTATTTACCACTAAGGATTACTGGCTGAGGGACTTCCTGAGCGGAATATTGGTGATAGGCGGAAACAGTGCAAAGAGAGGGGATGTGGTCTCGATTCCTGAAGCGGGCATTCTCGGAATCATATTGGAGATTAGGGGTCTGCAGACCAGAATTAGGGATCTAGCGCAGGGGCATGAAATAGAGATTCCAAATTACAATCTTCTGCAATACAGGACCGATTATTTGAGGAAATCTAAAGGCGGACCATTCAAGGATTTTGTGGAGTTCCATATCGGATATGGCATTCCTAGTAGTCAGGTGAAAAGCTATCTGAATGCCATATATGAAACTGTCTCCGCTTCTAGCTCTTCGCTCGACTCCCTTAGAGAACCTAAAATTACTATTAGAGAAAACTCAAACAATGCGGTGATTTGGAGGATAACTTATGTCCTTGATAAGCCATACCAGCTACTAAAGGTAAGGAATTCAATCAACATGGCGGCATATGATTTGCAAGATGAGTATGATATTTATCTTAGTACTCCCCAGCTAGAGAAGCTCGTAGAGTCTTAATCTCTATATTCAGTAACCCTAATTCCCAGGCCTCCCCTTTTTGATTCCCTTTTCATTATTTTATCCATTTTTTTGTGGAACTCAGATTCCAAATCGACATCCATAGCCAAGGAATGGCCGAGGATTAGGATGAGTAAATCTGCCAGTTCTTCGGATGCCTCAGACTTTGGTTTTCCCTTTGTTATTGCAGCAGACAGCTCCCCTAGCTCCTCTACAGTTAATGCTATTCTATAACCCATGTCATGACCATTATTTTCAGCGTTACTGAATGAGTGTTTTTCATGGAAGTTTGCTACTCTTTTCATCATGGTTTCCCAAGAGCCATCAGGAAGTGAATTTGCATCCGTTGAGGCCCAATCTTTGACACTTGTCTTTCTTTCCATAAATGTTCTAACTGTAGGAAACAAATCAACTTTGAGATTGGTTGTCTTGATATTCATTTAGAAGAGCTATCACACATGATGAGATTCGGGCTCTCATTGACGAGGCGAGTTTGTCCACTGAATGATGGTCAATGGGTGATTTTGGGTCTCTGGGGTCCTTTCCAGCGGCCCAATTCGAGGAGCATGCAAGGGCAATATATGGTATCCCAATTTCCGAAATCAGTCTACTCTCTGGACCCAGGGTCATTCCAACTGTGTCAGCACCAAGTTTTTCCAAGGCTATAATTTCAGATGGAGATTCAAATTGTGGCCCTACACATTGTGCCACGGTTACCCCGCTTGGGGAAAACCCCTGAGACTCTATCAGCGACTCAACGCAGATTTTGGAACATGAGTCATCAAATATAGAAGTCCTATCATGATGGACTGCATCCTCGTCGTAGAAAGTCCATGGCCTAATAGATAAATCTAGGACATCCGAGGTCACTCCCACAGTCCCAGGAGGCATGTCTTTCCTCATGGTACCTACAGAATTTACACTAACAATGATATCTGGATAGAGGCTTTTCACGGCCATGACATTGGCTCTATGCTCAATCCTATGAGGGGGAGTTCTAGAGGATCCAGGAGAATGATGTCTGTCCAATACGGCGATTACCCCTTCTTCTATTTGTGATAGTGTGACTGGGACTTCTCCCCAGTTAGTTTCTATCCTGAGAGTGGAATTAGTCTTAGTTACGTTGAATTCGTTGGATAGATCACTCATCCCTGTGCCACAAATCACCGCGATGCGGGACATTTTATCACTCCAAAATTCTGGAAATAAGGTCAGCTTTCTTGCCAGATACTGGCTTGCCTGATTCTTTCAGGATCGCCTTCAACTCGGGGACAGTCATACCTTCGTAGTCAGGAGTTTCTCCCCCATCAGCTGAGGTTTCAACAGTTTCTTCTCCATCTGGGTTCGCCTCGTCCTCATCGACCGCGTTTTCTGCGATTTCGGACTCTTCAATTTCTTCATTGATGGAAGCCTTCTGTGCCTCTTCCTCGGCCTTTATTTGTTCTAGAGTGGGCCCATCGTTTATTGTGACTCCTGATTGGATAAGTTGTGTCCTCCTTATCATTACCATCCTAATTGGACTAATTTGGGAAGCCTCTTCTTTTATTTTTGCCTCGAGTTCTCCATCCATAACCGATTTTTGCATTGCGACCCATGTCGACGATGCTCCCGCTTTCAAGATCGATTCCCTCGCGATTGTCCTGATTTGGTTTTTCTGGCTTGATTTCACCCTTCCTACTGTGAGGAGTAGGGGTTTGAATCTGACATAGAAACCATCTTCGGTAACTACATCGATGGTATCGTCGATTTTTCCTCTGTCTCTTCTTACCTGCCTTCTGACATGGTCTTGCATCATCTGATGCCCGATGAACTCGGTAATAGCGTCATTCCCAAGTACCTCAGTTACCCTGAATCTAATCTTGACGTGCATCTTTGAAAAGTCCCCATCAAGCTCGTTCTGCATGATTTCATAATTTCTGCCAACTAGCATTTCTGGCTCTTCAGCCAGGGTCTCTCCAATTATTCTGAATGACCATGGATTTCTGGGCGCCCTGATGGAATACCATCTCTTGGACTTCCACTTGTCTCTCTGCCTGCGTGCCGCTGCTCTTGCCTTTGCTCCCTTTGCCATTACAACGACCTCTTCTTCGGGGGCTTCCCCGCTTGCGCCTCTGCGACCTACACATAGTATTTGAAACAGGCCCTAACGAGGTAAGCATGGTAAGTGACTATCTATCAGTTGTATGTCGCAGATACATGGGGGTACTCAGGGCTGAGTGGAGGGTGCACGCCACAGCATTTGATGATTTGAAGCTAATTGCAGACTCTATGGATTGGCTGTGCAACAAGGAAAATTGTTTGGAGTGGTCGAAGGAGAAGTCTTTTCATGGCCCAATAATGAATACAGGATTGGTTAAAATTAATCGCAAGAAGGTGGCATTAGAATGTCTGAAAAACCTAGGCAGTGAAGTACACAGGGCCATACTCGCGGATGGCTTGGAAAGAAGGATCGATGGTGATAAAAATCTCCACATCCGGATATCCCTGCCTATGCTTGTTAAAGGAGAGATTAAACTAGCTAAATCGGGGAATATTGAGGCATCGGTCAAGGGTATTTTCAAGATTGAATCTTATCCAGGAAGTCACCCAAAGGATATTGCCACGGAACTTATCGAAGCCATGATATAGTGCTATTGTTATGTTTATTTTGAGCAAGAGTTCAAATGTTATCGCCGTGTAGAATGCCTGATAGTTATGACTCACGTAGTTACCTCCGCATGTGTCGATCACAAATACCAAGATTGCGTTGCTGTATGCCCAGTTGAGGCCTTTAGAGAGGCTGAAAATTATCTCGTCATTGACCCCGATGAATGTATTGACTGTGCTGCTTGCGTAGCTGAGTGCCCTGTAGAGGCAATTTTTGCCGATACTGATCTACCAGACGAACATGAAGAATGGCTAGATAGGAACGAAGAAGAAGCCCCAAACCTTCCCCTTGCCGAAGGAGATTCTCCAGTTCTCGCCTGATTGTTAAGATTCTTCTTACATAGGTTCATGAGTACCTAGTCTTAGCGAAGTCCATGAGTGGTACGCTTGACTTGACAAAGATGCGCTATGGTACTGAGCTCCTGAAAAGGGGATTTGCCAAAATGCAGGAAGGAGGGGTCGTAATGGATGTGGTGACTCCAGAAGAGGCGCATATCGCGGAAGATGCAGGGGCAGTTTCAGTAATGGCACTGGAGAGAGTCCCAGCTGATATCAGGGCCATGGGGGGCGTTGCTAGGATGAGCCATCCTGACATGATCAAGGAAATTATGGAGACAACGAGTATTCCGGTGATGGCTAAAGCCAGAATCGGCCACGAAGGAGAAGCACGTGTATTGGAGAGCCTGGGTGTTGACATGATTGATGAATCCGAGGTCCTGACTCCCGCCGATCCTTTTTTTCACATCCCGAAAAAGGACTTCACCATTCCATTCGTTTGCGGATGCACTAATCTTGGTGAAGCAATTAGGAGAATTTCTGAGGGCGCTGCCATGATTAGAACCAAGGGCGAGGCAGGAACTGGAAACGTGGTCAGTGCTGTTCAGCATGCTAGCTTGGTAGATGCTGAAATCAAGAACATTCAAACCGCCAATAAACAGGAGAGGGAGGATATGATAGACATAATTATGAGAGGTTTCCAGAGAATGAATGACGCTTCGGAATTCAAATTAAAACTTGAGAATCTCCCAGAAGGAGAGACGCCGTTTGGAACAATGGGAGAAGTAAGGGAAGAAGTGGCCTCCATATTAGACGAAGTTGCTAGCATTGGTCGCCTGCCTGTTGTAACTTTCTCCGCTGGTGGAATTGCCACCCCGGCCGATGCGGCTCTCATGATGAATAGGGGGATGGACGGTATCTTCGTCGGTTCTGGAATATTCAAAAGTTCTGATCCATCTTTAACTGCAGAAGCAATCGTTCTTGCAACCCACCACTTCAACGACCCGTCAATTGTTTCCGAGGCCTGCTCAATGGTAGAAGAAGCAATGCCAGGGCTAGAAATAGAAACATTAGATGTTAGACTTGAAGAGAGAGGTTGGTAAATTACTTCCTTGGCTTCCTGAATGACCCTACCTTTCTCGGTTTTCTTCTTTTACCGGCTGATGATGAAATTGCGCTTGGCGAAGCTTGGGGGTCCCCTGACATCGACCCTCCCAGAGTCAGTGTACCCTCAGAAAGAAGTTTGTCCGTAAGAGATTCTGCAAGAACCTCGTCCTTATCTGGGGTTTTGAGAGCGTTTCTGACGGACTCGTTATGCTCCCTAATCACCCTAGCTCTTTCCTCCCTTCTAGCCTTCATTTCATCTCTGGCTTCATTGACCTCTTTGAGAAGTACCTCGATTTCCGCATGTACAGAATTAGCGAGCTCCTTTGACTCGACAAAGATGGCGTGTAATCTGTCGCCTTCAGACCTTAGGAAGTCTCTCTCTTCCAACATTGGTTTCACTTCTTCCCAGATTATATCTGCCTCTTCATGAGCTCTAATCATCTCTTGGTGTTGTGAGTCAGCTTCTGCTTTGAGGGTTTGAATTGTACTCTCCAAATCTCCTAGGTCTATATTGATGGCTTCAAATTCGGTTGCTTTGGGAAGAAGAACATCCCTTTTGGAGGCAAGTATCTTGAGTTTTCTAAGTAGCCTATTCTCTGCTTTGAGAGTTAAAGTTCCATCAGTCATCAGCCTATTTTCTATATTGGATATCTCCGCCATTACTTCAGAAAGTTCGACTACATCTGATTTCGCTTTACTGGCTTCGGACCTCCTACCTTTCTTGCTATCGATAATCTCTCTAATTCTAGATTGAATAGCGTCCCTCTGCATCTGATGTGTCTTTGCTCTAGCCCTAACTTCTTTTTGCTCGTTTAATTTCTCCTCAATAGAGGCTCTAATCTCCTTCGACTGTTCTTGAACCGAGTTCCTTGAGTCAGCAGCTCTCCTAGCATCTTCATTGTGAGAAGTCCTCTGATCCCTCATTCTTCTGAGCCTTGCCTCCATTGCATGAAGCCTGGTTTTCAGGTCGTCATCAGGACTTGGTTCGTCATCATTCACAGATTTGGGAGTAGGGAGCTGTTATTGAATGGAACTCATCAAAGAAGTCCGAGGACCGACCCTGCGAATGGAAGTAAGGGAGATAGGATTGCAATAAGCGCCCCTGCCATAAACATCGCTCCAACGGCCCTCCTAGTCCTCGTAATCAAATCACTTCCGACTTGCACGTTTAGTACCCTCCCAGATAATAAATTTCCTGAGTCGTCCTCGAGTCTAACAGTTACAGTGGCCTCTCCCTTAATGGAGGGAAGAAGACTCTGCCAGACAATACTTGTACTGTTTGTCATTTCTTGAATCATTGTGGAGAGGAGGGGAGGGTTTAATGGATCTGAATCCATATTTATAGGTTCAGAACGCAAACGATAGACACATTCATTGGGTTTGAAATCAGGAGTCTGAATTTTTAATACTAAATCTTTCGATTCGTTGCCCGAATTTAAGATGAAGGCGAATAGATTTGCTTGGCCAACAACTAGGTTCTCCATATCCACATCGAACCAGAAACCTCCATCTGAGCTACTAATTCCTCGTCTCATTCTCATTCTATCGTGTAATCTAAAGAATGGCTTACACTGGCTTCTAGCATGTTGCAAAAGCCTGTCCCAAGTCTCTTCACCTACTTCTGGATGTCTGAAAAGGCCATCAATAGCAGTCGGCTCGACCATACTGGCTAATTTCGTCTTAAACTCTGACTCCGATATCAGTGAAGACCTTCTTAGGTGGAGAAGCAGTAATAATGACTCTTGCAATTCCGACATAGTATATCCCTCTCTAAGTTCAGACCTGACTGTCTTCAGGTACTCGGTAATCCTAATACCCAATAATGGATCGATATGGGCCTTAATGACGTCGTTAAATGGCCGGCTTAGTAATGCAGGGTGGATGGGCGGCGAGAATGCCTCAAGCATTCCCCACGGCTCGGATGCATTGTATCTGGAACGAACTGAAATTAATTGCACACCGTGACCCGCTAGAAGGCATCCTGTAGAAAGGGCCAACAAGACAGGACTCACTTCTTCATTTCCAGAAGGGAACCACAGAGAAAGAGCCAGCAGTATCGAGGAAATTACAATCAAGGATGATGTTGCAGTAATCTGTCTGATTGAGCCATCAATTGTCGCCCTCATTTCTGCATAGCCATGTGAGCTCCTAAATGTTAGTCCGGCAGAAGTTAAGGAATCGGCCTCATGATGGAAAATCGTCCTCGTGTATGTCATCATCCTCAGTAAAATGGACAGTAGGAAGATATCAGCAATTAATATGAGGAGGGCGACAGCGTATGTTGCCCTAATCAAGGAAAGGCCACCCGCTGCATCCCTCAATGTCTCGTTCCACCACTCTGTATCATTCGAGCCATAGGATTGAGCGGCTCCCAATAGCATCACGGCCAAGAGGGGGAGTAACAACACGAGCCTGGCGCCTCCGCTAACAAGAAGCCTGTCAATCCTAAGCAATGTTGATTCCTTTGACCTCAGAGTATCATCCATCCAACTACTATCGGAGTTGGATAAATTAGAGACAGGGACAGAGGGAGCGGGGGGGGCGATTCCCGAGAGGTCGTCAGCGAGATCAACAAGATGCTGGTCAACTCCTTCTGACTCGTCCATATTATCCCTCCATCCTAGTCATTATCTTCTTCATCAAAGACTCGCTAAGTTTCAACACCTTTTCTTGAAATCTTACGCCTTCTTTTTCTTTAGTGATGATAGTTCCTAACTCCAGGCCCATTCCCTCAAGTGTTTTCTGATCAGTATTATCGAGTGCGATAATCTCAATTTTGGAGGTGGATCCGACTGGTAAGTATGAGAGAGGAAGAAGGTACTTCTTGGGAGATAGATCTAGATTCCTTTCTATAACCGGGACTTTTGTTCCATCGGGTGCCCTCTCGGGGTATCCGAGCATCCTGTCAATAGCCTCCTCTAGTTCGGATGACATGTCATGCTCCATTTTGCAGGCCGCCTCATCCACATCGCCTTCAAATCCAACCACCTCGGAGAGAAGAATCTGTAATAGCCCCTCTCTCCTTTTTATTCGTGCAGCAATCTTGAATCCCTCTGGAGTTAGCCTACAACCCTTGTATGGTATGTAGGTTAGAAGCTCCTTATCTGATAGCCTCTGTATCATCTCTGTGGTGGATGCGTTGCTAACTCGCATTACTTTAGCTAGCTGAGATGTCTTTACTATCGTACTCGGCTCTGAGTCATAGATCTCAAAAATTCTCTTCAAATACATCTCTTCAAACTCGCTGAGATCAACCATCTAATCGCCTCTTAACGCCTTGAATTCTGTCCTACATGCAGGGCACCTGGACATGATCGGTCTCTTCTCAAGTGGGACCTTGAGTAGCTGTTCACATGAGGGGCATGAAAGAATATCAGAATCCGAGCTGGAATTCAAAAGTTTCTCTTCAGTTACATTCTCCTTTTCTACCTGTTCTTCAATTTCGATACTACTCCCTTCGACGGCGGGATTGTTTTTCACGCCAACTTCGAAGCTATTGGTACATGCTGGACACCTTACCCTTCCAACGTGCCCACCGGGTATACTCAGCCTCTGGCTACATGTCGGACAAGAAACCTCAATGTTATCGGACTCCCTCCTTTTTTCTATTCTGGAGATAGAAGGCTTACTCTCAGTGACTGTTGACGGTGTCCTTTCAGTGGCCACCCTCCACAGAACTAGTGCGACCATCATAATTACAACGCCGGATACAGCCCCCAGTAAAGCGGCAGTTGTGTCAAAGGGCAGTTTGAAACCTTCTGATGGTACCTGATTAGCCTGGATTGTTATGTTGCCAGTTGTCAATGTAGCCCCAGAAGAATACCTCACTTGAAGAGGGGTTGAACCTTCGTTTTGCCATTCTTGGATGGAGGTTGATATCACCTTGGATTCTCCTGTAGATATTGAAATTGATTTCTTACCCGCCTCATCGTATAACATTCCATCAGATACCCTCATTATTGTTATATCTCCGGGTAGCGAGTCTGAATTGCCAATATTCGTAAAGATACATTCCAAGGAAACTGTTTCATGGATGTCGACAATTTCCGGTGTCTGCGTACAGGATGTGATCTGGATAATTGGTTGAGGTCTTGTGAGTTCAACGAACAAATCTGCGATCTGTCCGGATGTCCAGTCCAGAGGGGATATTGTTATTCTAATTCTATCGAGATTACTATCAGGATTGGGGATATTAAAATCGAGATTTCTGACGCCCTGGTCTAATTTCATCGGAAAACTTTGAAGTTCGGTGAATAATCCCGCTTGATATTCCCCGATGGAGATCTCTATCTCCCTTGAAGGTCCATCGGAAAGAGATACCCAATATTCCAACTCTATGCCACTAGATATGGTCCAAGCGAGAGAATTAATCCCAGAATGTACTTGTTGTTGTGGCATGATAATGAGATTATGTGACCCATTTAGTTCCAATGAGACCCCTCCAATGCTACTAATGACATCCCATCTGAATTCTTTCATCCCGGGAGTAGGAAATTCAAAATTAACAGATACCTCCCTACTGGAACCGGGACTAATCGTGACATTTTGCCCGTAGTATGAGGTCGAGGACTCATCATGAGTTAACCGTAGGAAGACTGTTCCCTCGACCTCTCCCTGGTTCTTGACTAAAATCGAGCCAGTCAGTTTGTCGCCGACATACGCGGGCTCACCTGTAATGGCAATTACTGAGTCCCCGGCTGAGCTGAAAATAATTGGATTTGGGGCCACCCTTATGTCCTTGGTGACGGATATGTTTAGCGAGGGGTCAAACGTCTGAACTTCGAACATCATGGATATTGTACCCTCGACCATTGGGCCGATGGTTATCTCTGGACTTTTAGTCTCATAAGGGAGCCAGGATTCATTTTGAAACATCGAAGTATGCCAGATACCGTTTGAAAGCACCTTTAGCTCCCATGAGCCATTGATTGAAAGGTCTACGTTATTGTAGACCTCCATTGAAATTCTAACGTAGTCCCCGTCAGATACAGTAGAATTACCGTTCGAGGATGATGTTGTCTGATCGATTGATTCTATAATCCAAAAATTAGAGTCTTGTATTGTCAATGAAGGAGACTCTTCCACCTCTGCCCTAACGGAACCGGTAAAAAGGAGGAGGAAAACTACAGCGATGGCAAAGTTAGCAGTATGCTTCACACCCGTCCCTCAAAACTTCCGAGATGTGGAGGCGTATCAAACAAACCCTTCCCAAGGTCACATAGTGACCTTTAACCGACGGTCACGGGTGGGCGGGATTGCAATGGACGTCCAACAGTTGATGGAGGTAAAACCCGAGATGCTTGCTGAAGGCCTTCTGGCCCGATGGAAAGCCTTGGAGGAGCAGTTGCCCAACGTAATTAGGAATCTGGAGGCTGAAGAAGAGGCCCTTGCTCCTAAAGTTAAGAGGGCGGTTGAAGCTCATGCCACTGCAAATGATGTTGTTGCCAATAATAAGCAGAAAAGAAATACTGCTCAGAAAATTGCTCGGGAAAAGCTGGTTGAAGTTAGACAGTCTGTAGACACACTATCAAAAACTGGAGGAATGGTTAATTTGGATCCAGAGTGGAAGAAGATGAAGCTTCTTGAAGAGCTGGAGAACATAGAGTCCACAATAGAGACATCTGCTCTGGACCACAGAGAAGAGGGTAGGCTAATTTCCAGGAGGAGGAAGCTAATTGAGCAGAACGAGAAATGGCTCAAGGAGAGGCGGGCATCCAATCCAGAAATGTCTAAATATCTCGATTCTAGAAAAATAATGGTTTCTAATTTCAAAGCTTCAGAGACAGCGCACTCCAGAATGATGAAGGCCGTAGAAAAGGCACAGCCACTTTATGAGAAAATGGTAGCCTTAAAAGAAGAAATTAGGGATACCAGAAGGCAACTAGATAGAGCCAAAGAGCTTTATTCACAATCCTCGGATGCGATAGCTCTCTGGGAAGTCAAGGTTTCTTCAGGATTTGGAGATGAAGTAAATGGATTTGATGATCTGCTTATTGATATGAACAGAGTTTTGTCTGGAGGGGCATCTTCCTTCGCTATGAGGAAGGGAAAGAAGGGTAAGGAGGAAGAAGAATGAGTGAAGGGATTAATTCGAACTCTTTTCAGGATTTAGAAAATCTTGATGGAAATCAGGTCCATGATCTCAGAAGCGAGCTTGAGCGTGGGCTCGGGTCACTTGAAGGCGAGAGGAGGGACCTTAGGGCCGAGAGGATGGACTTAGTTAACAGGGTCAGGGTTCTCAGAAATATTGTGGGGGGAATGGAAGGGGCCGACTCAGAAAGAAGGGACCTGCTCAGAAAATTTCACGAGACCAGAAAATCTGCGGATACACATAGGAAGAGAAGGGACGAGGTTAACAAACTAATTCCTCCTCCTATGGAGGTCCTGAAGGAGTGGCTTTCCGAGACGTATAGAAGGTTGACTATAATAGACAATGATCTAACGGCAGTCCCGACGCTCCCGAGGGAACTGGAAGCATTCAGAAGATTCTTTGAAATTCAGGCTTCGATAACGAAGAAGTCCGAGTCGGAAAATGCACATTCAGAATATGTCGTAAAAGCTAAGGAAATGAGGGAAATAACTTCGAAACTGGATGAGGGGAAAAAGGAAAGGAAAAGCCTGGAGGAACGTGCAGACTCAGAAGCGGGGGTTGAGGGCAAAGCGAATAGGGGCGAAGTCAGGAAAATCAGTAAAAGGATTTCAAAAATCGACAAAAGGATAGAGTCCATAGATAATGAAAGGAAATCTCTACGGAAGGAGCTTTCTCGAGTGAGGTCATACCAAAGGGTGACCGGTGGAAGGAATAGAAAGGTTAGATTCTCAGAAATTAAGGCGAAAGCGAAGACAGGCGGATCTCTGAGCACCCTTGAATTGGACGCTTTATTGGGCTCTGGAAATCTTTCAGATCTAGCTGGCAATAAATCTAGTTCTGGAGCTAAATCCATAGAGAGAAAAACAGATACACCCAAAAAGAAGAGGAAGATTGGAGTATCACGGAGAGGGCCGAGAAAGGGAAACCTTGCAACAAACAGGGAAGATTGAGATATATGTGCTTAAATGTCAGTTCAGATTCGTAATTAGGGAGGAAGGAAGTTGGAGCTTGAAGAGATCAACAAAGTATTTTCTCCCGTCAAGGAGGCTCTAGAGTCTGGTCTTGAAGAGAGACGCGAGCTTAGAGATGAGCTGAATGCGAAGGTCAGGGCATATCTAGATACCCGGAATGAAGTTAATCGTCAGGTCAAGGAGCTAATTTCAGAGGTCAGGTCTCAGAAAGACATTCGGGATGTTGCGAATACAAAGGTCAAGGAGCTGAAAATTGATAGAGCAGAGAAATCCGACGAGCTGAAGCAAATTAGGACTGAGTTGAGAGAGATACTTTCGAGGCTTGAGGAAAATGGTGAAAGCACAACGCGCAGATCTGGTCCTCCTCCATCAAAAATTAGAGCAAAAATGGATGCTTTGGAAAGAAAATACGAGAGAGGTGGATTCACTGGGGCTAGCGAGAAGGGTTTCTTCAGGGAGATGAAAAGGCTTAGTCAGGAGTTGAAGGAGGCAAAGGCTTTCAACAAAGACGGCGGTAAGTTAAGTGATCTAAAATCCGCAGTCCGTAATGCTGAAAGGACACAAGAAGAAGCTCACAATAGGGTTGAGAAAGCTGTTGTCGAGGCTCAAGAGGCTCATGATCTGATGGTAGAGCTCTCAGAGGAAGTGGATAGGCTTAGAGAGTTAGCTAATTCCGCTCACTCCGGACTGACTAAGTCGAAAAAGGAAGCAGATTCAATACATAGCTTGTACATAGTTTCACTAAGGTGCATCCACTCAATTCAGGATATTGTTAAGGCTATGGAATCAAGAACGAAGGTAGGAGAATCAGAGGATAAGACTGAGGTTTCCGATCTTATGTCTAAGTTGATGTCTGGGGACACGTTATCAACTGAAGAGCTGATGTCGTTACAGAGAAATTAGACGATTGGGTACGTCCTGCCATTAAGTCCGTGAAGGATTTTATCCTCTCTACCCTCAAGTTTGACCACCCATGCTGGTATTCCGATATTTCTTGGTAAAATTATTGCAGAGCTAGCTTCCAATCTCCACCATTCTAGCATTATACTTCTAACCGAACCATCTGCATCTTCCGTCTTACCCTGTCTTCTGGAATCTAATATTGATGGCAGAAGGGATTTTATCTGTTCAGTTTCTTTCCACCTTGATGGGGGGGGATCTAATACTCTCAAACTTGGCGAGTGGAATGAATTATCAAAACCATCAAATATAGATATTGTTGATGCCCAGGGGTCTTCAAGAATCATCCATTTTTTATCTTCAGACTCACCGGCTGGGGAGACTATAGTACCCTCTACTTTCCATATGATGCAATTTAGGAGAACTGGATACGTCAATGCCCCTTCGTAGCCTTTCTGTGTGAGCCAGGATTCGATTTCGACAATCGGTTTAATTGAGCCCGCCATGTCATGATTTTGGCCCTCTCTATCGGTATTGGCTGTGTGTGTGGAATCTAGATTAGTTATTTGGGCAGTGACTTTTAGCTCACCTGATAGAATAGCCTCTCCAAGCCAAACTGACATATCATTCGGCCCCCATACTACAATCTCCAGACCAGGGGGCAATATGGAAGTGTACTCTTCCGGTAATTTCCTTTCGCTCAGTATCCAATGCCTACCTCGAGGAGCATCGACGACCCATCTTTCAAATTCGGCCATACTTACTGGTAATAAATTGGATTCCAAGTGCCAGACATTTACTGGATTGCCCCCCCTTTCACCAAATTCGGGTACTCTTTCGGCTACTCCCAACAGAGAAAAGCCTGGAGAAGACACAATGCCGGGAGAAGGATCGAGTCGGACTCCTCTCGCGCTTAGTAGTTGCCTTACTGCATCTTCCACGAATCACTCTGAAGGAGTCACCTGACTTGAAGCGTGCGCTGTAACCATAGGCAAACAAGCAAATCGGCATCATATATTGTGTTGCAGTGACATCAATTCACTCTGGCCTGGATCTATGATGCAGAGTGCGCTGATTGAGAAAGGCCTCGCGCAAGCTGCACCTAACTGTCTGTTAACCATCTGAACCCTGTGTACTGGAACGCCTGGGTGAGAATCTACGATATCCGAGAGGAAAGCCTCGGGACAGTTTGCGGCTACCAGGACAAGCCTAGCATCCCCTTTAGAGCATGCCCCCATCGTCTCCCTTTGGCCGAATATTACTTTTCCAGTACTCAATGCCTGTTTTAGATTTCTCGTTAGATCCATTTTCTCACCTCATGCCTCATCTGGAATGTAGAACAAATCAACGCTTCCCGTACCGAGAGCTATTGGCTGCCCGACTACGATATTTTCCGTTACCCCTCTCAACTCGTCTCTCTCTCCGATGATACCTGCCCTTAGCAAGTGAGAGACAGTTACTTCGAAGGCGGACCTGGCTAGTATACTGTGCTTTGTACCGCTAACACCATGCCTTCCAATAGCCCTTACTTCTCCACTACTCGTCATAACGTCAGACACAGTGATAAGATGCCTGACATCAACATCAAGACCCGCCCCCTCAAGAGTGTCTGACATCTCATTAATGATTGCCTGCCGGGCGGCCTCTATGCCCAGATATGACTGAATCTCATTGATATTATTGGTATATGTCCTTGATCTGTCTATACCGGCGAATTCGCTCACCTTAGGAAGATTGGACCCTATTGTAGAGATGTAGTACTCGTCATTCTCACCTGCCTGCACATTGGCTCTTATGATCCCTCTAATCCCCTTCAACTGTAGTTTCTTGATTTTATCTTCAAGCTGGAGGAGGTCCGTGTATGTAGGAGGGTCCGTGGCTAGTGTTTCAAGGTCTTGTTTCTTCGCAATGCCAGGTATGATCTTCAACTCTGAAGGTTTGTCATCATTATCGGCCTGTATGTAAAGCCTCAAAGCCCTGCTAAGTTTATCTTGAACCTCTGCACCACTCATTTTTTTCAGTCTCATATTTGACTTATTCAACTTCAAACTTAGATACCTCTGGGCGACCTCAACATCGATGTTTGCAATGTCACTAGTAGTTGTAGCTTCAAGTCCAGCGGCTATCTCCCTCACAAGCTTCTCATTTGTTCTGAGAGGTTTACCTTTCGAGTTCTTCTCGTTGAGATATATCCTCATTGTAGGCGTATTCGGTGTCTTTCTGGCATCCACAATCTCGATAATTCTTGGAAGACCCTGTGTAACGTTTACTGTAGCTACGCCCGCATAGTGGAAAGTCCTCATCGTCATTTGAGTACCAGGCTCACCGATTGACTGCGCTGTAGTGATTCCAACGGCCTCATGGGGATCGGCCCGGGACATTACCAATGAGGTCTTGGCTGATTCGATCACCTTCTTTGCTTTAGAAGGTGTGATTTTCTTGATTCCTCTGGCCCTTATTCCTTCCGTTAGGTCCATGAGCATCCTTGGAGTAAGGCTCACATTAGCATTAACAGAAGCTGAATGTAGCTGTTGATAGATGTCATCTTTGTGATCTACATCTTTCAGTATCTGACCCATCTTGAATTCGTCGTCGAATCCCTCAAGAGGTAGCATCGACTTCCTTCTTCTCCTTGCTGCCGCAGATTTCCTCCTAACTACAGTCTTCTCTGTAGAGGCGGCGGCGCTTCTAGCAGATTTGGAGGAGGCCGCCATTAGGTCACTAATTCTCTGTGCGGTACCTGAGTCAATGCCACAAATTTGCGCAATCTGACCTGGAGTCAGAATTTTGACATCATCCCATTTCCTGTCGTCTGCCAGCTTGTGGGCGTATTCCTCATCGATCTGAAGATCCATGAGCTTTTTCTTGGTTGCACTCTTCACGACCATCAGTTTTCACCTCCAAGAGCGTCATCTAAGACCATTGTCACATCAAATGGCCTTCCTCCCCTACTCCTAGCTGGGTCGACTCCATCTTCGCCGTATTCGAACTGTATGATTCTGTTAGCAGTATTTCTGACAGAGCCCATTCCATCGTCTACCACTTTGAGGTCGTCCATGGCATTGATCAATCTCCTTTGCATGTATCCAGACTTGGCGGTTCTTACCGCTGTATCGACTAATGACTCGCGTCCAGAAACAGAAAGCATGAAGAATTCTGTCGGCTCAAGGCCACGTTTGAAGGAAGAGCCTACGAATCCTTTCTCTTGAGCTCCCTTTGCATTTCTTGGGAAGTGTGCCAATACTCTGTCTTGGTACCCTCTTTCGAGTCTCTTACCACGAACCTTGGGCTGGCCTATTGAACCGGCCATCATGGCAAGATTGTCCATCGACCCTCTGGCCCCAGAGGTAGCCATCATTACCGCGGCGTTATCTGAACCTAGGAACGACTTGGCTACATTACCTGATTCGGTCTTGGCTTCATCTAGTATCATTAGTATGTTCTCCTCTAGAGTTTCCAAGGGGGTCCTTCCTGGGCGTGTCTCGTATCTTCTGCCATCTTTGCCGAACTTCTCCAACTCTAAATCGACTGCATCACTGCCCCGCTTGTTTATTTTAGCGATCTCTGACTTTGCCTCGGGAGGAAGGTCCTCATCGTCGATTCCAGTTGTAAATCCAAGTGAAGTGCAGATTGAGATAGTCATCCTGGTCATTCTATCCAGGAATTCAGCTCCCGCCTCTGGTCCATGTGTGTGGACGACAGCATCCAGAAGCCTTCCGTCCTCTGCACCAATTCCCCTCTTATCGATGGTACCTGATACATCTCCTTTGGAAACATTGACATTGTCGCCAATCCTACTGATGTAGTCCAACTTGAATCCTTCAGGGACAATCAGACTCAGTACATCACTGCCCCTGTAGCCGATTACTCCATCTTTCTCGACCTCGGGAGGCAGTTCTCCGTCCCAGTTTGTGTCCCCCAGCACCTGCATTACGAGATTCTTGGGCAGTACCCTATCACCGTGCGTCAGCAAGTATGCTCCGGAAATGTGATCATGTATACCTCCAATTACACTGCCACCATATCTCGGTGTGATTATGTGCTCTTGAACTCTCATCAAGATCTTAGCTTCGGCCCTAGCCTCCTCGCTTTGAATAACGTGGAGGTTCATTTCATCTCCATCGAAATCAGCGTTGTAAGGTGTGCAATCAGCCAGATTGAATCTGAAGGTCTTGCCTGGCATTACCCTTACCTCATGGACCATCATGGACATTCGATGAAGCGAGGGCTGTCTGTTGAATAGCGCGACATCGCCATCAATTAGGTGTCTCTCTACCACAACTCCGGGACGTGGATTTCCATCGAGATCGAATGTGCTCAATCTGTCTTCGATATCCGTTCCCACTGAGTTTCCATATTCATCCTCTATCTCGGGACTACCACAATGGGGACAATTAACCTCCAGATGATCTGGCAAATACTCGGTGGGATTCTCCATTTCCCACTTCCACCTGTAGTGAATTGCTGCTCTTGGATCATTTTCTGGGAGAGGTAGGCCTCTCTCGTCCTCACCCCTAAGGTTGGACAATGTAGCATCCAGGTCTACGCCCCACTCTTCCTCGAGTTCTCCAAAAGAATTTCTCCTCTTTTGTGGTTTCAGGACCAGTCCGGGCAGGAAGTTTGGAGCAGGCAGAACTTCATTCAAATCAGGCCTGTATCCACTATATGGTTCATCCTCGCTTCCTGAGTGACATTGGGGATTGAGGCATCTGAAACCGGACCATATGTACTTTGTCCTGTCGGTAATTCTTACTCTGAATCTATCTCCCCTAATTATGTAATTAACACCGGGATGAACATCTGGGCCCCTAAGAATCATCTGCCTTAGTTGCTCTCTGTTCCTACTTGTGACCCTGATTGGAACAGTTAGCTCTTTTGCAGTTTGGACCGGGATTCCAACCTCGTTGATTCCCAGATTGGGGTCAGGGCTGATCACAGTTCTGGCGCAGAAGTTAACCCTCTTACCCGACAAGTTACTTCTGAATCTCCCTTCCTTTCCTTTCAGCCTTTGAGCGAGTGTTTTCAAGGGCCTTCCTGACCTATGCCTGGCAGGAGGTATTCCGCTAGTCTGATTATCAAAGTAAGTGGTGCAGTGATACTGAAGGAGTTCCCATAAGTCTTCGACTATCAACTGTGGTGCTCCGGCGTCCCTGTTTTCTCTGAGTCTCTGGTTTATTCTCAATACATCGACTAATTTGTGAGTGAGATCATCTTCGGACCTATCTCCGCTGTCCAATGTAATGGATGGCCTTACAGTAATTGGCGGAACTGGAAGGACTTTCATTATAGTCCATTCTGGCCTTGCTGCATCCTTGTCCATTCCAAGGAATATTAGGTGCTCGTCTGGGATTCTCTCTAGCCATTCCCTGATGTCACGAGCATTGAGCTTGTGCTCGCCCTTGTTCTCTTTCTTTTCCTTGAATGTTGAGGGTTTATCGAGGATTATTTTCCCCTGCTCGCTACCGCAATGCATGCATATTGTCCTCTTCTTGCTTGAGCACTCCTTCTCGATGTCCTTGATGGTGTTCTTAAATTCTGTAGATCCGACTCCATGTTTTATGATTACATCCTTAACCTTGTCATTGTAGTAGTCCTGTTCTGACTTCTCTGGATCCACGGGATGCGTGTCTGGCTTGTCATGCAACAGTATCTTGCTACAAGTGTTGCAGGTGCACTTCAAGGCAGTCTTGATCAAATTGGTAAATCCGATGTGCATAACAGGTAACTCTAGCGCTATGTGTCCGAAATGGCTTGGGCACTCATCGTGTTTGTTTCCACATGTTTCGCACCTGACTCCTGGATCTATAACTCCCATCTTCGGGTCCATCAATCCTTGCTTGAAAGGGTGACCATCATCCTTGTAAGTATCAGCTGTCTTAACTTCTACAGATGACATTTTACGAATCTCATTAGGGTCCATCAATGTGAATTTGATGGCCTCAATCCTCTTTGGAATCTTTGCTGCGTCTTTGGCACTCATCTTCTGTCCTCCAGTTCTAGTCTCATAGCTACCCCAAGACTTTTCATTTCATCTAGGAGTAGTTTGAATGCGTAGGACGTTTGGACCGAATGAACATCGGCTCGGTCGCCACACGAAGGGCAGACCGTTGTCCTCCTCTTCCAATCATAGTATGCGATGTGCCCGCATCTGGGAGTATTACAAACCATTAGTGGCCATCCATCCGACTCATCGAGTAGGCGATCCTTGATTACCATGGATGCACCATGGGAAATCAGACAGTCTCGTTCCATCTCTCCGAACCTGAGGCCTCCTTGTCTCGCTCGTCCTTCGGTTGGTTGCCTGGTTAGAATCTGTACTCTTCCCCTGCTTCTGGCATGTAACTTACTGCTGACTAAGTGGTGGAGCCTCTGGTAATAGATAACCCCGACGAAGACTTCGGCTGGATATTGCTCACCTGTCTCTCCGCTAATCATGTTCTCTCTTCCTGTGTGGTTGAAACCGTTTCTCAGAAGTCCGGCCCTCAGGGAGTCCTCCTTTTCACCGGTAAATGCTGTACCATCTATCCTTCTGGCCTCAAGAGATCCAACCTTTCCTCCAATCATCTCAAGTACGTGAGCCACAGTCATTCTAGAGGGAATGGCATGTGGGTTAATGATTAGATCTGGGATGACGCCATCCGCAGTGAAGGGCATATCCCTTTCTTCGACAATTCTGCCGATGATTCCTTTCTGACCGTGACGACTCGCAAATTTGTCGCCCAATTCCGGGATCTTATTTGTTCGGAGGGTGATTCTTACTAGCCTTCCCGAGTCCAATGACTCGGTAACGAAAACGTTGTCGACCCATCCCTCCTCACCATGGCGGACCATCATGGAAGACTCTCTTCTTTCCTGTGCTTGAAGGAACGCGCCATGTGCTTCTTCCAAAAATCTTGGAGGGCTGGTTTTTCCTACTAAAACCGCGGAATCTGGACCTCCTCCACTCGTTAGGAATTCTTCTGGTACTGGAAGGCCATCTCTTTCTAGATGTGCGTAGCTATCGAAGGATTTCATTCCTTTGACTTCATCTAGGCCGGTACCAGGGACTTCGATTCTTTCTTCTTGTCCTCCGGGGAACCTTCTGTTTTCTGCATTGTAAGTCCTGACAAATGATGACCTTCCTAAGCCTCGTTCAACTGAGGCCTTGTTCATTATGACTGCATCTTGCATGTTGTAACCGTGATGGCTCATAATTGCAACCACAAAATTCTGTCCACCCGGCCTGCTGTTGAAATTGGTGGTATCCATTGCCCTTGTCCCTACAACTGAGACCTGGGGGTAGTGCATTACGTGGGCTCTTGTATCTGGCCTCAAGCGATAATTTGCGCTTGGAAGGCCTAGACTCTGCTTCACCATGGCTGTTCCTCCTGTAACACGGGGTGTGGAGTTGTGTTCTGGGTATGGGACTAAAGCAGCACATACGCCAAGTATGAGCTGGGGGTCTATCTCTACGTGAGTGTACACTAGGACGGTGTTGTCCTTTTTCTCTTTCTTACGGAGGGCATCGATTTCCTTTTGATGGTAGTTCAAAGGTACTGAAAACTTCTCAGTGGCAGTTGACCCATCGGGCATCTTTACTTCGACTTTCAGCTTTGCTTTGGAAATTTCTACATCTCCAAGATTTGTCCATTCGACCTTTGCCGGATCTATTGGCCTCTTGTTCTTGGGAGAGAGCTCGGGTAGGTCGAAAGGCCTTGGTGCTATTAGTAAGTCCTCTTCTTCTTCAGCGTCTACCCATTCTATGACTCCTGATGAAACAAGATCCGAGAAGGTTATTTCACCGGTTTTCAAAGCTTCAAGGTGGAACTTTGCGAGGTTCAGAGTACCATCTTCTAAAACTAGTAAAGGCCTCATTATTCTCCCTCTGTCCGTATTGATGAAAACGTCTCTGTTTTCAGTATCATGACGGATACTTACCTCGGGCCTAATTCTGCCCGAACGTCTTCTCCTCTTGAATTGTGAAACTAGTTTGTTGGGCCTCTTGTGAAGGCCGAAGATATCCCCGTTCACGTGAATTCTGGTACCATCTGCCCATCCTTCTGGATTGGGATTAACTCCTGCTTCTATTAGTAACTCCTTGACGTCGTCTTCAGGAACTTCCTCAGAAACATCTATCATTTGCGCTGCATTTTTCACAAGACCACAATTCTGTCCTTCGGGAGTCTCGTTTGGACAAAGTCTGCCCCAGTGCGTAGGGTGCAAGTCCCTGGCTTCGAAGTGTGGCTGGCTCCTAACGAGGGGACTGGTAACCCTTCTCATGTGAGAGAGCGCAGCAAGATAAGTAGTCCTGTCTAGGAGTTGGCTAACTCCGGATCTTCCTCCAACCCAATTTCCTGTAGCTAGTGCATGCATAATTTTCGATGTTAGAACATCCGGCCTAAGGCATGAGTTGATTTTGAGTTCTCTCTTTCGGTTGTGATGTCTCTCTAGTTGGTACTTCAGATCTCTTGCAAGGCCCTGAACACCAACTCTGAATAGGTCTTCCATTAGGTCTCCAGCGAGCCTTACTCTCTTGTTGGCATAATGATCCTTGTCGTTGGGGTCTCTGTTGGTGATGGCCATCTCTAGAACCTGCCTTACAATCCTTCCAAGGAAGATTGCTTTCTTGGTCCTCACGGATTCGTCTGAGCCGAGATGGGGCAGTAGCTCCTTGTCCAAGAGGTTCTGAATCCTTGATTCCCTGTATTCCTTCTGCTGGCCAGCCGCGAATTTCTTCTCAAGCCATGCCATTGCCTCCTCGGTATTATCCACTCCATATTCTGGGTTGTCTTTGACATCATTCAGGTTGGCGACTGTGTACTTCATTGCCTCTACTGGCCCTGCGATAGCAGAGAAGATATCCCTGTCATTCTCCATCCCAAGGGCCCTCATTAGAAGGACTACTGGGATCGCAGTAGTACCTGCGCTTGGAATTTTTACCATTAGCATACCATCGCGTCTCTTTTCTACATTGATAGGCTTCCTGACGCCGTCTTTCTGTGAGAATATCTTGGCAACCTCTGTCTCATGGGCGTATTTCTTGTTCTTTTCTACGGTGACTCTGTTTGGAGCTAGGTCTTCCATTGAGATGAGTACCCTTTCTGTTCCGTTAATGATGAAGTAACCACCGGGGTCGAGTGGGTCCTCACCAGATTTCCTAAGTAGCTCCTTGTGTCTTTGGGCATCTTCGGCGGATGTGGTGGGAGAGAGTTTTAGCGACTTCTCCTGAGTTCCCGCGATGTGATCTGGATGTAGGTTACACCTTCCTGATCTGACCATAATTGGGAGGTTTCCAATGTGGACTCCCTCCTCCTCAATAAAGCCGATGTCGGAATCTGTAGATGATGGGGGCAGATCATCTCTGTATATCCTGAAGTCCATGTAGATAGGTGAGAAGTAAGTCAGCTTCCTAAGTCGGCATTCCAAAGGCGTAGCGGGGTGCTCAGCGCCATTGGCTTCTCTGACAGTTGGAGCCCCTAGTCTAATGCCCTTCATGCGAATATAGATTTCTTTGTCGAGAACGTCCAGTTTGATCATACCCCCAGCGTCTTCTCCTCCTGGAACATCCACTAATGCGTCGTCGCTTCCTATGCGAATTCCTTTGACTATATTCTCCATCCTACTTCCTTTACCATCGCCGATTGGGATGCAATCGTCATATGATGCAAGCTGATGGTTTACCATACTTCTGTGCGCGAAATAACTCTCAACAATTTCCTTCATAATATTCCCCCTCAGTTACTCTCCACTATTAGCCTGTAGGCTGTACTCGCTCCAGCAGATCTGCTGTATCTGAAAATCTTTACAACTCTATTTTTTAGCCATCCAGCAGGAAGGTCGGCTCTATCTGCCTCCTCCATTTCCTTCAATGCTTGGACGGAAGGATCGGTTATCAGAATCTTTGGCAGTAGCTCCTTTGCCAGTCTGTCTTCTCCATTGTCGCCCTTTTCCATTAGTCCCCAAGGAGAGAGTTCAGATGCTTCGTCCTCTTCAGGAACTAGAGAATGGTGTGGAACAAGTTGGTGATTCAGTACATTGAACCTGTCCTCTCCAATTGGAATATCTTCATCCAAAAGGGCCGTTCTGGATATTGTTATCCTTCCAGACCTACTCCTTCTCCTGGAGGCTGCCTGCTCCCTAATAATTCCCATGATATTTTCTAGCTCAGATGCCCCTGACTCTAAGCCGACCTTCTTGGCTACTTCTTCAACGGTCATTCGCTTAATTGCATCCATATTTGCGTCATCCGCAAGTTTGTGGGCATGTTCTTCTGTAACGCCTAGTTCGATGAGCCTCTTCTTTGTTGAGCTTTTTACCGCCATTTTCCACACTCCCCACAGCCCTTTCTCAACCATGGTCCCGTAGCTGAACAGGCGGGCCCGGGGGGATTCGAACCCCCGGCCACCGGGTTAAAAGCCCGGTGCTCTACCTGACTAAGCTACAGGCCCATGGCTGATGCTGGGCTATCCTCGGACCGTAGGGGCATTTTTGAATATACCGGAAAATGCATGGCTGGCACTGGGGCTGTTGGCCTCCCGAACTACCGGAAGCAAACCTAATTTAGGTGGGGCACAAATAAGGTTTGCTGACAAAAAATCGATGTTGGTAGGAAATTCTAATGAGAGGGGTCAAAACTATCAGCTTCAGTTCGGGAAGATTCGGGCCATGGGACGTCGACCTAGCACCGAGTGTGTATCCACCGAGAGAGGATACTGAATTAATCTGCAGAACCTTGTCTAAAATAAAGGGCAGGGGGAGGAAGGCTGTCGAGATAGGTTGTGGATCTGGGGTTGTGTCAATGGCATTATCTGAAATGGGTTGGAATGTCCATGGTTATGACATAAATCCCTATGCGGTGGCTTGCTCACGGGCGAATATCGAGAAGCTAGGATATTCGGGTTCTGTTGTGATAGACGAAGGGGGGCTGGGGGAAAGTGGATGGCGCATACCTGATGATGTTGAGCTGGTAGTCTGGAACTTGCCCTACCTATCCCCGCCGGAAGAAGGAGAGCCTTTGCTAGAACCAATAGAGGAGGCTTCCATGAGTGACATAGGTGGCAAGGGTTGGTCTTTCGAGCTCTTGGAATACCTAAACAATCATGGGAGCGAGAATATAGTCGTAGTTGCGCTCTTCAGGATCGAGCCTGACAGCCCCAGCACGCCTTCAGACTGGTCCAACTCTGGTTGGTCTTGCAGAATTATGGATTCACTCAGGATGGGGGATGAAAAACTAGGGGTCTTTTGCCTTTGGAAAACGGGCTTTGGGATACCCGCAGTCAAGGTCAATTCTTGTGAATCCACGATGGACTATTCCGTTGGCCTTCCTGCAGAAGGTTGGCAGAGAATTGTCACAGACAATCAAGTAATGGGAAGGGGCAGGAGAGGATCCATATGGGAATCTAAGGAGGGGGATTTAATTGCCTCATGGAGGATAAATAGAGAAATCTCAGAGCTCCCTTCTCCTGGGTTACTTCAGATATCCGTAGGGGCCTCAGTTTCTAGCTTGATTAATTGCGACTTGAAGTGGCCCAATGATCTTGTTTCTGCTACAGGAAAGAAAATTGGTGGCATTCTAATCGAGGCTAATAGCTCGGATAGAGGTTTTAGATTGGGGATCGGAATCAATTCAACCAGTAGAACAGTTGAGGGGGAATTTTGCCCGGGTTGGAGGGACACTCTGGGTGAACTTTCAAGGGACTTCATATTTGATTGCGTGGATTCTATGGTTTCTTCGATAATTGAGAAAGATGACAGGATTCCTGATAACAGCCCCTTGTCACTGCAAATCGATTCATGGAAGGCACTTTCTAGATTGCTCTCAAGGGGACAAAGGGTAGGATACAAGGGAAAGGAGGTCAGAGTCGTGGGCATTGACTCTGATGGGTTTCTACACATTGTTGACAGAGGTAAAAGGAAGGCTCTTTCGACCACCGACGGCCTAGTGTGGGGGTTTGGCAATAACGTCGTTACCGACTGAGTCTTTCTCTTACCAACCTAATTTTACCTGAGGTGGTAGTGGTCGATAGCCCTTCAATTGAATTGACCCTGTCACGAGCTTCCGATGTATCTTCCAACATAGTCCTGATTATGGCTATTTTCTGATTTCCATGCTGGTGAAAATCGAATAGCTTCCAGCTTATCCCCTGCAAACCTAATTCCAATAAATTCCCCATTTCAGACCGAGTAATGGAGGGATTTGTGACAATGATTCCTATCCACCTGTTTTTCCCCCTTTTGGCCTTGCTTAGCTTTGCCATGGCCTTGGGAGTACAAGTGAGTTAATTAATCGAATCTAAATGCCGCTCACTACAGCCACAAGCCTGAGTTTTCCAATCATTTCGTCGCTTACCCTAGCTCCCATGATGACTTGGCAATCAGGATCCATCTGGGATACGAATGTATCTGTCAATTCCGTGAGATGGGAGAGAGTCATATCAGGCCCGCCTTCAACCTGAATCATACACCCCTTTGCACCCTCAATGGTGACGTCATTCAAGGGGGAGTTTCTGGCCATTTCGACTACAGAGCTGGGATTTTCAGATGAGCCGGTCCCCACAATCAGAGTAGCATTTCCATTTTTATTGATTATTGCCTTCATATCCATTAGATCGAGGTTGATCCTTCCCACACTGGCAAGTGTAGTTACTAATCCCTCGACAAGCTCCCCTATCCATCCTGAACCTATCATCCAGTTGGTCTTTCTTCTCCTCGATTGCCAAGCTAGACGCTCCATGCTCACCCTGATGCACACATCAGAGTTTGCCTCCAACGAAGGCAGTGCTTCTTCCGCAATCGAACATCTGAGTGGTTGCTCTGCGAAGGGGAGTCCGGCTACTGAAAGCACCAAACAGCCAAATTGTTTAGCCATCCTGGCCAGCTCTCCTGAGGCTCCTGACCCCATCCCCCCACCTAAACCGGTCATCAAAATCATGACCTCTGCCCTATCGAGAAGATCGGAGATTGATTCCATGCCATCCCTGAGCCTGTGAATCGCCATTGAAGGAAGTGCAGCAGCTCCACGTCCCTCGCCTCCCGAATCTAAGAATAGGCAATTTGCATCGCTAGCACCTTCAAAGGAAGATTCATCAGCATCAATTAACAACAATTCTGCTAAATTTGGGCATCCTGAGTGTGCCTCTACTGCCCACAGACAACCTATGCCTCCCACTCCCACAACAAGGACCTCGCCATCCTGCACGAGCTTCGAGTATGGGGCAGGCGTATAGAATTGCTTAATCATAGGTCGAATATCTGAGGTAACGTCTCCTCTCATCCCTAGCCCATGCATTATCTGGTTCCAGTTCCAGGACTCTGTCATAGTATTCCACTGCTTTCTCGAAATCGGAAATATATCTTCCTTGAAAGTGTGCCATAACATTCAGAACTGGGATACACTTTGGATCATCTTCAAGCATGTCTATTAGTATCCTTTCAGCCAGTCCAAGCTTCATCATTTCCATGTTGTCTTCGGCCATGTCAAGCATGGAAATTTGATTGTCCGTCAGACTGTATACATTCCTCCAAACTGGCCCTGACATGAGTTTGCCTTGAGGCTTCAGCCTATTAGTTTGGCGTGACCATGGAAGTTACAAATTGGGATGTTTCGGGGTTCGGTTTGACAGTCCGACAATGCAACGTTAATAGCCCCCTTTCAGGTGGCATGTTCAACAAGGGTGTTGCCTATGGCGTCTAGTGTGCTCACAGTGAGGAAGATGCTGGCTATCAGCATAGTCGCTGTACTTGCCGCTGGAGGCTCTCAGGCCAATCCAACCGGAATAGGAGGGGATGCAAACAACGAGGGCGATGTCGCTCTAGCAGGATGCACATGCCATGCTGATGAGCCAGATAATTCCGTGACTCTAATCCTGACCGATGTTCCTTACAGATATGAGCCGGGCGAGTCATACGAGATGGTTATTCAGATTATCGGAGGCCCTCCTGCAGATACCGCATCACATACCGGTGGATTCTCGATGCGAGTTAGTAGTGGCTCCCTAGCTGGCTCAGCGGGATCTGAAGCTTTAGTTTACAATTGGGAAGATGATGTTACATCTCTAACACATAGTAACTCTGGATCTAAGGCCCCAGACAGAATGTGGTACATCATATGGACGGCCCCCCCAGAGGGAACGGGTGTGGTGACCATATGGCTAGCTGGAAATTCCGTGAATGGGGATGGTATTCCTTCACAACTCGATAGGTGGAACCGTCTCAGCGCTTCCATGGATGAAGGCGAATTTGGCGGAGTCCGCACGGTCTTCGTCGGAAATGGGGATATAGAGCCCCCTGCCCCTGTCGAAGAAGGCGTAGACTTACATCACATGGGAGCTGGAATGAGGGCTCATTGGCTAGGCCTGCTTGGATTCGCGGCAGTTGTGATTGTGATTATTTTCTGCGGCCTTATGTTGAGATACGGTTTTTCTAGGCATTATGAGGGAAGGAGTAACTTGCTGAGGTTGAGGATAAAGCATCAGAGAAGGGGTGATCAGTAATGAAAGACGATGTGGTCATGAAGATGCTGAGGCAAGTAGCTTCTGGAGAGGTAAGTGTAGAAGACGCTAGAGATGCCTTGGACGGCATATCGTTATCCGAAGAAGCGTATGAGTCGGCAATAGAACATGGTGTGTTTAACGAGGCTCCAGCTGGCTCTATAGTAAGGGCCAGCGTATCTCCGTCAGGGGACTCATGGCTAATCATCCTAGTTGGCCTATGGGGGATAGTGTGGTCACTATACTGGGCTGGATCACTATCATACGGGCTTTACAACAAATGGGACCAGCAGATGCTTTCTTTCTTCCTAGGGATGCTTCTCCTGACGGTGATCATCTTGGGTATGATATACATGAAGTATGTAATGCCGGACATAGTGATAGTTAAGAGCAGGAGAAACAAATACATCACAGCGAAGGATCCCGAATCCTGGAAAAAATATGAGGTCTAGAACATGGCAAGGAAATTCACTCTCAGGGATACTTCGGAAGGTGACGAAGGTAACGATTCGGACGCGCACATGATTGACAGGAGGCAATTTATGAGACATTCCTTCAATACAGCGGCAGGAGTAATTACCATGGCAGGCCTAACCAGCGTAGGTTTTGCTGCACTCCTTATGGGCCAATCAGATACCTCAGGAGGGGACACTGCTGTCAGATATTGGGTCCCAACGGGGGCTGAGGATTCAGTCTGGTATGGAGACAAGCACTTGGAGCCTATGACATATCAATCGTTTGTTGATGCGGCATCAAGTTCCTCAACGGGTATGTCAGCCGCTCAAGGGGTGTGGTCGGGAATGCCTGTGAATGCTGTTTACGTTCCTCACGAAGAAAACAAGGGTTCTGACCTCATTCAGGATAAACCCAGATTCCAGTTTATGGACGGTTACACGGTGGATGGGAAATATGTCGGCTCGGGATATGAGCTTGATGAGGACCCTCAATATGAGGCACTGTCAATTCATGATAATTTAATCCTCATTTTCTCCAGATGCACGCATCTTTGTTGCATTCCTGGGTGGCAACTAGTAACGAACGAGTTTACCGAAGATCAGTGGGTTCCAAATGGCACCGACTCTGGCGGAAATAAATTATTCTGCATCTGCCATTCATCTAGATTCGACCCGACTGTAATTGAAAAAAATAGGGCACGAAACAGATCTAGTGGGGCAGAGTTTGATTTCATTGGTATTAAGAGGGCCGGGGGCCCGGCACCAATGGGGATGCCACTGATACCCTTCGTACTTAACGGAGATTTGATAGAGGCATTGCCTGATTTCAAGGATTGGTACACATACTGCGACTGAGGTGAGTAAGATGATTCAATTTTGGTTCCTTTGGGTTTTCATCACTTTGGTTGTTGTAATAGTGGCTCTCACTCTCAGAAAGGAAAGGGAAGAAATGCCGAGAAAAGATATCCTCCGAGCGGTGGAAACAAGTGCAAGTAGTATGGGGCTGGCCGAGAAGACCTTCCTCTGGGCCTTCTCTTGGTTGGATACTAGGTTCAGAATTCAAGACTACTGGGGGATGAGTAGAGATGCATACTACGGCATGCACAGACAGATGCCGATGACACATGCTGAGAAATACAAGCTCAGAATAATATGGTACTGGTACCCTCTGTACTGCCTCGGAGGAATTTCTTTCCTCGCGTTTGTAATTCTCGTGATTACTGGCACTGTCCTCGGACTGTACTATGTCCCAGGTGGGGAGGGGGATCCGACTCCCGCCTACAGTAGTATGGAATTCATCATGACCCAACTCCCATTCGGTTACATCATTAGATCCATCCACCATTGGACCACACATTTCATGGTCGCCGCCGTTTTCTTGCACATGTGCAGGGTATACTTTACCGGGGCCTACAGAAATCCTCGTGAGCTTAATTGGCTAATTGGTGTTGCCTTGATGTTCTTCACAATATTCTTTGGCTACTCAGGATATCTGCTGCCATGGGACAGTCTGGCGTTTGGCGCGGCTACTATCGGAATTAACATGGCCAACTCTACTCCACTAATCGGAGGATGGGTCGCCACAGCCATGTTTGCTGGTACCACCGTGACCGGCCAAACAGTAACAAGAATGTATTTCCTTCATGTTTTCATCCTACCTGTTGTAGTCACAACTCTAATTCTTGCTCACTTGTTCATAGTTTGGGCACAAGGAATTGCGGAGCCACACTGAGGTTAATATTATGGGGATGATGGAGAGATTTGGTAGAATCGCTGACACATACATCAGCGAGAGAGATAAGCTCCTTGAAGCTGATAAAGAGAGGAGGAGGACTTTCACAGGACATCCTTTCTGGCCCACAGAAGTACTCAGGGATACCATTATTTTCGCATCCATTGTGATGACAATAGCATTCTATTCATGGCTCATTCCACCTCCTTTGCATAGTGCCGCAGATCCATTCGCTCAAGCTGGATTCGTATTCCCGGACTGGTATGTTCTTTTCTCATATGGATATCTCAGATGGGGGGAGTATCTCCCTCAGTTCGTCATTCCTGCCGGCCCTATTGGTGAATTCCTAGGAGCTCCGGTGATAGACTGGAATGCTGCATGGTGGGGCGCTGCAATTACCGGGCTCCCAGTTGGAATCTTGGCATTGCCACCATTTCTCCCCGGTAGAGAGAAGAGAGGGGTTGAGGACCCCTGGTTCGCTACCGCTGGTGCAGTCTACCTCGCACATGTTTGGTTCATCTCGGTGTTCTCAATCAACATATTCCTAGACTTGTACGCCAAGGACCGTAGTGATTACTGCTTCACGGGATCACATTCAGAATTGATGTGTGGCCGACAGGCCCCTTGGACTGCAGAAGTTTTCAACGCCGTACCTTGGATACTTACTGGAATTTTCTTATTCGCCATAATTTACTTCCCAACTAGGAAGTTCCTACTAAACTCTGTTGGATCCAGAGTGACTCCCCGCATAGGAAGACAAGTAGCGGTTGGTTCCCTAATTGCTGCAGTTCTGATTTCAGTAGTAACTTGGCCTGTCTATGAAAATGGATTCTGGGACTATGGAGGACTAGGGGCGATGGACGATATGGAAGATTTAGATGCCCTCAGAGCTCAACCATCAGACACTCTCGTTCACGTTGAAGAAGGAAATGTCTGGGGCCAATGGGAAGATGAGTGCATACCATATGAAGAGAGTCAGGGATTGGCTGCTTGGAATGGCTTAGCCGAAGGAGAGGATGTAGCTGATTGGTGTGTCATAGCCGCCACACATTGGTCCAAATGGGGAATATACCAACCAACAAAATTCAAAATTATTGATTTCAATGGGGACAATGGGCATGCGGACAGCGAAACTGGAAGAAACTCCGCAGAGGATAGGGCTTCTTTCTTTGGTTTGGAAGATGGATCTGAGTTGGTTTACAGCAGTAGTTTCACTTTTGAGGTAGAGGACTTGGGAGTATCAGAAGTACCAACTGACATAGGTTGCCTATTCAGAACGTCGGTAAGATCAGCAGGGACACATAGTCAAAGCCTCGTGCTCACTGACTCTGCAGGATCAGAACTTTGGAGGACTGATGGTTGCATTTCAGAAAGCATTTACCTCGATTCCGGGCAAAGTTATACAGTTGATTTCCAAACTACCTCGCAGGGGATTAATGATTCCGTGGAAGTCATTACAAGCTTCTCTGTAATATCATATCAGCCATTGCTTCTGAATGAAGATGGTACTGCACTAGTTAGGTCGGAGTCAACCATGGATTTAGAGACGTTGTCTACCATGTACATGGAAAACCCGACCTTTGAGAAGAATCCGAAGAGCTTGGATGCGAAATTGATTTACTCGTTATTTGTTCCTTGCTTAGGAGTGGGAGCATTGGTCTTCATGCTAATGAGGAGTATGGCTAGAGGATATGAGTATGAAATGAACAAGTGCTATGGATGCGATCTTTGTGACGATGCATGTCCTGTAAGGCTTTTCAACTCAGGTGACAAACTAAACATCATTTACAATACTTGGAACAATGAGGATGATGGCGTCCCTCTTTACTCATGTCTGACATGCTCAGCATGTACCAACGCATGTCCCCAGTTGGTGGACTATGACTCATATGTCGACATAAGGAGGAATATGATCGTCGGGGGGCCTCCCGCAGCAGAAATTCCCCATACTGTACTTCAGGCAGTTTTGGCCGCTGAGGCAGAAGAGGACGCCGATGAAGACTTTATGTCGATAGAGGACTATCCAATTGATTCGAATATCGGATACTACCCTGGATGCGTGGACTACCTCGACCAGGAGATGATTTTCAGTCATGTGAATCAAGGCACTATGAATCTTGGGGATGCGACCACATCTGCATTTACCCTTTTTGAAGAAATGGGAGAAGACGTTACATACCTAGGAAGGGACTTCTTGAAGTGCTGTGGTCATGATCAGAAATGGCAGGGAATGACCGAGGTTTTTGAGAAGCTTAAGTCATACAATCAGAAGAAACTAGGCGAGAGCGGAATTGATACTCTAGTCACATCTTGTGCCGAGTGCTTCAGAACATTTGCTATGGACTACGAGCTGGAAGACATGAAAGTTATGCACACTACTGAGTTCCTAGTCGAAAATGGCTTTGACATGAATCTGAGGTCAGAAGAAGATGTTACTGTAACTTTCCATGACCCATGTAGACTTGGTAGGCAAATGAACATCTATGACCAGCCAAGGGACCTGATATCGGGTGTGGAGGGTGTAGATCTGGTCGAGATGGAACATCATGGAGAGGACGCACTATGCTGTGGAGTCTCAAGTATGATGAGTTGCAATGAGAACAGCAGGGCTCTTAGAGTTCAGAGGTTCGAAGAGGTGAATGCTACAGGGGCCGATATTATGCTAACCTCTTGCCCGAAGTGCGTTTCCCACTTCGAATGCCTCAAGTTTGAAGGGGACCCGAAGCATGACTTCGAGATTTTGGATGTTGTGAGTTTCTTAGCTAGGCAGGTAGAAGCAGGTCGCAGATGAAAATTAGAGAAATGCCACCCATGCTGAATATGACGAAAGTCCAGCATTGAGTATTATACCGTATATTGTAAACCTGGCTACGCTATATCGCTGGTAGCCAAGCGCGGTCAACCAAAGGAAAATTCCTATAATCCCTCCACAAGCGAGAGAAATCCACGCAACCTCCAAGGAAATGAAGAATGCCATGACAGCCCATATTATTACACCTTGAAAGAGCCCCAATATGCTAAGTGGATCATGGAACCAAGGCTGGTCAGAGGGCTTCATGATGCTCGCTATTGAAACATGGTTAAATTAATGATGTGTGGACCGGCATATTGAGAGTAGATACTAGGAGGGGTTTCCAGTGACAGATATCCAAGATTTGTTGGCTAGAAGAAAATCCGAGCAACGTCGGATTAGAATGCTTTTGGACGCTAGGAAATCAGAAGATCAAGCCAAACTGAAAGGAGGCGAAGATGCTGTGGCTTGGGTCAAAGAGGAACAATGCATAGGATGTGACCAGTGCACTATCGTGTGTGATGATGATGCAATCGAGTTATATGACACCCCGTTAGCCAGCCCTATCCTGAATATAGATGTGAACAGGAAGGCGAAGGTTTTGAGAGACCCTTGTACTGGTTGCCAATTGTGCGTACTGGCTTGTCCGACAGATGCCATAATAATGATCGACAGGTGATTTCATGAGAGAGGATGACCCAATAAGGTTCGGAGCAGAGTTCGGCCCCAAGCGCACGGATAGGACTACAGGGGTATCACTTTCTACATTCAAAAATTTAGTTTGGATATCGAATGTAGGAGGGTTGGTTTTAGTCGCTATCGCACTCGAGATGATGATCACTGGACAGTTTTGGCTAGGTCTTGGTTGTATGATTGGAGGGGTTGCTATCGCTTTATTCCCCTCCAATTATGAGATAGTGGGAATGGATGAAGGTTACAGAATGGAGTCCCCCAGTGATGAACATGAATGATATGCAAGGTACGGATTTCCAGAAATTGGTTTGGAATGAGGTACTCACAATCCCATTTGGGGAAGTTAGGAGTTACAAGCAAATAGCGCAAGCAATAGATAGGCCCATGTCATATCGGGCAGTAGCGAACGCCTGTGCCTCGAATCCATATGCTCCAGAAGTTCCCTGTCATAGGGTGATTTGCAATAATGGAAGTATCGGAGGGTATTCAGGTGACGGTGGTATAGCAAGGAAGATTGAACTTCTAGAAACAGAATCAAAAGCCCGTTTAGAAGTAAATTATGAAGACTGCAAGTGACGCTAGGGACGCTATGGCCCAGACCATGACGTACGTCGATTGATTCAGTTCCCCATCATTCGGGTCGCTCATGTACTTCGCAAAACAGATTTGAATGTAAACATAACCCGAACTCATCCTTCCATCACAGGAATGGGAGTAATATGACCAATGCAGAGAGGGGGAAAAGAACCATTGTTGCATTGTCATCAATGTAGCTTAGTTTTGGAACTTCTCCGGCTACAGTCAGAGGGGCCAGTAATAGTGATGCTAGTATAGGAGTTTCAATCCAGAAATGACATCCCATCCACACCGCATATGATGTCAATAATCCAACGTAAATTGCCATTTTTAGGTCCTGTTTTTTCCTCTTAATTTCACCCATTATGGGGTCAACAAAGGTTAGTCCAAATATTATTGGAATCCCATATAGGCCCGCATTTAAACCGGTTTTCCCACCATCAGGAGAAATCAATAATGCTAATGCAACTGCGAAACCTCCCCATGCCAAAGCTGAGATTTGATTTGCCTCATATTCCCTTTGCCCAATTATCACAATTCCGAGCTTCAGTCTCAGTGCTTCCAGCAATAGGATGACTATTACAACCGAGCTTACCAACTGCTCAGGATTCAATCCTACATAGTCTGCCAAGTCTTGGCCCCTAGAATAGTAAATCAGCGGAATAAGGGCCATAATCATGTGAGTGGCCCTTCTTAGCGCGTGCCCTCCTAGCCCTCCGATTGAGTGCTTTACATGATCTGTTTCGAAGTTTTCCAGCACATCACTCATTTCTTCACCCAGATAGAATATCCAAACCGTCTTCAAGTGAAATACTTCCGGTCTCTATATCATCTATGACTTGATTTAGCTTCGGGGACGACATCAAGCGGTGGTCCCACAAGGATAGGAGCCTCTCTCTAATTTTTATCCTACTCCTCCACAATGGTGACTCGGAGCTCTGAATTAGCTCCATCATTTCTTCAATTCCGTCATTCCTCTCGGCAGATACCAGTAGCACCTCGGGTGAATCGTTTTCATTGCTAAAAGAGAATGCTGATCTAATATTTTCAGCTACCTTTAGTGCGCTGGGCACATCTGATTTATTCACTACTACCAAATCTGCGAGCTCAATAATTCCAGCCTTTTCAGCCTGTATTATGTCTCCTCTATCTGGTCCATCCACTAGAACGATTTTGTCCGCGAATGCTACTATTTTGATTTCTGACTGCCCGGATCCAACGGTCTCGATAATGATTTTCTCCCAGCCACAACATGACAATAATTTTGACATAGCCATCAAGGATGCAGAGATTCCCCCGGGATTTCCACGTGTCGATAGTGACCTAACGAAAACCCCCTCGCCCGAGTTTGCCGAATCCATCCTCACTCTGTCTCCGAGAAGTGCACCCCCTGTACGAGGGGAGGATGGATCTATTGCTAATACGGCTACTTTCTTTCCCCTTTCCTTCCAGTAGCTGATTATCCTCCCGACTAGCGTAGATTTTCCAACTCCTGGAGGGCCAGTAATCCCCAAAATCATGTAATCAGGATTTTCTTCTCTTTCGGGCATAGAAAGTTCCTCTCCCTTCTCAATCATAGAAAGTAGTCTCGAGAGGTCCCTCCTGCTACCTTCCAAGGCCGAATGTAGGAGTTTTTCTTTCTCGGTCAATTCCAATGCCACCCATCATCATTCAAGACTCCAACCGGCTGATTATTTTCTATTCTAGAGTCAGACTTTCCCAAAAAAGCAAGTATTTCTTCGGTCCTAGAGCCTGGTCCGAAAATAGCTCTAACTCCCTCCGAGAACATCTTTTCATGATCTCTCTCGGGAATTATTCCTCCAAGAAAAACCATGACATGTCCCATCCCAGATTCCCTCAATAGCTCGCATATTCTGGGAACTAGAACATCATGAGCACCTGATAGAGTAGATAATCCTAGAGCGGTTGCGTCTTCGTCCATTACTATTCTCGATATTTCCTCGGGAGTCCTTCTTAGTCCGGTATACACAACCTCATGACCCCCGTCCCTCAAGGCCCTAGCGATGACCTTTGCACCCCTGTCATGCCCATCGAGACCTGGTTTCGCCATTACGATCTTCATACTTCGACATCCGCGAGTCGGTTGCCCTCCTTGAAACAACCGCAGACGCAAATTTGGGGGATATCATCAGGAATGCATATTGAGGTCCCGACGGATGGAGGGACATGGGCGCGGAAGATGCACGGGTTAGTGAGCTTCGCCGACGTAAGGCTCAAGCTGTAGCTGGAGGGGGTCAAGCAAGAGTCTCAGCACAGCATTCAAAGGGCAAGTTAACGGCTAGAGAGAGGATTGAGTTACTTCTTGATGATGATTCCTTCATGGAGATAGACCCACTAGTTGAGCATAGATGCAGGGACTTTGACATGGATAGGAATGTGATTCCTGGAGATGGGGTCGTTTGTGGCCATGGCACAATTGGTGGGAGGACAGTATACTGCTTTGCGCAGGATTTCACGGTATATGGCGGGTCATTGGGAGAAATGCATGGATTAAAGATTTGCAAGGTACTTGATATGGCTCTAAAGACTGGTTCCCCAGTCATTGGATTGAATGATAGTGGAGGAGCGAGAATTCAGGAAGGTGTTGCCAGTCTGGGATCATATGCTGAGATATTCTTCAGAAATGTCAGAGCAAGTGGAGTCATTCCCCAGATTTCTGTAATTATGGGGCCATGCGCGGGAGGGGCTGTATACTCTCCTGCAATTACGGACTTCGTGATAATGGTAGACCAGACATCACACATGTTCATAACTGGCCCGGAGGTCATCAAAACAGTAACGAACGAAGAGGTTTCATTCGAAGATTTGGGGGGGTCTGCGACACACGCTACGAAGTCTGGAGTGACTCATTTCACGGCTGGGGACGATGAGTCAGCACTAGATCTGGTTAGAGATTTAGTCAGAATGCTCCCTCTCAATAATCTACAAAAAGCTCCAGTCCTACCTACAAATGACCCAGTTGATAGATCGTGTGACTCCTTGCAGGATTTAGTTCCAACCAATCCGAAGGAGCCTTATGACATAGTGAGAGCTATTGAGGAGACGGTAGATGACGGGGCTTTCCTTGAGGTACAAGCAGAGTTTGCTCGTAATATCGTAGTCGGATTTGCTAGGCTTGGAGGCCATACTGTTGGAGTTGTCGCAAATCAACCGTTATTTCTGGCAGGTTGTCTAGATATCGATGCGTCTGTAAAAGCGGCGAGGTTCGTTAGATTCTGTGACTCTTTCAATATTCCAATTCTTACATACGTAGACGTCCCTGGGTTCCTTCCAGGGGCTAGTCAGGAATGGGGCGGAATAATTCGTCACGGTGCCAAGCTACTGTATGCATATGCCGAGGCGACTGTTCCGAAGCTAACTGTGATCACAAGGAAGGCTTACGGTGGAGCGTATGATGTTATGTCCTCAAAACACATCAGAGGCGACTATAATGTCGCGTGGCCATCTGCACAATTAGCGGTAATGGGGGCCGAGGGCGCAGTGCAAATAATTCACAGAAGGAGAATCGCTTCTTCGGGTAATCCATCACAAGAAAGAGAGAGGTTGGTAGATGATTATGTCGAAACTTTCGCAAACCCCTATCGTGCTGCTTCACTGGGATACCTGGATGATGTCATCCAACCAAGTGAAACTAGAACTGTTATGATTAAAGCACTGGGTGCACTATTGGAAAAGGAAGAGGTTAGGCCGGCAAGGAAACATGGCAATATTCCACTTTAGGTGAGTAGACATGGATAGTGACAGACTGCTAAAATTGAAGGTAGTTGCTATGGTGGTAGTAATGCTAGAAGAGTCAACAGGCGACTATCTCCAAACTTCTCCTCAAAGGGACCCAGGTAGTGAATGGTCTGTTGATCATCGAAGAGTTGCAATAGGCAGGAGGAGCCTTTCCAATTTCAAGTCAAAGCGAAGTTCGTCAAGGTGATTAAATGACAACCAAGAGGAAAGTAATCATCGATGAAGAGGAGTTTGAAGTGCATCTTTCGAATGATGGAGACGTCTGGAGAGTTATTGTAGATGGAAATGAGTTCTCAGTCAAGACTGATGGTACTGCCCGACGAAATAATCCAAGGAAGCGCAAAGGGGCAAGAAAATCGGTTAAATCGGGAGTTGTTTCATCTCCAATCCCGGGAAAAATAGTATCTAGTTCTGTTGAAAATGGAGATTTGGTTTCAGAGGGGGACGTAGTATTGGTCTTGGAGGCAATGAAGATGCAAAATGAAATTCAGGCACCCATATCTGGCAAGATAACACAGATGAGTTGCGAGCCGGGCGATAGCATAGAGGCAAACTCTCCTTTGTTGGTAATCGAACCTCAGAAAATAGAGGAATCTTAGAGAGCTTTCAATAGTAGATACCCCTAGCGTTAGCTGTGTCTAAGTGCGATTTTCCTGGATGTACTGAGGGGAGCTTCATCATAAGTAGATTGTCGCCAGATGGCTTCCTTGTAAGCACAGGTAACAAAGCATACTCCTTCAGGGAAGCATACAAGAGATTTGGCTACTGTGAAAAGCATCATGATGAATTGATGAGGTCAGTTTGGAATAGAGTCAGAGAATCTGATGGAAAGGGGGACGATCATGTAGCCCCCACCGCTATCTAAGACTATATCAGGCCTAATGCGTCCTCAATTCTATTCATTTCTGGACCGGTTGATCCAGTACCTACCATTGCGTGTGAATCGCTAGCAGCACAACCCGAGCCAACGAAGGGTGAGCCAAAGCTAACCGTTCCGACCATCAATGGAACACCCAAAGCACCCTCTATGATTTTAGCCTCTTCAGAAGTAATATCTGGATGGGCCAAGGCACCGTTCGAGTTTGCTACCAACATACTTCCAACCGTATCATGCCCTGCGACCTTGCTTCTCACTGCCTTTACCCTGAGTACCTCCCCTATCATATCTACACCATCGGCCCCAGGTGGAACTACGGGACTTACGACTGCACCTATTTCATTGCATTCAACAAGGTTTCCTGCTGCATTTACACCACTTTGCATGACCACTACATCCCCGAAGCTAGTTAATTCGTCCAGATCTTCCTCAGTTGCAATGTCTGCAACTGCTATACCCTTACTATTTCCTTTTAGCAAGCTACCAATCAAAGATGAGCCTCCGACCATGAATGGGTGGGTTTCGATTTCGAATGCCGTTTGGATTTCTTCTATAGCTTCATTATCCAGTGACTTTGGTAGAAAAAGTACGTCACCGATAATAGACAGATAGACACCTACTTGACTGTGTCCCAAAATGTCGCCAGAAGAAATTCCCATGTTATTTCCCCTCTGCTCTCCCTCTTTGGGGTGTATTTGAATAAGTACTTGTGCGGGGATTTGAACATCGCGAGCGATGGTCGAAAGAAAGAAGGCACAACGACGATCGTTCCCGTGGGCTCTCGCACCACAGTACAGGAGTCGACGCAGGAGGTCTTGACTTCCGGGTTCGATATGGGACCGGGTATTACCCCTCCGCTATGGTCGTGCTCAACTTTCTTTCGAATGTGTGAATTGATATGCTTGATTGAACAGAGGCCCACACAGGGCTCAATATGTGAATTCTTGATGCTCGGGGGATTAGTGCAGCTGGGCTGAATACCTCGGTCGAAACCTCGGTACTTACACCCGCTGTCTATCAATCTCGTCTTTTACGAGTCCCCTGAGGTGCCTCGTCTTTCGGGCGACTTCGAGCTTAGATGCTTTCAGCTCTTATCCGCATGGAGCGTGGCTACCCAGCATTGCCTTGTCAGACAACTGGTAAACTAGTGGCTCCGAGCCCTCGTTCCTCTCGTACTAAAGGGCCCTTCCGATCAGGCACCTGATACGCCTCAACCACAAAGCAACAAACCTGTCTCACGACGGTCTAAACCCATCTCACGATCCCCTTTAATGGGCGAACAACCCCACCCTTCCCAGCTGCTGCACCAGGAGGTTGGGAAGAGACGACATCGAAGTAGCAAGCCACCAGGTCGATATGTGCTCTTGCTGGTGACAACTCAATTATCCCCAAGGTAACTTTTCTGTTATCAATGGCCCCCAGAAATGAGGCACATTGGTTCGTTAGGCCCTGCTTTCGCATCGTCGATCGTTATTGGTCCGATCCACGTCAAGCCAGCTTTTCCCCTTACGGTTTACGGTGGAGACTGAACCACCTAAGCTGACCTTTGGGCACGCCTGTTAGATTTTCGGGCGCGTGGCGCCCCACCCAAACTGCCCACCAAGCGGTGTTCTCATGAAGAGTTAGTATATTCACGCACCAAGGACGGTGTCTCTATAGACGACTACTCTCGGGACTGACGTCCCAAGGATCAACATCTCCCGTCTACTCAGCACAAGGTGCGCGAATACACAACGCCAGGCTGCAGTAAAGCTCTATGGGGTCTTCGCTTGCAGGTTGAGGTTACTGGACTGTGCGCCAGTAATAGTCAATTTCGCCGGACGTACCGCGGAGACAGTGGGACTCTCGTTGTGCCATTCATGCAAGTCGCCAATTAAGCGACAAGGTATTACGCTACCTTAAGAGGGTCATAGTTACCCCCGCTGTTTAC